>Ga0209369_1000896_pt1 | contig 20994 bp, 19 predicted proteins | sample EBPBio142010_DNA_FD_185865 | JGI IMG/M metagenome (GOLD analysis project Ga0209369, IMG submission 185865) | Wastewater treatment Type I Accumulibacter community from EBPR Bioreactor in Madison, WI, USA - Reactor 1_10/4/2010_ DNA (SPAdes)... | ecosystem: Engineered > Bioreactor > EBPR >... | reverse complement strand
CACGCCGACCGAGACCGCCTCGGCCGCCGCGTCGATCGTGCCGCAGGTGAGGGGAATGCCCACAGGCAGGCCGGTGGCGGCGGCGGCTTCGTCGGTGACCTGGCCCGCGATCTCGGTCGACCACATCAGGCGCGGCAACATGTCCAGCGGCAGGATCTCTGCCAGGGCATCGGTCCAATCCTGGCGCCGCACATCGTAAAGCGGCGCGAAATTGGCGGCGGTGTAATGGTCGATCACATGGGCGCCGGTCAGTTTCCAGACCAGATAACTGGTCGATGTCAGCACCTTGGCGGTCTTTGCAAAGATTTCGGGTGAGGTTTCGCGCAGCCAGAGGATCTTTGGCCCGACCGCCTGCGAGGTCAGCGCATTGCCGCAAGTGGCCAGGATGCGCGCCTCGCCGATCTCGGCATTCAGCCGCGCGATCTGCGCCGTGGCGCGGGTGTCGACGCCGTAAAGGACGCCGTTGGTCAGGGGCGCGCCGGACGCATCGACCGGCAACATGCAGGGACCGATAGCCGAACAGGCGATGGCGGCAATCTCTTGCGATCTGATGCCAGGAGTGGCAAGCAAAGCCTTGGTGATGCGGACAAAATCACCCCACCAATCCTCCTCGGCGCGATGTTCGGCCCAGCCGGGCTGCGGCACCAGCATCTTGTGGGGGTGGCGCGCCTCGGCCCGTATCGCGCCGGTTTCATCGACCAGCACGCCCTTGGATTCGAAGGTGCCGATGTCGAGGCCCAGGAACAGCGTCATGCCCCACGCTCCAGCTTCAGCTTGGGGGTGATGGCATCCAGCGTGGCGTCCAGCAGGGTCACAAGTCCGGATAGATCTTCGGGATCAACCACTTCCAGCGCGGAATGCGAGTAACGCATCGGGAAGCCCACATCAAGGCAGGCCACGCCCTGCGCACCCAGGAACTGGACATAGGACAGATCGGTCAGCGCGCCGGTATGGGCACTGCGCTGCAAGGGCAGGCCCTTCGCCGCCGCCGCGCCCTCGACCAGCCGGACCAGCGCCGGATGCGGGATCACACCGTTCAGCGTGCCGCGGCCATGGAAGGAGTAAAGCGAGATGCCCGGTCCGCCGCCCAGCGTCACCTCGCCGCGCGCCGCCATATCCGGCGTGTCGCAGGCCAGGAGAAGATCGATCTGCAGGGCGATATCGGGCGCGGCCGCCTGGGCGGCGGGCAAGACGCCGCGCAGGTTGTATTCCTCTTGCACCGACCAGACCAGGGTCAGAGGCGGCCCGGACTTGCCCCGCCGCGCCGCCGCCAGCGCCAGAAGCGCCGCGCAGCCCGCGCGGTCATCGACCGAGGTTCCGGCAATACGCCCCTGCGCCAGTTCCAGCACGCGGGGGATATAGCAGACCGGGCAGCCCACCTGAACTCCGGCAGCCAAGGCCTGATCGCGGCTGGAAAATCCGGCATCGACGTAAAGCTCTGCATAGGGCAGGACGCGGTATTTTTCCTCGGGCGTGGTGGCGTGATGCGACTTGTTGGCGATCACGGCGGGCAGGTCGCCCTGCGCGGTGCACAGAACCACCGCCTGCGCCGCCAGCGCCCGTTCCGGCACGCCGCCCAGCCGTTCCAGCCGGATCAGCCCGTCGGCCTCGATCTTGCGCACCACGAAACCCAGCTGGTCCATATGGGTGAAGATCATCACCCGCGGCAGCGCCGGATCGCCGGGCAGGTCGCAGGACAGATTGCCCAGCCGGTCGGTTCGGTGCGGCAGGCCAAGCCGGTCCAGATGGGCGGCGATGGCGGCGGCGACCCGTTCCTCATGGCCCGCAAGGCCCGGAATCAGCATCAGCTCCTTCAGCAGCGCGCGGATCATTTCCCGCCCCGCACCGCGCGCACCCGGTCCATGAAATCCTTGGCCCGCTCGGGATCGACCGCCGCCCAGGTGTCGCCGCCCACCTTGAGGGCCGAACCGACAATGCAGCCATCGGCCACGCGCAGCACATCGGCCACGGTCGCATGTTTCACCCCGGTATTGGCCAGGACCGGCACTTGCGGCAGCGCGGCCTTCACCGCCTGAAGATCGCGCATCTCTGCCGCCTCGCCGGTGATCGCGCCCGAGACCAGAACCGCGTCGGGAACCGAGGAGAACACCGCCGACCGCGCCCGGTCGGCCAGGGGGCGCGGATCAAGAGAGCCCGCGAACTCGGCGGAAACATTGTACAATGTCGCCACACCGGAAATGCCCAGCCGCGCCTGATAGCGCCGCGCCGCCCCCGCATCGGGCGCCCAGACCCCCATGTCGCTGGCATAGGTGCCGGTAAAGATCTCGCGCACGAAGGCCGCACCTGTCGCTACGGCCAAGGCCATGCTGGACATCGGGTCCCACAGCACGTTCACACCGAAAGGCACCGTGATCTCGTCGCGCAGACGCCCGATCACCGCCGCCATGGTCGCGGTCGAGGCGACATCGACCTTCAATTCATAGGGCCGGTCGTTTTCATTGCCGAACATCACCGCATCAACGCCCGCCGCCTGCAGCGCACGCAGATCGGCCCTGGCGCCCGCGACGATGCCTTCGACACCCGCCTTAGCATCATACAGCGGCGTGCCGGGCATGGCGCCCAGATGAACCATGGCAATAACGGGCTTACCCGCCCCGAAAACGGCCTTGAAACGCGACATGTGATCCTCCCTGCTTCGGGCAGGCTAGCGTGAAAGGGATTGGCCGGGAAGGGCTTGCACACTAGCATGCCAGCAGCAAGGGGGGCGCGATGCTGGCAGAAAGACTGTGGGACCGTCATGGCACGGGCGGGCTGCGCTTCACCGAACTGGGCTTCGGATCGGCCCCGATCGGCAACCTGTTCCGCGCCGTGTCCGAGGCCGAGGCGCGGGCGACGCTGGACGCGGCCTGGGCGGGCGGCCTGCGCCATTTCGACACCGCGCCGCTTTACGGTTTCGGCCTGGCCGAGACGCGGCTGAACCCGTTCCTGCGCGGCAAGGATCGCGGCTCCTATGTCCTGTCTTCCAAGGTCGGGCGGCTCTTGCATCCGGTGCCGCCCGGTCAGGGCGATGGCGCGGGCAAATGGTTCGAGGTGCCCTCGCGCCGGGAAGAATATGATTACGGCCATGACGCGGTGCTGCGCAGCGTCGAATTCAGCCTTGAACGGCTTGGGCTGGACCGGATCGACATTCTTTATGCCCATGACCTCGACCTTTTCAATCATGGCACGCCAGAGGCGCTGCAAGCGCGGCTGGACCAGTTCATGGCGGGCGGCTACCGGGCGCTGCTGCGCCTGCGCGACGAGGGCGTGATCGCGGGCTTCGGCGCGGGGATCAACGACTGGCAGCCCGGGCTGTGGCTGCTGGAGCGCGGTGATTTCGACCTGTTCCTGCTGGCCGGGCGCTACACGCTGCTCGAGCAGGAGAGCCTGCCCTTCATGTCCCTTGCCGCCAGTCGCGGCGTGGGCGTGGTGATTGGCGGGCCCTACAATTCCGGCATCCTGGCGCGCGGACCGCATCCGGGCGCGACCTGGAATTACGGGCCCGCGCCGGATTGGGTGCTTGCGCGTGCCACGCGGCTGCAAGAGGTCTGCGCCGCGCATGGCACAAGGCTGATCGACGCCGCCTTCCGCTTTCCGCTGCTGCACCCCGCCGTGGTCAGCGTGATTCCGGGCGGGCAAAGCCCCGAGGAAATGGCGGGCAACCTGCGCGCCGCGACGGCGGATGTTCCCAGGGCGCTGTGGCAGGCGCTGCGCGACGAAGGGTTGATCGCACCCGAGGCGCCGATCGGCTAACCCGCCAGCGCCCGCACCTGCGCTTCGCTGATCGCGGCGCGCACCTCAAGCCCGGCCGCGACATGCAGGGCCGCCGCCGCCTGGCCAAAGCGGCTGGCCGCCTCAAGCCCCGCGCCGCGCGCCCATTCCGCCGCCAGCGCGCCGACATACATGTCGCCCGCGCCATGGGTCGACACGACCTTCACCGCGAAAGCCGGCTGCTCGAAGGAACAGCTTACCACACCGTCGCCGCCCAGGGTCACGATCGCCGCCTTCGGCCCCAGAACGGCCAGCGCCCGCACTGCGGCGCGTGGCGGATAAGTCATGCCCAGCAGCCCCGCCGCCTCGCCCCGGTTCACCACCAGCAGGTCGCAAAGCGCCAGAAGTTCGGGCGACACCACGCGCGCCGGGGCGGCGTTCAGGATCACCCGCGCCCCCGCCGCCGCCGCCCGCCGCGCCAAGGCAAGATTGGCCGCCTCGGGGATTTCGTTCTGCAAGACCAGCACCGCCAGCCCCGCAGGAAACACCACCTGCGCCGGATCAAAGGCAAGATTGGCCGCCGAAACGATCACCGCGCCATAGGTGCCCTGCGCATCAAGTATGGCGACCGACATGCCCGACGCGCCGGGCACGGTCTGCACCGGCCCATGCTCCACCCCCGCCGCCGCCAGGGCCGCGTGCAGCACGGGCGCAGCGGCATCGCTGCCCACCGCCCCCGCCATGATGGCTTGCGCCCCCATCCGCGCCGCCGCCACCGCCTGATTGCCGCCCTTGCCGCCGAAAGCCTGCGTCACGCTGCTGCCCGTCACCGTCTCGTCCGGCGCGGGCAGATGCGGCGCGGCAAGGATCATGTCCAGATGCAGCGACCCCGCGACAAGCACCACCGGCCTAGCCATAAAGCGCCCCCGTCACGATCCGGCTGACCGCCGCCGCATCCTGCCGGGCCTGGGCCTGTGCCAGGGCCGCGTCATCGGCCAGCCGCGCCGCCACCGCGCGGAGGCGTTCGGTCAGGCGGATGTTCTCGCGCGCCTCATCGACCGGATTCAGGCCGGAATGATCGGGGAAAGTGTCGAAATAGATCACCCCGTCATAGCCGCCGCGCATCAGCGCCACGAACAGCTCGACCGTCTGCACCGGATGCACCGTGCCCGCCATCAACCCGTCATCGCGCTTGCCATATCCGTCGTTCAGATGGACGCCCAGAATGCGGCTGTGGCGCAGGGCCATTTCGGCGGCCTGCGCGGGCATCTCTCCGGCATAAAGGACATGGGCGAAATCCAGCGTCACGCCCAGATTGCGCCGGTCCAGATCGCGCAGCGCCAGAAGCGTACTGGCCATGTCGGGCATCAGGGCAAAGGCGCGCGGTTCGTTGGGCTTGTATTCGATGGCGATGTCCATCGCGGGCAGATGGTCCGCCACCTCGGCCAGGGCTTCCAGCGTCCGATCCCAGAGCCGGGCGTAATCCACCTGGAACGGGTAGTCGAACCCGTCCTGCCCCATCCACAGCGTCATCACCTGCCCGCCCATCGCGGCACAGGCGTCGATGCCCTGCTTGGTCTGGTCAATCGCCGCGCGCCGCACCCTTTCGTCCGGGTGGGTGAACGCCCCCAGCCGGAAGCCGGGATCAGTGTAATAGCGCATCGCCAGACCGTTCAGGGCCATGCCCTGATCGGCCAGGAGCCGCGACAGGCCTTGCGGGCTGTCCCCCTCGAAATGGTCGGGATAGTTCAGGTCTGCCGCATCCAGCCCGCCCACCTGCCCCGCTGCCGCAAGCATCTGCGCGATGCCGCCGCCCCGCGTCTTGAATGCGTTCAGCCTGGCGGCATAGCGGGGGCGGTTCAGCAGCGTCATGGCAGGATCACTCCCAGATGGTCACTTTCCCGGTCGGAACAGATCGGGCCGTTCCTGTTCAAGCGGTTCAAGAAAACGCAACAACTGGCCGAGATGCAGCTTCACCGCCGCGCGCGCCGCCACCGGATCGCGCGCCTCAAGGGCTGCCTGGATGTCGCGGTGTTCGGCCAGCGTCGCCTCGACCCGGCCCGGCACCGGCAGGATCAACTGCCGCGCCCGGTTCACATGCAGCCAGGCGGTTTCCGACACCTGCGCCAGCTTGCGAAAGCCAGTGAAGGACAAAAGCAGCTCATGCATCGCCGCGTCCGACTGATAAAAGCCCGGAATGTCGCCACCCTGCACCAGCGCCGCCTGCACCGTCAGATTGCGGCGCAGAAGCTGCAACTGCTCGTCCGTCACGATGGCCGCGACCCGCTCGATCGCGGCCAGCTCGATCGCCTCGCGCAGAAAAACACCCTCGCGGATCTCCTCCATGGAAAACCGCGCCACAAAAGTGCCTGCCTGCGGCACCACATCCACCAGCCCCTCGGCCGCCAGCCGCGCCACCGCATCGGAAACCGGGCTGCGGCTGACGCCCAGCGCCTCGCAGATCTCGGGCTTGCGCAGGATTTCGCCCGGTCCATAGGCCAGCGACAGGATCGCCTGGCGGAGGCATTGATAGACCCGCTGGCCCAATGAGCCGACAAACCGGTCCAGCGGCATCAGCGCGCGCTGCGGTTCCACTTGAGAAGCGGGAGGCTTCGGCTGTAACATGCTAACATGTTAGGCGGATGGGGCCGCCTGTCAAGAAAGGGGACAAGATGGCCGAGGGGATCATCCGGCTCAATGCCGCGGATAATGTGGTCATAGCACTTTCCGATCTTGCGGCGGGCAGCCAGCCAGAGGACTTGGGCGGGATTTTGGTCCAGCCCATACCAAGGGGACACAAGATTGCAACCCGCGCGCTGGCCAGGGGCGAGAATGTCATCCGCTATGGCCAGATCATCGGCCAGGCCACGGCGGATATTCCGGCTTTTGCCCATATCCACAGCCACAATCTGGGCATGGCGCCGCATAGCGACGATTATGCCATCGGCGCCGATCTCCGCCCGGTCGCGCCGCTGCCACCGCGCCAGTTCCAGGGCTATCACCGCGCCGATGGCACGGTCGGCACCCGCAACTATCTGGGCATCCTGACTTCTGTGAACTGTTCAGGTTCGGTCGCGCGCTTCATCGCCGAGGCGGCCGAGCGCGACCCCTATCTGTCCACCCTGCCCGGCCTTGATGGCATCGTCCCCATCGTCCATCAGACCGGCTGCGGAATGTCCGGCTCGAACGAGGGCTACCAGACCCTGATGCGCACGCTGAAGGGCTATGCGCGCAACCCGAACTTCGGCGGCATCCTTCTGGTCGGCCTGGGCTGCGAGGTGATGCAGGTGCCCGATCTGGTCGGCCAGGGCCGCCTGCGCCCCGACGGCAATTTCCGCTACATGACGATCCAGGGCGAAGGCGGCACGCGCGCCACCATCGACCGCGCCTTGGGCGTCCTGCGTGAGATGGCGCAGGTCGCGGCACAGGTGCAGCGCGCGCCCGCCCCGGTGTCGCATCTGATGATCGGCATGCAATGTGGCGGCTCCGACGGCTATTCCGGCATCACGGCGAACCCCGCGCTTGGCCATGCCTCGGACCTGCTGGTCGCCATGGGCGGCACCACGATCCTGTCGGAAACCCCGGAAATCTACGGTGCCGAACATCTTCTCACCCGCCGCGCCGTGACCCGCGAGGTGGGCGAGAAGCTGCTGGACCGCATCCGCTGGTGGGAGGATTACACCGCCCGCAACGAGGGCGAGATGGACAACAACCCCAGCCCCGGCAACAAGCGCGGCGGGCTGACGACGATCCTTGAGAAATCCCTGGGCGCGGTCGCCAAGGGCGGCACGGCGCCGCTGTCTGGCGTCTACAAATTCGCCGAACCGATCACCACGCCCGGCTTCACCTATATGGACAGCCCCGGCTACGACCCCTGTTCCGTCACCGGCCAGATCGCCAGCGGCGCGACGATGATCGTCTTCACCACCGGGCGCGGCTCAGTCTCGGGCTACAAGCCCAGCCCCTGCATCAAGCTGGCCACCAATTCCGAGATGTATGGCCGGATGCGCGAGGATATGGACATCAATTGCGGCGATATCCTTGACGGCACCAGCATCGAGGAAAAGGGCCGCGAGATCCTAGAGAAAATCATTGCGGTCGCCTCGGGCGAGCGGACATTGTCGGAACAGCTCGGCTTTGGCGGGGCGGAATTCGTGCCCTGGCAGATCGGAGCCGTGATGTGAGCGCAGCGGAAGACCATTACCCGCCCCGGATGATCGCCATGCTCGAGGCGGTCTGGGGCGAAGGCTTCCTGTCGCCGGGCGGGAAGGCCGAAGTGGCCCGCGTGCTGGAAGGCCATGATCTGCGTGGCAAGTCGGTGCTGGATATCGGCTGCGGCGCGGGCGGCATCGATCTGACGCTGGTGCAAGACCATGGCGCGGGCTTCGTCACCGGGCTGGATGTGGAAGACCCGGTCCTGTCGCGCGCCCGGGCGCTGGTCCAGGCTGCCGGGCTGGCGGCGCGCATCGGTCTGGTCAAAGCCGCGCCCGGCCCGCTGCCCTTTCCGCCCGGAACCTTCGATGTGGTCTTTTCCAAGGATTCTATCGTCCATATCCCCGACAAGCAGGCCCTGATGGCCGAGGTGGCCCGGGTGCTGAAACCGGGTGGCTGGTTCCTGGCCTCGGACTGGCTGATCGGAACCGAAGCGATTTCGCCGCTCATGGCCGAATACATCGCCGCCGAGGGGCTGGATTTCGGCATGGCCACGCCCGCGCGCTATCGCCAGGCCTTCGAGGCCAATGGCTTTGCCGACATCACCATCACCTCGCGCAACGCCTGGTATCGCGACGAGGCCCGGCGCGAGGTGGCGCGGATGCAGGGCGAAACCGGCACCGCGGCGGCAAAGATCGTCGGTCAGGATTTCGTCGACCAGAACATCGCGATCTGGCAGCGGATGATCCCGGTTCTCGACACGGGCGAACATTGCCCCACCCATCTGGCGGCGCGCAAACCATGATCCCCTATGCCTGGCCCGATGCCGATCGCGACTACGCGAATGGCGCCTTCATCCCCGACGCCGACAGCGTCGTCGCGCGCTGGCAGGCCGACGCCGCCGCCTTCCGCGCGAGCCTTGGCGCAAGGGCGCGGCTTGACCTGGCCTATGGCCCGGACCCGCGCCAGAGGCTTGACCTCTTCCTGCCGGAAACCACGCCGCAGGGCATGCTGGTCTTCATTCATGGCGGCTATTGGCTGGCTTTCGCGCCTGCCGATTTCTCGCATCTCGCCGCGGGCGCGCTGGCGCGCGGCTGGGCCGTCGCCCTGCCCGGCTATACGCTGGCGCCCGAGGCCCGAATCGGCGCGATGACGCAGGACATTGCCCGCGCCATCCGCCATCTCGCCACCCTGTCGCCCGGCCCGATCCATGTCACCGGCCACAGCGCGGGCGGGCACCTTGCCGCCCGGATGGGTTGCGCCGATCTTGACCTGCCCGTCGCGCGCGTGGTGCCGATCTCGCCCCTGGCAGAGCTGGGGCCGCTGATCGCCACGCGCATGAACGAGACCCTGCGGATCGATGCGCAGGAAGCGGCGCGCGAAAGCCCCGCCCGCCTGGCCCTGCGCCCCGGCACCAGCGCCCATGTCTGGGTCGGCGCGCAGGAAAGGCCCGCCTTCCTGTGGCAGGCCCGCACCCTGTCAGAGGAATGGTCCTGCCCCTGGACGACCGCGCCGGGCCGGCACCATTTCGACGTGATCGACGCGCTGGCCGATCCCGGCTCAGACCTGATCAGCACGCTCCTCGCGCGCTGATCCCTTCATCTTGGTCGAAAGTCTCCACTGAGGCCCGGGGGTGTGCCCCCGGGCGCTCGCGCGGTCACGCCGCGCCGGTGATCTCGGCCATGGCTTCCGCGCGCCGCGCCTCGGCCTCGCGCGCCGCCTCGATCTTTGCCCGCCGCCGCCGCGCGATCTCGTACCAGACCGCCAGAACCAGCGTGATGCAGATCAGAAGGAAGGCCAGCGCGTTGATCGTGGGGGTGATCCCCGCCCGCACCTTCGAGAAGACATAGACGGTCAGCGTGTCCTTGCCGCCGCGGGTGAACTGGGTGACGTTGAAGTTCTCGATCGACTGGAAGAAGGCCACCGCCGCCCCGGCCCCGATCGCCGGGTAAAGATGCGGCAGCAGGATGCGGCGCATCACCTGGGCATGGCTCGCCCCCAGATCCAGCGCCGCCTCTTCCAGCCCGCCATCGAAGCTTTGCAGTCGCGCCAGGACCAGCAGCATCACCATGGCGGCGATATAGCTGACCTGGCCCAGCACGCTCAGATGCAGGCCCGGGATGAAGGGGAACATCCTGTCATCCGCCCCGAAAATCAGCCCGCCAAGCTTGGTCCACATCAGCAGTGTCGAGATGCCGATCACCACGCCCGGGATCAGGATGGTCGAGATCATCATCCCATACAGCACGGTGCGCAGCCGCCCCGAGATCGAGTTGATCAGGATGGCCGAGGCCGTGCCGACGATGACCGACAGCACCGCCACCGCCACAGCCACGACCAGCGTGTTGCCAAAGGCCACCAGCATCCGCTCATCGGCCCAAAGTTCCGCGAACCAGCGCCAGGTAAAGCCGCGCCAGGGCACGATCGAGGGCAGCTTGCTGTCATTGAACGCCGCCCCCGACATCACCGCCAGCGGCGCCAGCAGGTAGATCAGGAACAGGAAAGTATAAAGATGGGCCAGACCCAGTCTGAACTTGTGCATCTGCCCGCCCCTATTTCGCGATGTCCGACAGCTTCACCTTGAAGACCCACATGGCCAGCGAGACGAAGACAGTGCAGAGGATGAGAAGAAGCAGCGCATAGGCCGAGGCGGTGTTCCAGTCGAGCGCGTCCTTGAACCACTGATCGATGGTCTGGGTGAACCATTGCGAGGTGGTCGATCCCAGGATCGAAGGCACCAGAAGCGAACCGGCCGACAGCATGAACACCATGACCGAGCCCGAGGCGATGCCGGGCTTGGCATGGGGCATCACGATCTTGAGGTGGATCTTCCACCAGGGCGCGCCCAGGTCTTCCGCCGCCTCGATCTGGTTGGTGTCCAGCGACTGGATCGCATTGTAGATCGGGAACAGCATGAACAAGACATAGGTATAGACCAGGCCGATGATCACGCCGTTATAGTCGACGATCCAGCGCACCGGCTTGTCGATCACGCCCAGGAACAGGAAAAGCGAGTTCAACGGCCCCTTCAGCGCCAGGATGATCCACCAGGCAAAGGCGCGCAGCACCTCGGACACCCAGAGCGGGATGAACAGCAGCAGCAGCAGCGTCGGCAGGGTCTTAGGGTTGACGATCTTGGCCATGTAATAGGCCAGCGGATAGGCCAGACAGAAGCACAGGATCGTCACAAGGATCGAATAGAAGATCGTCAGCGAGAAAGTCAGCACATGGACCGGGATGTTGAAGGTGAAGCCCAGAAGCGTCACCTGCGTGTCCCCGTTGAAGACCTTGAGGAAGTTGTCGAAGGAATAGACATCCTTCGGCCCGCCGATCTCGGTCACCGGCAGATAGGGCCGGAAACTTTGTTCAAACAGCGTGATGTTGGGAACGATCACCAGCATCAACAGCCAGAAGGCGACCAGGAGGCAGATCGTCAGCGTCAGCCCCATGCCATAGCGGCGCATCATGTCCTGCATGGCGTCAGCCCCGCACGTTGGCATCGGGCAGCAGGGCCGCCCGTTCCGCCGCAAAGCCCGCATGAAGTTGCGCGCCGATATTCGGCACCGTGGCCGACCCGTCATTGCGGATCTCGGCCACCACGCTCTTGCCGGTCGCGGTCTCGGTCAGGACCGAGATGAAGGCGCCCTCAAAGGACACTTCGGTCACCGTCACCGGCACCGAATTCTCGGCCCCCGGCGCGGTCGTCAGCACGGTATGTTCGGGGCGGACATACAGCTTCACCGCCTTGCCGACCGCCTCGGGGGCGATGCGGGCGCGGAAGCGGCCCTCGGGCGTGTCGAAGCCCGCGAAGCCGTCGGCCACCGGACCGGCCGTGCCGTCGAAGATGTTGTTCTCGCCCACGAAGCTGGCGACGAAACCGTTGACCGGGTTGTTGTAGATCTCGCGCGGGTCGGCGATCTGCTGGATGCGTCCCTGGGACATGACGCCGACGCGGTCCGACATGGCCAGCGCTTCGCCCTGGTCGTGGGTGATGTAGATGAAGGTCACGCCCGTCCGCTTCTGGATGGCGCGCAGCTCGGCCCGCATATGCTGGCGCAGCTTGAGGTCAAGCGCCGACAGCGGCTCGTCCAGCAGCATCACGCTGGGTTCCACCGCCAGGGCGCGGGCGATGGCGACGCGCTGCTTCTGGCCGCCGGACAATTGGCTGACCATCTTGTCGGCCGCGCCGGGCAGATCGACCAGCCGCAGCAGTTCCTCTGCCTTGGCACGCCGCGCCGCCTTGTCGACGCCGCGCACTTCCAGCCCGAAAGAGATGTTCTCCCAGATCGGCATCAGCGGAAACAGCGCGAGGTTCTGGAAGATCAGCGCGGTCGGGCGCTGGTTCGGGCGCTTGCCCTTCACATCCTGCCCGCCGATTCGGATCACCCCGCCCGTCGGCTCGATAAAGCCCGAGATCATGCGCAGGATCGTGGTCTTGCCGCAGCCCGAGGGGCCAAGGAAAGAGAAGAATTCGCCCGGCTTGATGGCGACATTCGCATTGTCCACGGCCCGGAAGGTTCCGAAATCGCAGCAGACATTATCGAGTTCAATGGCGGCGCTCATCGCGCGGTGTCTCCCCGTCGTCTGGTCATGATTGACGCTTTTTTGTGGCAGGCTAAGCAGAGGTTCCGGCAACCGCAATGGCTTTCGCGGCACTTGCGCCCCGTTGTCCGACCGGACTGCCCTTAATGAAGGCACGCCGGGCCAACGGCCCGGCGGCTTATCAACCTATGGGCGCAGGGCGCCCCTTTCCTGACCGTCAGGCGGCCTTGTACTTGTCGGCATATTCGCCGCGCTTGGCGACGAATTCGGCGCCCTGTTCGGGCCACCACCACAGCGATTTCAGCGCGGCCTCGTCGAACGTGCCCGCATAGTAAGCCGCGATATCGGCATCCATCAGCTCCGGCGCGCCCTTGGCCACCGGGTTGGCCTTGAAGGCGGTCGCCCAGTCGGCCGCAGCCTGGGGGGTGGCCACGAACTTGGCCAGTTCGGCGGCCGCTTCGGCGTTCTTCGCGTTCTTCAGCACCGAGAAGCCCTGGTTCCAGGCGAAGGCGCCCTCGACCGGGGCGATATACTTGAAGCCATCATTGCGGACGTTGAAGCCGGTCGAATCCCAGCACAGGCCGATGGTGCCGCCATTGGCCTGGAAGCCCGCGACCGCCTCGTTCTCGCCCGACCACCACTGGATCACGTTGCCCTTGGCCTTGATCGCCTCGGCCAGCGCGATGTCCCACAGCTCGGTCATCACGGCCATGTCCTTGTAGCCTTCGCGCCAGGGCTTCGGCAGCTTGCCCTGCGCTTCCAGCCAGCGGCCCATCGCGGCCAGCGTCGAATGCGGGCGCAGCACGGCCTGATTCTCGGCGTTGAACAGGTCGCCCAGCGAGGCGGGCGAGGACAGTTTCGCATCGGCTTCCGACGCGACCAGCGCTTCGGTGCCCCAGACCGAGGGTACGATCATCAGGGCGCCGTCCAGGCGCGACATCTCGCCCGCTTCGCCATCGGCCAGGCCCGGCAGATAGGCGGCGAGATCCAGCTTCGATTCATCCCAGGCCTGCAGCAGGCCATTCGCATTGTAGCTGCCCCAGCGGTCGATCGTGGTCTCGATCATGTCGATGCCGCCGGTTTCCATGGCGATCTTCGATTCGGCATACATGGTCTCGTGATCGGGAACTTCCTTGAAGTTCACCTTGATGCCCGTCGCGGCCGTGAAGGCCGGCAGGATCTTGTCGACCAGCTCGGGATAACCCGCCCAGCCGATGAAATTCAGTTCGCCCGAAGAGGCAAGCGCCGCGCGCGAGACGATCGCAGGCGCGGCCAGCAGCGTGGCAGAGCCCGCCAGAAAGCGGCGGCGATTCAGGGTGGTCATCATGTCGGTTTCTCCTTCCAGGCGCGAAAAGCGCGCATGCCGCGCCGTTCTGCCAAGCCTGTGTAACCGGCATGTGTCGGGAAAGTGAACAAAAAAGAAGCGGCGGGAACATCCCGCCGCCCTTTTTGCGCCGCATGCGAACATGCCGCGCGCCTTGCCATGGGCGACCGTCAGGCCGCCTTGTACTTGTCGGCGTATTCGGTGCGCTTGGCGATGAATTCGGCCGACTGTTCCGGCCACCACCACAGCTTCGCCAGCGCCTCGTCGTTGAAGGTGCCGTTGTAGTATTCCGACACGGCCGGGTCCATGAACTCGCTCGAGCCCTTGCCGACCGGGTTGGCCGAGAAGGCGGTCGCCCACATGGCCGAGCCTTCGCCGGTCGAGATCCATTTGGCGAATTCATGCGCCTGGTCGACGTTCTTGGCGTTCTTCATCAGCACGAAGCCCTGGTGCCAGGCAAAGGCGCCCTCGACCGGAGCGATGTACTTGTAGCCGTCCTGACGCAGGTTGTAGCCGGTCGAATCCCAGCACAGGCCCACGGTTGCGCCATTGGCGGTAAAGCCGGCATTGGCCTCGTTCTCGCCCGACCACCATTGCACGACATTGCCCTTGGCCTTGATCGCCTCGGCCAGCGCGATGTCCCACAGTTCGGTCATCGCGGCCATGTCGGTATAGCCGTCCATCCACGGCCGCGGCAGCTTGCCGCTCGCATCCAGCCAGCGGCCCATCGCGGCCAGCGCCGAATGCGGGCGCAGCACGGCCTGGTTGTCGGGGCTGAACAGGTCGCCCAGCGAGGGCGGCGACGACAACTTGGCATCGGCCTCGTTCACCACAAGGGATTCGGTGCCCCAGACCGAGGGGATGTACATCAGCTTGTCGCCATCGCGCGACCGCTCTCCCGCCGACCCGTCGGCCAGGCCGGGCAGGTAATTGTCCATCGCCAGCTTCGCCGGGTCCCAGGGGCCGAGAAGCCCGTTCGAGTTCCAGCCGCCCCAGCGGTCGATCGTCGGCTCGATCATGTCGATGCCGCCCGCTTCCAGCGCGACCTTGGCCGCACCGAACATCGTGTCCTGATCGGGCAGTTCCGAGAAGATCATCTTGATGCCGGTGGCGGCCTCGAAGGCCGGGAACACCTTTTCGGCGAACAGCGGATAACCCGCCCAGCCGGTGAAGTTCAGCTCGCCCGAAGACGCAAGCGCCTTGGACGAGATGATCGCGGGCGCGGCCAGAAGGCCGGCGCCGGCCGCCGATGCCTTGAGGAAGCGGCGGCGGTTCAGATTGGAGGTCATGGTCAAGGTCATTCTCCCTGGTTGACACATGGTCGGGCGCGTTTTGTGCGCTCGGGTCTGGCGCGGCGGGTGGATCCCGCCTGTCATCCATTCTTGGCCTGCCCTTAGCGGGCATCTGCGACGACAGATTGAGACGCCGCCCCCCGACCTGTCAATTCGTCCCGCGCGGGCAGACCCCCCAGGACGCAACAATTCCACGCGACTTTGCGCGCAATTGCCGGGAAGTTTGCGCCACAATCAACCTGGAGTTGCATCACCCTGCGGCGACATGCACCTCGGTGCCCCATTCCGCACATTTGCGCGCCAGATCGGGCTGAAGCGCGCGGTCGGTGAAAAGCGCGGTGATCTCGGACAGCGAGGCCAGCCTTGCCGGGGCCGAGCGGTCGAATTTGGAATGGTCGGTGACCAGGAAACTCTTGCGCGCGCGGCCGAGGATGGCTTTCGACACCCGCACTTCGGCCAGGTCGAAATCCAGCAGATCGCCATCGGCATCGATCGCCGAAGTGCCGATCACCGCGATATCGACCTTGAACTGGGCGAAGAACTGCGTCGTCAGCTCGCCCACCAGCCCGCCATCCTGCCGCCGCAGCGCGCCGCCCGCCACCACCACCTCGCAGGCCGGATTGGCCACCAGGATATTGGCGACATTCATGTTGTTGGTGATGACGGTGATGTTCTGGTGGTTCAACAGCGCCCGCGCCACCGCCTCGGTCGTGGTGCCGATGTTCAGGATCAGGCTGGAATTGTCGGGGATCGCCGCCGCGCAGGCACGCGCGATGGCGGATTTCGCGTCCTCGTTCATGCGGCGGCGGCTTTCCCAGGCGATGTTCGTCACCCCCATGCGCGCCACGGCCCCGCCATGGACGCGGTCCAGATGCCCCGCCTCGGACAGTTCGGCCAGATCGCGGCGGATGGTCTGCAAGGTCACATCGAAGCGCTGGGCCAGATCCTCGACGATCACCCTGCCCTCGCTGCGCGCGATCTCAAGAATCTCGCCCTGCCGGAAACTAAGCGCCATTCCACCCTCGCCGCCGCATTTTCCCGCGTTTTCGCACCTTTCGCGTGGCCTGTCACCCATGCAGCGCAGCAATCACAGCTTCGCTTTCCCGCGCATTTTTGCCGCAGACGCAAAGCGCCGGTCCGCAACCCCTTGATTGCACGGCTGACACTGATTTCTGCGCGCGCAAAGTTTCGCTTGACCTGCAAAACGAAAAAAAACGAACACTAACCTGTTGACAGCGCGCCCCCGGATGCCGCAGCCTTAACCGCGAACAGGAGACCCGACGTGCCAGCCAGCGACAGACCGGACCCGGTCGATCTTTTCATCATCGGCGGCGGCATCAACGGCTGCGGCATCGCCCGTGACGCCGCCGGACGCGGACTTTCCGTCACGCTGGCCGAACAGGGAGATCTGGCGCAGGGCACCTCCTCGGCCTCGACCAAGCTGTTCCATGGCGGGCTGCGCTATCTGGAATATTTCGAGTTCCGCCTGGTGCGCGAGGCGCTTGAGGAACGCGAGACGCTGCTTTCCGCCATGCCGCATATCGCCTGGCCGATGCGCTTTGTCCTGCCGCTGTCGCCCGCGATGCGGTTCGACACCGATACCCCCACGGCGCGCCTTCTGGGCTGGACCATGCCCTGGCTGCGCGGCCGCCGGCCGGACTGGCTGATCCGGCTGGGCCTGTTCCTGTATGACACGATGGGCGGCCGCAAGATCCTGCCCGCCACCCGCACGCTTGACCTGAAACGCGATGCGGCGGGCGGCCCGCTGCAGAACCGCTTTTCGAAGGCCTATGAATATTCCGACTGCTGGGTGCAGGATTCGCGCCTGGTCGTCCTCAATGCCCGCGACGCCGCCCGGCGCGGCGCGCAGATCCTGACCCGCACCCGCGTGACCGAAGCCCGCCGCGACGGCGCGCTGTGGCAGATCACCACGATCGGCCCCGATGGAACGCACACCCATACCGCCCGGGCGCTGGTCAATGCCGGTGGACCCTGGGTCGAGGACGTGATCCGCAACGTCGCCCATATCAACTCGACCGAGGGCGTCCGTCTGGTCCGCGGCAGCCATATCGTGACGAAGAAGCTTTACGATCATGACCGCTGCTATTTCTTCCAGGGCACTGACGGGCGGATCATCTTCTCCATCCCCTATGAGCAGGATTTCACCCTGATCGGCACCACCGACAAGGACCATACCGGCGCGCCCACGCAGGCCCGGTGCACCGAGGAAGAGCGCGACTATCTGTGCCGCTTCGCCAGCGAGTATTTCGTCCGCCCCGTCACCCCGGCCGATGTGGTCTGGACCTATTCCGGTGTCCGCCCGCTGTACAATGACGGCGCGAAATCGGCCACGGCGGCGACGCGCGACTATGTGCTGTCGCTGGACACAGACGGGGCGCCGCTGCTGAATGTTTTCGGTGGAAAGATCACCACCTACCGCCGCCTTGCGGAAAGCGCGCTGGCCAAGCTGGCCCCGCATTTCACCGGGCTGAAACCCGCCTGGACCGCCCGCGTCGCCCTGCCTGGCGGCGATTTCCCGGTCGATGGCGCGCCCGCGCTGATCGAGGCGCTTCTGGCGAAATACCCCTTCCTGACAAAGCCTTGGGCCACGCGCCTTGTCCGCGCCTATGGCAGCGAGGCGGTGCAGGTTCTGGGCGATGCCAAATCGCTTCAAGACCTTGGCCGCGATTTCGGCGGCACGCTGAGCGAGGCCGAAGTGCGCTGGCTTGTGGCACAGGAATGGGCGCAAAGCGCCGAGGATATCGTCTGGCGCAGAACCCGTCTGGGCCTGCACCTGACCCAGGATCAGATCGACGCGTTGCAGGCCCATCTGGCCGCCGCGGAACCGGCCCGCGCGCCCGAACGCGCCGCCGGATAAGGAGAGGCATATGTCACTGGAATTGCAGGGGATCAGCAAGGCGGTGTCTGGGCGGGTGCATATCCACCCCACGACCCTGACCCTGCAATCCGGTTCGATGAACGTGCTGCTTGGCCCCACTTTGTCGGGCAAGACCTCGCTGATGCGGCTGATGGCGGGCCTCGACAAGCCCAGCGCGGGCCGCCTGATCCATGACGGGCGCGACGTCACCGGGCTGCGCGTGCAGGATCGCGGCGTCGCCATGGTCTACCAGCAGTTCATCAACTATCCCGGCCTGACGGTCTATGAGAACATCGCCTCGCCCCTGCGCCTGCTGGGCCGCCCCAAGGCCGAGATCGACCGCGCCGTTCGCGGCACTGCCGAGATGCTGCGCCTGACGCCCATGCTGTCGCGCAAGCCGCTGGAACTGTCGGGCGGCCAGCAGCAGCGCTGCGCCCTGGCCCGCGCGCTGGTCAAGGGTGCGAAACTGGTGTTGCTGGACGAGCCGCTGGCCAATCTCGACTACAAGCTGCGCGAGGAGTTGCGTATCGAAATCCCAAGGATCTTCGAGGCTTCCGGCGCGATCTTCGTCTATGCCACGACCGAGCCGGAAGAGGCGCTTCTGCTGGGCGGCAATACCGCCACCCTGTGGGAAGGCCGCGTCACCCAGTTCGGCCCCACGGCAGAGGTCTACCGCAACCCCGCCGACGCCACCACGGCCCGCGTCTTCAGCGATCCGCCGATGAATTTCGTTTCGGTCTTCAAGCAGGGCGGACGCCTCAACTTTGGCGACACGGCCAATGCCCCGGCGACCGGCGCCCTCGCCGCCCTGCCCGATGGCCGCTACACCGCCGGCTTCCGCGCCAATCACATCGCGATCAATCGGCCCTCGGGCGATGCGGTGGAATTCGCCTGCACCCTTGGCGTGACCGAGATCACCGGATCGGAAACCTTCCTCCACGTCCTCCATGGCCCCGACGGCCACAAGGACCGCTGGGTCGGTCTGGTTCCCGGCGTTCACGCCCTAGCCCCCGGACAAGAGGTGAAGGTCTATCTCGACCCCGCCCATGTCTATCTTTTCGATGCCGAGGGCCGTCTCGCCGCCCCCGCCCCCTACGCGAAAGCCGCCTGACATGGCCCGGATCACCCTGGAAAACCTGGCCCACAGCTACCTGCCCGCACCCAAGGGCGAGCAGGACTATGCGCTGAAAGAGCTGAACCATGTCTGGCAGGACGGCGGCGCCTATGCCCTTCTGGGCGCCTCTGGCTGCGGCAAGACCACGCTGCTGAACATCATCTCGGGCCTCGTCCACCCCTCGCAGGGCCGCGTCCTGTTCAACGACCGCGACGTGACCCGGGCCGACACCGCCCAGCGCAACATCGCCCAGGTCTTCCAGTTCCCGGTCGTCTACGACACGATGACCGTGCGCGACAATCTGGCCTTCCCGCTGCGCAACCGCGGCATGGACGCGGCCTATATCGCCCGCCGCGTCGACCAGATCGCCAGGATGATCGGGATGGAGGCGATGCTGTCGCGCAAGGCCCAGGGCCTGACCGCCGATGCCAAGCAGAAGATCAGCCTTGGCCGCGGCATGGTGCGCGAGGATGTCAACGCCATCCTGTTCGACGAACCGCTGACCGTCATCGACCCGCATATGAAATGGGAATTGCGCACGCAGCTCAAGCAGCTGCACCGCAATTTCGGCCATACGATGATCTATGTCACCCATGACCAGACCGAGGCGCTGACCTTCGCCGACAAGGTCGTGGTCATGCATGACGGCCGCGTCGTCCAGATGGGCACGCCGCAAGAGCTGTTTGAAACCCCGGCCCATACCTTTGTCGGCTATTTCATCGGCTCGCCGGGGATGAACCTGTTTCCCGCCGCGGTGCAGGGCCGCACCGCCCGGCTGGGCGATACGGTGCTGGACCTGGGCGCCGATTACGGCACGCCGCAGGGCCAGGTCCAGATCGGCATCCGCCCGGAATATACCCAGGTCTCCGACGAGGGCCTGCCCGTCACCGTCACCCGCGTCGAGGATGTGGGCCGCCACCGCATCCTGCGCGGCGCGCTGATGGGCCATCCGGTCAACGCGATCTTGCATGAAGGCGAAAGCCTGCCGCCCGAGCCGCGCCTCAGCTTCGCGCCGGGGCGGATCAACGTCTATGCCGATGATTGGCGCCAAAGCGCAAAAGGGGCCGCCTGATGGAAAAGACCCAGAACAACAAGGCCTGGTTCCTGGTCCTGCCGGTGCTGGCGCTGGTGGCCTTTTCCGCCGTGATCCCGCTGATGACCGTGGTCAATTATTCGGTCAACGACACGTTCGGGAACAACGAATTCTTCTGGGCGGGGATCGAATGGTTCGACGAGATGATCCATTCCGACCGTCTGCACGAGGCGCTTGGCCGCCAGATCCTGTTCTCGGTCATCATCCTGGCGATCGAGGTGCCGCTTGGCATCTTCATCGCGCTGAACATGCCGAAACAGGGCTTCTGGGCCAGCTTCTGCCTGGTGCTGATGGCGCTGCCGCTTCTGATCCCCTTCAACGTCGTCGGCACGATCTGGCAGATCTTCGGCCGCGTCGATATCGGGCTTCTCGGCCATACGCTTGCGGCGCTTGGCATCGATTACAACTATGTGCGCGACTCGATTGATGCCTGGTTCACCGTCGTGATCATGGATGTCTGGCACTGGACCTCGCTCGTCGCCCTTCTGTGCTATGCGGGCCTGCAATCCATCGCCCAGGCCTATTATCAGGCCGCCAAGATCGACCAGGCCAGCCGCTGGAAAGTGTTCCGCTATATCGAACTGCCCAAGATGAAGGGCGTGCTGCTGATCGCGATCCTGCTGCGCTTCATGGACAGTTTCATGATCTATACCGAGCCCTTCGTCGTCACCGGCGGCGGCCCCGGCAACTCGACCACCTTCCTGTCGATCGACCTTGCCAAGATGGCGACCGGCCAGTTCGACCTCGGCCCCGCCGCCGCCTTCTCGCTCATGTATTTCCTGGTGATCCTCCTGATCTCCTGGGTCTTCTATACGGTGATGACCAATATGGACCGTGCCGATGCGCAGGGGGGCAAATGATGGGCCGCCCGCTGAAATCCTACATCCC
>Ga0209369_1000892_pt1 | contig 21219 bp, 16 predicted proteins | sample EBPBio142010_DNA_FD_185865 | JGI IMG/M metagenome (GOLD analysis project Ga0209369, IMG submission 185865) | Wastewater treatment Type I Accumulibacter community from EBPR Bioreactor in Madison, WI, USA - Reactor 1_10/4/2010_ DNA (SPAdes)... | ecosystem: Engineered > Bioreactor > EBPR >... | reverse complement strand
GAGTCGACCGGCCGCGAGTTCCAGAACTACTACTACCACTGCCTCCGCGACACCGACCGCTACCTCGCCCAGCTGCTGCAGGCACTGCGCTCCAGCGGCCAGGATCAGCGCACGATCGTCGTCTTCACCTCCGACCACGGCGAGCTGCTGGGCGCGCACGGCCTGCGCGGCAAGGGCACGGTGCCGTACCGCGAGGCGGTGCGCGTGCCGCTGCTGCTGCGCCTGCCCGACGGTGCGCGTGGCGCACAGACTGCGGCGCTGGCCTCGCACGTCGATCTCGCGCCCACGCTGCTGGCCGCGGCGGGCCTGCCCGACGATGCGGTGGCCAACGAGCTGCCGGTGCTGGCCGGCCGCGACCTGAGCGTGCATGCCGCGAAGCCGGCCGATGCCGATCCGCGCTCGGGACAAGGCGACGGCATCCTGCTGCACTGGACCAGCCTGGCCGCGCAGGACCATGACAGCCTGCTGGCCATCGACCTGGCGCGGCGCAGCGGCGGCGTCACGCCGCTGACCTTCCTGCAGAAGGAGGTGCGCGAAGGCATGCAGCGCCGCGGTCAGATGCGCTGCGTGAACGACGGCCGCTGGAAGTTCGCGCGCTACTTCAAGCCCACCGACCACCACCGCCCGCGCGACTGGGCCACGCTGACGGCGCGCAACGACCTGGAGCTGTACGACCTGCGCTCCGACCCGGGCGAGACCCGGAACCTGGCTGCCGACCCGGCGGCGGTCAAGGACACGCTGCTGGCGATGAACGCCAAGCTCGACCGCTTGATCGAACGCGAGATCGGCAGCGACGACGGCAGCTTCCTGCCTGGGCCGGGATTGCTGTGGCGCGGGGCCTGAAAATGCAGGGCATGAACAGACTCCTGATTTGCCTGACCCCGCTGCTGCTGTGGCTGGGCGCTATCGGCCCCGCCGCCGCCCAGACCCCCGCGCGGCCCAACATCGTGCTGATCGTCTCCGACGACCAGGGCTGGAAGGACGTGGGCTTTCATGGCTCGGACATCGCCACGCCCAACCTGGACAAGCTGGCCGCCGGCGGCGTGCGGCTGGAGAGCTTCTACGCCCAGCCGATGTGCACGCCCACGCGCGCCGCACTGATGACGGGCCGCTACCCGCACCGCTACGGCCTGCAGACGCTGGTGATTCCCAGCAATGCGCGCTACGGCCTGCCCACCGACGAGAAGCTGCTGCCCGCAGTGCTGGCCGAGGCCGGCTACCGCACCGCCATCGTCGGCAAGTGGCACCTGGGCCATGCCGATCGCAAGTACTGGCCGCTGCAGCGCGGCTTTCAGCACCAGTACGGCGCGTTGCTCGGCGAGATCGACTACTTCACCCACACGGCGCACGGCGTGCGCGACTGGTACCGGCAGGAAAAGCCGCTGAAGGAGAGCGGCTATGTCACCGAGCTGATCGGCAACGAGGCCGTGCGCTGGCTGGGCCAGCAGAGCGCCAGGCAGCCCTTCTTCCTGTACCTGGCCTTCACCGCGCCGCATGCGCCGTACCAGGCGCCCAAAGCCTGGCTGGACCGCTACAAGCACATCGCCGACCGCGACCGGCGCGCCTATGCGGCGATGATCGGCTCGATGGACGAGCAGATCGGCCGCGTGGTCGCCGCGCTCGATGCCAAGGGCCTGCGCGACAACACGCTGATCGTCTTCCAGAGCGACAACGGCGGGCCGCGCGATGCGCGCTTCACCGGCGAGATCGACATGTCCAACAGCAAGATCCCGGCCGACAACGGCCCCTGGCGCGACGGCAAGGGCTCGCTGTACGAAGGCGGCGTGCGCGTGGTGGCGCTGGCCAACTGGCCGGGGCGCATCCCGGCCGGCACGGTGGTGGACACCCCGTTGCATGCGGTGGACCTGATGCCCACCTTCGCCGCGCTTGCCGGCGCGTCGCTCAACGGCACCAAGGTGCTGGACGGGCTGGACCAGTGGGCGGCCCTGGCCGAGGGCAAGCCTTCGGCGCGCAGCGAGGTGGTGATCGACGTGGAGCCCTTCCGCGCCGCGCTGCGCGATGGCGACTGGAAGCTGGTCTGGCAGTCCACGCTGCCGTCGCGCGTGGAGCTGTACGACCTGAAGACCGACCCCGGCGAGAAGAACAACGTGGCCGCCGCGCAGCCCGAGCGCGTCGCGCGCATGCAGGCCCGTCTGCAGGCCCAGGCCCAGGAAGCGGCGGCGCCCTTGATCTTCAAGGAAGCGATGGGCGTGGTGCAGCCGGTGCTGTTCGGCGCGGTGGCCACGCCCGACAACGCGCCCGCGCCACGCTGAGCGGGCAATCCGGCTACAGCGGCAGCACCAGCGTGCCGCCGGCCGCAGCCACGCGCGAGCAGCACAGGATCACGCGCTGCTGCCGCTCGGCCGCGCCCAGCACCACGTCGCGGTGCTCCACCGGGCTGCTGGCGGCGGCGTCGTAGGGCATCGCGCAGACGCCGCACAGACCGTCGCTGCACTTGGTGGGCACGGCGATGCCGGCTTCGGCCAGCACCTCGGTCGCGCTGCGGTCGGCCGGCACCTGCAGCACGCGGCCGCTGCGCGCCAGCTGCAGCTGGAACGGATGGTTCACGCGTTCCGGCGCCTCGGGCAGCTGGAAGTACTCGCGGTGCAGCGCCGCTTCGGGCCAGCCGAGGGCCGCCGCGGCGGCGAACACGCCGCCCATGTAGCGTGCCGAGCCACAGGTGTAGAGCTGCCAGCCCGGCTGGTGCCAGGGCAGCAGCGCTGCCAGGTCGGCGCGGCCGCCTTCGTCCTTGATGTGCAGCTGCACGCGGTGGGCCCAGGGGGCAGCCGCCAGTTCGTCCAGGAAGCCGGCCGTGGCCCGGCTCGCGGCGCTGTAGTGCAGCTGGAAGTCGCGGCCCAGCGCCTGCAGCCGGTGGGCCATCGCGATCAGCGGCGTGACGCCGATGCCGCCGGCCAGCAGCAGCGTGTAGGGCGCATCTTCCACCAGCGGAAAGTGGTTCACCGGCCGACCGATGAAGACCTGCCGGCCTTCGCGGAAGGCGCGGTGCATCAGCGCCGAGCCGCCGCGGCCCTGGCGCTCGTTCAGCACGCCCAGCACGTAGCGGCTGCGGTCGGCCGGGTCGCCTGCCAGGCTGTAGGCGCGCTGGTATTCCGGCGCGATGACCACGTCCACATGCGCGCCGGCCTCGAAGGGCGGCAGCGGCCCGCCATCGGGCGCCACGAACTCGAAGCGCACGACATCCTGCGCGATGGTCTCGCGGCGCTGCAGCCGCACCGGGATCACCGGCGGCTCGGCCGGCAGCGGCGGCGGCGCCGGCACCAGCCCCGCCGTGTCGCCGGCTGACAGCCGCGCGCGGTACTGCGCCGGCGTCAGCAGCGCGCGGTAGCGGCGGATGCCTTCCTCGCGGTTCACCGGGTGCGGCACGGGGTAGGGCGGCGGCATCGTGTCGGCCGGGTAGACGGCCAGCGTTTGGTCTTCGTAGCGCAGCGCCAGGTCCTTCTGCAGGCCGCGGGCATGGGTCTGCGCGGCGCGCACGTAGCGGCCCGTGCGACGGTCCAGCTCGATGTCCCACCACCACTTCTTTACCGGGTTGATGCCGCCACGGCCCAAGCCGTCGTCCAGCCGCGCCAGCCAGCGGGCGCTGGCCGGGAAGTTCATCGCCACCCAGCGTGCCGTCTGTTCGGCCAGCAGGCCTTCCAGGTTCCACGGGCAGGTCTTCATGCAGCGGCCGCACATGCCGCCGCCGGCATTGGTGATGCGGTAGCGCGCGCATTTCTCGGCGTCGCTCTTCCAGATCTCGTAGCCGTTGTACATCAGCTTCGGCCCGGCCGTGATGGCACCCGAAGGGCATTCGCGAGCGCACTTGTTGCAGCTTTCGCAGAAGCGCTGCAGGCCGAAGTCGATGGGCTTGTCGGGCGCCAGCGGCAGGTCGGTGGTGACGGTGCCACTCTTCAGCCGCGGGCCAAGGAAGGGGTTCAGGATCACCTCGCCGATGCGGCTGACTTCGCCCAGGCCGCTCAGCAGCAGCAAAGGCGGCTGCAGCACGTCGCCGTCCAGCACCGAATGCACGCGGGCGCTGAATCCCAGGCGGCGCACCTGCTCGGCCACCACGCCGCCCAGCAGCGAGAAGCGCAGATAGGCGCGCATGCTCTGCGCCACGCTGATCCAGTCGTCGCCGCTGGCGCCCTCCATGGTCTCGTGGCCCTGGTCGACCAGCAGGTTCAGCGCATTGGCGTGGTAGGCGGGCAGGGCGTTGCCGCCGGCATCGTGCGAGTACCAGGCCCACTCGGGCACCGCGCAGGTGCCGGCGGCATCGATGCCCAGGTAGTAGCTGGCGGCCTTCAGGTTGTCGGCATTGCGCTGCGGGTCGGCAGTGCTGGGCGAGACCGGCCCGCGCGCCTCGCCGAACTGCAGCAGCAGCAGCGCGCCCAGCGCCCGCCGTGCGCAGGCGCCGATGGGGCTCTTCATCACGTAGTAAGCGTTGCGGGCGCTGTCCTGCACGCTCTTGCCCAGGTCGCCGAACAGCGCGCGGGCAAAGAAGTCGGCGCGCTTCGGAAAGCGCGGCACGCGTGCGTGGTCGATGAAGGTGGTGGGCGTGTCGCGCCGCGGCAGCGTCTCGAAGGGCAGCGGGCCCTGGCGAAACTCGCGCCGCGCGTAGGGGTCGGCATCGAGCCGGCTCTTGGTGCCGCCCAGGCCGAACCACCAGCGCGGGCCGGGCGTGGCGTCGTCGGCCAGCGGTGTGTCGGCGGCCAGCGCCAGCGGGGTGCTCACCGCCGCCAGCCCGTAGCGCAGGCCGACGAAGGGGTTGTGCAGATCGGCCCGCACCAGCCCGGCGGCCACGGCCAGCGCGTTCAGGTCCAGGTCGCTGCAGCTGGCACTGTGGGCGCGCGCCTCGTGGCCCAGCAGCCGCAGGTAGGTGGACAGCAGCACGGCGGTCTGCGCCGCCAGCAGCGCGGCACGCTGCGCCTGGGTGCCGTGCAACCACTCGCAGCCGGGCTCGCCGGACCGCGGATCGCGCGTGTAGGGCACCAGCAGCACGATGGCATGGCCGTGCTGCGGGATCGGGCCGTGCTGCTGCCGCGCTGAATCCAGCACGTCGGCCAGGATCATGTCCATGCCGGCGGCAAAGCTCTTCGGCTGGCTGCGCTCCAGCTCCTGGCCCAGCGCGGCCACGGCCGGGTTGCGGATCGGCACCGGCAGCCGGGCCTCGCGGGGCACAGCGCAGATGCCGGTCATCGGCACGTCGAAGTACGTTGCGGCGGCCTTCAGGTGGCGGCTGCGCTCGGCCGGGTCGTCGGGGATCTCGGCCTCGGCTGCCGTCAGCGGACCGTCGCGCACCAGGTCGAACATCGCCATGTAGCGCGCCATCGCATGCGTCAGCGACAGCGGGTCTTCCGCGTCGAAGGACAGCGCCCGCATCGGCGCCACGCGGTTCAGGTCGGGCAGCCCGGCGCGGCGCGCCAGGCTTTCCATCGGATAGGGGCCCAGATGCACCGGGCGGTCGCGGTACGAGAAGAATCGCATGGCGCACAGCATAGGCCGGCCCGGCGGCGGCCGCGCTCAAGTCGGCGCGCGGCCGGCCGACAACCTGCCAGGGTGGATGGTTCGCCCGCGGGAGTTCGCCATGCTCGGCTGGATTGGATCGCTGCGTCGCACCGCCGCCGCGCCCCGCGTGGCCGCGGTGGCGCCCGTGGTGCCGGCGCCGGCCGCCCCGCCGGTGCAGCCCCCGCCGCCTGCGCCGACCCCCAGCGCACTGGCCTGGCTGCTGCAGGGGCCTCCGGCCCTGGATCAACCCATGAGCGAGGCTGAAAACGCCGTGCTGCAGGTGCTGGACGACCACTTGGCGGCCGATCGCCTGCCCGCCGACCTGGTGCCGCGCGCCGCAGGCGTGGTGCCGCAGTTGCTGGCGCTGATGCGGCAGGAATCGCCGTCGCGCACGGTGATGGTGCAGCAGGTGCTGAAGGACCCGTTGCTCACGGCCGAGGTGCTGCGCGTGGCGCGCAGCAGCCACTACGGCGGCCGGCCGGTGGACACGCTGGACACCGCGCTGGACCGCATCGGCACCATCGGCCTGCAGACCGCCACCGCGCGGGTGCTGCTGAAACCGGTGTTCCAGGCGCAGGGCGACGGGCTGGCGGCACGGGCCGCGCCGCGTGTCTGGCACCGCTCGGAACAGAAATCGATGCGCTGCGCCGAGCTGGCGGCGCGCACCGGCGGCGACCGCTTCGAAGGCCTGCTGGCCGGGCTGCTGCACGACATCGGCTGGCTGGCGCTGCTGCGCCTGCTGGACCGCACCGGCCTGGCCGTCGTGTGGCCGGCCAGCCACGCGCTGGATGCGGCGCTGGACCGCCGCAAGGACGCGCTCTTCGGCCGCCTGGCCGCCGGCTGGGACCTGGGCCCGGCGCTGGCCGCGCTGGCCACGGCGCTGCAACAGGCGCCGCTGGCATCCGTGAACCTGCCGCTGGCCGCCGCGCTGCGCGAGGCCGATGCCGCAATGGGCGGCCTGCCGGCTGAGACGGCGGACGCGGTAGCTGCCTGAAGGTCAGTCCCTGCGCGAAGGCCGGAACAGGAAGTTCAGGCCGCCCAGTACCAGGACGCCGTATATCGCAACGGCCAGCCAGGCCAGCGGCCCTTGCAGTCCGGCCTGGCGAGACCAGACGCTGAGCACCAGGCCGATCAGGTTGCCCACGATGCCGGCAATCAGCAGCGCGCGGCGGGTGCTGTCTTCGGTGCTCTTGCGGGCCAGCCAGGTCAGCAGCGCAAAGGCCAGCAGCGCGCCGCCGAAATAGCGCGCCTGCATCAGGTTGTGCGGCTCGGTGGGCACGCCGTACTGCGACAGCGCCAGCTCGGGGATCAGCAGGAACTCCAGGCCGAAGACGATGCCGATGGCACCGCTCAGACCCAGGAACGCGGCAAGCTTCATGACGGGGCCTCCACGCGGCGGGGCGAAGGGCCGCGCGGGCCGGATGATGCCGTCCCGCGCGCCGCCGTGGAAGCCCGTCTGCGCGTTCAGTGCGCCTTGTAGCGGCCGTACTCCAGCCGGGCGATGGCGCGGCGGTGCACCTCGTCCGGGCCGTCGGCCAGACGCAGCGTACGCTGGTGCGCGTAGGCCTTCGCCAGCCCCGGGTCGCTAGTCACGCCGGCGCCGCCAAAGGCCTGCATCGCATCGTCGATGATGCGCAGCGCCATGTTCGGCGCCTGCACCTTGATCATCGCGATCTCCAGCTGCGCCACCTTGTTGCCCACCTTGTCCATCATGTCGGCGGCCTTCAGGCACAGCAGGCGCGTCATCTCGATGTCGATGCGCGCGTTGGCAATGCGCTCGTCCCAGATGGTCTGCTCGGCGATGCGCTTGCCGAAGGCCACGCGCGCCTGCAGCCGCTGCACCATCTTCTCCAGCGCCACCTCGGCCGTGCCGATGGTGCGCATGCAGTGGTGGATGCGGCCCGGCCCCAGGCGGCCCTGGGCGATCTCGAAACCGCGGCCTTCGCCCAGCAGCAGGTTGCTGGCCGGCACGCGCACGTCCTTCAGGATGACTTCGGCATGACCATGCGGCGCGTCGTCGAAGCCGAACACCGGCAGCATGCGTACGACTTCGATGCCCGGGGCGTCCAGCGGCACCAGGATCTGCGACTGCTGCGAATGGCGCGGCGCGTCGGGGTCGGTCTTGCCCATCACGATGGCGATCTTGCAGCGCGGGTCGCCGACGCCGGAACTCCACCACTTGCGGCCGTTGATGACGTAGTGGTCGCCGTCGCGCTTGATGCTGGTCTCGATGTTGGTGGCGTCTGACGAGGCCACCGCGGGCTCGGTCATCAGGAAGGCCGAGCGGATCTCGCCGGCCAGCAGCGGCTGCAGCCACTTCGCCTTCTGCTCGTCGTTGGCATAGCGCGCCAGCACTTCCATGTTGCCGGTATCGGGCGCGGAGCAGTTGAAGACCTCTGAGCCGAAGCCGATGCGGCCCATCTGCTCGGCGCACAGCGCGTATTCCAAGTTCGTCAGCCCAGCGCCCTGGTAGGGGCTGTCGGCCGGCAGCGAATCGTGCGGTAGGAACAGGTTCCACAAGCCGGCCTTCTTGGCCTTGGCCTTCAGTTCTTCGAGCACCGGCACCACCTGCCAGCGGTTGGCACCGAAGCCTTCCATCTGCGCGTCGTAGGTGGCCTCGGCCGGGTACACGTGTTCGTTCATGAACTCGATCACCCGGCTGCGCCAATAGGCCTGCTTCTCCGACATCGTGAAATTCATGCTGTCTCCTGCACTGCCACCCTTTGTGGCGATGCAAGACGGTAGCAGAGGCAGCAGCCCAGGGTTGTCCCCAACGTGGCAGGCAGGGACTATGCTGCGCGCTTCGCCAAGCGAAGGGACCTCATGCAATCCGTGCTGAAGCAGTTCGACCTGGCCGGCCGGCTGGCGCTGGTGACCGGCTCTAGTGCGGGCATCGGCCTCGCGCTGGCCCAGGGCCTGGCCGGCGCTGGGGCCGCGGTGGTGCTGAATGCGCGCAACGACACCAAGCTGCAGGCGGCGGCGCAGGCCTTGCGCGAGCAGGGCGTCACCGTGCATGCGTTGGCTTTCGATGTCACCGACGCGACGGCGGTGGCCGCGGCAGTGGCGCGTATCGAGGCCGAGATCGGCGCCATCGACATCCTGGTCAACAACGCCGGCATGCAGAAGCGTGCGCCGCTGCAGGATTTCGAGCACGCCGACTGGCAGCAGCTGATGCGCACCAACCTCGACAGCGTGTTCATCGTCGGCCAGGCGGTGGCGCGGCACATGATTCCGCGCGGCAGCGGCAAGATCATCAACATCTGCTCGGTGCAGAGCGAGCTGGGCCGTCCGAACATCGCGCCCTACACCGCCACCAAGGGCGCGGTGAAGATGCTGACCAAGGGCATGGCCATCGACTGGGGCCCGCACGGCCTGCAGGTCAATGGCCTGGGGCCGGGCTACTTCAAGACCGAGCTGAACCAGGCGCTGGTCGACAACCCCGAGTTCAGTGCCTGGCTGGTGGGCCGCACGCCGTCGCGCCGCTGGGGCGACGTGGAAGACCTGGTGGGCGCGGCCGTGTTCCTGGCCAGCGATGCGTCGCGCTTCGTCAACGGCCACATCCTGTACGTGGACGGCGGCGTCACCGCGACGCTGTGAGCGCGCCCATGCACGCCGAAGAAGCCATCGTCACCATCCGCACCGCCATCGAATGGGCGGCGCTGGGCATCGAGATGCTGGGCGCGCTGGTCATCGTGGTGGGCGTGCTGCGCGTGGCCATCACGCGCGGCACGGTGCGATTCCTGTGGAAGGTGGACGCGCCCGAGGCCTACGAGAGCTACAAGCACCAAATCGGCCGATCGCTGCTGCTGGGGCTGGAGTTCCTGGTGGCCGGCGACGTGGTGCGCACCGTGGCGCTGGAGCCCACGCTGAACAACGTGGCGGTGCTGGGCATGCTGGTGCTGGTGCGCACCTTCCTGGCCTGGACGCTGGCGGTGGAGATCGAGGGCCGCTGGCCCTGGCAACCTAAGCCGCCGAAGAACCCCTGAAAGGACAACCAATGGAAGCCCTGGTCATCCACGCCCCCGGCGACCTGCGCGTCGAGACCGTCGACACGCCCGAGCTGCAGGCCGGGCAGCTGCAGGTGCGCGTGCGCTGCGGCGGCATCTGCGGCTCCGACCTGCACTACTACCAGCACGGCGGCTTCGGCACCGTGCGCATCCAGCAGCCGATGGTGCTGGGCCACGAGGTGGCCGGCAGCATCGAGGCCGTGGGCCCCGGCGCGGCGGGCTTCGCGCCCGGCGAACGCGTGGCCATCAGCCCCAGCCGGCCCTGCGGCCAGTGCCGCTACTGCCAGCTGGGGCAACAGAACCACTGCCTGGACATGCGCTACTACGGTAGCGCGATGCGCATGCCGCACGTGCAGGGCGCCTTCCGCCAGCGCATCGTCTGCGACGCCAGCCAGGCGCACAAGCTGGCCGACCATGTCAGCGATGCCGAAGGCGCGATGGCCGAGCCGCTGTCGGTGGCGCTGCATGCGGTGAACCGCGCCGGCCCGCTGCTCGGCAAGAGCGTGCTGGTCACCGGCTGCGGGCCGATCGGCGCGATGGCGGTGATCGCCGCGCGCCGCGCCGGCGCTACCTTCATCGTCGTCACCGACATGGCGGCGCAGCCGCTGCGCACGGCGCTGAAGATCGGCGCCGACCAGGCCATCGACGTCAAGGCCGAGCCCGACGCGCTGCGCGCCTTCACCGCCGACAAGGGGCAGTTCGACGTGCTGTTCGAAGCCAGCGGCAACGCCCGCGCGCTGACCGGCGCCTTCGACGCGCTGCGGCCGCGCGGCATCATCGTGCAGATGGGCCTGGGCGGCGAGATGACGCTGCCGATCAACACGATCGTCGCCAAGGAGTTCGAGCTGCGCGGCACCTTCCGCTTCCACGCCGAGTTTGCGACCGCGGTGCAGCTGCTGAACCAGCGCATGGTGGACCTGAAGCCGCTGGTCTCGGCCACGCTGCCTTATCGCGATGCGGCCAAGGCCTTTGCGCTGGCGGCCGACCGTTCGCAGGCGATGAAGGTGCTGCTGGATTTCGAATGAAGGGCTTTCCGCGCCGCCTTGCGGCCGGCCTGCTGGGCGGCCTGCTGCTCGCGCTGGGAGGTTGCAGCCAGTACCAGCAGTACCGCTGCGTGCGCGACACGGTCAACAGCCACGAGCCCTATCCGTCGCTGGCCGACCGCTGGGACGCCGAGGCCATGGCCAAGGAGATGTGCGCGCAGCGCGCAGCCACCAAGGGCAAGTGATCAACGCGGGGCGGTGGCGGCAGGCCGCGGGCCGATCAGCCCCAGGCTCAAAGCGGTGCCGAACAGCACCACCGCGCAGCCCAGCAGCATCTGCAGCGTCAGCGCTTCGCCCAGGTACAGCGCGCCCGAGACCATCGCCACCAGCGGGCTGAGAAAGGTGACCGACATTGCGCGCACCGCGCCGATGCGGCCCAGCAGCCGGAAGTACATCCACATGCCCAGCCCCGAGCTGGCCACGCCCAGGAAGGCCATCTCGGCCCAGGCGCGGGCGTTGGGCGGCGTGGCCGGCCAGGTGGCCCAGGCCAACGGCGCCAGGCACAGGCTGGCCAGCGCCAGGCTGCCGGCGGTGACCACCAGCGGGTCGACACCGGCCATGCGCCGCCGCGTGTAGTTGGCGCCGACGCTCCAGATCATTGCCGTGCCCAGCACCGCGGCCACTGCCAGCGGGCCCTTGCCGTCCTTCAGCGAGATGGTGCCGCTGCTCATCAGGACCAGCACGCCGCAAAAGCCCAGCAGCAGGCCGCCCGCGCGCCACGTGCCCAGCTTCTCCTTCAACACGAAGTGCGCCACCAGCGCGGCGAACATCGGCGCGGTGGCATTGAGCACCGCCGACAGGCCGGCCGTGATGTGCAGCGCGCCCCAGGTCATCAGCATGAAGGGCAGGGCGGTGTAGGGCACGCCCACCATGAACAGCGCGCCGGGGTTGGCGCGCAGCTGCGGCAGGTGGCCGCGCATCGCGACCATCGGCAGCAGGATCAGCGCCGCGATGCCCAGCCGCATCGACACCAGTGGCGCGGGGCCGAAGGCCGGCACGGCCGAGCGGGTGAACAGGTAGGCGCCGCCCCAAAGGATGCTCAGCAGCAGCAGTTCGATCACATCGCGGGGGCGCATTCTCCCCAGCTTAACGGATGACGGACCGCTGCCTAGAATGGCCTCCCTTCGGCCTGCGGGCCGCCCCCTGTGGAGAGCTGTCACATGCGCGACTACCTGAAGTTCTACATCAACGGTGCCTGGGTCGACCCGGTCGCGCCCAAGACGCTGGATGTCATCAACCCCGCCACCGAGGCCGTGGCCGGCCGCATCTCGATGGGCGGTGCCGCCGACGTCGACAAGGCCGTGAAGGCCGCGCGCGCCGCCTTCGAGACCTGGTCGCAGAGCAGCGTCGAAGAGCGCATTGCGCTGTTCGAGCGGCTGATCGAGGAATACAAGAAGCGCTACGCCGACATGGCCGCGGCCATCACCGAAGAGATGGGCGCGCCGGCCGTGCTGTCGCAGAAGGCGCAGGCGGCGATGGGCATCGGCCACCTGCAGTCGGCACTCGGCGTGCTGAAGAACTACCACTTCCAGGAGCCGCGCGGCACGACGATGATCGTCAAGGAGCCGATCGGTGTCTGCGGCCTGATCACGCCGTGGAACTGGCCGGTCAACCAGATTGCCTGCAAGGTGGCGCCGGCCCTGGCGGTGGGGTGCACGATGGTGCTCAAGCCCAGCGAGATCGCGCCGTTCTCGGCGCAGGTGTGGACCGAGATCATGCATGCCGCGGGCGTGCCGGCCGGCGTGTTCAACCTGGTCAACGGTGACGGCCCGACGGTCGGCGCCGCCATCTCCAGCCACCCTGGCGTGGACATGGTGTCCTTCACCGGCAGCACCCGCGCCGGCATCGAGGTGGCGCGCAACGCAGCGCCCACCGTCAAGCGCGTGCACCAGGAACTGGGCGGCAAGTCGCCCAACATCATCCTGCCCGATGCCGACATCAAGCGTGCGGTGACTGCGGGCGTGCGCGGCGTGATGCAGAACAGCGGCCAGAGCTGCAATGCGCCGACGCGCATGCTGGTGCCCAACGCCAAGATGGCCGAAGCGCTGGCTGTCGCCAAGGAAGTGGCCGAAGCCACCACGGTGGGCGCGCCGGACAGCGGTGCCGCGCTGGGCCCGGTGATCTCGGCCACGCAGTGGGACAAGATCCAGACCCTCATCCACAAGGGCATCGAAGAAGGCGCCCAGGTGGTGGCCGGCGGCCCCGGCAAGCCGGCGGGCCTGGAGACCGGCTACTACGTCAAGCCCACGGTGCTGGGCCCCGTCAGCAACGACAAGACCGTGGCCCGCGAAGAGATCTTCGGCCCGGTGCTGGTGGTCATCGGCTACGACACGGTGGACGAGGCGGTGCAGATCGCCAACGACACGCCCTATGGCCTGGCGGCCTATGTGTCCGGTGGCGACCTGGAGGCCACGCGCAAGGTGGCGTCGAAGCTGCGTGCCGGCCAGGTCAACATCAACAGCGCCGCCACTGACCTGATGGCGCCCTTCGGCGGCTTCAAGCAGTCGGGCAACGGCCGCGAGTGGGGCGACCATGCCTTCGCTGAGTTCCTCGAAGTGAAGGCGGTGCTGGGCTACACGCCCAAGCAAGCCTGAGCGCGCGCTGAGCGCATCCTGCACGGGCCCGGCCGGGCCCGTGCGCCGGGCCCTGCACCCGGCTCCATCCCCAAGACAACACGGAGACTGCCGCGATGGCCGCCATCAATGAAGTGATCGACCTGAGCGTGGACGACGGCATTGCCGTCATCACCTCGAACCACCAGCCGGTGAACGCGCTGTCGGCCATCGTGCGCGACGGCCTGACGGCAGCCTTCGAGCAGGCCTTCGGCGACCCGGCCGTCAAGGCCATCGTGCTCACCTGCGCCGGCCGCACCTTCTTTGCCGGTGCCGACATCAGCGAGTTCGGCAAGCCGCCCAAGGGCGCGTCGCTGCATGCGCTGTTCGACCGTATCGAAGGCGCCGACAAGCCGGTGGTGGCGGCGATCCACGGCACCTCATTGGGCGGCGGCTTCGAGACCGCGCTGGTCTGCCACTACCGCATCGCCGTGCCCACCGCCAAGGTCGGCCTGCCGGAAGTGAAGCTGGGCCTGCTGCCCGGCGCCGGCGGCACGCAGCGGCTGCCGCGCATCGTCGGTGCCGCCAAGGCGCTGGACATGATGACCGGCGGCGCGCCAGTCGGCGCCAAGGCCGGCCTGGCGATGGGCCTGATCGACGAGATCGTGCCCGAGGGCAGCGACCTGCGCGCCGCCGGCATCGCCTATGCGCGCCGCGTGGTGGCGGAGCAGCGGCCGCTGCGCAAGATCCGCACGATGTCGGTGGCCGGCGGCTCGCCGGAACTGTTTGCCGAGTTCCGCAAGGCCAATGCCAAGGCCTTCCGTGGCTTCGAGGCGCCCGAGGCGATCATCCAGTGCGTGGAAGCGGCTGCGACGCAGCCCTTCGACGAAGGCCAAGCGACGGAGCGCCGGCTGTTCATGGGCCTGGTGCAGGGCGTGCAGAGCCAGGCGCAGCGCTACATGTTCTTCTCGGAACGCGCGGCCGCCAAGATCGACGGCCTGCCCGAGGGCACGGCGGTGCGGCCGGTGAAGAAGGTGGGCATCATCGGCGCCGGCACCATGGGTGGCGGCATCGGCATGAACTTCCTGAACCGCGGCATCCCGGTGACCATCGTCGAGACGCAGCAAGCCGCGCTGGACCGCGGCGTGGCGACGATCCGCAAGAACTACGAGAACACCGCCGCCAAGGGCCGCATGACGGCCGACGATGTCGAGAAGCGCATGGGCCTGCTGACCCCGACGCTGGACCTGCAGGCGCTGGCCGACGTGGACTTGGTGATCGAGGCCGTGTTCGAGAACATGGCCATCAAGAAAGAGCTGTTTGCCAAGCTCGACGCCATCGTCAAGCCAGGCGCGGTGCTGGCCAGCAACACCAGCTACCTGGACGTGAACGAGATCGCCTCGGCCACCAAGCGGCCGCAGGACGTGGTGGGCATGCATTTCTTCAGCCCGGCCAACGTGATGAAGCTGCTGGAGGTGGTGCGCGGCGCGAAGACCGCGCCCGACGTGCTGGCCACGGCCATGGAAGTCGGCAAGACCATCGGCAAGGTGGCGGTGGTGGCCGGCGTGTGCCACGGCTTCATCGGCAACCGCATGCTGGCGCAGCGCCAGGCGCAGGCCAACGCGCTGATCCTGGAAGGCGCCATGCCCTGGGACGTGGACCGCGTGGCCTTCGACTTCGGCTGGCCGATGGGCCCGTTCCAGATGAGCGACCTGGCCGGCCTGGACATCGGGTGGTCGAAGGAGACGAGCAAGGGCGCCACCATCCGTGAGCGGCTGTGCGAGCAGGACCGCCGCGGCCAGAAGACCGGCGCCGGCTTCTACGACTACGACGCCAAGCGCAACCGCAGCAACTCGGCGCTGGTGGAAAAGCTGATCCTCGACTTTGCGGCCGAGAAGGGCATCCAGCGCCGCAAGATCGACGACCAGGAGATCCTGGAGCGGCTGGTCTACCCGATGATCAACGAGGGCGCGAAGATCCTGGCCGAAGGCATCGCCCAGCGCGCCAGCGACATCGACGTCGTGTGGATCTACGGCTACGGCTGGCCGGTGTACCGCGGCGGCCCGATGTTCTATGCCGACACCGTGGGCGCGGCCAATGTCGTGGCCGCGCTGGAGAAGCACGCGCCGCGCATGGGCGAGGGCTTCGCGGTGGCGCCGCTGCTGCGGGAGATGGCGCAGGCCGGCAAGCGCTTCACGCGCTGAGGCCGCGATGGCCTGGACCATCACGCCGGCCGGCATCCATGCCACCGACGAGCAGCTGGCCGACCTGAAGCGCCGGCTGCTCGCCACCCGCTGGCCCGACAAGGAGCCGGTGGCCGACTGGTCGCAGGGCATGCCGTTGGCCTATACGCAGGAGCTTTGCGCGTACTGGGCCACGCAGTACGACTGGCGCGCGCGTGAGGCGCGGCTGAACCGCTTCGACCAGTTCAAGACCACGATCGACGGCGTGGAGATCCACTACATCCACGTACGCTCGAAACATGCCGACGCGCTGCCGCTGCTGATCACGCACGGCTGGCCGGGCTCGATCGCCGAATTCCACAAGATCATCGAGCCGCTGAGCGACCCCACCGCGCACGGCGGTGAGGCGGCCGATGCCTTCCACGTGGTCTGCCCGGCGCTGCCGGGTTATGGCTTCTCGGGCAAGCCCACCGAAGCGGGCTGGAGCGTCGAACGCATCGCCCGCGCGTGGGCCACGCTGATGCAGCGCCTGGGTTATGCGCGCTACGTGGCGCAGGGGGGCGACTGGGGCTCGATGGTCACCACCGCCGTCGGCCTGCAGGACGCCGGGCCCTGCCTGGGCATCCACCTGACGATGCCGATCGTCGCGCCCGACCCGACGACGATGGCCGACCTGACGCCCGCCGAAAAATCCGCGCTGGCCGGCATGAAGCACTACCGCACCGAGGGCGCCGGCTACGCGCGCCAGCAGGGCACGCGGCCGCAAACGTTGGGCTATGCGCTGGCCGATTCGCCTGCCGGCCAGGCCGCCTGGGTGGTGGAGAAGTACCAGGCGTGGATGGACTGCGACGGTCACCCCGAGAACGTGCTGTCGCGCGACGAACTGCTCGACCAGGTGATGCTGTACTGGCTGCCCAACAGCGCCACCTCGTCGGCGCGGCTGTACTGGGAAAGCTTCTCCCGGCCCAGCCGCGATGCGGTGACGCTGCCCACCGGCATCAGCCTGTTCCCGAAAGAGATCTTTCGCTGCTCGCGGCGCTGGGCGGAACAGCGCTTCCGGAACATCGTGCACTGGAACGAACTCGAACGCGGCGGCCACTTCGCCGCGCTGGAGCGGCCCGGCGTGCTGGTCGACGAGATCCGCAGCTGCTTCCGCGCCCTGCGACCCTGACCCTGGAGTCACATCATGCAGATGAACATCGGACAGTTCCTGACCCGCCGCGCCTTCCTCAGCCCCTCGGTCGAGGCGATGGTCGAGCCTGCCATCGCCGGCCGGCGCTTCGACTTCCGCGAATTGAATGCGCGCTGCAACCGCGTGGCGCACGCGTTGCGCGCCAGCGGCGTGCAGCGCGGCGACCGCGTGGCGCTGCTGCTGATGAACGGGGCCGAGTTCGTCGAGAGCTTTTTCGCGGTGGCCAAGGTGGGCGCGGTGAACGTGCCGCTGAACTGGCGGCTGACGGCCGACGAGCTGGAATTCATACTCAAGGATTCCGGCGCCACCGTGCTGCTGTATGCGGAGAACTTCGCGCCGGTGGTGGCCGAGCTGCAGCGCCGCGGCGACAAGACCGACCTGCGCCAGTGGGTGCAGGTGGGCGGTGCGCTGGCGCCCTTTGCGCAGGACTATGCCGCCTGGATGGGCGCGATGCCGGCCGACGAGCCCGAGCTGGCCGGCGCCGAAGACGACCTGCTGTTCATCATGTACACCTCGGGCACCACCGGGCTGCCCAAGGGCGTGATGCACAGCCACCGCACGGTGCTGTGGTCGGCGATGAACGTCACCGCGACAGCCGACTTCCACTACAAGGACCGCTACCTGACGGCGCTGCCGCTGTTCCACGTGGGCGCGCTGATGCCCACGCTGTGCTGCGTGTACGTGGGCGTCACGCAGGTGATCCTGAAGGCCTTCGACCCCAAGGCGGCCTGGGAGCTGATCGCCACCGAGAAGATCACCACCACGCTGCTGGTGCCGGCGATGCTGCAGTTCATGCAGGCGGTGTACGACCCGAAGCAGCACGACGCGCGCACGCTGCGCTGGGTGCTGTGCGGCGCCGCGCCGGTGCCGGTGACGCTGATCAAGGCCTATGCCGAGATCGGCGTGGAAGTGCACCAGCTCTATGGTCTGACCGAAAGCTGCGGCCCCGGCTGCCTGATCATGGGCGAGGACGCGCTGACGCGCGCCGGCTCCACCGGCCGCGCTTACTTCTACACCGACCTGCGCATCGTCGACGTGGATGGCAAGGACTGCCCGCCCGGCGAGCCGGGCGAGATCATCATGCGCGGCCCGCACAACATGGTGGGCTACTGGAACCGGCCCGATGCCACCGCGCAGACGCTGCGCGACGGCTGGCTGCACACCGGCGACGTGGGCACGATGGATGCCGACGGCTTCGTCACCATCCGCGACCGCATCAAGGACATGCTGATCTCCGGCGGCGAGAACATCTACCCGGCCGAGGTGGAAAACATGCTGCTCGGCCACCCCGCGGTGGCCGATGCGGCCGTGATCGGCCTGCCGTCGCCCAAGTGGGGCGAGGTGCCGCTGGCCGTGGTGGTGCTGAAGAAGGGCGCCACGCTGGAAGCCGCCGAACTGGTGGCCTGGTGCAAGGGCAAGCTCGCCGGCTTCAAGCTGCCGAAGGCGGCGGTGGTGGTGGCCGAAATCCCGCGCAACCCCAGCGGCAAGATCCTGAAGCGCATCTTGCGTGAGCAGTTCCAGGACAAGGTCAAGTCACCGGAATAGCGCCTTCGCGCACCGGCCGCGCCGCGGCCGGTGCGGGTGGAGCTCAGCGCCCCAGGCTGCGGTAGGTTGCGCGCTCGAAGGCCTCGTAGGTGCTGGCGTAGCGCGGCTCGAAGAAGGGCAGCGACTGCGTCATCAGCACGCCGGCAATGCCGGCCTTCGGGTCGAACCAGTAGTGGCTGTTCAGCACGCCGGCCCAGCCTTGCGATCCGGCATGGCGCATGCCGGGAATGTCTTCGTCGAAGCGCATGAAGGCCATGCTGTGCGACTTGCGCTTGCCGGGGAACAACTCGAAATCGGCCGTGATCGGCGGCGCCACGGTCTTCAGGCGGGGGATCGGCGTGTTGCCGATCTGGTTGCCCAGCATCTGTTCGACACAGCCCGCGCTGAGGATGCGCTTGCCGTCAAGCGTGCCCTTGTTCAGATACATGCGCAGGTAGCGCATGTAGTCGGGCGCGGTGGAGTACAGCGCATGGCCCATGCCGTAGAACTCGGGGTTCGACGGCGGCGCCAGGTCGAAGGGTCCGAACTGGCCATCCTCGCCGCGAATGCTGACGCCGGCCAGCCGCGGCGCCATGTGCGGCTCGACCTCGCAGCGCGTGTCGTTCATGCCCAGCGGGTCGAAGATCTCTTCCTTGCAGAACTGGTCGATGCGGCGACCGTCGATCTTCTCGACCATGCGGCCCAGCCAGTCGATGCCGATGCCGTAGTCCCAACGCTCGCCGGGCTCGAACAGCAGCGGGTAGTTCATCGCTACCTTCAGGCCCGACAGGATGGTGGGCGCGCCGGTGGCTTCCATGTAGCGCGGCATGTCCGCGTTCCAGAACTCGTAGGTGAAGCCCGAGGTGTGGGTGGCCAGGTGCCGGGCCGTGGCCTTGACGCGCGGCGCGCGCAACCTGGGCTTGCCATCGGCATCGAAGCCTTCCAGCAGTTGGATGGACGCGAACTCGGGTAGCACGCTTTCGACCGTCGTTTCGGGCTTCAGCAGGCCGCGGTCGATCAGGATCATTGCGGCGGTGCTGCCCACCGACTTGGTCATCGAGAAGATGCGGAACACCGTGTCCAGCGCCGCCGGCCGGCCTGGCGCCGCCTCACCGGCGCTGCCCGACCAGATCACGCCGTCGGCATTGGCCGTCATGGCCACGGCGAAGGGCAGGTCCTGACGGGCCACCGCGTCGTCGATCACACGCTTCAGTTCTGACATGGCTTGTCTCCGTTGGTGGGCCCGTGGGCCGGGCCGCGGCTGAGGGGGAGACGATCCTAGGCCAGGCTCTGCGGCATGTCGATGCCGGGCCCGTGTGCGGGTAGGGCCATCAGGCCGCGCCGATGAAGGCGCTGACGGCGGCGATCACCTGTGCCGGCTGGTCGCGGTGCGGCGAATGGCCGCAGGCGGCCAGCTCCAGGCATTGCACCTGCGGCACCGGGCCGCGCAGCCGGTGGATCTGCGCCAGCGTGCCGTACTCGTCGTCCACGCCCTGGATGGCCAGCAGCGGGCCACGCAGGGTGTGCAACTCTGCCTCGATGTTCCAGTTGCGGAAGGCCGGGTCCAGCCAGATGTCGTTCCAGCCCCAGAAGGCCGAATCCACGTCCTCGTGGTGCCGCGCCAGGCGCTCGCGCAGGTCGGTCTTCAGATAGGTTTCGCGCGTGGCGCGGATGCTCTGCACCGACACGTCTTCGACGAACAGGTGCGGCGCCATCACCACCGTACCGGCCACGCTGTCATTGAAACGCGCCGCATGCAGCAGCGCGATCGAGCCGCCGTCGCTGTGGCCCAGCAGCCAGACCGGCGCGTCCAGGCCCAGCGCCGCGCGCAGGGCCGGCAGCACTTCGTAGGCCTGGCGGTGCATGAAGTCCGTGCCCCAGCGCTCTTTGGGCGCACGCGGCGTCGAGCGGCCATAGCCGGGCCGCGAATAGACCAGCCCACGCAGCTTGGCTGCATCACACAGCCGCTGCGGAAAGCCGCGCCACATCGAGCGCGAGCCCAGGCCCTCGTGCAGGAAGATCAGCAGCGGCCGGTCACGGCGCTCGGGCGCGATCCACTGGTGTTCGATGCGAATCGGCCGGCCCCGCCAGTCGATCTCGACGAAGCCCACTGTCATGCCGGCTTGCTCTCCTGCTCGCGCAGCTTGAAGCGCTGGATCTTGCCGGTGGCCGTCTTCGGCAGGTCGGCCACGAAGGCGATCTGCCGCGGGTACTTGTAGGGCGCCAGCTTGTCCTTGACGAAGGCCTTCAGTTCTTCTTCGGTGGCCGCGCCGCCGGGCTTCAGCACAACGAAGGCCTTGGTCTTGGTCAGGCCCTCGGCATCGGCCACGCCGATCACCGCGGCTTCCAGCACGGCGGGGTGCTGCACCAGCGTGGCCTCCACCTCGAAGGGGCTGACGTAGATGCCGCTGACCTTGAGCATGTCGTCGCTGCGCCCGCCGTAGGTGTAGCTGCCGTCGTCGGCATTGCGCACGTACTTGTCGCCGCTCTTCGTCCAGCCGCCCTGGAAGGTCTCGCGCGTCTTGGCGCGGTTGCCCCAGTACATCAGCGCCGCAGACGGACCGCGGATGTACAGGTCGCCCGGCTCACCGTCGGGCACCGGCCGGCCGTCGTCGCCGCGCAGTTCGACCTCGTAGCCCGGCACCGGCCAGCCGGTGCTGCCGTAGCGCACCCGGTCCGGCTGGTTGGACAGGTAGATGTGCAGCATCTCGGTGGAGCCGATGCCGTCGACGATGTCCACGCCGAAATGGCGCTTGAAGCGCTCGCCGATCTCGGCCGGCAGTGCCTCACCCGCAGACGACACCAAGCGCAGCGCCACCTGCTCGCGCGCCGGCAGGGCAGGGTGGGCCAGCATGCCGGCAAAGCCGGTGGGCGCGCCGTAGAACACGGTGGGCTTGCATCCGCCCACGCCACCGGTCCAGCGCTTGAAGGTGGCGTCGGGCGTGGGCCGCTCGGCCATCAGCAGCGTGGTCGCGCCCACCGCCAGCGGAAAGCTCAGCGCATTGCCCAGCCCGTAGGCGAAGTAAAGCTTGGCGGCCGAGAAGCAGACATCGCTCTCGCGCAGCGCCAGCACGCCCTTGCCGTAGAGCTCGGCCGTCCAGTAGGCATTGCCGTGGGTGTGCACCGTGCCCTTGGGCCGGCCGGTGGAGCCTGACGAGTACAGCCAGAAGCCCGGGTCGTCCGGCCCAGTGGCGGCCGGCTTGGCCAGCGGCG
>Ga0209369_1000891_pt1 | contig 21229 bp, 22 predicted proteins | sample EBPBio142010_DNA_FD_185865 | JGI IMG/M metagenome (GOLD analysis project Ga0209369, IMG submission 185865) | Wastewater treatment Type I Accumulibacter community from EBPR Bioreactor in Madison, WI, USA - Reactor 1_10/4/2010_ DNA (SPAdes)... | ecosystem: Engineered > Bioreactor > EBPR >... | reverse complement strand
ACCCGACTTCGGCCGTTTGCGCGACGACAGACACCGCTCAAGGCGAAAAATGCTTGTTCAGCTGGCAAAATCAGGCGATCTTGACGTCAGACGGCAGGCCACTTGGGGAATGTCGGGTGAAACGCGCGTTTGAGATCGATGTGAAGAAATCGTCGCGCGCTTCATTGCTGCTTTTAGAAAACTTCCATTCCAGCTTAATTCGATTTCTTCTTTGAGCTTCAACGATCAACTCGCTGGTGGCTTGCGCATAGGATGCGTCCGCAAACACCACCATGGCGAGCACGAACACGTCAGAAGAGCCGCGGTCGAGTTTGAACCCAGGATCTCCAGACTCATCGATGAACACAAGCAAGGCAAACTCCACGGCTGAAACCGTAACGACCGTTAGTCCATATGGTGACAACGGACAATGAGCTGGCTTGAGGGCCTCAAAGGAAGAGTTTCCTTCGGTTTTGAGTGGAATTCACCCGAGACATGGAGGATGGGGCCTTGCGGCGATTGGCGTGAATGTAACGCTGAACCGTCTGCCCTATGATGCTTATCGTGATGCCCAAATGAAGGGCGAGGCTCCAGCCTTCCTTTTCAACTGGGGTTCGTACTCCTTGGCCGATGCTGCGGCAAGCGTCAGCTTCTTCTTCAAAGGTGGGGATGATGACTTCGCCCAGGACAAAGAGGTTCAGGGCTGGCTTGCGACGGGTGACAGCGTAACCGATCCTGCCGCGCGTTTGGAGGCTTACGGCAAGGCCATTCACAAGATCACCGAGCAAGCCTACTGGATTCCTCTTTACAGCGGTGTGCGAGGCTATGGCTGGGATTCTGAGTTGAACTTCATGCCATATGCCGACGAAATCCCGCGCTTTTACGAATATACTTGGAAATAGTGCGAGGCGGGAAGTCATGGCAATTTTCCTTCTCCGGCGACTTGTCAGTGCTGCATTGACAATTCTGGTCGTCTCGGCCCTGACTTTCTCCCTTGCATTTCTTTCCGGCGACCCTGCTATCGCTGTCGCCGGAAAGGATTCATCCGACATTCCCCAAGTGGCCTGCCGTCTGACGTCAAGATCGCCTGATTTTGCCAGCTGAACAAGCATTTTTCGCCTTGAGCGGTGTCTGTCGTCGCGCAAACGGCCGAAGTCGGGTGGATCAAGCCTCGAACCCGCAGCATTCTGGCCCGGCAGAGCCGCTTCTCCGCGCGGCAGACGGACCTGTCCTGCCGCTTTCGTTCAGCTTGGGCATGGATCGTGGTCATGCGCATGACGGAGGCGTTCGAAGACGGCGGATGGCGGCAAGGACGGCCCGGACCATCGGGCCGGTGACGGCGACCTCGGCCAACTGGAATGTAATGGCGCGGGCGTGGCGGACGACGCGGGCGCCGATCTTGATCAGCTTGAGTTGAAGGCTGGTCAACGACCAGTCCGCCATGGCCTCGGGCAGTTCGATGCAGCGCAGGAAGGTTGCCAGGTTGTAGGCCAGCGCGTGCAGTTGCAGCCGCACCTCGTTGTCGCGGAACTTCCGGCATGACAGCCGCGTCCAGCGAAAGGCATATTTGCCTTCCTTGATGTGCTGCTCTGCGGTGCCGCGCTGGTTGTAGAACCTCACCACCCAGTCTGGCTCCATCGGCAGGTTGGTGACGATGAAGCCGACTTTGGGGAACAGCTCGCCCGGATGCCATTCGATCTTGGCGATGACGCGGCGCGGCTTGTCCCAGGACGCCGCCTGATACTCGAAGTCCTCGAAGAACCGTTTGACCTTGGTCAGCGAAGGCCGTCCCACGGGCCGTGTCAGCCGATGCGCGATCTTCTCGCGCAAGACGGCGTTGGCGGGCAGACGGATGGCGTAGAAGAACCTGGCTTCTTCCAGCCGCATATAGATCGCGGGGATCGCGTAGGCAGCGTCGGCCCGGAAGAAGCGTCCACCAAGGTCGCGGCCAGCATATCGGGCAATGACGGGATCAAGGACATCCCGCCAGCCATCGGCGCTGTGGACATTGCCGTTACGCAGGGCGCAGCGCTCCAGCATGCCAAACTGGTTGAACAAGAAGATGGGGTGATAGCAGGTGCAGTCGAAATGCCCGTTCCAGGCAGCACCTTCCTGATCGCCGTGGGTGGGGCTGACCGAGCTGTCCATGTCCAGCACGATGTATTTCAACCCGTTGCGGTCATGAAACCGGTCGATCCATTGGCCGTTCAGATCGGCCAGCGCCGCCCGGTTCGCGGCCAGAGCCAGCGTCTCGGTCTCGAACCGTCCCATCTGCGATGCCGAAGCAGCTTGCGCCTCGACGGCCCTGCCGCCAACGACCTGACGCATCACGGGATCGAGGGCCAAGCGGTCGGCATCGTTCACATCCTCGTATCCGGCCAGTCGTCCGAACACCGATTGCCGGAACAATCCGTCAAGCCGATGGAGCGTGTTCTTCCCGGTGCGGCTGTCTCGCAGCGCCTCCGACGCCAGATTGGACAGGCCGAGCACGTCATCAAGCTCGCGCATCACCAGCAGGCCACCGTCTGAACTGATCTGCGCACCACGGAACTCCAGACGCACACGGCGGTCGAAATCGACCCGATCTGCCCGCGCCAAGCCCGCACCCTCCGGGTGATCCATGAAACGCGCCCCTCGCAGCCGCCAACGCCATGATTTATATGCGAAATATCACGATCAGGACAGCGAAATCAACGACTTACTTGGGGAATGTGGGATTACTCGTTTCACACGGTGACTGGCGATCTTCCAGAGGGTGAAGACATGGCCAAATGGTGGCCCGAAGGCTACGGATACGACCTGAGGAACATGGCCTACATGGCACCGGAGGCTATTCCCGAATTGGCGAATGCCATGCTTCGGTCGGGATATTCATCTGCCGAAGTGGCAGGGGTTCTGGGACAGAATTTTGCTCGGGTTGCGAGGGCAACTTGGTAAGGTGATGTCCTGTGAGCAGCGGCGGGCTTCGAATGGGGCAAGGAAAACATTTCAGATCAATCTGTTACCGCAGAGCGAACGAGGACTGCCAAACCATGCCGGCCACCGCAAGGTAGGAAAAATTTAAGCGACACTAAAAAAATGATTGACTGGGAGACGCGGAGCGGGCAAATTATTTTAGTACACCTTAAAAATGAATCGGACATGACGGACATGACGATAGGTTCCTCGCCTGCAACATTGCAGGCGGATAAGTTAGATTTGGGTCACGCAGTTCGCCAGCGGCGCAAGGCAATGGGCATGACCCTGCAGAATCTGGCAGATGCAACGAATTTGACACCCGGTTTCATATCGCAGATGGAGCGTGGTCTTGCTGCGCCGTCGATTACGACTCTCAGAGGTGTTGCCCGGGTTCTTGGTCTTGATCCATCCGCTTTGCTGTCGCGGCCACCGGCACCGAAGCACAAGACTCTGAAAGGGGATCGGCAGGTTTTTGGCATTTCCGCAGAGAAAGTCAGCTACGAACGGATTTCCTCTCAGTTCCCGGGAAGCATCCTGCAGTCACTCTTGATTCACGAGGCACCTGGCCATCAGACAGAGCCCGTAAGTCACGAAGGCGAAGAGCTATTTTTCATCATTGAGGGAACGCTGATCGTCCTGCTCGAAGGAGAACGTCACGTCCTGAACGCCGGCGACTCGCTTCACTTTGCCTCGACCCGCGTGCACTCGACCTGGAACCCATCTGCCGGTTTCACAACCTTTCTGCATACCTGTACTGCCGACATTTTTGGCGAGGGTGCCGCTCTCACGCCGCAGCATGACACCTTCAGGACCGAAAACAACAAACCAAATGGGGAGATCAAATGACCATGCACCTGTCAAAAATGCCAAAAGTGGCGCTGTTGACTGCCTTGTTTGCAACTTCGGCATTGCCTGCCCTGGCCGGCGGCACCTTGCGACTGGATGAGGTTCCGGTAGGCGAACTTGATCCGGGCAAGGCGCTGGATTACGCGGATTCGCTTTTGATGTTCAACGTCTATGATACCCTGGTGATGCCGACGGCCGGCGCACCGGGTCAGTCGCCGCACCTTGCGACCGAGTGGACGATTGAGGGCAATCTTGTCACTTTCAAGCTGCGCGATGACGTCAAGTTTCAGTCAGGAAACGCGTTCACTGCAGATGATGTGGTTTTCTCGTTTGATCGAATGAAGGCCCTGGGGCAGGGGAACGCCTATCTGTTCTCGACCGTTGAAAAGGCCGAGGCAGTAGACGCGAACACTGTCAAGTTCACGCTTTCTGCCGCCTATGCGCCTTTCATCGCATCGCTGACTCGCCTGCCGATCCTCGACAAGGCATTGGTTCTGCAGCATCTGGGCGATGGCGAAGGGGAAATGAAAGACTGGGGTCAGGCTTGGCTTTCGGCCAATTCTGCCGGTTCGGGTGCCTACAAGATCGTGTCGCACAACCCGCAGTCTGAAACCGTGATGTCGCGCAACGATGGCTATTTCCTTGGGGTTCCCGCCGAGGCCCCGGACGAAGTGCGCCTGCGCTATGGGCTTGAAGCGGCGACTGTCCGCGCGATGGTCTCATCTGGCGAACACGACATCACCTCGCAGTGGCTGCCACCCGAAGTAATGATGGCGATGGTGGGCGATGGTGCACATCTGTTGCAAGAGGCGGGCACGGGTGGCTTCTATATCAAGCTGAACACGCAGAAGGCGCCCTTGGATGACGTGAACTGTCGCTTGGCTCTGGCAAACGCCTTTGACTATCAAACCGCGATGGCGATCACGCAGATCACACCCGAAGTAGCCGGAGGCACGGCTCCGACCGGAGCCATTCCGGTGGGTATGCTGGGGGCAAAGCCGCGCGACGGCGGAACCTTGACCCGCAACATGGACGCCGCCAAGGACTACCTGTCAAAATGCGCCTACAACCCGGCCGACTATACTCTGGAACTGAGCTGGGTGGCCGAGGTGCCCCTGGAAGAGCGGTTCGCCTTGCTGATGCAACAGAACTTCTCGGAACTGGGCTTTAACACCGAAATCGTGCGCGTGCCGTGGGTCTTGTTCACGGAACGCGTGGCCAAGCCGGAAACCACGCCGAATATCAGCCAGGTCTTTGTGACGGCAGTAACGGGCGATCCCGATACTCTGTTGTATCCGATGTATCATTCGTCACTGTCCGGCACCTGGCAATCGCCCGAATATCTGAAGGATGCCGAAGTGGACGCGCTGCTGGACAAGGGCCGCACCGCCGCAACACCTGCCGACCGTGAAGCAGCCTATGCGGCGGTGAACGACCGGCTGATGGCGCTGGCGCCAACGATCTACGGCTTTGACCGCAATACGGTGATGGCGGCCTCAAGCCGCGTCAGCGTTCCGGCCATGGAAGACCCGGCCAAGGCATATGCACTGGACGGCATGGGGCTGAGTTTCCGCCTGATGGCGATGAAGGACTGATCACCAAATCCCGCCGATCCCTTTGCCGGGGTCGGCCCCCATCTGAGTGAACATTATGGGCTTCCTGCGGATATTCCTTCGCCGGCTGGGAACGGCTTTGCTTGTCCTGTTCGGTGTGTCGCTTCTGATCTTTGTCATTGCCCGGGTTATTCCGGGTGATCCGGCGCGCGTTGCCTTGGGGCCGAATGCGACAGCCGAACAAGTGTCAGCCCTGCGCGAAATGCTGCGCCTGGATGATCCTGTGCCGCTGCAATATCTGCACTACATGGGCCGCCTTTTTCAGGGCGACCTTGGGATCTCGCTCTATACCAACCGCCCTGTCACGACGGATATTGCCGAGTTTCTGCCCGCCACCCTGGAACTGATCTTGCTGGCGGGGGTGATGATGGTCGCGATCGGCCTGCCCTTGGGCATTCTGGCCGCGCGCTATCGCGGGCGCTGGCCGGATCATCTGGTGCGGATCGCGGCCCTGCTTGGCGTGTCGGCCCCATCCTTTGTCTGGGCCGTGGTTCTCATGCTGATCTTTGGCTTCTGGCTTCAATGGCTGCCCATTCAAAGCCGCCTGCATGACAGCTTTACCATAGCGCCTGTCACAGGGTTCATGCTGATCGACACTTTGATTGCAGGCAATCTCGCGGCCTTTGGCAATGCGATTTCACACCTGATCTTGCCCGCCTTTGCCTTGGCCCTGTCCGGTATCGGGCAAGCGGCCCGGCTGACGCGGGCCAATATGATCGAAACCTACGACAAACCCTATATCGAGATGGCGCGCGCCTACGGCTTTCCCGAGGGCCGCATCGCCCGGCGCTATGCGTTCAAGCCATCGCTGATCCCGTCGTTAACGATCATCGGCCTCGACTTCGCCGCGATGTTGGGCAGCGCTTTTCTGGTGGAGCAGGTGTTCGGCTGGCCCGGCCTGTCGCGTTACGGCGTGCAGGTGATCCTGCGCAAGGATCTGAACGCCATCGTCGGCACGGTGCTGATCATCGCCGCGTTGTTCTTGCTGATGAACATTCTGGTGGACCTGCTGACCGGGTTGCTGAACCCGCGCATCCGGCACGCGCAAGGAGACAAGGCATGAAACGTATCCTGCATATCCTTGCGGCCAATCCATTGACACTGTGCGGCGCGGTGCTGGTTCTCCTTGTGGTCATGGCAGCCTTGCTGGCCGATGTGATCGCGCCTTATCCCGAGCATGCCGGGGCGGTAGTGGATTTCGTGAATTTCAACAAACCGCCGTCATCGACCTATCTGTTCGGCACCGACTTGGTGGGGCGCGATCTGTTCAGCCGCATTCTTTATGCCTACCGCATATCGTTGCTTTTGGGAGTTGTCGTTCTTGCCGTCGCTGTGCCGGTCGGCGTGGCCCTTGGCCTTATGGCGGGGTATCTGAGCGGCTGGTGCGAGTATCTGATCATGCGCGTGACGGATGTTTTTCTGTCGATCCCGCCGTTGGTGCTGGCGATGTCGATCATGGGCGTTTTGGAACCGACCTTGATCAATGGCATGCTCGCGGTCACTGCGATGTGGTGGCCCTGGTACACGCGTCTGGTCTACAACATCGTGCGCGGTGAAAAAGTAGAAGGCTATGTGCTGGCAGCCGAGGTGATCGGCGCTTCCAGAACGCACACCATGTTCCGCGAGATTTTGCCGAACTGCCTGCCCGCCATTGTCACCAAGATGACCCTGGATTTTGGCTTCGTGATCCTGATTGTCTCGTCGCTGTCCTTCCTTGGCTTGGGCGTCCAGCCCCCGACACCGGATCTTGGGTCCATGGTGGCGGACGGGGCGAAATATCTGCCAGACAGCTGGTGGCTGTCCGTGTTTCCCGGCCTGGCCATCCTTGTCGCGGTCTTTGGGTTCAACCTGATCGGAGACGGTCTGCGGGACATATTGGGGGCCGACACATGAGCCTATTGGATATCCAGGATCTGAGACTGTCCTTCAATCTTTGGTCGGGCCCGGTCAACGTGCTGCACGGAATATCCCTTCGCATCGGCAAGGGGGAACGCGTGGCGCTGGTGGGCGAAAGCGGATCGGGCAAATCTGTTACGGCGCGCATCGTGCTGGGATTGTTGCAGGAAATGCGCGGCGCCCAGATTTCGGGGCGGATCGGTTTTGACGGCACCGATCTTGCCAGCCTTGCGCCCCGCGACAGACGTGACCTGCGCGGGCGCGAAATGTCGATGATCTTTCAGGACCCAACCTCGTCCTTGAACCCGGTCTTCCGCATCGGCCGCCAGTTTCATGAGGTGTTGCGGCGTGGTCAGCCTTCGATTGACGCCGCCGCAGCGCGCGAGATTGCAAAGAAAGTGCTGGCAGAGGTGTCAATTGAACAGCCCGATCGGGTGTTGGACAACTATGCTTTCCAATTGTCAGGCGGCATGAACCAGCGGGTGATGATAGCCATGGCGCTGGCCAATCGTCCAAAGCTGTTGCTGGCCGATGAACCGGGAACGGCGTTGGATGTGACGGTTCAGGCACAAACGTTGCGGCTGATGCATCAACTGGTGTCAGACCACGGCACCGCCGTGCTTTTCATCAGCCACAATCTGGGCGTGGTGCGCGAATTTGCCGACCGAACTTATGTGATCTACCGCGGTCGCATCGTGGAATCCGGTCCCACAGCCATGGTGTTCGAAAACCCGGCCCATGCCTATACCCGGGCGCTGATGGCGGCACAGCCCCGGTTGACAGGTGGCGGCTTGCCGGAAATTGCCGACCGGGACGGGGCATTTTCTGATCCGGCCTTTCATCATGGAGTTCAGGCATGATCCTTGAAATCCAGAATGTTTCCAAACAGTTCGACGCTGGCGGCCACAAGGTGCAGGCATTGTCAGAGGTGACCTTGCAGGTAGAGCAGGGCGAATGCCTTGCCATCGTTGGCGAAAGCGGGTCGGGCAAATCGACCTTGGCCAACATCGTGCTTGGATTATATCCGCCGAGCCACGGACGGCTGATCTTTGATGGCAAAGAACTGCCTGCGCAGCGCAGTCTTTCCCACCGCCGCGCCATTCAGCTGGTCCAGCAAAACCCGCTGTCGGCGCTGAACCCGCGTCGGTCCATCGGGGCTTCGTTGCGGCTGGCGCTGGACGTGCACGGGATCGGGCCGAAGGCGGGCCGCATGGCGCGGGTGCAGGAATTGTTGGCAGATGTCGGACTTGATCCTGCATTTGCCAATCGTCCTCCTGCGGCCCTGTCGGGGGGACAGCGTCAGCGCGTGGCCATTGCCCGCGCCCTGGCCTGCGAAAGCCGCCTGATCGTGTTGGACGAGCCGACCTCGGCACTGGATGTTCTGGTGCAGGCGCAGGTTCTGCGTCTGCTGGATCAACTGCGGCGCGCGCGCGGCCTGACCTATTTGTTTATCACCCATGACTTGGGCGTCGTGCGCAACATTGCCAACCGGGTTGCAGTGTTCCAGCGCGGGCAGCTGGTCGAGACTGGCATGTCCGAGGCGTTGTTTGCCGCCCCGTCCCATCCCTACACACGATCGCTGATCGGCGCAGTGCCGGTCATCACTCAAGACGAAAAAGCCTTCCGTGACCGAATTGGAGACCCTCAATGACCTCAATCAATCTGATCGAGGCGCTTGCCAATCCCGATCGACAGCCGATGACCATGCTGGCGGCTGTCGGGCACTATGCCGAACAGATTACCGGTGCGCGTCTGGTGACCTTGATGACCATTGAACACAACAATGGCGGCGCGGAGCGGATCTGGAGCAATATGCCCGCCGCCTATCCGGTTTCAGGCCGCAAGCCCATGAACAAGACCCACTGGTCGACGCTGGTTATTGATCAACAAAAACCTTTTGTTGCCAACACGATCGCTGAAATCGCTGCTGTCTTTGAAGACCATGCGTTGATCGCCAGCCTGGGCTGCGAAAGTTGTCTGAACTTGCCAATCGTCGTCTCAGGGCAAGTCATCGGCACAATCAACTGCCTGGATGTCGCGGGCTACTGGACCGCGCAACGCCTTACCGCGGCGCAAGCGCTGATCCTGCCGGGAGCGCTGGCCTACCTTGTTCACCGAAACACCAAAATGGAGCATGTCCAATGACCTTGCGCGTGGCAACCGATGTGGGCGGCACTTTCACCGATCTTGTGGCCTTTGAAACCCATCCCGATGGCAGCACCAGCATTCGCACTGCCAAATCCGATACCACTCCGCCGAATTTTGAACAGGGTGTGCTGAATGTGCTTGCCAAAGGGGGGGTTGATCCGGCTGTGGTCGATTTCATGGCGCATGGCACGACTGTCGTCATCAATGCCTTGACCGAGCGCAAGGGCGTCAAGGTTGGCCTGATCACCACCGAAGGCTTTCGCGACAGTCTGGAGATTGCGCGCGGCAACCGCCCCGATTTCTTCAACCTCTCGTATGAAAAGCCCAAACCTTTCGTGCCACGCTATTTGCGCCGCGAAGTGGCGGGCCGGATGTCCTACAAGGGCGAAGAAGTGGCCGCGCTGAACCTTTCGCCGCTTGCAGGGATCATTGCCGATTTTCAGGCCGAAGGCGTCGAGGCCGTGGCGATTTCCTTCCTGCACGCCTATGCCAATCCCGCGCATGAATTGGCCGCCTTGGCAGAACTCCAGCGGCTTTGGCCCAGCGTTGCAGCAGTGGCTGCCCATCAGATCGCACGGGAATGGCGGGAGTATGAACGCACCAACACTGCCGTCCTGTCAGCCTATGTTCAGCCTGCCGCCGAGAAATATCTGCGCAAGCTTGAGGCAGGGCTAAAGGGCAAGGGTCTCCGCGCCGCCCCTTACATCATGCAGTCGAACTGTGGGGTGGACAGTCTGGATGCCACCGCCCGCATTCCAATCACAATGGTCGAATCCGGCCCCGCCTCGGGGTTTTGGGGTGCGGCAGAGTTGGGGCGGTTGCTGAATGAACCGAACGTGCTGGCGCTGGACATTGGCGGCACGACGGCAAAGTGCAGTTTGATTGAAAACGGTCAGGTCCGCATCATGACCGATTACTGGATTGAACGGGATCAACGGTCCTCAGGCTATCCGATCATGGTGCCGGTGGTCGATCTGGTGGAAATCGGCAACGGCGGTGGCTCGGTTGCCTGGGTTGATGATCTGGGCAAGCTGCATGTCGGCCCGCAATCGGCGGGCGCGATGCCAGGTCCGGCGGCTTATGGCCGGGGTGGAACAAACGCCACGACCACCGATGCAAATCTGTGGCTGGGCCGGATCAACCGCGATTTCTTCTGCGGAGGGGAGGTCGTGGCCGATATGGCAGCGGCCAAGGCGGCGCTGGATGTGTTGGCCGGCAAGCTGGGCATTACCACGGATGAGGCCGCGCGCGGTATTATCCGGATTGCCAACAACAACATGGTCAATGCGCTGAAACTGGTCTCACTGAACCGGGGCCACGATCCACGCGACTTCACGCTGGTTGCCTTTGGCGGTGGCGGTGCAATGCACGCAGCCGCGCTTGGGGCGGAACTTGGCGTCAAGAAGGTCGTCGTCCCGGCAGGTGCTTCGGTGTTTTCGGCCTGGGGCATGATGATGTCGGACCTGCGGCGCGACTACTTTGTCACCAGGCTGGCGTCACTGGACCACGGTGCGGGTCCAAGCATCGAAGCCGCTTTTGGCGAGGCCGAGGCGCAGGCGCGGGGGCAATTTAGCGCCGAAGGCATCGCGGAAGATCGGGTAAAGCTGCTGCGATTTGGAAAATTCCGGTATCAAAATCAAGAACATACGGTCGAAGTCAAGCTGACAGGCCCTATCACGGATGCTGACCTTGCCCAAATCGCCGCTGATTTCCATGCGGTTTACGAAAGGGAATACACTTACCGGCTGAACGCGCCGGTGGAAATGGTGGGTCTGCACGTCGTGGCGACGGCAGAGGTCGGCAAGTTGCAGATGACGCCGGCCGCCTTGGGTGCTTTGGATCCGGCGGCCGCGCTGAAGGGCCAGCGCAAGGTTGATTACGCGCTGGACGGCGTCCACACCGCCACCATCTATGACGGCACCCTGCTTGCCCCTGGCATGCGGTTTGATGGCCCCGCCGTGGTGGAAGACCCCGGCACCACCATCGTCGTCCACCCCGGCAACCGCGTTCATATTGACGGTTTCCGTAATCTGCACATCGAACTTTAAGGGGGCGGCCATGCAAAACGATCCGATCACGCAGGAAATCATCCAGAACTCGCTTCAGGCCGCAGCGGACGAGATGTTTGCCGCGATGCGCAAAACCGCCATGTCCTCGATCATCTACGAGGTTCTTGATATGGGCACCGGTATTCTGGATGCCGATGGCGAGAACGCCTGTTCCGGGGCGGGCATCCCGGCCTTTATCGGCGTGCTGGACAAGGCGGCCAAGGTCATCATCGCGCGCCACAGCGCCGAAGACATCCGCCCCGGGGACGTCTTTGCCACCAATGATCCCTATTATGGCGGCGTCACCCATCTGAACGACATCATTGTCGTCATGCCGGTTTTCTCGGGTGATCAGGTGATCGCATGGACGGCCAACATTGCCCATAATTCGGATGTGGGCGGCATGGCGCCGGGATCGTTGACGGGGGAAGCGACCGAGATCTTTCAAGAGGGCCTGCGCCTTCCCGCGATCAAGATCATTGATCAGGGCAACCCGATTGCCCCCGTGTTTGACATCATCAAGGTCAACAGCCGGATGCCCGAGGTGCTGGAAGGCGACGTCTGGGCAGCCATTGCCTCGGCGCGGATCGGATCAAAGCGGCTGCAGGAACTGGCTGGAAAATACGGTGTTGAGACGTTCCAGCGCGCCATGCGCAACTTCATGGACTATGGCGAGGCTGCCAGCCGCAAGGCGATGGCCGATCTGCCGCGCGGCACGTGGGAGCTGTCGGAAGAGCAAGACGACGGCACGATCTATAATGTGAAGATCACCATCACCGATGAGACCTTTGAAGTCGATCTGTGCAACAACCCTGATCAGGCAGCGGGCCCGGTGAATGCTGTCCGCGATGGCGTGATGGTGGCCGCCCAGATGATATTCAAGAATATGACCGACCCGCATGCACCAGCCAACGGCGGCTCGTTCCGGCCGATCAGGCTGCTGACCCGCAATGGTTCGGTCTTCGACGCGGCGGAACCGGCCCCGATCGGCTTTTACTACGAAGTCGAGTTGCGTGTATACGATCTGATGTGGCGCTGCCTTGCGCCGCATATGCCAGACCGGCTGGCTTCGGGGCATTTCGCCTCGGTCTGCGGCACGTTCATCGGCGGCACGCATCCCGACACTGGGCGGCAATACACCATCATCGAGCCTCAGATCGGCGGTTGGGGCGGGCGCAAGGGCGCGGATGGCAATTCGGCCATGTTCTGCGGCTTTCACGGCGAGACCTACAACTGCCCGGCCGAGATCAACGAAGCCCGTAACGGCGTTTGGGTTGACCGGATGGAGCTGAACATGGCGCCCGGCGGCGAGGGCGAATTCACGGGCGGGCGCGGCATCGTGATGGATTACCGCACCCGCGCCAAGGACGGCTATCTGACCGCAGGCTATACAAGATCGCGGTTTCCGGCCTGGGCGATGGAAGGGGGGATGGAAGGTTCCCCCAACCTGGTCGAGTTCCGCCCCGTGACCGGCGCGCCGGTAAGCCACGCCTTTGTGTCCGGCCTTTCGACCAAACCCGATGATGTCATCCGGGTGATCACCGGCAACGGCGGTGGCTACGGCAACCCGCGCGACCGCGACCCCGCCGCCGTGGCGATGGATGTCAAGAACGGTCTGATCACCCCCGAACGCGCCCGCGAAGTCTATGGTTGGCAACCAACTGCCCGGAAAGGATAATTCCATGGCCGCCCCTTTAAAGCTCTTGTTCCTGAACCCAGTCGGCATCCCCGACTATGACCAGTTCTTTGCCCAGAGCTTGCAGCCGTGGTTGCAACCCGGGACAGAGCTGCATGTCGCCTCATTGCCACCCGAGGACGGCTGTTTTTCGCATCTGGAATACCGCGCCTACGAAGGCCGTGTGACCAGCGGCATCGTTCGTGCCGCCCGTGCCGGGGCAGTCGAGGGCTTTGATGCCATGGTCATCGGCTGTTTTTATGACCCCGCCCTGCAAGATGCGCGCGAAATCTCGGGCACGATGGCTGTTACCGCGCCGTGTATCGCATCCTGCGAAATCGCGGTGTCGCTGTCCAACCGGTTTGGCATCATCGTGGGGCGGCCGAAATGGGTGCCGCAGATGCGCGCGGCGGTGTATGATTACGGATATGCGGACCAGCTGACGGGTTTCTATTCCGTGGATATGACCGTGGTCGAGTTCCAGCGCGACCACGCTGAAACTGAACGCCGGTTGCTGGAAGCCGGTCGTCGCGCTGTGGAAGAAGACCACGCCGAGGCGCTGATCCTGGGCTGCACCATGGAGATCGGCTTTCACCGCAAACTTGAGGACAAACTGGGTGTGCCGGTCATTGACCCTTCGATTGCCGCGGTCAAGCGGGCCGAATACGCCGCCCGGTTGAAGCGCGACTGCGGATGGATTCCGTCGCGCAAATGGTCCTGCGAGCCGCCACCCGAAAGCGAGCTTGCCAGGTTCGGTGGGTTCGAGACCAATCGGGTGTTTGGCCATCGCGTCAGCGTTTTCAGCTAAGGTGATGTAAATGGAACTGCCCGAACGGATGCGCGCCCTGCGCCAGAACATGCGGGACACCGGCACCGATCTTCTGGCGCTGGGGCCGGGGCCCAACATGCACTGGGTCATGGGGTTTCACACCCATCCGGACGAACGGCCCTGCCTGTTGCTGATCACGGCCGAGAATGCGGGTTTTCTGATGCCGGCTCTGAACGCCGAAGATGCCCGCGCCCGCTGCGATCTGCCCATGTGGACATGGGCGGATGCGGATGGCCCCCGGGCCGCGTTGCAGTTGGCCTTGGGGTCGTTGCGGGCAACCACGGCCCGAAACGCGGCGGTCGATGAAACCATGCGGGCGGACTTCGCGCTGCTGTTGCTGGATGCGCTGCCGCAGGCCCGCCACAGCTTTGCGTCCGATTGCCTTGGCCCGCTGCGGATGTGCAAATCGGCTGCTGAACAGACAGAGCTGCGCCGGAATGCTGCAATTGACGACGCGGCCATGCTGGCGGCCTTTGCGGCAATCCGGCCCGGAATGACAGAACTGGACCTCGCAGACGTGGTCGAGCAAACGTTCAAAGCCCATGGCGCCAAGCCCCTCTTCGTGATCGTCGGGGCCGGGGCGAACGGGGCCTATCCGCATCACCACACCGGGCAAACTGTGCTTGCCGAAGGCGATGCCGTTGTCATTGATATCGGCGCAAGGCAGGGCGACTTTTCGTCGGACCTGACACGGATGGCCGTGATCGGAACGCCGCCTCCGGACTATGATCTTGTGCATGCCGCCGTCGAGGCAGCCGTGCAGGCCGCCCTTCTGGCCGCACGCCCTGGTGTGCGCGCCAGCACCGTTGATCGTGCTGCCCGGCAAGTCATAGATGCAGCTGGCTTCGGCCAATATTTCGTTCACCGAACCGGCCATGGCATGGGTCTTGAAGGCCACGAACCGCCCTATATCGCGCAGGCTGCGGAAACGGTGTTGTCCGAAGGCATGGTCTTTTCAATCGAACCCGGCATCTACCTGCCCGGAAAGTTTGGCGTGCGTCTGGAAGAAATCGTCATTCTTCACGCCGACGGACCGGAGATACTATCCAAACTACCAAGAGGGGTGGTGTGCAAATAAGCAGCACATCTTCTGCGGATGATCCTGTCACACACAGCGTGATTCAGGCGGCATTAAACGCGACCGCCGATGAAATGTTCGCCGTGCTGCGCAAGACCTCGATGAGCCCGATTATCTATGAAGTTCTGGATGTGGGAACTGGCATAACCGATGCGTTTGGGAATTTGGTTTGCTCGGGCGCCGGTATTCCTACCTTCGTAGGAGTGTTGGACAAGGCGGTCAAGAGGCTGATCGAAATCCATGGCGATACCATTCTTGATGGGGACATTTTCCTGACGAATGACCCGTACTTCGGGGGCGTCACGCATCTCTCCGACATGGTGGTTGCTCTTCCGGTCTTTTTCGACGGAGAGCTTATTGCATGGACAGCTTCGATCGCCCATTGGAGCGACATCGGTGGCATGACACCTGGGTCAATGGCATCGAATGCGAGCGAGATTTTTCAAGAAGGCTTGCGTATCCCGGCTGTGCGCGTGTTTTCGTCAAACAAACCCATCAAGCCAGTTATTGAGCTTATTTCCGTGAACTCACGGCAACCGAATGTTTCGCGGGGTGACCTTTACGCTCAAATCGCCGCCTCGCAACGCGGAGCCGAGCGGATCACAAAGCTGTTGCAGCGCTACGGTTTGCCTCCATGGAATGCTGCGCTGAAAGATGCCTATGCTATTGGGGAAAAGCGCGCCAAAAAAGGGTTAGCGAGTTTGCCGCCCGGCAAATGGGCCATCGAAGAAAAACAGGATGACGGTGCCACATGGCGGGCGGAGATCGCCATCGAGCCGGATCTCTTCGAGGTCGACCTGCGGGACAATCCGGACCAAGTCTCCGCACCCTATAACACAAGTCGAGATGGGGCGGTCATTGCTGCGCAAATGGTCTACAAGGCGCTCTTGGACCCGGAAAGGGACGCCAATGCCGGAAGCTTCAAGGCGCTGAAGGTGCTGACCCGCGAAGGGACGGTTTTTCATGCGCGCTCACCAGCTCCACATGGCTATTATTTCGAGACGCGTATACGTCTTTATGACATGCTTTGGCGCTGTGCGGCGAAAGCGTTTTCCAGAAACCTCCCGGCGGGTCATTTTGGAACGATTGGAGGCACGGTTATTGCTGGCGTCAATCCCGACTCAGGTTTGCGTTTTACGATGGTCGAGCCTCAGATGGGAGGTTGGGGGGCGACGTGCAGTAGAGATGGGAACGACGCAATGTTTTCTGCTTGCCACGGCGACACGTTTAACTGTCCCGCCGAAATTGCCGAGGCGCGCTATGGTATTTTCGTAGATTTCCTCAAATTGCGGGACCAGGCGGGTGGTTCAGGAGTCTATCGAGGCGGGCGGGGCGTACACAAAAGGTACACGGTGAGGTCTCCTTGCATACTTGCGGTTGGCTTCAGCAAAGTCGAAATGCCGACTTGGGGCTCCGAGGGCGGCGAAAACGGTGGCAAAAACGAAGTGGCGGTTATCCAGATGGGGACGCCGCATAAGCTTAGTTTTGCCAGCGGACTAACTCTCAACACAGGCGATCAGCTTGAGATCAAGACCGCCGGTGGAGGAGGTTGGGGTCGGTCCGATAGGAACCAGTCCAAGCCATTAGAAACTTGAACACAGGCTGGCCGCCGTGCGGTGCGCTATCAGGTAAGTCTCGTCGTTCACAACCAACTTTGGAACGGCGATCTCGACGGCCAGCTGAACTGCCCCTGGTAGTTCGTCCACGCCCTGTTGTTTTTGCGCCTTTTGCCGAGGGACAGGCAATCAACCGGCGCGCGGAGCGTTCTTCGCGTGCAGAGTGAAACCTCCTGGGGGTTGGTATCTGTCCAAAAAAACGGGAGTGGCTCAAACAGCTAGTAGTGCACCTCTTCATGGCCGTAGGTGCCTTCATAGTCGCGCCATTCGACAAAGACCGAGCGGTGCCAGTAACTGCCGCAGTGGGCGGGGACACCAAAATCTGAGGCCTCTGGAACAGCGGATATGTTGCTCCGCCGCCTGGTGTAGTCACCCTGTTCGCCGTAGGTGCCCATGTAGACCGTCCCCCAACTGTTGCAGTCGCCGTCAGAGCTGCGGCGCTGCTGGTAGGTGATTTCAAACACGCGGATTGAGCGGACGAAGTCGAAAGCGGCATCGGAAATGTCGACATCAGCCTGAGCGTCGACGAGGGCCAGTTCGGTCGAAACTTCCGGGAGCGAAAAGGCTGGCGGAAGCAGATCCCCCCGCAATGCGATGTCGTAAAGACGCTCAATGGGCCGCAGTTCACTCCGGAAATTCGCCCGCATCGGACAGTTCCAAATCTGCAGTGGCGGCTCGATCGGCCAAGGCGTTATGCGGCGAATGAAAACCGCGCGGGCATGGCCGCATTCGGCGGACGCGGGCCAGCCCCCGGCGAGACACAGCAGGATCGCACAGTCGACCGGATAGGCGGCTGCCGGAATGACGGTCGCGGTTGACAGGCCAAGACCTAGGAGCAGGGCAGGGAGGAGATGTTTCACGGGAGGTCCTTCTGGGCTGGAGGGATGTTGAGGAAGGTTGAGTAGGCCTCGGCGGCCACGCGGGCTTCGGACAAGGCGCGACTGCGCTCGGCGTCAAGGCAGGCGATGTGGTGGCTTAGTTCCGCGAAATACGCTTCGAACTCGGCCACGATTTCTGCGCGGTATTCGGCGAGAACCGCCTCTGGCAGGTCGGTGATCGGCACTTCCGGGGCCAGACAGCGAATCACCTCTGGTTGTGCAAAGGCGGTCGAGCTCACCGCGACCGCCACGCAGATCGCGGGAAGTAGCCGGGCCTGCCGGCACATTTGGTGCGTCTTGTGGAACCAAGCAGCAATGCCTGGAAGAGGACAATCTCTCAAGTTTTCTTGGGATTTTTTCAACTTCGTGCGCTCATATTCCGGCTCCATTTTCGACTGAGGAAGGCTTTGCCCACTCGCCGTCACCAGACATCCGACCCCTAGTCCGTCGACGCCACTGGCCTTCTTTTATCGTGTTTGTCATTTTTGTATTGAATACGCCATACTTTCTGTTAGGCATCGCCTCACAAAGAAATCTGCGATACAACGTTCCCAACAGATGATCCGAGGGGACCCCATGAATACCAAACGGCGCGCATTGCCTGTCTTGCTGGAGCGCGACTTCCGCAAGCTGGCCGCATCCGAAGGAGCGACTGTTGAGATCGAGTGTGTCAGTGCGCCTAACCCAGACGAACGGTTCTCGGGGGAATGGCTGTTCTACGTTGTCAGCCCAGCAGGAGAGCGCTTCCTGCTTGTCACGGCCCTTGCGCGGGAACGTATCGTCAACTCGCCGATCGGTATGTTCGGGCTCGCCTTCGGCAAGCTCAACCTCGACCATCTCGACGTACCTGCTGTCGCTGGCGCTGTCTGCACTGGCATGCGGAGCCGCCCGGGCGGAAGTGATCCGCTGGAATGAGCCCGCGGGGCAGGGCGGTGACATCCAGCTTGCCGCGCTCGATACATCCGTTCTGCGCTATGACGCGCGGGGGCAGCTGATCGTTCCCGTTTCACCTGAACCGGTTGAAGAAGAGACCCGGGAAGGCGAGGGGGCAGAAGCGGCAGCCGATGTCTTCAACAGCACCAAAGGCGTGGCGGCCCCAAGGGATGTCCTGCCGTCGATCCGGCTGATTGCGACCCGCTATCAAGACCATCCGGCCTTGGCGCGGCTGGACCTTACGCCAGCTGAGTGGTCCGCCTTCTTCCAGGCGATGATCAAGGTCGAGAGCAATTACACCCAAGGGGCTGTCAGCCATGCCGGTGCGCTCGGCCTCGCACAATTGATGCCTGGCACGGCTGATTACCTCAACGTCGATCCTGCCGACCCCATCGAAAACCTCGACGGCGGCGCGCGCTATCTTCTGGAACAGATGGCGGCTTTTGGCAGCCTCGAGCTTGCCCTTGCCGCCTACAACGCCGGCCCCGAGGCCGTGCGCAAATACGACGGCGTGCCACCCTACGCCGAGACACAATCCCACATCGTCAAGGTGATGGCGGTCTATGACCGCATCCTCACCGAGCTCTGAACCAAGAAGGACAACTCACCCAATGCGCAACCAAAACGTGGCTCTTCTGGGCCTGACCCTTTGCACCCTTTTTCTGGCGCAAGCCGAGCCAGCACTCGCGCAGGTGGTCTTCACCAAGGCCGAAACCGTGGCCACCGGCGTTCTGGCCTCCTTCCGGGGCACCCTCGCGACAGCCTTCTTCGGCATCGCCTTCGTGGTGACCGGCTTCCTCGCGGCCTTCAACCGGATTTCCTGGGCCTGGGTGGCATTGGTTGTGGTAGGTGCCTTCCTTGTTTTTGCCGGCCCCGCCATTGTCGCCAACCTGCGCTCGTCCTTCAGCTGAGGCGAGACCAGACCCATGGAGAAAAGCGCGGTCATCCTCGGGCTCTCGCGGCAAGCCAAGTTTCTTGGCCTGCCGATGCCCTATGCCATGGCAGTGGGAGCGATGACCGTGCTGCCCTTCATCTTGTTCAAGCCGGTTTGGTGGTTCTTGACCGCACCGATCTGGTACGGGCTTGCCCGCTTTGCGACGAAGCTGAACCCGAATGGGCATCACGTCTTTGCCGTTATGATGCAGGTGACGCCGATGGCCATCCTGCGGAAAGGGCGGCGTCATGTTTCTTGAGAGAGAAGGCCTGCGGGGCAGGGCGCGGGCGCTGATCCCGGCGGATCCGAAGATCTATGCGCATCTGCCTTATGTCATTGAGCTTGATGACGAGGTGGTGCGCACCCGCGACAACGGGCTGATGATCTCGCTCGAAGTGACCGGCATTGACGGGATCACATCCGGGTCTTCGGCGGTCACCGCCCTTCGGGCGGGGTTCGCGCATCTGCTCGACACGTTGGATGAACGTTTCAGCTTCTATCTGCACCGGATGATGCGCCCGGCCCAAGCTCAGCTGAAACCGATCCACGGCCAAAGCTTTGCAGCCGATATCGACCGGGCATGGAACACGGAACTGCAGCGCCGCAACCTGCAGGAATCCGTGCTGATCCTCACGGTCGTCCGGCGGCAAGTTGCTCCGCTGGCTGTCCCGCTCTTTGGCAAAGCGGCGGCAAAGGTCTGGGGCGAGGATACCGACCGGCGCTTGGAAGAGTTGCGCGAGGTGGTTTCGATCCTCGAGACCGGACTTGGCGTCAAATCCCATCGGCTCAAGATCAGCGATGGCAGCCTGATCGGCTTTTACGCCTCGCTCCTGACCGGCGAGTTGCGCAGCAAACCACGCAGTCCCTTTGGCATCATCGCCGAAGATGCCAGCGATGCCGCCATTCGCTTCGGCAAAGGTCAGTTCGCGGTGGAGGAGGGGGCAGATACGCCGCGCGTCGGTGCTGTTCTCTATGTCAAATCCTATGCGACCTCGACCTGGCCCGGCATGCTGGATGCACTCGGGGCCTCCCGCAATACCATTATCACCCACAGCTACACGCCGATTGAGCGAGGCAGCATCACCGAACGCGTGAAACGCCGCGTGGCGCAAATGCGGGCTTCCGAAGACATCGCTGCGACGATCGAGGCCCAACTTTTTGAGGCTGCTGACAAATCCGAAAGCGGCGAGCTCGGCTTTGGTATCCATCAGATGACCATCACGGTCTTTGCCAGTGATCAGGCGGCACTGGATACCGAAGTCGCCCGCATCCGCGGAATCGCGCATCAAAACGGCATGCGGTTGGTTCGCGAAGTCACAGCGCTCGAGGCCGCCTTCTTCGCCATGCACCCCGGCAACATGGACTACCGGGCGCGGGACATGACGGTCTCGTCCTTGAACTTCGCCGATATGGCAGCACTACATGCCGCAGATACCGGGACGGAAGCCGCGCGCCTGCCATGGCAAACGCCGCTGACGTTGTTTCAAACTTTGCAGGGCAGTCTGCATCGGTTCAGTTTCCATGAACCCGGCGACCCGAAAGCTGAGCCGACCAACGGCCATACGCTCGTCTTGGGCAAGTCCGGCGGTGGTAAGACCACCACTGTCGCCTTCCTCGCGGCCCAGGCTCAAAGGGTAGGGGGCCGTACGATCATCTTTGACAAGGAAGCGGGGCTCAAAATGGCGGTCCGTGCCCTTGGTGGCCGCTATGCAGAAATCCGTGCCGGACGGCCGACCGGGCTGAATCCGCTTGCCACAGAATCCGGCGAACGCGGAGAGGCGTGGTTTCTGGATTGGCT
>Ga0209369_1000886_pt1 | contig 21297 bp, 20 predicted proteins | sample EBPBio142010_DNA_FD_185865 | JGI IMG/M metagenome (GOLD analysis project Ga0209369, IMG submission 185865) | Wastewater treatment Type I Accumulibacter community from EBPR Bioreactor in Madison, WI, USA - Reactor 1_10/4/2010_ DNA (SPAdes)... | ecosystem: Engineered > Bioreactor > EBPR >... | reverse complement strand
GGTCACCCTGGATCTTCATGCCATGGTGACGCCGGCCATGGTCGAACGGGCGCAGATCTTCGTCAGCTACAAGACCTATCCCCATATCGACATGCGCCAGACCGCGCTTCACGCCGGCCGCTTGCTGGATGCCGCCATGCGCGGCGCCATTCGCCCGAAGACCATCCGCGCACACCGTCCGATGCTGGACGAGGCAAACGCGGGCCGCACCGATGTTCCGCAAACCGCCGCGCTTTACACCCGGGCATCCGAGCATGAGGCGGAAGCGGGTATTCTTGCCGTCTCCGTCAACGCGGGCTTTTCCGAGGCAGACATTGCCGAGATGGGCCCGACCGTGCTGGTGACACATGACAATGCGCCCGAGAGAGCCCATCAGATTGCCGAAGCGCTTGCCGATACGATCTGGGAGGGGCGCGGCCAGGTGTCGAACGCCTTTCTGACGCCCGCGCAAGCCAGCGCCGAAGCGGTTGGTTTCGATGAGGTCAACGGCCCGCTCGTGATCGCCGATTACGCTGACAATCCCGGTGCCGGGGCCTATGGGGATGCAACCGCGCTGCTGTCGGCCCTTCTGGCCGTGGACGCGGGCCGGGGCGCCTTCGCCCCGATGATCGATCCCGAGGCCGCGGCGGTGCTGCACCAGCACAGCGTCGGTGACACCGTGACGCTGCATCTGGGCGGCAAGAACGATCCCGGCTTCGGCGGTGGCCCATTGCAGCTGACAGGAGAGATCATTCACCTGTCGGACGGAACCTATACCGGCGATGGCCCGATCCTTGGCGGCATCACGCACAGCTTTGGCCCCACCGCCGTGTTCCGCGTGCAGGGAATCGACATCCTGGTCGTAACCCTGTCCGGCCAGATGCTGGACTTGCAGCAGGTGCGCACCTTCGGGATCGAGCCGTCGACCCTGCGCTTTCTCGTTGTCAAATCCATGCAGCACTTCCGTGCCGCATTCGAACCTGTCGCGGGGCGCGTGATCGTCTGTGACACCGGCGCATTGGCGACGCCGCAAGCCCACTTGCGCCCCTACACCCGCGTCCGCCGCCCTGTCTGGCCCCTCGATCGCGAAGGCTTTCCGCATCAGGACCGAACACAACCGCGCTAGATCGATTGTGCTGGCGGATACCCGCCTCTGCTTTGTCCCGAGTCTTCAAGCTGAAGCACAACTGCACTGGTGCTGGATTTCCCGGCACTTTGTCGTGCGAACGCACATCTTCGGGAATGCGACGGCGGTAGTCGTGGACATTCCCTTTGTGTTGAACGTGCTTGCACATCACACGATGGGCCCCAGCTTCGAACCGCAGTATCAATGTGTACCTCAGGTGCAACCTGAGGCAGCCCAAAACGGCCAATCAGCCTATTGATAAGTAATAATAATATCGGGTTTTGATGGCGGTGCTGTCAGACGAATGCGAACCAATCTCCGTTTCCCCTACCCCACCCGCCTGTCAGGCAGCAAAGAGGCCGCGCCACTCTGCAAGGGCGGCGGCGCGGGTCTGTTTGTAGGCGTTGCGATCCTGGAGGTGACGCTCCGTCGGGAAGTGGTTGTGGACCGAGGCATGAACTGAGGCGAACTTCTGCAACGTATGCATGCGGCGGAACCGCAACATCGTCCGTTCTCGTCGCCGGAATGGCAAGTGTGAATTCTCGGCCCGGTTGTTGAGCCAGCGCCCCATCTCGCGGTCATCGCCGCGCCCAAGGTCTTTCTGCGCAGCACCATAAGAACGAAGCCGGTCCGTCACGATGGCCTCGGGTCGCCCGTGCCGCTTCATCGATTTCCTGAGGAATTTCAGGGCTGCCTTGCGGTCCCGCGTCTTGGTGACGACGCTTTCCAGCACTTCGCCCTCTTGATCGACGGCGCGCCAGAGGTAGTGCATCTCGCCATTGATCGTTACTTAGACCACGCCCAGGTGCCAGCGCCAGTGGCGGCAGGCGCGCATTGCATCGACACGCTTGCCACGGATTTCGGATGCAAACATCGGGCCGAACCTGTTCCACCGGTATCGCACGGTCTCGTGGCTGATCTCGATCCCGCGTTCGTGCAGCAGATCCTCGACATTGCGCAGGGAGAGAGGGAACCGGATGCAGAGCATCACCGCCAGGCGGATGATCAACGGGCTGGTCTAGAAATAGCGGAACGGGAGCGCTTGGTCACCCGGCGAGGCTAGCGAACCGCCATGCCCCGCGGCAAGCGCGGTTCCTGTGGCAGCACCTTTGACAGGCTCCGGCACCCGCCACGATGCGCCGCCTTCTCATGCCCCATCGCCCATTTTCAGCCATGGCTCTTTTCACCACGTCCTGGACTAGCTCCGGGTCACCTCAGCTCAGCGGTGATCCGGCTGATGTCTGCATCCGTCAGATCGGTAAAGCAGGGCAAGCCGATGATCCGACTGGCAATGTCGTCGCTGACGGTCAGCCTGTCCTTCGGCAGGTGGGCGTAGGCGGGGTGGGCAGACAGCCCCGCGCCATACCAGTTCCTGATGTCGATGCCGCGATCGGTCAACCGGGCTCGCAGGTCCGCGGCGTGCTCGGCACTATCGGCTTCGGCAAGTACATAACAGGCCGAGACATCAGGCGCCGTCCACAGGCGCACCCCTGCCGCCGGCGGAGCAGCGGCGTAAGTTTCTGCAACCTTGGCCCATCTTGCCAGCTTGTCGGCGAAACCGTCCAGCTCGGCCAGGGCGACAACTGCCGTGTATTCGCTCATCTTCCCGTTCAAACCGACGGTTTGCGCATCGCGCGATCCGAAAAAGCCGTTGTTGAGCACCTTGTAGGTTTCTTTTACCAGGGTGCTGTTGCACGACAGAACCAGCCCCCCTTCGCCGCTGCCAAAACTCTTGGTAGCGTGCAGGCTAAGGGCAAGCGGGACCTCCTCAGGCACGCAGGACGAATCCCGCATCAATTGGTCGAGACAAGCCGCCGCATCAACCACCACCGGAATGCCGGTTTCGGACTGAAAGTCCTGCCAGCCTTGCAGATCGATCATTCGCCCATAAGGTGCCACCGGCACCACAAGGCCGACTTCGGACAACCGGGGATGGCTGCGCAGTGCGGCAGGTTCCATCGCCCAACTGACCGGATCAATGTCGACAAGGTGACATTCATAACCGCAGGACATGACGGCGCCCGCAGTGGCGACAAATGTATAGGCCGGAAGCAGGCACAGGCGGCCGGGATGGTTCCACAGGCTGCGCGTGGCGCGGATCAGGCCGACAAGCGCCATGGTGCCACTGTTGCAAGAGATCACATCGGATCTTTGCAGTCCCAGCCGGGCGGCCATGCGCGCTTCGAACTGGTCGACCAGCGGGCCATGGTTGGCGTAAATTTGCGTCTCGTCGATCTGGCGCAGATATGGGACAAGCAGATCTGTCCTCGGCAGCGACGGCCGGGCAACCGGTATCCGGGCGTGCCCGTCACCGGAAGGTAAGGCCAAAATTCCTAGCGTCAGCATTGAAGGGGGCGCAACTTGGATGTCATTCTGTTCGGTGTCGGCCAGATCGCTGAGGTCATGGCGCATTACATTGAGGACGATCCGGGTCTCAATCTGGTCGGCTTTGTCGTAGACCGACAGTATCTGCCAGCATCATGCGATTTCAAGGGGCTACCCGTCGCGGCCTGGGATGATGTGCGCCGAACGTTCTCGCCCGATCAGGTGCGCCTGCTGGGTCCGGTCAGCTATCGCGGCAACAACAAGTTCCGTCGTGATCGACATATCGAGGCGAAGGAGATGGGCTATCGTTTCGCCAGCTACATCCACCCGTCATCGCATGTCAGCGGCGCCTTGGTGGGCGAAAACTCCGTCATCCTAGAGGACTGCACGGTCCAGCCCTATGCCCGGCTGGGGGTTGGCACAATCCTGTGGAGCAAGGTCCACATCGGCCACCACGCGACGGTCGGCGATTTCTGCTTTTTCGCGTCGTTCTGCGGGATCGCCGGCAATGCCCGCGTGGGCGACTGCACCTTCTTTGGCGGGCAGACCGGCCTGGCCGACAATCTGAGCGTCGGGTCAGACTGCATCGTGGGGGCTGGAACTGTGTTGACCGAAAACGTCCCCGACGGGGCGCTGGCTGTCGCCCGCGGCGTGAGGATCGTCCAAAATGGCGCGCGACGATTCGCTCGCACCCTTCTGGGCTGACGGTCAGGCCTGAAACATGAAAACCATCGCCGTCATGCAGCCCTACTTCTTTCCCTATGGCGGCTACTACCGGCTGATGGCTGCGGCGGATGTCTTTGTCATTCTGGATTGCGTGCAGTTTCCGCGCCGCGGCCGTGTCCATCGATCTGCCCTGCCCGGCGACGGGCGGTGGATCACCTTGCCGTTGGATCCCGCGCCGCGCAACAGCCGCATCAGCGACATGCGCCTAGCGCCGGACGCGGCGGAACGGCTTCGCCTTCAGCTTCGCAAACTGCCGGTCCAAATGCGCCGCGACACACTGTTACGTCGGCGGGTGGCCGATCTGCTGGACAACCCAAGTGGCGCTCTGGTGCCATTTCTTGCGCAATCGTTGACCATAGTGGCAGACGCCCTGGATCTACCGTGCCAGTTCGCGCGCAGCAGTGACCTGAACCTGCTCCAGTCGCTTGGCGCACAAGAACGGATCATTGAGATCGTGCGCAGGCATGGCGGCACCCAGTACATCAATTCTCCCGGCGGTCGGGCGCTATACGACGTGGCCGCCTTTCAGCGGGCCGACATTGAATTGAATTTCCTTCCCGATTACGAAGGGGCCCATACAAGCTTTCTGTCGGCAATTTTTGAGGCCGAGGCTGCAAGGCTGCGGGATGACGTAGTTGCGGGATGCAACCTGCCGACGATGGCAGCAGAGGATGTGTCCAAATGGAGAGTAGGTGTTGAAAAGGCTTGCCCCGGACGGCGCGGCAGCCCCTGACCTTGCCGCAATTCCCGCATTCGTCGACCCGGGCAGCCACGCCCCCCTGCACCCGAGCGCGGACGGGGCCCTGCTGACGGAACCGTCCAGCGGCGCCCAGTATCCGCTGCACAAAACGATCGCCGATCTGCGGCATCCGCAGCCCGCACCAGAAGTGGTCCAGATCGCCAAGTTTGACCGCCCAATGGCCGCGGTTGCCCAGGCATATCTGGACTGGACTTTCCGTGCCTTTGGCGGGGATGAGACCGTGACGCGGTCCTACATCATCGACAAGCTGGACCTGCGGGCGGATGCGGTGGTGCTCGACAATTGCTGTGGCAGCGGCGCCACGACACGCCTGTTGCAGGATCGCCTGCCTCAGGGCGTGCTGTGCAACGGCGATGTGTCACTGGAGTTGCTGCAACATGCAGTGGATCGCGCGGCTGCCAACGCGGCTGGCACGACGTGCCGAACGGTGTGGTTCGCCGCGAACGCGCTCAATCTGCCATTCGCTGACAACAGCTTTGACGCCGTACTGTCCATCGGTGGATTCAACCAGTTTGGCGATGCTCCGCGGGCGATTGCCGAAATGACCCGTGTCACCCGTCGCGGGGGACGTATCGTCATCGTGGATGAGGGGTTCGCGCCATGGCTGCGGCACACCCTGACCGGCCAAATGGTCCTGAACGACAATCCCCTGATGGCCCATGAACCGCCAATTGCCCATCTGCCCGATGTTGCACAAGAGGTCCGCGTCGAATGGCTGCTGGGCCAGGCCTACTATTGTCTGGATTTCCGGGTGGGCGATGCGCCTCCCGCTATTGACATCGACTTGCCCCTTGTCGGCCTGCGGGGGGGCTCAATGCGCAGCCGATTTGAGGCAGCAATGACCGCCCGGCGGGAAGAGGGGCCATCGTGACCGATACATCCACGGGTCTGGGCAAGGTATTCTGTGTAGGATTTCCCAAGACAGGGACTACATCGCTTGAGGTCGCATTACAGCGATTGGGCTACAAAGTCTGCCGGGGCGCGTCTGGCAACAACCACAGCAATTTTCTGATGGCTTTGTACGTCCATGGTGATACCGCGGAAATCTCCCGTCTGATCCGGCATTTTGATGCCTTCGCCGATTTGCCCTGGGGTGGAACTGATCTTTATCTTTGGCTATCACAGCATTATCCCGATGCCAGGTTCCTGCACACCGTTCGCGAGCCGGAGAAATGGCATCGCTCCATCCTCAATCAATTGGAAAAGTCAAGTGCTGTCACAGCGGCATCGCTCGACACTCTTCATGCATCGGGTGGATATGGTGCGACGATGATCGTGCGTCGGGTCTGGGGGATTGAAGATTTCGTGACCCAGAAAGACAAGGCATTGGCATTCTATGAAAGCCTGAATGCCGCCATTCTTTCCCATTTCGCAGGCCGAGAAAATTTTCTATCCTTTGATCTGACGCAAACGCCGGGCTGGGATTCCCTTTGCAGCTTCCTTGGGCGGCCGGTGCCGGATCAACCCTTCCCGCATGAAAATCCAGGGCACGGCAAGTCGGCGCCGATCAATGAAGCCGATGGGTAGCGGAGTGGCCATCGAAAATCCGGCGTGGTTCATCGTCACCAGTCATGGCTGGAGCGCAAGCCAGTGGCTGGCCTTCAATCTGGCCCGCCATCCGCAAATTGCCTGTGTCCATTCAAGCGCCGCGCTGCCGGCCGACCGGTCCGATCCTTACGATGTCTCTGATCTTCTCGCGCGCAAGGAATTTGAGCGGGTCTTTGAATTGATCGCGACCCTTCGTGCGGGCTATGGCACGCGCGGCATCACCCGGCCTGCCGATCTTTACCGTCCGATCGAAACCCGCAGCGCCGCGCGCCTGATCGGTTCGGTGCATACATACCGGCTGCGGGATTTGCCGGGAATGATCGCCGACCTTGCGCCCCCGGACAGGAGGTTACGAATCGTGAACCTGATCCGGCACCCGATAAACCTGGTCAATTCCGGGGCGGGTCAGTTCGGCCTGACCTTTCGCCTTGATCTGAACGAACTGCAATGGGTGACCAAGCGGATTGTCGATACCGGCCTTGCGACATTTGAACGGATAGCCGCGCGGCACGGCCTTTATCCGGGCGATCTGGAGGTGCTGAGCTTTTTCGGTGCCTGCGCCACATTGCAGGGCCCTGCCGCAGATTTCATCGCCGGTGACACCCTGCTTGAGCAAGGTCTGACAAACTATGTCGGATCTGTTCGGCAAGAGCACGTGACGCGTGATCCCGCTGTGTTGCGGGATCTTGTCGATCGTCTGAGTTCTGGTGCTGTCAATTGTCCGCCGGAATACCTGGAGGCGGTGATTGGCGATTCTCCGCGCAATATACACAATTCCCGTGTCCTGCCGAAAGACGCCGCCGCATTGTTCGCTGCGTGGCAGCCATGGCAACAAGAGGCATTTGCCTTTTGCCTTGATCACTTTAACCTGCGGAAACGCTATCAGTCCGAAGGTTATGATCTGAGCATGGTGCCACCCGGATTGGATGCTGCATGAAGATTGTCGTCAATATGCAAGTCGGCAATGAAGTTGAGCTGATAGAACAGCACATTGCCTATCATCTAGCACTGGGGGTTGACGGTTTTGTCATTGCCGACATGGACTCAGTCGATGGCACATCTGACCGGCTGGACCGCTATCGCAACAATCCACAGTTCGTGATCCGCAAGTTTGACCTTGGCGATCTGATTGATGCAACCGGCCCCAGGACAGACGAGGTTGGACATTGGATGCTTCAGGCGACACGTGACCATTTTGCGCCGGATTGGGTCATCCGGCTGGACGCGGATGAATTTGTGTACTCCGAACAAGATCTTGCCAGTACCATTGCGGCCCAGAGCTCCCAGCCTTGGTTTCGCATCGAACGGCGCAATGTCGTTTTTGGGCAGGGACAGCCGATCCCGCCGATTCCCGTCACAAAGGATGCATTGGCCGAACTCAGGATCGTGGCGCGCCCGATAAAGACCACGCCGGCGTCCTATCGGGCAAATGACAGCCTGCCCCTGATCCTTACCGAAGTCGGCCCCAAGGTCATGGTGCGACCCGATAAGGTGATGAGCTACACCACCGGAGGCCATGGCGCCGTGGATCTGCAAGGAAATACGCTGGTAGCGCCCTTGGCAGAAGGGATATTGCTGGTCCATTTCTGGTTCACCACGGCGCAGCGTTTTGTCCGCAAGGCGCGGTTCACCGCCTTTGTCGAAGATATGCTGCGCGCGCATCCCCAAGCCGTGAAGGGCTGGCAATGGACTCGTTGGGCAGAGATTGCAGGTCCTGGCGATGCGGCCAGTGCCGCTGCAATCCTAGCTGAGTATTCAAGGCAGTTCCCCGGCGCCGACACAGTGGATCACTTGCGACATCTGGGCCATGTTTGCCGCGTTTCCGAGTACTGGAGCATGTGATGGGCGCGGAATTGACATCTGTGTGGCGGCGCCGAGGGCAAATTCTGGCACCCTCGCATCTGGATGATATACGTATGATCCAGAGCCCTACAGCCTGGGAATTGCCAAACGGCGTGGTGCGCATCGCCGTGGCGTGCCGCAATACTGCGAACGTATCCTTCATGCGGGTCATGGAATGTGACCCAGCACAGAACATGCAGATCGTTCAGCCGCCCCGGGACGACGTCACCGTCAAGCGGGCGCTTGCCATGGGTGGCCTGTCTGGCCTTGGCCCCTGTGACGCGCTCTGGGATGATGGACAGCTTGTTCTGGTGACGTCCTCGATCACGCGCCAGAGCCCCATCTATGATGCCGCGATCGAGATCATGACAAGCGCGGATGGGGGCGCCACGTTTTCGGACCCGCAAACCATCCTGACCTCGGCCGCGAACGGCGGCTATCCGGTCTCGCTTCCCTGTATCCGGCGGCAGGACAACGGTCTGTTGCGCATGTGGTTCACAGCATTCACCCAATGGTTCCCTGACGTGCAGCCGCATCCCGACGCGCGGTATTGCATCCGGTCGGCCACCTCGGCGGATGGCCTGTCGTGGAGTGTTGACCCCGATCCGGCAATCACGTGGCTGCCCGGCGAAGCGGGTCTGGCCCGGCCAACAGTTCAGCGGACAGCCAATGGGCACGAGATGTGGTTCTGCTCCCGGGGCCCTTATGTGGACGGGCAACCAGAGCTGCGCCGATACCGGCTGTGTTTCGCCTGGTCGCCGGATGGCATGATCTGGCGACGGCAAAATGATGGGCACGCCTTTAGCAATCCGCCCGATCCCGGCGATTGGGACGATCAGATGCAGTGCTATCCGTTCGTTCTACGCTTGTCCGAGGGCAGACAGGTGATGTTTTACTGCGGCAACGCCTATGGCCAGACTGGCATCGGATGGGCCATGCGCGACGAAAAGGGTGGATAGGTCATGGCTACAGACGACGCCACCGCCACGGTCATTGTTCCGTCAGGGCGCATCCTGCGCATCTGCATCATCAACCCAAAGTTCAACCCTTCGATCTGGAGCAATGATTACGCCATTGATCTTTATGGTGGATCAGCCAGATGCAACATGATCACAGGTTGCCTCGCCACACTGGCGGCACTGGTTGGCCCGCGGCACCACGTCCGGATCATCGACGAAAATGTCGAAGCGATCGATTATGAAACTTTGCGCGGATATGACGTCATCGGCGTGACCGGCATGATCGTGCAACGCTGGCACATGTACCGGATCCTTGATGATCTGCGTGGACTTGGTGCGCAGATAGTTGTCGGCGGCCCTCTCGTAACCTGTGACGAGGCGTCTTTCGCCGGGCGCTGTGACGTCATTTTCCATGGCGAGGCCGAGACGACCTGGCCCGCCTATCTGGAAGATCTCGCCGCAGGGCGACCGACGTTGACCCGCTATGTCCAGACCGCGCGCAGCGACATGACACAGATCCCGAAGCCCCGGCTGGACCTGATCCAGGCCGAGCGATACCGCGTCGCCTCGGTGCAGTTCTCGCGCGGATGTCCATTCCTTTGCGAGTTTTGCGATATTATCGTCATGTTCGGCCGGGTGCCGCGGGTCAAAACTGTGGCACAGGTGATTGCGGAATTGCAGGATGTTGTCGATGCGGGGTTCCGGCAGTGCTTCCTTGTCGATGACAATTTCATCGGCAACAAGCGCGAGGCAAGAAAGCTGCTGACCGCGATTGCCGAATGGCAGAAAACCCTGCCGAGGCCACTGAACCTGTCAACCGAGGCCAGCATCAATCTTGCGGATGAACCGGATCTGCTGGCTCTTATGCAGCAAGCCAATTTTGACCGCGTTTTCATCGGGATAGAGACGCCGAACGTCGCCTCTCTCAAGGAAGCCCGCAAGACCCAGAACCTGCGCGGCGATTCCCTGGTCGCCAAGGTTCAGCGGATCCGGGACGCAGGTCTGATCGTGATGGGCGGGTTCATCGTTGGCTTTGATGAAGACACGACCGAAATTTTCGACACGCAGTATCAGTTCATCCATGACAGCGGGATCGTGATGTCCAGCATCGGCATTCTGGCGCCGCTGCCAACAACGCCGCTCTATGACCGGCTGGTGGCCGAAGGCCGCCTGTATCCGGAAGACCCGGAATGTGCCTTTCTGCCAAAACAGATGACACGCGAAGAGCTGAAGGCCGGACACCGCGCGCTTATCACGCGCGTCTTTGACCCCGACGCCTTTTTCGAACGCGCCTTCCGGTCGCTGCGCCAATCGCACCGCTTCGAGGCGATCCGCCGCCGCCGCTACAGGCCTGCAACCGGCGCGCGCGCGGCCCTGGGGCGCGCCGCCATCTGGAGCCGCTTGCTCAGGGCGATTGCTGCCAACGGATACTGGTCACTGGTCCCGGCGTATCTCAGAGCCATGCAGAACAACCGCCGCCTTGGCCCCGCGGCGATGCCAGCCTCAGACTTGCTCTCGCTCTGTCTGACGCATTGGCACATCTACTGCATCAGCCATGGACCACAGGATTCTGTGTATCTCGAGGCCAAGGCCAGCGTGCGGGGTTCCACCTGACTTGACCTGAGCCCCTCGTTCCTTCCGGGCTTGAGACTGTCTGAGGTGCCCTTGAAGAATGCGAACCAGTCTCCGTTCCCCCTACCCCACCGACCATTTAGGCAACAAGAAGGCCGCGCCACTCGGCGAGGGTGGTGGCGCGGGTCCTCTGACAACACCAACGGCTGGGCGCTAAGGACTGTTCTTTCGTCTCCGTCATGATCCCGACTTCGCCCGGCGCTGCTTCAACCAGATCAAGGGGTTCGGCGTTTGCGGCTTTCCAGAAAGCCATGCAGTCAGCTTTGCGCTGCTGGGTGCTGTCATCCGGCGCGAAGGTGTCGCGGGCGTCATCCGCGAGATGATCGCCCCACGCGACATGGAGGCCGCCGAATGACCCGAAGCAATGACACGATCCGCGTGCTGATCCCCCTGAAGCTGCGCAAGAAGAACGGGCGGCCCAAGATCATGCCGCCTGCCGATTACAGCCCGAGCGAGGATCAGACCCAAGACCCGCACATCCTGCGCGCCATCGGCCGGGCATGGGGCTGGCGGCGGCGCATGGAGGCAGGCGAGTTCGCCACGATCCAGGAACTGTCCGAGGCCGTCGGCTTGGCCGAACGCCTTGTCAGCCGCCAGCTGCGCCTCGCCTATCTGGCGCCAGAGGTGCTCAAACGCCTGACCTGCGGGCGCGAGGCGCCGGCGGTCAGCCTCTATGACCTGTGTTTTCTGGCCGGGAAGACATGGCAGGAGCAGGCTGAGCGGGCGTTTCGGTAACCCTCAATGAAAACTCGCCAGAAAGGACGTCGCGGTCAGCGAGACATGCGCGTCCAACGGCGGGTGCAGCTCAAACGCTTTCGGCTCGCGCGCGAAGTTCCACAGGCGGAACAGGGACCATTGCGAGCGCCGCTCCTCGGCCACAGCCAGCTCGTTGCGGCTGATATGAAAAGGTGTGCGCTCCCAGCCATTCGTCGTCTTCACCTCGATCAGGCGCGGCCGGCCGTTCGGAGCGAAGCTGGCGATATCGTAGCCGGCACCATCACCATCCTCCTCCGAAACCCACCGGACCTTGCGCGCAAGGTCCTCGCGCCCCGCTGATGTGAGGGCCGCTCGTTCATGCGCCATGACGCGTTCCTCACCGGCCCGGCCGAGGGCGCGGTTTCGCTCGTCTCTCGCCGCGACATCGAACTTGCGGGCCATGTGCAGCATCTGCTCCAGTTCCTGCGGCGGCGGCTGGTTCGACATTGTGGGGGGCGGCCCGATCCAGATCGGCCGTGCCTCCGCGAGGCCGGTCGTCACTCTGGTACCTGAATGGCGGCCGAGCCATGCCGGGTTCAGCGCCAGCCAACGCGCCACGGCATCCACCAGCGTCATCTGGAAATTGAAGGCGGGCTTATAGCCCGGGATCCAGTCCTCACCCAGCCCCTTCAGCACGGCGCTGATGTTCTGGTGCTTGAACTCGACCGATCCCTCGGACCGATCGTTCAACAGCGGCAGAAGCCCGCGCCGATGCTCGGCCTTGTTGTAAGGGCGGCCGGATACGTCGTCGGCCAGCATCGCGAAGTAATCCGCGACGATCAGATCGTTCTCTTGTTCTGTCCAGGCCCCGTTCGACATTGCGCCAGGCTAGGGGCCGAAACTGCGTTTGTCATCAGAGACTTCGCGCAAAACTCCCAAGACTTACCAACCACCACGCCGCCCGTGTCGCGTCGCCATCTGCTTTGAGACAAGCCGGAACCAGCGAAACACGGGCGCAACGCGCCCCGGTCAGTTCGTTGAAATCTATGGGGGTTTTGAACCCGTCTCGCCGAGAGCGAAGGGCGGGTGGAAAGAGACGGTGGGCGTTTGGAGATCGATCTCGCGCGGTTGGCCAGTCTCCGAAGGGCGGATGGTCCCTGCAAACCCCATTGGCACGTAAAGAAAAAGGCCCCGCGCGGGACCTGTTTTCGGGTTTGCAATGTGCAAGTGGCGGAGTGGAAGCCCGCCATCATGCCACTTTTATCGTTTGCAATCATAAGCATGAACAGGCAGCGACGCCGAAATTCCTAGGATTTACCCATCATCCCTCTATGCGATCTTGAGCCACGCGATGCACCGCATTACATTTCCTTTGAGGGCTTGTATGTGGGGTAAATAAGACCATGCCGAAGCGCGCCGCAGAACTTTCCGCCCTGGAGGTTCGGAACTTGGAACACCCGACCGGCAAGGGAAGCGCCCTTGTTGCGGTGGGGGGCGTGAATGGGCTTTACTTGCAACTGTCTGCGGGCGGCGGACGATCCTGGGTGCTGCGCATACTTGTTGGCGCGAAGCGGCGGGATATCGGCTTGGGAAGCTTTCCGACCGTCACGCTGGCGCAGGCCCGAGACAAGGCACGCGAGGCGCGCGAAAAGATCGCGCTGGGGATCGACCCTGTGGAAGAACGCAAAGCGGCCAAAGCCGCACTTGTGGCCGCGCAAGGGCGTGGGCTGACTTTCGACAAGGCAACCGCGCATTATCTCGCTGCGAAGCTGGATGCCTTCAAGAACGCAAAGCATCGCCAGCAATGGCAAAACACCCTTGCCCAGTATGCTTCGCCAGCCTTGGGCAAAATGCTGGTGCAAGATATCGCCGTTCAGGATGTGCTACGGGTGCTGCAACCGCTCTGGGCATCTAAAACCGAAACCGCCTCGCGGTTGCGCGGGCGCATTGAAAGCGTCCTTAGCTGGGCCACTGTGGCGGGGCACCGCACTGGCGACAATCCGGCGCGCTGGGCGGGCAACCTTAAGGAACTTCTGCCTGCGCCTTCCAAGATCGCGCTAGAGGGCAATCAACCTGCGCTGACTTTGAGCGATGCCCCGCGCTGGTTTGCTGAACTGAAAAACCGCGATGGAATGGGGGCGCGGGCTTTGGAGTTTTTGGCACTGACTGCCGCACGCTCACAGGAAGTGAGGGGCGCGGAATGGTCAGAAATGGACCTTGAAGCAGGGCTTTGGATCGTGCCTGCCGCACGGATGAAGATGGCCCGCGAACACCGGGTGCCGCTGACGCCCGATGCTGTCGCCCTGTTGCGATCCCTTCCCCGGATGGAAAATAACACCCTTGTGTTTCCAGCCGCGCGCGGCGGGCAGCTTTCCGACATGACGGTTTCAGCGGTCATGCGGCGAATGAACGAAACGGATCAGGCCCGGGGGAATCCCGGTTTTCTTGACCGCGTGTCGAAGCGCCCAGCGGTCCCGCACGGGCTGCGTTCCACCTTCCGCGACTGGGTGGCCGAAAAGACAAACTTCCCCGGCGAAATGGCCGAGGTGGCGCTGGCGCACAAGATCAGCAACGCGGTGGAAGCGTCCTATCGACGCGGCGACATGATCGAGAAACGGCGGCGCATGATGGGGGAATGGGGTGCTTTTCTGACCCAAGCGCCCAAGTCGGCCAAGGTGGTCCGGCTTTGACGATGCGTCATGTGGTCCTGTCGGACGATGGCTACAACGTCGCGGGCAATGCTGCGCACCGGCTGCTTGCAGCCTGCTTCTTTCCAGAAAGCCCAAGGGATCAGGCGCAGGCGTTGTTCATCGCCGCCTTGGAACAGGATGAGTTTCGCCGCGTTGGCTCCGCTGCCTATCAGCCGTCCGAAATATTGCTGGCCGCAGCAAACTTGATCGAGAAGCGAACGGCGCAGTTATTCGCAGTTGGCTTTATGGCGATCTGTTACACCTATCTTGCGGCCACCCCCTACAAGCCCAGCCTTAATAGGGTTTCTGCCGTCGCTTCTTACAGCGCAGGTGAATTCGGGAAAGTGTCTTGGCGGGCAGGGTTGGACCCGAACGGCAAAGGCAAACAGAAAGCCGTCACCGGTGATCCGGCGTCACTCGAACGGCTATTCAGACGTTACCGCAGCGCGGCACATATCTGTGCAGCGCGCGTTTCTGCAAGCAGCTATCTCGACCATGCGCACATCTGGGAAGACAACCCGCTGGTCACTTCGACCCTGATACAGACTGCGGTTAGCTTTCAGGATGCCTTGGAACGCACAACCGACGTTAGGGCCTGGAATCTCTGGGATTTGAAGAAGCACTATCCCGCGTGCCTTTTAGGATCGCCTGTCCTTGCGCCAGACAATGACCTTTATCATTGGATTGAGCGGGGACTTCAGCTTGCATTGGAAGAAGGCAAGATTGTCGCCCCAGATGGGGGGGGAAGATCATCTTCCCCAGGGTAAGTTCATCGTCCCCAAATTTTCAGACGGATGCACTGCCACCAATCTCCCTGCATGGCAACGCACGGAGATTTAAATGCCTGAGACATATCTTTCCGACCGCCAGCTTGGCGAACGCTTCGGCGTCCACCATCTGACGCCTCGCCGCTGGGTGCGCGACGACCCCACTTTTCCCCGACCCGTCAAGCTGTCTCCAGGCTGCACGCGCTGGAAACTGTCCGAGATCGAAGCGTGGGAAACGTCCAAATCCACGCGCACGGCAAACAATGGCTAAGAGGCCCAGCGCCCGGCGCATCCGCAGCGCCCGAACATACACGATTGAAGAGGCTGCGGAGGCCTTGAACGTATCCAACGGGACGATCCGTGCTTGGGTGCGGGACGGCCTGCCCCTGATGAAGTCGCGCCGCCCGTTCCTGATCCTGGGCGATGCCCTGCGCCACTACCTGGCGGATCGCTCGACCGGGGCGAAGGTCCGGCTGGAACAGGATCAGCTCTATTGCTTTTCCTGCAAGGCGGCACGCAGGCCTTCGGGCGCACTGGTGGATTGCATCCGGCAAACGGCCAAGACCGCCCGCTTGGTGGGCCTGTGCGACCATTGCGGGGGCACCTGCAATCGGATGATCAGCACGGCCAAAGTCGCCAGCTTCAAAGAATTCTTCGACCTCGCCTTCAAGGACGGGTGGAAAGCCTAGGGGATACATCCAACCCCCACTGAAACCATCACTTCGAAAGGGCATCTGAATGGTTCGGAAACACAACGAAGAAAACGAGCGCATCAAGCGTCGTTACCTGCAATTCCTGCGGGAAGCCAAAAGGTGCGACCCGGCGACCGTGGACAAGGCCGCCGAGGCGATCTTGCGCTTCGAACGCGGCACAGGCTTCAAACCCTTCAAGCGGTTCCATATCGAACAGGCCGTCACCTTCAAGCGGCAGCTTGAAGCCGCACGGAACGACCGCACGGGCGCGTCACTTTCCAAGGCGACCATCGACGGCACCTTGCGGGCGGTAAAGGCATTCGTTCTCTGGTTGGCCGGGCAACCCGGCTACAAGACGCGGATCAAATACAGTGATTCCGAGTATTTCAACCTGAACGCCAAGGATGTCCGCATTGCCCACGCCGAGCGCGACACGGCCTTCCCGTCCATGGAACAGTGCCGCCACGCCTTCAACCAGATGCCCAGCGCAACCGTTTTCCAGCGGCGCGACAAGGCGCTGTTCGCCTTCGTCATGCTGACCGGCGCGCGCGACGGGGCGATTGCTTCGCTGCGGTTGAAACACGTCGATCTGATCGAAGGGCGCGTCAACCAAGACGCGCGCGATGTGAAGACCAAGTTTGCCAAGACCTTCACGACTTGGTTTTTCCCTGTCGAAGATGAATACCGACAGGCCTTCCGTGACTGGGTGGAGTATCTGCGCAAGGATCAGCTTTTTGGCCCGACCGACGCCCTGTTCCCAAAGCCCCTGATGGGGTTGAAGGACGGCAGCTTCGCCGCCACGGCGCTATCGCGCGAACCCTACGGCAACGCCTCGCGCATCCGTGCCGTCATCAAGGACGCGTTCACCTCTGCGGGCCTGCCCGCCTTCGGCCCGCACAGCTTCCGCAAGACCCTTGGCATCCTTGCCAATACCCATTGCAAGACCCCGGAACAGTTCAAGGCCTGGTCGATGAACCTGGGGCACGAAAACATCGCGACGACCCTTAGCGCCTATTGCCCGGTCTCGACGGCGCGGCAGGGGGAACTGATCAAGGGCATGGGCTGAGGCCATCTTGCCGCTTGCGCATCGCGTCTCCTGGGGGCAGGTAGCCTGCAGACCGCGAGACTTTGGAGAGTTCGGAAGTATGTTCTTCATAAGCGCCGGGCGCATCTTCGCCCACATTTTCTTTTGGTATGGCATACTTGGCGTGGCATTCTCCCTGTACCAAGGCTTCAGTGCCTTCGAGTACCCCGACGAGATGATGGCCCAATCCAAGTGGCTGACACGCGAGATCGGCGGCGCGATGTCCATCGCCTTCATGGGTTTGGCCCTTGGCGTTCTGTGCGAAATCAGTTCAAAGAGAAACAAGCCTGACAAGCAGGCGTAAGACCATCAGATCAGCGGCGCAGCCTGCCCGATTAGGGCAGACGAAGCGCGGCGCGGGGGGGAAGCGGGCATGCCATCATTGAACTGGATCGGGAAAGAGGCGGTTGAACACCACCACAAAGAGGTTCCCTATCGGCTGGTTCATTGCGATGGCGATTTGTCGGCAGGCGACCCAGACGCGGGCAACCTTCTGGTTCAGGGCGACAATCTGGAAGCCTTGAAGGCCCTGTTGCCGTATTATGGCGGGCAGGTGAAATGTATCTATATCGACCCGCCCTACAACACGGGTAATGAAGGTTGGATTTACAACGACAACCTGAACGACCCAGAGATAAGGCGATGGCTGGGAGCGGTGGTCGGCAGCGAAGTTGAAGATTTGAGCCGTCATGACAAGTGGCTTTGCATGATGCACCCACGCCTCAATCTCTTGAAGCAGTTCTTGAAGCCCAATGGAGTCATCTTTGTTTCGATAGATGACAACGAAATCGACCACCTGCTTCAAATGATGGATTTGATTTTCCAGCGGCGGAACAGGATTGGGGTTTTCGTATGGCGGCGGCGGCTGACCTCGGACAGCCGAAATACAAACAATGTGTCAGCCGATCACGAATATCTTGTCTGCTATGGCGCAAGCCCAAGTGCGTCGTTCAAGGGTCAGGAACGCGACGAGGACAAGTACAGCAACCCTGATATCGATCCTCGAGGGCCTTGGATGAGCGATAACTTGACTGGCCTTGCTGATGCGAAGGCGCGGCCCAATCTCCACTATATCGTTGAGAATCCTGCGACCGGCATCAAGTACCCGCCTCACCCGCAGCGCGGTTGGGCGGTTGCGCCCGATACCATGGCGACGCTTATCGCCGAAGGGCGAGTCCTTTGGCCCAAGTCATCCACAGGCCGTCCCCGCATAAAGCGTTATCTCGCGGAACTTGGCGACAGGCGGGCCGGGTTTTCGTCGGTCGTAAATGCTCCGACAAATCAGGCAGGAACTCGAACTCTGAACGACATCTTCGGGCGTAAAGTTTTCGACTTCCCGAAGCCGCACGAATACTTGGTGGAGGTGATCGGCCAAGTCGCCAACGAAGATGGCGATATCATCCTCGATTCGTTCGCGGGGTCAGGAACCACAGGCCATGCCGTCCTCGAAATGAATAAGCAGGATGGACGGGCGCGAAAGTTCCTCTTGGTTGAAATGATGAAGGGAACCGCCGAAGATATTACTGCTGTCCGTCTTGCCCGAGTTATTCAAGGCTACGCAAAAGCAGGGGACGAAACGAAGGCCGTTCCGGGCCTTGGCGGGGGCTTTCGATACTGCCGCCTTGGTGTGCCGCTGTTCAACGAGTTTGGCGACATCGACGGCGAAGTGTCCTTCCCTGATCTTGCCGCCCATGTGTTCTTTGCCGAAACCGGCGCACCCATCCCGGCCAAGGCACAGGTGGGCAACGCCTACCTTGGAAAGCACGGCGAAAAGGCCGTCTATCTGCTTTACGCGCAGGGGCTGGAAGGCACCCCTCGCGAAGCGCTTGGCAATGTGCTGACCCCCGACGCGCTGGTGGCCCTGCCCCCCCCGCCCGAGGGCTTTGAAGGCACCCGCGTTGTCTATGCCGAGGGCACGACCGTCTCCCCCGACCGGCTGAAAGCCGAGGGCGTGGTGTTCAAACAGATCCCCTACCAGATTGCGGGGGTTTGACATGGCGGCGATCAACTTCGACCTGAAAGAGTACCAGAAACTCGCCCTTGGCCGGTTTGGCGAGTTCTTGCGCGACAGCACTTCCTTGGGCGCGGAAGTGGCCTTCATGAAGGCCACCAAGTTCCCCTATCGCCATGCCCCTGCTGTTGCCGAGGGCACCCCCTTTGTCTGCCTTCGCGTCCCCACCGGGGGCGGCAAGACCCTTATGGCCGCGCATTCCATCGGCATTGCCGCGCGCGACTACCTTCAAGCGACCAACCCCATTGTGTTGTGGCTTGTGCCATCGACGGCGATCCTGGACCAAACCGTCGCCGCCTTGAAGGACGAGGGCCACCACTACCGCGCGGCCCTGCTTCAATCCTTCAACCGCAACTTTGCGGTGATGACCAAGGCCGAGGCGCTGGCAATGTCCAAGGCCGACGCGACAGGCGGGGCGGTGGTGATCGTCTCCACCATCCAATCCTTCCGCCGCGAGGATGACAGCGGAAACGAGAACCCCGAGGGTTTGAAGGTCTATGAGGACGCAGGGGTCTTGATGAACCACTTCGCCAACCTGACCGAGGAGCAGATCGCGCCGCTCGACAAGATCGAGGGCGGTTCGCGCCCGGTCTATTCGCTGGCAAACCTGCTGAAACTTCACCGGCCCATGGTGATCGTTGATGAAGCCCACAACAGCCGCACGGCACTGTCGTTCCGCACCTTGGCCCGTTTCAACCCGTCGCTGATCCTTGAACTGACCGCCACGCCGCAGACCGAGCATAGGCCGGAACGCGACAAGCATGCGTCGAACATCCTTTATTCCGTCTCTGCCGCCGAGTTGAAGGCCGAGCAGATGATCAAGATGCCCATCCGCCTGACCACAGACGCGGATTGGGTCAAGACCATCGGCGCGGCGCTGGATTGCCAGAAGGCGCTGGAAGAGGCGGCCAAGGCCGAGGAGGCCGAGACGGGCGAATACATCCGCCCCATCGTCCTGTTTCAGGCGCAAAGCGCATCAAAGGATGACCCGACCCGCATTACTTGGGAGACCATCGAAAAGCACCTACGGGAAGACCAGCGCATCCCGAAGGAGCAGATCGCGGTTCATACCGGCCCGCGCAAAGACCTTGACAGCATCCCCGACATCCGCAGCGACAAGTGCCCAGTTCGCTACATCATCACCGTGTCGAAGTTGAAGGAAGGGTGGGATTGCCCCTTTGCCTACATCCTTTGTTCGGTGGCCGATCAGGTATCGGCCACGGCGGTTGAGCAAATCCTTGGTCGCGTGTTGCGCATGCCAAAGGCGCAACGCAAGCGGCGCGATGCCCTGAACCAGTCATATGCCTTCATCGTGTCGCGCAGTTTCGACACGACCGCGCAGCAGTTGCGCGACGGGCTGGTGGAGGGGGCGGGCTTCAACCCCATGGAAGCCGCGCAGATCATCGCCCCGCAGCAGAACCTTGGCTTTGCCGATGCGGCAGCCCCCTATCAATCCGACCCGCTTCCCGCCGAGGCCGCAGACTCGGAGGTCATCGTGGCGGTGATTGACCGCCTGCCGCCATCGGTCAAGACGCGCCTGTCCTTCGATACCGAGACGCGGACGCTGACCTACAAGGGGCCGATGACGCGGGAGGGTCGCAACCTCATCCACTTGGCTTTCGCCGCTGTTCCGAATGTCGCCAAGACCATCGACCGGCTTTATGCGAAGTCAAACCAGTTCCAGACATCCGCCGCCGATGAAGACGACAAGCCGCCCTTCATCGTGCCTCTGCTTGGGTTCCGCAAGCAGGGCGAACTTCAACTGTTCTCGCAAGAGCATTTCCTTGATTTGCCATGGCGATTGGACCAGTGCGACCCAGCCGAAATCTTGAAGCGCTTCCGCCTACCCGACACGGCGCGGACGGGCGAGATTGATGTGGGTGCGAAGGGGGCCATTGAGATTGGTTTCCCCAAGAAGGTTCAGGCTGACCTTGCCGGGGTCATCCAAGAACCGTCGTGGAACCTGCCGCGCCTCGCCAACTGGATTGACTCCGGCATCGTCCATCCCGACATCACCAAGCCGAGCGCCGTGGTGTTCATCACCAAGGCTATCGAAGCCCTGATCGCCGCAGGCCACGACATCGCTGTCCTTGCCCGGAACAAGTACGACCTGCGAAAGGCCGTCGGGGCACTGATCGGCGACCTGCGTGGTGAGCGGGAGGTAGGGCAGTACAAAGCCCTGTTCGCTGCCAACGCTGCCGACTTTGCGGTCAGCGCCGACCTGTCGATCATCTTTGACGAACAGACCTATGCCCCCAACCAGCCCTATTCCGGGGCGACCAAGTTCGCCAAGCATTACACCCGGCTTGTCGGCGACCTTCTCCCCACCGGCGAGGAGTTCGATTGCGCCGTCCATCTCGACCGGCTCGATAAGGTTCGCTACTGGATTCGGAACATCGACAGGAAGAAATCGTCCTTCTGGCTTCAACTCCCGCACGACAAGTTTTACCCGGATTTTGT
>Ga0209369_1000885_pt1 | contig 21372 bp, 23 predicted proteins | sample EBPBio142010_DNA_FD_185865 | JGI IMG/M metagenome (GOLD analysis project Ga0209369, IMG submission 185865) | Wastewater treatment Type I Accumulibacter community from EBPR Bioreactor in Madison, WI, USA - Reactor 1_10/4/2010_ DNA (SPAdes)... | ecosystem: Engineered > Bioreactor > EBPR >... | reverse complement strand
GGGTGGGGCAGCCCGTGATTGTCGATGCATCTGCAGGGTCGGCCGGCGGCGCCAGAATCAGGGCTGGCTCCCCCTGGAGCAGTGCCATGAACCTTCGCCTTCTCGTTCCCCTGCTGCTGGTGCTGGCTGGCTGTGCCAGCTACCAGCCCGACCAGCTGCGCGCCGGCATGACCGAGCCCGAGGTGACGCAGACGCTGGGCCTGAAGCTCACGAACCGCTACCCGGGCCCGAACGGCCAGACGCGGCTGGAGTACGCCACCGGACCCTTCGGCCGCCTGACCTGGATGGTGGACCTGGACGCGCAGGGCAAGGCGATGCGCTGGACCCAAGTGCTGAACGAGCAGAACTTCGGCCAGGTGCAGCGCGAGGCGCCGGGCAAGGACCAGCAGTGGCTGCAGTACACGCTGGGCCGCCCGGCCGACGTGATCCAACTCGGCTGGCTCGGCGGCAGCGTCTGGTCGTATCGCTATCCCACCAACGACTGCCTGTGGTTCCAGGTCACCCTGAACAAGGACGGCACGCTGCGCGACAGCGGCGGCTACGGCATCGATCCGCGCTGCGATCCGCCGTCGAACTGGCGATGAAGGCACCGACATGAGCGAACTCACCGTCTATGGCATCCCGAATTGCGACACCGTCAAGCGCGCCCGCGCCTGGCTGGCGTCCCAAGGCGCGGCGCACGGCTTCCATGATTTCAAGAAGGCCGGCGTGCCGGCCGACCAGTTGGACCGCTGGCTGCCGGCGCTGGGCTGGGAGCGGCTGCTCAACCGCGCCGGCACCACCTGGCGCAAACTGGACGAGGCGCAGCGTGCCGCCGCCGCAGATGCCGCCGGCGCGCGGGCGCTGATGCTGGCCCAGCCCAGCGTCATCAAGCGGCCGGTGGTGCAGTGGCCCGACGGCGGCTTCAGCGTCGGCTTCGACGCCGCCGACTGGGCGCGCCGTCTCACAGGCTGAGCTGGAAGAAGGCGCGGGCCAGCACCTGGCCGTTGATGCGCAGGTCCACCTCGTGGCGGCCGGCGTGGTAGCGGCGCGTGGTCACCGAGCGCATCGAATGCGCCTTGACCAGCGTGCGTACCTCGCCCGGCGCCAGCTGCAGCGTCCAGCCCTTGAACACCTTGGCCGAGGTGGCACCGCTGGCCTTGACGTGGTGCACTGCGTAATCGATGACCAGCGTCTGCGCGCGCTTGGCGGTGGACTGCAGCTGCACCGTCAATGCCAGGCGGTCGCCGACGGCCATTTGCTTCGGCGCCACCTGCAGCGTGGCGCTGCCGCGCAGCGCGGCGCCCAGGCCCCAGGCCTTCAGCACGGCCGGATGGCCCTGCTTGATCAGCGTGCGGCAGGCATGGCGCAGCAGCGCGCGGCGTTCGGCCGGCGCCTGCGGCAGGTGCTCGTGCAGCCACTGCAGCACGATGTCCGGATGGTCCTTGGCGATGTCGTTCAGGTGGTTGGCCACGCTGCGCCGCACGTAGGGGCTGGGGTCGTCCTGCAGCCGGCGCAGCAGCGGCAGCGTCGGCGACGGATCGCGGATCAGTGCCTTCAGCTGCGCGCCCCACGGCAGCCGCGGCCGGCTGCCTTCGCTGACCAGCCGCCGCACGTGCGGGCTGGGGTCGGCGCACCAGCCGGCCAGCGTGCGGAAGCCGAGCGCGGGGTGCTGCTCCAGGAACGGCCGGATCGCCCATTCGGCCGTGTGCCGCTGCGTCAGCGCGTGCAGCGTGCGCAGCGCGCGCTCGGGCGTGGCCAGGCCGCGCCGCGCCACGTATTCGCCCAGCGGCCAGACCACCCAGCCGGCCAGGCCCTGCGGGCCGCTGCGCAGCGCAGACAGGTCCTCGTCCAGGGTGGCGGGGGCCAGTGCGGCTTCGATGACCGCGGCCGCATGCTCGAAGTCGGCCGGCAGCGTGGCTTCCAGCGCCGTGCACAGCTGCATCGCGCGCGCCTTGAATTCCAGCGCGTCCAGGCCGTCCAGCGCCAGCGCCTGGAAGCGCGGCCCGTCGAAGCCCGGCCAGGCGCGCTGCAGGTGCTGCGCCGCCTGCTGCACGGTGTCGGCGCCGATCAGGTTCTTGAAGGCTTCGGCCATGCCTACAGCGCCACCGGCAGCGTGCGCCAGCCGCGGAAGCGGATGCGCAGGTCGCGCTGCGCGCCGTCGCGCAGCCGCAGGCCGGGAAAGCGCGCGCTCAGCCGGCCGAAGGCGATGCGCGCTTCCAGCCGCGCCACGTTCATGCCGGCGCAGACATGCGGCCCGTGGCCGAAGGCCAGGTGCAGGTTGGGCTTGCGGCCGATGTCCAGCCGGTCGGGGTCGTGGAACTGCGCCGGGTCGCGATTGGCCGCGCCGATGGCCAGCGTGACGAAGCTGCCGGCCGGCAGATCGACCGTGCCGATGCGCAGCGGCGCGGTGGTCAGCCGGTTGTTCAGCTGCAGCGGGCTTTCGAAGCGCAGCAGCTCTTCCACGGCGGTGCCCAGCAAGGCCGGCTCGGCCACCAGCCGCTGCCACTGCTCGCGCTGCGTCAGCAGCGCGTGGGCGCCGTTGCCGATCAGGTTGGTGGTGGTCTCGTGGCCCGCGTTCAGCAGGAAGATGCAGTTGTGCAGCAGGTCCATCTCGGACAGGCGCTCGCCATCCTGCTCGCCCTGGATCAGCCGCGTCAGCACGTCGAAGCGCGGGTCGCCGGGCTGGCGGCGGCGTTCGGCCACCAGGGTGCGCAGATAGGCCTTGAAGGCTTCGACCGCGGCATTGCCGCGGGCCAGCACCTCAGGCCCGGGAACCGGCTCCAGCGCCGACAGGATGGCCAGCGACCAGTCGCGCAGCGGCCCGCGCTCGTCGTGCGGCACGCCCAGCAGGTTGCCGATCACCTCCACCGGGATGCAGGCGGCGAAGTGGCCGATCAGGTCCGGCTCGGCCTGGCGCTCCAGGTCATCCAGCAGGCCGTCCACCAGGGCCTCGACGCCGGGCTCCATGCGGGCGATGGCCTGCTGGTTGACGGCACCCAGCAGCAGACGGCGCACGCGGGTATGCAGCGGCGGGTCGTTGAACACCAGGCTGCGCGTGTGGTGCTCGAACAGCGGGCTGTTGCCGAACTTGGCGCCGAACTCGCGTTGCTTGTCGGAGCTGGCGGCCGGCTCGCGGTACATCGCCAGCACGTCGTCGTAGCGCGTCAGCAGCCAGCTGCCCGGGCCGATGGGGTGCACCGGGTCATGCTCGCGCAGCGCGGCATAGGTGGGGTAGGGGTCGGCGACGAAGGCCTCGTCGGCGCCGGCCAGGGTGAAGGCCAGCGCATGCGCGCGGGCGGCGTCCTGCAGCGCGGCCATGCTCAGGCGCCTCCGAAACGGCCGTGGCGGCCGGCCCCACCAGCGAAGCGGGCCGCGCCGGCTACGGCTTCGGCCTGCACCACCGGGTAGCCGCCAGCGCCTTCCTGCTGCAGCGCCTGGGCCAGCTGAAGATCCCACTGCGCATGGGCCGAAGCGCGGTCGGCCCGCAGGCACTGCTGCGGGAAGGCCGCCAGCGTCTGCGCCAGCGTGATGGCCGCGGCCAGGGCCTGGCCGTCGTCCACCACCTGCGTGGCCAGGCCCATGGCCAGCGCCTCGTCGGCGGCCACGGGCCGGCCGGTGAGGATCATGTCCAGCGCGCGGCCCATGCCCACGATGCGCGGCAGGCGCACCGTGCCGCCGTCGATCAGCGGCACGCCCCAGCGGCGGCAGAACACGCCGAACACCGCGCTGCGCGCGGCGACGCGCAGGTCGCACATCAGCGCCAGTTCCAGCCCGCCGGCCACCGCATAACCTTCGACCGCGGCGATCACCGGCTTGGTGAAGGCCATGCGCGAGGGGCCCATCGGCCCGGGGCCTTGGCCGGTGGGCTCCACCGGGTTGCGGCGCGCCGGGTCGCCCAGCGCGTGCAGGTCGGCGCCGGCGCAGAACTGCCCGCCGGCGCCAGTGAACACCGCCACCAACGCCGTGTCATCGGCCTCGAAGGCTTCGAAGGCCGCGCGCAGGGCCAGTGCGGTGGGGCCGTCCACCGCATTGCGGCGCTCGGGGCGGTCGAGGGTGATGATGCGCACGGGGCCCTGGGCCTCGGTGCGCACGGGCGGGTTCGGGGGCATGCGCGGTGCTCGGGTGGACGCGGGAGCGCGCATTCTGCGCCCGCGCCGCGGGCCGCTTCAGCGGCGGCGACGACGGCGGTGCCAGGCCACCGCGGCCAGGCCGCCGGCCAGCAGCAACGAGGTGCCGGGCTCGGGGATCGGCGGGGTGTCGGCGACTGCGCTGGTGTAGGTGACCGACAGCTTGCCGACGGCGGTGCTGACCAGGAACAGCTGGACGCCGTTGGACTCGGTGACCGTGACCCCGCCGGTGCCCGACAACGTGAAGTCGAAGGGCCCGTTGCTGAACGGTGCCAGGTTCGCGTTGGTCTGGAACGACCAGATCACCGGCGCCGAGCTGGCGGTACCGTTCACTTCGACGCCGTTGCCCGCGCCGACAACCTGCGACGTTGGCGGGATCGACAGGCTCAGTGACGTGGGGCTGATCTGAAAGGCCGCGGGCTGCACCAGTGCCAGCGTGCCGGCAGCCTGGTAGCTGACCTGGCCGCCGTTGGCCGAGTTGGCCGCGACGACGATGTCGAAGACTTCGATCGTCAGCACCGCGTCCACGCCGATCAGCGTGCCCGGGCCGCTGAAGCCCGGCAACTGCAGCGGGATGCTGAGTGGCACCTGGCTGGTGCTTTCGAAGGTGGTGGAGTGGGTGGTGGAATTGACGGCTGCGGCGGCATTCAGCGCCATGCCGACCAGTGCCGCGGCCAGCACGGGAGAGGCGGCTCGCCGTGCGCGTGCGATGAGTGTGTTCATGGAGTGGCGGGTGAAACAGTGGATGGACCGTGCAGCGTCGTCCGCAAGAAAAAGGCCCGGACCTTGCGGACCGGGCCCCCTGATCGTGTGGTGCGCCTCAGCTCACGCGCTTGCGGGCACGCCAAGCCAGCGCCGCCAGGCCCAGCGCGAACAGCGCGTAGGTTTCGGGCTCGGGCACCACCTGGGCGTACATCTGATTCGCCAGGATCTCATGACCGCGGGCCGTCGGGTGAATGCCGTCCCAGAACAGATACTTGGAAGCATCGCAAAGGCCCTGGATGCAGGCATCGGCGGTGTTCGTCAGACCATAGGCTCCCGGATTGGCCAGGATGCCGTCCACGGCACCGAACAGATCGAAGATCTGCACACCGGCTTCACCCTTCAGCCGTTCCGCGAGTGCGGCATTCATGGCCTCGGCCACACCCATGCCGAGGGCGATGGCCGGCAGGCCTTGGGACGTCACTGCCGGGGCAACACCCAGGTTCGGCGTGTTCCAGACCACGATGTTCTTGGCGCCGGCCGCCTGCAAGGAGTCGACGATGTTGCCCACGTTGTTGGCATAGTTGTACGAGGCGGCGCCAATGGTCGCGAATGGCGATGCCCCGCCCGCGATGGCTCCCAAGGCGGCCCGCGCGTCGTTGCCGCCGCCGGCCACCACGTAGAGGAAGCTGCTCGGGGCCGCCCCACCGGACCCGCCCAGGAACATGCCCAGCTGGTCGGTGAGGCTGAAGGGGAAGCCCGTGGTGCCACCCGTGACGGCGCCGCCGAAGGCGAAGTTCGTGCCGCCGGCCAGCGAGGGCAGGGCTGACGAGGCGAGTCCCATCTTCTGCGCAAAGACCGAGGCCCAGACGGGCCCGTTGCTGTAGACCGGTATGGGGGCACCCGCGTACGGCAGCGATGGGATGAAGGTGTTGTTGGTAATGGCCGCATTCGGGGTGATCGGCGGAATCGGTGTGCCCGGCGGCGGGGCTGCGCCAATGGCGATGTAGTTGTTGCCACTGTCGGAAAGGCTGTCGCCGAAGAACACGATGCCGTTGTAGGCCGCATGGGCAGGCAGTGAAGCGAGGGCCGCACCGGCCACGGCGCCGGCGAGCGCGAATCGCTTGAGCGATGCAAAAGACATGAAGGAAGCTCCTGGCATGGGGTTGGATTTGAGCCATATCAAAGCTAACACCCGCGCTGCTAACGCGATACGGGGTTGCTCCCATCGCCAGCCCCCCGATTCACGGGGGGAGCCCCATGCGGGCGCTACTGCTGCCCGGCCCCGTGCTGCAGGGCGCGGCCCATCATCTCGTGGACCTTGTTGATGGCCTTCAGCGGCCGCACCATGACCTTGAAGTGGTCGATCTGGCCGGCTGCGTTCCAGTGGATCATGTCGATGCCGTTGACGGTGATGCCCTCGACCTCGCACTCGAACTCCAGCACCGCCGAATCCGGGCCGTACCAGTGATTCAGGTAGTGGAAGCTGGGGTTGTTCAGCACCTGCATCGCCGCGTGCAGGTAGGCGCTGGTAATGGCCCGACCCTGCTGCGGGGTGTGCACCACCGGCGAGACGAAGACCACGTCTTCGGCCAGCAGATCCTGCAGCGCGCGCATGTCGCGGCTTTGCACCAGCTGGTGCCATTGTTCGATGGTGCGGGGCGTCACGGGCGGCTCTCGGTGGGGCGACGCTTCATCGTAGCATCGGGTGCCCAGGAGCCCGATGCGATGCCCAGCGAGACGACGATCGACCAGCTGAATGCCAACCCGCCGGCGGTGATCCGCAGCCTGAAGGGCCGCGTCGCCGGCTTCGCGCCCGAGCGCCACGAGCTGCGCATGGCCTTCGATATCGGTCTGGAGTTCTGCCACACGGTCGACATCGTGCAGGGTGGCTTCATCACCGCGATGCTGGATGCGTCGATGGCCCATGTGGTCATCGCCACCGAAGGCACCCACGTGCGGGTGTCGTCGATCGATATCAACGTCAGCTTCCTGCGGCCGGCGCGGGCCGGCGGCTTCACGGCCGTGGGCAGCATCGTCAAGTCCGGCCGCACGGTGGCCTTCCTGCGCGCCGAGCTCTACAACGACAAGGGCGACCTGGTGGCCACCGCCACCTCGTCGGCGCACCTGACGCGCGAGCACCGCTGATCGGCCGCGGCTTGAGCCGCATCAACACGCGCCGGCGGCCGGCCGGGCAGCATGCTCGACTGACTGCGCCGCCATGCTCCAAGCCACCGCCCGCCTGCCCGACACGCCCGACACCGTCGCCGATAGCCTGATGCAGCGCGCGCTGGCCGGTGGCCTGCAGCCGCTGGTATTGGGCGGCCGACGCCTGCTGCCGGTGGTGCAGGGCGGCATGGGCGTGGGCATCTCTGCGCACCGGCTGGCCGGCAGCGTGGCCGCACTCGGCGCGGTGGGCACGATCTCGTCGGTGGACCTGCGCCGCCATCACCCCGACCTGATGGAGCGCACGCACGAGATTGCGCCCGGCGCCGCGGGCACGGCGGCCGCCAAGCAGGCCATCGACGCCGCCAACCTGGAGGCGCTGGAGCGCGAGATCCGCGCCGCGCGTGCGCTGTCCGGCGGGCGCGGCCTGCTGGCGGTGAACGTCATGCGCGCCATCAGCGCCTATGCGCCGCAGGTGCAACGGGCGCTGCAATGTGGTATTGACGCCGTGGTGGTGGGCGCCGGCCTGCCGCTGGACCTGCCCGACCTGGCGCAGGACCACCCGCGCGCGCTGCTGGTGCCGATCCTGTCCGACGCGCGCGGCGTGCAGTTGCTGGTGCGCAAATGGGAGCGCAAGAAGCGCCTGCCCGATGCCATCGTCATCGAGCACCCGCGGCTGGCAGGCGGGCACCTGGGCGCGGCCCGCATCGCCGACCTGGACGACCCGCGCTTCGATTTCGAGAACGTGCTGCCGCAGTCGCGCGCCTGGCTGCGCAGCGCCGGCATCGAGGACCAGGTGCCGCTGATCGCCGCCGGCGGCCTGCGCTGCCAGGCCGACATCGCCCGCGTGCAGGCGCTGGGCGCGGCGGCGGCGCAGTTGGGCACGCCCTTCGCCGTCACCTGCGAAAGCGACGCGCATGCCGAGTTCAAGCGCGTGCTGGCCCAGGCCGACGACGAGGACATGGTGGAGTTCACCAGCGTGGCCGGGCTGCCGGCGCGCGCGGTGGCCACGCCGTGGCTGCGCAACTATCTGAAGGCCGAGCCCAAGCTGCAGGCCGTGGCGCATGTCAAGCCGCGCTGCACGGTGGCCTTCGACTGCCTGGCGCAGTGCGGGCTGCGCGACGGCCTGACCGGCTGGGGCCAGTTCTGCATCGACACCCAACTGGCCGCCGCGCTGCGCGGCGACCTGAAGAAGGGTCTGTTCTTCCGCGGCCGCGGCGCGCTGCCCTTCGGCGCGCAGATCCGCAGCGTGCGCGAGCTGCTCGAGCGGCTGCTGACGCCGCCGCTCGAGGCCCTCAGCGCGACTTGACCGGGCAGGTGTTGATGCCCAGCAGCGTGTAGGCCGGGCACCAGCCCAGCGAGCCGGTGATGATCGGCACGATGCCGATCCAGCCCCAGGCACCGATGGTGCCCGTCAGCGTCAGTGCGATCAGCACCAGGCCGGCCAGGATGCGCACGGCGCGGTCCACGGTTCCTTCGTTCGTCTTCATGCTCTACCTCCTGTGGCACCGCGTCCATCGCGGCATGGCAGGCAGTATGCGCAGCCGCCGCGCCGCGATCTGTGACCTGGGTCACCGGGCGGCGCTGTCGCCGGCGGCCAGTGCGCGCAGCGCCGCCGGGTCGCGCAGCTCGATGCGCTCGCGGCCGATGGCCACCCAGCCGGCGCGCTCGAAGCGCTTCAGCAGGCGGGTGACGATCTCGCGCACGGTGCCCAGCTCGTCGGCCAGCGCCTGGTGCGTGGTCTGCACGGTGTGGCCGTGGCCCAGCAGCGCGGCCGCCAGGCGCTGGTCCAGCCGCTGGAAGGCCACCGCCTCGGCCAGGCTCATCAGGTCGGACAGCCGGTCGGCAAAGACGCCGAAGACGAAGCGGCGGAAGGGCTCGTGCGCCAGCCAGCGCTCGAAGCCGGCCGGCGACAGCAGCAGCAGCCGCGTCGGCGCCGTGGCCACGCCATGCGCCGACAGCGCGGCCTGGCCGAACAGCCCGCTGGCCGAGACCACGCACAGCTCGCCGCGGCCCACCCGGTACAGCTCCAGCGCGCGGCCCTGTGCCGAGCCGCGGGCCACCCGCACCTCGCCTTCCAGCACCAGCGGGAAGCCGCGGCACGGCGAACCCTCCTCGAACAGCACCGTGCCGGCCGGCACCTGCACGATCTGCGCATCGGCCAGGCCCGCCGCGCCGTGCAGCGCCGCCGGCAGCCCGGCCAGCGCCGGGTAGGCCTCGGCCAGGCCCTCGGGCCAGGGCAGGGCGGCTTCGGCCACGGTGGCTACACCACGCGCTGCGCGCGCAGCGCCTCGATGGCCGCGGCGTCGTAGCCCAGCTCGGCCAGGATCTCGGCGGTGTGCTGGCCCAGCGACGGGGCCGGCCGGGTGAACACGGCGGTGTCCACCGAAAGGTCCACCGGGTGGGGGGCGATCGGCGCGTGGCGGGCGCTGCCGCTGATCGGCCGCTCCTGCAGCAGGCCGGCGGCGCGGATGTGCGGATCGTCCAGCGCTTGCTGCGGGCTCAGCACCGGTGCGGCCGGCAGCTTGGCCTTGGCCAGCGCGCCCAGCACCTCGTCTACGGTGCGGCTGGCGCACCACTCCGCCATCAGCCGGCTGAGTTCGGCGCTGTGGTCGCCGCGCTGTTCGTCGTCGGCGAAGCGCGGGTCGTCCAGCAGCTCGGGGCGGCCGATCAGCCTGCACCAGCGCTCGAACATCGCCTGGCCGATGGTGGCCACCACCAGCCAGCCGTCGCGGGCGCGGAACAGATCGCTGGGCGCGGCGGTGAATCCGCGGCTGCCCTGCGGCACGCGGTCGGGTGCGCGCAGCGCCTGCTCGATCAGCAGCGAGTTGGTCATCACCAGCGAGGTGCGCAGCAGCGAACCTTCGACATGCTGGCCGTGGCCGCTGCGCTCGCGCGCCCACAGCGCGGCCATCGTGCCCATGGCCAGCGCCTGCGCGGTGCTGACGTCGACGAAGGGCGCGGCGGTGCGCACCGGCGCATCGGGCAGACCGGACATGTACATCGCCCCGCTCATCGCCTGGCCGATGGAATCGAAGCCCGGCCGGTCGCTGTAGGGGCCGCCCGGCCCGTAGGCGGTGACGGTGGCCAGCACGATGCGCGGGTTCAGCGCCGACAGCGTGGGCCAGTCCAGGCCCAGCTGCTTCAGCGTGGCCGGCGGCAGGTTGGCCACCACCGCATCGGCCGTGGCCACCAGCTGGCGCACGATCTGCCGGCCGGCGTCGCTGGCCAGGTCCAGCGTCAGGCAGCGCTTGTTGCGGTTCATCTGCAGGAACAGCCCGCCTTCGCCGGCTTCGGTGACGGGCGGGATGTAGCGGTCCTCGCCGCCTTCGATGCGCTCGACGCGGATGACATCGGCGCCCATGTCGCCAAGCAGCGCGGCGCAGTAGGGGCCGGCGATGAAGCGTCCGAAATCCAGCACGCGCAGGCCGGTCAGCAGGGCCATGACGGTTCCTTTCTCAGGGCAACGGGGGCGGGGCCAGTCTAGCGCGCGCCCCCGAGCCGGCGGCTTCGGACTTGACCCAACGCAAGGCGGCCGCCCCCGGCCGCGCCCCAGAATGGCTCATCGATGTCAACACGCACGAGCCCACCGTGAGCACGCACCTGACCGCCGGCCAACACGCCCTGCTGCAAGCCGCCCTGACCACCCGCCAGCACGAGCTGGATCGCCGGCTGGCCGAACACCAGGGCGGACTGTCGCGCGCCGAGCATGCGCGCGAGGTGCTGCACCAGGACAGCGACGACGTCTCGCACCGCGAGGCCGATCGCGAGATGGACATGGCGCTGAACGACCGCGAGCTCGGTGAGCTGGGCGACGTCAGCGCTGCGCTGCGCCGGCTGCAGGACGGCAGCTACGGCCTGTGCGCCGATTGCGGCGAAGGCATCGCTTTCGACCGACTGAAGGCCGAGCCCTGGGCGCTGCGCTGCATCGGCTGCGAGACGCAGCGCGAGAAGTCGCACCGCGCCTGAACCCCTTCACTCCCGAGGAACCCCACGATGACCACCTTCCACGCCCTGGCCTGGGTCGACCACCAGCAGGCGCAGATCTTCCAGTTCGATGCCGAACACGTGCAGTCGCAGAAGATCAAGCCGCACTCGCACCACACCAAGCAGCATGGCAGCGCGGTGCGCAGCGAGCACGAGTTCTATGCCGAGGTCTGCGACGGCCTGGGCGGCATCGCCGAGGTGCTGGTGGTGGGGCCGAAGACCGGGCTGGCGGACTTCCGCCATTACGTGGAGAAGCACCGCCCGGCCGCGGCCAAGCAGATCGTCGGCTGGGAGGTGCACGAACACGCCACCGAGAACCAGCTGGTGGCGCTGGCGCGGCAGTTCTTCCTGAAGTACGACCGAATGGCCGGCACGCCCACGCCGACCTGAGCGCCATTGCCTTGCCGCTATGCTGCGGCCGCGGCGCGCCCGGCGCCGCGCAGGAGCAGGCATGGCCACCAAGACACGCAAGGCGCGCGCCCCGGCGGCCGCGCCGGCCACGGAACCGAAGCAGCGGCTGACCCGCCACGTGGTCGATGCCGCCTACCTGGACAAGCCGGCGCACCTGCGCACCCGGCAGGAGCGGCTCGACGCCGGCAAGGCGCTGCGCGTCACCTGCCCGCGCGAAAGCCATGCCGGCTTCGGGCCGGCGGCCGACCGGGTGGACCCGATCGAGCTGCTCGAGCGCAGCAGCGTCGGCCGCATCCCGCACCTGATCCCGATCCGCTACGGCCGCATGCTGGCCTCGCCCTTTGCGTTCTACCGCGGCGCGGCGGCGATCATGGCCGCCGACCTGGCCGACACGCCCTGCACCGGCATCGGCGTGCAGGCCTGCGGCGATGCGCACCTGATGAACTTCGGCGCCTTCGCCACGCCCGAGCGCCGCATCGTCTTCGACATCAACGATTTCGACGAGAGCTATCCGGCGCCCTGGGAATGGGACCTGAAGCGCCTGGCGGCCAGCTTCGTCATCGCCAGCCGGCACAACGGCCACAAGCCCGCCGACGCGCGGGCCGCGGCGGCCGCGGTGGCGCGGCACTACGGCGAGCGCCTGCGCGAGCTGGCCGAGATGCCGACGATGGCGGCCTGGTACTCGTACCTGGACTACGAGAAGATCGTCGACGACACGAACGATGACGAGCTGCGCCGCCGCCGCCGCAAGGTGCTGGACAAGGCGCTGCAGCGCGACGCCGCGGCCGAGTTCGTGAACCTGGCGCACATCGACGGCGGCAAGCCGCGCATCAAGGATGTGCCGCCTCTGATCTACCACTCCGACGACCAGAAGGACCCGCAGTTCGCCGAACGGGCGCGGGTCAACATCCAGCGCTACCGCGATTCGCTGCCGCGCGAGCGGCACGTGCTGTTCGACCGCTACGAACTGGCCGACGTGGCCATCAAGGTGGTGGGCGTGGGCAGCGTGGGCACGCTGTGCGCGGTGGCGCTGCTGTTCGCCGCCGAGGACGACCCGCTGTTCCTGCAGGTGAAGGAGGCCCGCGATTCGGTGCTGGCGCCCTATGTCGACTACCCGGGCTTCGCGTCCAACGGCGAGCGCGTGGTCTTCGGCCAGCGGCTGATGCAGGCCGCGTCCGACGTGTTCCTGGGCCACATGGTCAGCCCGCTGGGCCAGCACCTGTACGTGCGCCAGCTGCGCGACGTGAAGGTCAAGCCGCTGGTGGAGATCTACAGCCCGCAGAACATGCTGGACTACGCGCGCAGCACCGGCTGGGCATTGGCCCGGGCGCATGCGCGTTCGGGCGATGCCGCGGTGCTGGCCGGCTACATCGGCAAGGGCGACGACCTGCCCGACGCGCTGGCCGCCTTCGCCGAGGCCTATGCCGACCAGAACGAGCGCGACCATGCGGCGCTGCGCGATGCGGTGCGCGCCGGCCGCATCGAAGTAGAGAGCGAAGTCGAATAACCGGGTTTTCCCCGGGTCGGCTGGGCGGCCGCGCATTGACGCGCGTCACCGGCAGGCGACAATCCCGCCCACCCCGGCGCCCGAAGGCGCCGCAGCCGGACGGACCCGCCATGAACGACATGACCCTGAACCTGGCCGACGAGGCCACCGTGCGTCGCCTGGCCGACGCGCTGGCCCTGCAGCGCAAGGCCTACCTGGCCCACCCGGTGCCCACGCTGGCCGAACGCAAGGCCGACCTGCGCACGCTGCAGCGCTTCGTGCGCGACCACAAGGAAGCGCTGATCAGCGCCATCAGCGCCGACTTCGGCCACCGTTCGCGGCACGAGACGCTGCTGGCCGAGATCGCGCCCGTGGTCGACGGCGTCGACCACACGCTGAAGCACCTGAAGGACTGGATGAAGCCGCAGAAGCGCGGCGTCGACTGGATCAGCTTCTTCGGCGCGCGCAACCGCGTCATCCCGCAGCCGCTGGGCGTGGTGGGCGTGATCGTGCCGTGGAACTTCCCGGTCAACCTGAGCCTGATCCCGCTGAACTACATCTTCGCCGCCGGCAACCGCGCGATGGTGAAGATGAGCGAGAACTCGCGCCACCTGGCCCGGCTGCTGATCGAGAAAATGCCGGCCTACTTCCCGCCCGAGAAGCTGCAGTTTTTCGACGAGACCGGCGGCGTGGGCATCGAGTTCTCGAAGCTGCCCTTCGACCACCTGCTGTTCACCGGCTCGGGCAACACCGGCCGTTCGGTGATGGCCGCGGCCGCGCGCAACCTGTGCCCGGTGACGCTGGAGCTCGGCGGCAAGTCGCCGGCCATCGTCTTCGACGACCACCCGCTGCGCGTGGCGGCCGAGCGCATCCTGTTTGCCAAGCTGCTGAACGCCGGGCAGATCTGCACCACGGTCGACCATGCATTCGTGCCGAAGCGCAGCGTCGACGAATTCGTGCAGCTGGCGCGCGAGATCGTGCCCAAGCGCTACCCGCAGCTGGCTTCGCCCGACTACACCTCGGTGATCGACGAGCGCGCCTTCGACCGGCTGCTGCACGCCATGGACGAGGCCCGCGAACGCGGCGCCACGCTGGTGCAACTGGTGCCGGGGCCGGCGCACGACCGGGCCACGCACAAGATCGCGCCGCACATCGTGCTGAACGCGCCCGATGACTGCCTGCTGATGCAGCGCGAGATCTTCGGGCCGATCCTGCCGGTGGTGGGCTACGACGATGTCGATGCCGTCATCGCGCGCATCAACGCCGGGCCGCGGCCGCTGGCGGTGTACCCCTTCAGCCTGGAGACGTCGCGGGTGCAGAAGGTGCTGGACCGAGTGATGTCCGGCGGCGTGTCGGTGAACGACGCGGTCATGCACGTCGGCCAGCACGACCTGCCCTTCGGCGGCGTGGGCGCCTCGGGCATGGGCCACTACCACGGCCGCGAAGGCTTCGAGACCTTCAGCAAGCTGCGCCCGGTGTTCTACCAGGCGCGCTTCTCCAGCCTGAAGCTGCTGATGCCGCCCTACGGCAAGTTCGCGGATCGCATGCTGGGCTTTCTGACCAAGTAAGCCGCGCGGCCGGCGGCCGGCGCGTTCAGCGCAGCTGCTTGGCCCAGAAGTACAGCGTGCGGTCCCAGGCGGTGGCCGCCGCCTCGGGCTTGTACTCGGTGATCGGCAGCCGGTTGGCGCCCACCTGCGTCTCGTTGGCGAAGGCGTGCATCGCCTGGTAGCGGTGGAACTCGAAGTTCACGCCGGCGTCGCCCAGCATCTTTTCCAGCTTGTCGACGTTGGCGATGGGGAAGGGTGCGTCGTCCACCGCCCAGTGGGCCAGCAGCGGAATCTTGATCTTGCTGGCGTCGATGTACTCCAGCGGGGGGTAGCCGTAGAACACCACGCCGGCATCGGCCTCGGGCACGAACACCGAAGCCAGCAGCGTCAGCGCGCCGCCCATGCAGTAGCCGCTGACGCCGACCTTGGTGCCGCGCGCCTTCAGGTACTGCACGGCGCCGCGCACGTCCTGGCCGGCGGCATCACCGAAGTTCAGGTTGGTCATCAGGTGTTCGGCTTCGGCGGCCTCGACCGTGCTCTTGCCGCGGTACAGGTCGGGCACCAGCGCCACGTAGCCGGCGGCGGCATAGCGGTCGGCCACGCCCTTGATCTGGTCGTTCAGGCCCCACCATTCCTGGATCACCACGATGCCCGGTGCGCCGGTGGCGTTGGCCGGCTCGGCCAGGTAGCCCTGCACGCTCTGCCCGTCGGGGCGCTTGAATTCCACCATCTTGCCCATGCGTCGTCTCCTGCGGTTGGAAGAAAGCCGGCCGAGAATAGCGCACCGGCTTTCGCCCCGGCCAGACCATGTCCACCTTGTACGAACGCGTCCTGCTGCCCCGGCTGGTGCAGTGCGCCTGCGGCAGCCCGGTCATCGACCGGCAGCGCCGCAAGGTGGTGCCGCAAGCCGAGGGCGAGGTGCTGGAAATCGGCTTCGGCTCGGGCCTGAACCTGCCGCACTACCGGCCCGACCGGGTGCGCCGGCTGTGGGCGCTGGAGCCCTCGGAAGGCATGCGCGCGCTGGCCGCGCCGCGCGTGGCCGCCAGCGGCATCGACCTGCAGTGGCTCGACCTGCCCGGCGAGGCATTGCCGCTGCCCGACGCCAGCGTCGATTGCGTGGTGATGACCTACACGCTGTGCACCATCCCCGATGCCGCGGCGGCGCTGGCGCAGATTCGCCGTGTGCTGCGGCCGGCCGGCCGCCTGCTGTTCTGCGAGCACGGCGCCGCGCCCGAGGCCGGCGTGCGCCGCTGGCAGGACCGGCTGGACGGCCTGTGGGGCCGCTTCGCCGGCGGCTGCCACCTGAACCGCGCGATGGCACCGCTGATCGCGTCGGCCGGTTTCCGCTTCGACGACCTGCAGCAGGCCTACCTGCCGAAGACGCCGCGCTTCGCCGGCTACAACAGCTGGGGCGTCGCGCGCCCGGCGTGAGCCCTGATGCGTTCCTGATGGGCGCGGGTCTAGTCTGGCCTTCCTTGGATACCTCGCAATCCTTCTCCTGGCGGCGCACTTGGCCGGCCCTGGCCATCTGGGCGCTGGGCTGGGCCGCGCTGCTGGGCCTGGACGGCCGCGTCGACCTGGCCAACCAGGCGCTGGTGCTGGTGGCCACCGCCGCGCTGGCCACACTGTGGCTGCCCGGCTGGGCCAGCGCGCTGGCGGCGCTGGCCGCGGTGGCGGCCTTCAACTGGAGCTTCGTGCCGCCGCGGCACAGCTTCTCGGTCGACGTCGAACAGCATGCGCTGCTGCTGGCCACGCTGCTGGTGGTGGTGTGGACGGTGGCCGCGCTGGTCACGCGGCAGCGCCGGCTGGCCGCTGCCGCGGCGCGCGACGCGCAGCGCGAGGCCCGGCTGCGCACTTGGGGCGACACGCTGCGCGACGCGCCCGACCCGTCGGTGCATGCCGGCACGCTGCAGGCCCTGCTGGCCGAGGCCGCCGGCGTGCCGGTGGCGCTGCAGATCGATGCCGGCCCGGCCGAGCCGCTGCAGGTGGGTGACCCCGATGCCGACCAGCGCGCCGGCCTGGCGCTGTGCCAGCGCGAAGGCCGGCCGCTGGGCCCGGGCAGCGGCCGCTACGAAGAGCAGCCCGACGTCTACCTGCCGCTGCGCGGCCGCAGCCACACGCTGGGCGCGGCGGTGCTGCAGGGGCTGGGCCGCGGCCCGCGCAGCGGGCTGCTGCTGCCGCACCTGCAGGCGCTGTGCGACCAGATGGGCCAGGCCCTGCTGCGCGCCCGCGGCGAGCGCGAGGCGCAGCGCCTGCACGATGCCGCGCAGGACCAGGCCACGCGTGGCGCGCTGCTGGCCGCCATCGCCCATGACCATCGCACGCCGCTGGCCACCATCCTGGGCGCGGCCTCGTCGCTGGCCGAGCAGGGCGAGCGCCTCGATGCCGCGCAGCGCCGCCGCCTGGCGCAGGGCATCGTCGACGAGGCCGGCCGCCTGGCACGGCTGACCGACAACACGCTGCAGCTGGCGCGGCTGGGCGCGCTCGGCGTGCAGCTGGGCTGCGATTGGGAATCGGCCGAAGAACTGGTGGGCGCGGCATTGCAACGCGCCCGCCGGCGTGACAGCGGCACGCGCCTGAAGGCCTGGGTGGAGCCGGCGCTGCCACTGTTGTGGTGCGATGCGCTGCTGCTGTCGCAGCTGCTGGACAACCTGGTGGACAACGCGCTGAAGTACAGCCCGGCCGACGCGCCGGTGGAAATCACCGCCCGGCGCCAGGGCGAGGCCATCGTGCTGGCCGTGCGCGACCGCGGCGAGGGCGTGCCGCCGGCCTGGCGCGAGCGCATCTTCGAGGTCTTCCGCCGTGGCGAGGCGCCGGCCGTCGCCGAGCGGCCCGGGGCCGGCGTCGGCCTGGCGGTGTGCCGCGCCATCGCCGTGGCGCATGGCGGGCAGTTGCGGGTGCGTGCCCGCAGCCCCGGCGGCAGCGCCTTCGAATGCGTGCTGCCGCTGCGCGCGCAGCCGGCGACGCCGAAAGGGGATGCATGAGCCTGCAGGTGCTGTTGGTGGAAGACGACCGCGAGCTGCGCGCCACGCTGCGCGAGGCGCTCTCGGTCGAAGGCCACCAGGTGCTGCCCGCGGCCAGCCTGGCCGACGCGCGGGCGCTGGCCGCGCAGGCGCTGCGCGACGGCGGCCCGGGCATCGACCTGGTGCTGCTGGACCTGGGCCTGCCCGACGGCGACGGCCAGGCCTTGCTGGCGCAGCTGCGCGCGCGGCACGAGGTGCCGGTGATCGTCATCTCCGCCGGCACGGCCGAGGACCGCAAGATCCACTTGCTGGACGCCGGTGCCGACGACTACCTGGTCAAGCCCTTCGGCATCGGCGAACTGCTGGCGCGCATGCGCGTGGCGCTGCGCCACCGCGGCCGCCGCGTGGCACCGGCGGTGACGCGCTGGCGCCATGGCGCGCTGGAGGTGGACCTGCCCGCGCACCGCGTGCGCCGCGGCGGGCAGGACGTGCACCTGACGCCCACCGAATTCGCGCTGCTGGCACGGCTGGTGCGCAGCGCCGGCCAGGTGGTCACGCACCGCCGGCTGCTGGCCGACGTGTGGGGCGCCGAGGCCACCGAGCAGACGCAGTACCTGCGGCTGTACATGGGCCAGCTGCGCGCCAAGCTGGAAGAAGAACCCGCCGCGCCGCGCTGCCTGCTCACCGAGCCGGGCGTGGGCTACCGCCTCGTCGAGGCCGACGACGTGGTCGCGACAGGCGTGTGACGCCTGTGCGGGGTCCTGGATCGCGCGGCTCTGGCGGTGTTTCGATGACGTTCAGCGGCGAGCTTCCAAGTGCCACACCAGTCGAACGGTAGCGGACCTACGTCAGATAGATCTCGGTGCAGGACAACAGTCGGTCAGCCCTTGTCGAACAAGTGCTCGCGAGCGCCAAGAGGGGCACGGTGGGGGGCGGTACTACCTGGCCTGTTCAAGGCTCTGAAGGAACTGAGGTAGTTGATTGGGGGAGAAACAACTTGCCGTTCGCCCCGTCACCCCGCCAGTGCGAAGTCTCCGAATGGCTTGGTTGACGCGGTGGCACCACTGTCCGTCCAGAAGCACCAAGTCACAAGACACAATGGAAGGCACCGCGTGCATCAAGTCCATGGTGTCGTTCTCGTCGAACTCTCTGCGCAGGTCAAGGAAACTGCTGCGCACCAGTTCGGAACTAAGCGCGTATCGCAGCGACATCCCAGGGCCAGGGCGAAACTGCCTCGCCTGCTCGCGTCGACCCGGTCGCTGCACTTCCGCACGCAGGCTGGCAGTAACGGTCTTTCGCATGTCTTCAAACTCTGGCAAGAGCAGCTCGCGGTAACGGATCGCATCCTGCACAAAGCGATGAACGTTCAGAGACCCCCCTGCGATCCGGGCCCGTTCACCCAGGTCACCAAGCATCCAATGTTGGGCCGCTCCCCTTGGGTCGTGCTGCGTGCCGTGTTCGAGCAGGAAGCCTGCATTGGAGGCGAAGTCCGCTACGTACAACCGCGGCAACACGCGGATCATCATTGCTTCGACCGCCTCGGCGCTACTGATGGAGTTCATCGCGATGAACTCCATCAAGTTTATGTTGGAGAACAGCCAAGTTCCCTCCACACGATGCAGGGCCGAAACAAGGCGATCCTGGAGTGCTGCGTCCGTTGAGAACTTGCGAACGGCCCAGTGGTCCATATAGACCGCTGGGCGTTCCAGCGTTTGCCGAAGTCTGTACTCGTCTCCGCCAATGGGCTGGATCGTGATCATCTTGTTCGTCTGTCGTTGACGTTAGCCTACTCCACAGCGGTCATTCACCCGTAGCGGCTCGTGGCCGTCCGCCCAACCTCTCATGGGTGAACCGACCGCTGGCGAAGCACCACAACAGCTACTCGGTCGCGCAGGTGTCGAAGCGCACTGTGGTGCTGCTGAACCGATCCTGATGCGATCCTGATGCGCGGGGGCGCATCGTGCGGGCCGGTTCCATTTGCCGTGCCCGCCATGTCCGCTGTCTCTCCCGCCGTACCCACCGCTGCACCTGCCGCCTCGCCCGCCCGCCAGGGCATGGCGGCCCTGACCCTGGCCGCCCTGGGCGTGGTCTACGGCGACATCGGCACCAGCCCGCTGTACACCGTCAAGGAGATCTTCGCGCCGCACACGGGCGTGCCTCTGGACGCGCGGCACCTGATCGGCGCGGTGTCCACCATCTTCTGGGCGCTGATGCTGGTGGTGACGCTGAAGTACGTGCTGCTGATCCTGCGCGCCGACAACCGCGGCGAAGGCGGCGCCCTGGCGCTGACCGCGCTGGCCTCCGAGGCCGTGCGCGACCGGCCGCGGCTGCGCCGCGCGCTGCTGCTGCTGGGCGTGGCCGGCGCCACGCTGTTCTATGGCGACAGCGTCATCACGCCGGCGATCTCGGTGCTGGGCGCGATGGAAGGGCTGACGCTGGTCGAGCCCGAGCTCGGCCGCTGGGTGCTGCCGCTGACGGTGACGATCCTGGTGGCGCTGTTCCTGGTGCAGCGCTTCGGCACGGCCGCGGTGGGCCGCTTCTTCGGGCCGATCATCGTCGCCTGGTTCGTGATGCTGGGCGCCATCGGCATCGTGCACATTGCGCGCGAGCCGGCGATCCTGGCCGCGCTGAACCCGCTGGAGGCCTGGCACTTCCTGTCGGCGCGCGGCTGGAAGGTGTTTGCCGCGGTGGGTGCCATCGTGCTGGCCATCACCGGCGCCGAGGCGCTGTACGCCGACATGGGCCACTTCGGCCGCCGGCCGATCCAGCTGGCCTGGACCGGCCTGGTGCTGCCCGGCCTGGCGCTGAACTACCTGGGCCAGGGCGCGCTGCTGATGGCCGACCCCACGGCCATCGAAAACCCGTTCTACCGCCTGTTCCCCGACGCGCTGGTGCTGCCGGCGCTGCTGCTGGCCACGCTGGCCGCGATCATCGCCTCGCAGGCTGTGATCTCTGGCGCGTACTCGATGACCCAGCAGGCCATCCAGCTGGGATTCCTGCCGCGCATGACGGTGCGCCACACCTCCGCCCGCGAGGCCGGGCAGATCTACCTGCCGGCCGTCAACTGGGCGTTGCTGGCCGGCGTGGTGGCGGCGGTGGTGGGCTTCGGCAGCTCGTCTGCGCTGGCCACGGCCTACGGCATCGCGGTGACGCTGACGATGATGATCACCACCTTGCTGACCTGGTTCGTGGTGCGCAACGCCTGGAAGCTGCCGGCCCCGCTGGCGGCCGGGGCGACGCTGTTCTTCCTGGCCATCGACGCGCTGCTGGTGGCCGGCTGCGCCGTCAAGTTCCTGGACGGCGGCTGGTTCCCGCTGGCGCTGGGCGCGTTGCTCTTCGCCGGCATGAGCACCTGGGCGCGCGGCCGTGCGCTGATGCTCGACGCCATTCGCCGCGACGGCCTGGCGTTGCAGCCCTTCGTGCAGCAGCTGGCGGCCGACGGCCACCTGCACCGCGCCGAGCGCTTTGCCGTCTACCTAGTGGCCGACCCGGCCACCGTGCCGCAGGCGCTGCTGCACAACCTGAAGCACAACCAGGTGCTGCATGCGCGCAACCTGATCGTCACCGTGCGCTTCGAGCCGGTGCCCTACGTGCCGCTGGCCGAGCGGCTGGCCCTGCAGGCGCTGGCGCCGGGCTTCTGGCAGGCCACGCTGCACTTCGGCTTCATGGAAACACCCGACGTGCCGGCCGCGCTGGCCGGGGCCGAGGCGCAGGGCGTGCCGGTGCCGCTGTTCGAGACCAGCTACTTCCTCAGCCGCGAGACGGTGGTGCCCACACCCGGCGGCGGCATGGCGGCCTGGCGCGAGAAGCTGTTCGCGGCGATGAGCCGCAACGCCGGCGGCGTGGTGGAATTCTTCCGCCTGCCGGGCAATGCGGTGGTCGAGCTGGGCACGCGGGTGGCGATCTGAAACTGACTACTTCGCCAGCGCGATCAGCAGCAGGTAGCAGACCGTGCCCGCCGCGAGCCCCCACAGCGTGTGCCGCGTCAGCCGCGTCACCGC
>Ga0209369_1000883_pt1 | contig 21456 bp, 21 predicted proteins | sample EBPBio142010_DNA_FD_185865 | JGI IMG/M metagenome (GOLD analysis project Ga0209369, IMG submission 185865) | Wastewater treatment Type I Accumulibacter community from EBPR Bioreactor in Madison, WI, USA - Reactor 1_10/4/2010_ DNA (SPAdes)... | ecosystem: Engineered > Bioreactor > EBPR >... | reverse complement strand
TTTGTCCCGATTGACGGGCGGAGTATGGCGATCCGGGGGACCGGCGCTTTCATGCCCAGCCGGTGGCCTGCCCCGCCTGCGGGCCGCGGCTGTGGTTCGAGGCGGCAGGGGCGGAGGTTGCGGGCGATCCGATTGCTACGGCCATGGCGCTGCTGAGGCGGGGTGGGGTTCTGGCCGTGAAGGGGCTGGGCGGGTTTCATCTGGCCTGCGATGCCGCCAATGCCGGTGCGGTGGCGCTGCTGCGCGCGCGGAAGCGGCGGCCCGCAAAGCCCTTTGCTCTGATGGCGCGCGCGGCGGATCTGGCCGGGATCGTTGCCGTCACTGAGGCCGATCTGGCGCTGCTGCATGACCCGGCGGCGCCGGTGGTGCTGATGCGTTCGCGCGGTACTTTGCCCGCCGTTCTGGCGCCGGGGATCGACACTCTAGGCGTCATGCTGCCCTATACGCCGCTGCACCACCTGCTTCTGGATGCCTTTGGCGGCCCCCTGGTCATGACCTCGGGCAATCTGTCGGGCGAGCCGCAGGTGATCGGCAATGACGAGGCGCGCGAGAAACTGTCCGCCTTTGCCGATGGTTTCCTGATGCATGACCGCGACATCGCGCGGCGGCTGGATGACGGTGTCGAACGCGCCCTTCCGCCGATGGTGTTGCGCCGGGCGCGCGGGCGGGTGCCGGGGACGCTGCCCCTGCCGCCGGGCTTTGAAGGCGCGCCGCAGGTTGTGGCCTATGGCGGGCAGATGAAGGCGGCGATCTGCCTTGTGAAGAACGGGCAGGCGCTTTTGGGCCATCACCTGGGCGAGCTGGACGAGGCGCTGACCTGGGATGCCTTCCGTCAGGCCGATGCCGATTACGCGGCGCTGTTCGACCATCGCCCCGCGCTGGTGGCGGTGGATCTGCACCCGGATTTTCGGGCGACCCGGCATGGGGTGGCGCGGGCCGAGGCCGACGGGCTGGTGCTGTACCGCATCCAGCACCACCATGCGCATCTGGCCGCCTGCCTGGCCGAGAATGGCTGGCCGCTGGATGGCGGCAAGGTGGCAGGGATCGTGCTGGATGGCACCGGACTGGGGCCGGATGGCACGGTCTGGGGCGGCGAGCTGCTGCTGGGGGACTATCTGGATTTCGAACGCCGGGCCTGGCTGAAACCCGCGCCCCTGCCCGGCGGCGACCGGGCGGCGGCGGAACCCTGGCGCAACGCGCTGGTCCGACTGGATCAGGCGGGACTGTCGGACTGGGCTGACCTGCTGTTCCCAGCGCAGAACCGCGCCCTTCTGCGGCAGGCGGTTGCGGCGGGGGTCAATGCGCCGATCTCCTCCAGCGCCGGGCGGCTGTTCGATGCCGTGTCGGCCTGTCTGGGCCTTTGCCCGGACCGGCAAAGCTATGAGGGCGAGGCGGCGATGCGGCTTGAGGCCATGGCGACCGCGGCAGCGCCCTGGCCCTTTGATCTTGACGGTGGAGAGATCGACCCTGCACCGGGGTTTCGCGCCTTGCGGGCCGCGATCTGGCCCGATCCGGCCAGCGCGGCGGGCGGGTTTCAGGCCGGGTTGGCGCAGGCCTTCGCCGACCGCGCGCGCGCCCTTGTCGAGACGGGCGAGGCCCGGGCCGTCGCCCTGTCAGGCGGCTGTTTCCAGAACGCGGCGCTGCTTCGCCTGACCTGCGCGGCGCTGGAGGGCTTGCCGGTGCTGACCCATCGGGCGACGCCCGCCAATGACGGCGGCCTAGCGCTGGGTCAGGCCGTCATCGCAGCGGCGCGGCATGGTTCTGCTGCGGAAGCTTCGTGACCGGAAGAGGCGAAAGACGGTTAGTATGCGACCGCATACCCCGGCGCCAATTTCGGATAACAAGCTGAAATAGATAATAAATATGAAGGAACGGCCAGGGCGTGAATCCCTTTGTCCGGCACGGCCCGGCCTGCTTCCCTAAGACTTGGAAAGGTGCGTCCCGTCACGCGCCACCCAGGGGCAATGGGAAAGGGAGGGCCAGCTTTGAGCCAGATCGAGACCTTCTACGAGGTCATGCGCCGCCAGGGGATCACCCGGCGCAGCTTCATGAAATACTGTTCGCTCACGGCATCCGCCCTGGGCCTTGGCCCGGCCTTCGTGCCGAAGATCGCGCATGCGATGGAAACCAAGCCGCGCACCCCGGTGATCTGGGTCAATGGCCTTGAATGCACCTGCTGCTCGGAAAGCTTCATCCGCGGCGCGCATCCGCTGGCCAAGGACGTTGTCCTGTCGATGATCTCGCTGGACTATTCCCATACGCTGATGGCCTCCGCCGGCCATGCCGCCGAGGCGGCGCTGGCCGAGACCATCGAGAAATACAAGGGCAACTACATTCTGGCCGTCGAGGGCAACCCGCCGCTGAACGAAGACGGGATGTTCTGCATCGTCGGCGGCAAGCCCTTTGTCGAACAGCTGAAATGGGCAGCGAAGGACGCGAAGGCGGTGATAAGCTGGGGCGCCTGCGCCTCCTATGGCTGCGTTCAGGCCGCGGCGCCCAACCCGACCCGCGCCACGCCCGTGCACAAGGTCATCACCGACAAACCGATCATCAAGGTGCCGGGCTGCCCGCCCATCGCCGAGGTGATGACCGGCGTCATCACCTATATGCTGACCTTCGACCGCCTGCCGGAACTGGATCGCCAGGGCCGCCCGGCGATGTTCTACGGCCAGCGCATCCATGACAAATGCTACCGCCGCCCGCATTTCGACGCCGGTCAGTTCGTCGAGGCCTGGGACGATGAAAACGCCCGCAAGGGCTATTGCCTGTACAAGATGGGCTGCAAAGGGCCGACCACCTACAATGCCTGCTCGACCGTGCGCTGGAACGAGGGCGTGAGCTTCCCGATCCAGTCGGGCCATGGCTGCATCGGCTGTTCGGAAGACGGGTTCTGGGACCAGGGCAGCTTCTATGACCGCGTGACCGACCTGACCCAGTTCGGGGTCGAGGCCAATGCCGATGAGGTCGGCATGGCGGCGGCGGGCGTGGTGGGCGGCGCGGTCGCCGTTCATGCCGCCATTTCCGCGCTGAGGCGCGCCCAGAAGAAGACGCAAGAAAAGGTCGAGGGCTAAGAGATGACGATCAACACGCCGAACGGCTTTACCCTTGATACCACCGGCCAGCGCATCGTGGTCGATCCGGTCTGCCGGATCGAGGGCCATATGCGCTGCGAAGTGAACGTGGACGAGAACAACATCATCCGCAACGCGGTGTCCACGGGCACGATGTGGCGCGGGCTTGAAGTCATCCTGAAGGGCCGCGACCCGCGCGATGCCTGGGCCTTTACCGAGCGGATCTGCGGCGTCTGCACCGGCACCCACGCGCTGACATCGGTGCGGGCGGTGGAGGATGCGCTGGGGATCACCATCCCCGACAATGCGAACTCGATACGCAACCTGATGCAGCTGGCCCTGCAGATCCATGACCATGTGGTCCATTTCTACCACCTGCACGCGCTGGATTGGGTCAATCCTGTCAATGCCTTGAAGGCCGATCCCAAGGCCACGTCGGAACTGCAGCAGATGGTCGGGCCGAACCACCCGCTGTCGTCGCCCGGCTATTTCCGCGACGTGCAGAACCGGCTGAAGGCCTTTGTCGAATCCGGCCAGCTGGGCATCTTCAAGAACGGCTATTGGGACAATCCGGCCTATCTCTTGCCGCCCGAAGCCGATCTGATGGCGACGACCCATTACCTTGAGGCGCTCGACCTTCAGAAGGAGATCGTCAAGATCCACACCATCTTCGGCGGCAAGAACCCGCATCCGAACTGGCTTGTGGGCGGCGTGCCATGCCCGATCAACGTCCATTCGACGGGCGCGGTCGGTGCGATCAACATGGAGCGGCTGAACCTCGTCTCGTCGATCATCGACCAGGGCCTGGCCTTCATGCGCAACGTCTATATCCCCGACGTGGCAGCGATCGGCGGCTTCTACAAGAACTGGCTCTATGGCGGCGGGCTTTCGGGCAAGTCGGTGCTGGCCTATGGCGACATTCCCGAACATCCGAACGATTTCTCGGCCGAACAGCTTCACTTGCCACGCGGCGCGATCATCAACGGCAATCTGAACGAAGTGCATGATGTCGACATGCGCGACCCTGACGAGATCCAGGAATTCGTCGATCATTCCTGGTATCACTATGCAGGGGCCGAAGCGGGCAAGGGCCTGCATCCCTGGGATGGCGAGACCGCGCCGAAGTTCGAGCTTGGCCCCAATGCCAAGGGCACCCGCACCAATATCGAACAGCTTGACGAGGCGGCGAAATATTCCTGGATCAAGGCACCGCGCTGGAAGGGCCATGCGATGGAAGTCGGGCCGCTGGCGCGCTACATCGTCGGCTATGCCAAGGGGCATGAGGACATCAAGAACCAGGTCGACACCTTCCTGGGCCAGATGGGCCTGCCCCTGACCGCGATCTTCTCGACCCTGGGCCGCACCGCCGCGCGGGCGCTTGAATCGGAATATTGCGGCCGGTTGCAGAAGCATTTCTTCGACAAGATGATCGCCAATATCAAGAATGGCGATGAATCCACCGCGAACATCGCCAAATGGGATCCGAAGACCTGGCCGAAAGAGGCCAAGGGCGTCGGCGCGACCGAGGCGCCGCGCGGCGCGCTGGGACACTGGATCAAGATCAAGGACGGCCGCATCGAGAATTACCAATGCGTCGTGCCGACGACCTGGAACGGCAGCCCCCGCGACACGGCGGGCAATATCGGCGCCTTCGAGGCCAGCTTGATGGACACCAAGGTCGAACGGCCCGAAGAGCCGGTCGAAATCCTGCGGACGCTCCACAGCTTCGATCCCTGCCTGGCCTGCTCTACCCATGTCATGTCGCCCGATGGCCAGGAACTGGCCCGGGTCAAGGTCCGCTGAGGAGGAAATCATGAAGAAACTTGCTCTCACCGCCGCCGCCATCCTGATCGCGGGCCCGGCGCTGGCGCATACCGGCCATGGCGACGCCTCGGGCTTCCTACATGGGCTGGAACATCCGGTCTTCGGCATGGATCACCTTCTGGCCATGCTGGCCGTCGGCCTGTGGTCGGGCTTCGTGCTGCCCCGCGCCTTCTGGGCGGGGGCGGTGACCTTCATGGCCGCCATGGCTGGCGGGGCGGCGCTGTCATGGTCGGGGATCGGCTTTCCCTTCGTCGAGGCCGTCATCACCGTCTCGGTCCTGGCCTTCGGGCTGCTGGTCCTGTTCAGCCGCCGCGGCCAGTCGCGGGCGCTGACCGGCGCGGCCCTGGCCGCCATCGGCGCCTTCGCCCTGGCCCATGGCCATGCCCATGCGACCGAGGCTGTCGGTAATGCCCTGCCCTACCTGGCGGGTTTCCTGACCGCGACGGCGGCGCTGCATCTGGCCGGTATCGGCATCGCCCGGTCGGTCGCCAGCCGCCCGCTGGTGCAGCGCGCCCTGGGCGCGGGCGTGGCGCTGTCGGGTCTTTGGATGATGGCGGGGTGACGCGATGGCCAGCCCGACGACCAACATCGCCGCCAGCGACCTTGCGCCGGAAGACACGGCCACGGTCAGCCGCCAGACCTCGGTCTATGTCTATGAGGCCCCGGTCCGCATCTGGCACTGGATCAATGCCGCAGCGATCCTGACCCTGTGCCTGACCGGCTATTTCATCGGCGCGCCGCCGCCCTCGATGCAGATCGCCGAGGCCACGCATCAATTCGTCTTCGGCTATATCCGCTTCGCGCATTTCGCCGCCGGCATGGTGCTGACCTTCGGTTTCCTGGGCAGGATCTACTGGGCCTTCGTCGGCAATCACCACGCGCGCCAATTGTTCTACATTCCGTTCTGGAAGGGCGACTACTGGCGCGAGCTGTTCGACGAGCTGCGCTGGTATCTGTTCCTGAAATCCGAGCCGAAGAAATACGTCGGCCACAACCCGCTGGCGCAGCTGGCGATGTTCTTCTTCATCACCCTGGGCGTCAGCTTCATGATCGTCACCGGCCTCGCGCTTTATGCCGAAGGCGCGCAGGAGGGCAGCCTGACGCATGACCTGTTCGGCTGGGTGCACAGCCTGACCTGGAACAGCCAGCGTCTGCACACGCTGCACCATCTGGGCATGTGGTGGATTGTCATCTTCATGATCGTCCACATCTATGTGGCGATCCGCGAGGATATCATGTCGCGCCAATCCATCGTCTCGACGATGATCTCAGGTCACCGCACCTTCAAGGATGACCGGCCTGAGTGATGGCGACAGCAAGCGAAGACAGGGGGCGGGCCGCAGGGCCCGCCCCTTTTTGTTGAACTTCTTCTTTCCAAATTCCACTCAACATGGAAAGAAAGTAATCATCAACAGAATCCTCTGATCGCATCTTTTTGATGCATTTCCATATGTTTGCGACCAGTTTCACAGGCGCATCGAAAAGCTGCGTTTCACCCTGCCCCGGCCGCTCTGGAAATGTAACGATCAGTTTCAACAGCGGGGCGGCAAGCCCCTGACCGGCCCAGAGGGGGGCCGCGACGGCGAAGGGAGGGGTCGATGAAGATACTGGTCCTCGGGATCGGCAATGTGCTCTGGGCGGATGAGGGCTTCGGTCCGCGCTGCGTCGAGGCCATGGCCGAGGCCTTCGCCCTGCCCGGAAACGTCCGCCTTCTCGATGGCGGCACGCAGGGCCTGTATCTGCTGCCCTTCCTGGAAGAGGCCGATGCGATGCTGGTCTTCGACGCCATCGACTATGGCTTGCCGCCCGCCACGATGAAGGTCGTGCGCGATGGCGAAGTGCCGGCCTTCATGGGCGCCAAGAAGATGAGCCTGCATCAGACCGGCTTTCAGGACGTGGTCGCCACCGCGCAGCTGATGGGCTGCTGCCCGGCGAAGATGACGCTGATCGGCGTGCAGCCGGTCGAGCTTGAGGATTTCGGCGGCGGTCTTCGCCCGGCCGTGGCGGCCTCGATCGCCCCCGCGCTGGAGATCGCGCGGCAGGAACTGGCAGGCTGGGGCATCGCCATCGCCCCGGGCCGCACCGAGACCCCGGACCTTGCCGATGCCGCGCTGCGCCGCGACGCCTATGAACAGGGTCGCCCCTCCGAGGCCGAAGCCTGCCGCACCGGCGATGACCGTTTCTTCCCACGCCAGAACGCCGGGGCAGCCTGATGTGCCTGGGCATTCCCCTGCTGCTGCAATCGGTCGATGGCATCGTCGGCCAGGCGCTGGACGGTGACCTGCCCGCGCTGGTCGACCTGTCGCTGACGCCCGCGGCGCAGCCCGGCGACTGGGTGCTGACCTTCCTGGGTGCGGCGCGCGAGGTGATTGCCGCAGACGACGCGCAGAAGATCCGCGCCGCGCTGGGCGGGCTGCAATCCCTGATGCAGGGCGGCGATCTGGGCGCGGCCTTCGCCGATCTGGAACAGCGCGGCCCCGAACTTCCCCCCCATCTCCAGGCGGCGCTGGCCGCCGGCCAGACCGAGGCCTGACATGCACCCTTTGCTTTCCCGACTGATCACCGATCTGAACTGGCCGCATCTGACCGATCTGGGTTCGGTCGAGGCGCATCTGGCCACCCCCGGCATCCATTGCCTCTTCATCCCCGGCGACCCGGTCCGCAACCTGGAAACCGCCGATGCCGCCGTGATTCTGCCGGAACTGCACATCGCCTTTCAGCGCAGCTTCGACTGCGCGCTGGTGGGCGACGCCATCGAGGCCAAACTGCGCGAGTCGCATGGCGTCCTGAAGACGCCTTCCTTCCTGTTCTTCTCGGAAGGCCGGATGGTCGGCGCCGTCGCCCGCATCCGCGACTGGGACGATTACATGGCCCGCATCCCCTATATCCTCGGTCTCGCCTCGGTCTGACGAAAGGCATCTCCCATGGTCTCTCCCTTCACCCTGCCCCCCACCGGTTTCGGCCCCGGCAGCCAGCCCGACCCCGAGGGCGAGTTGCAATACATGTCGATGCCGTCCGGGATGCGCACCTATTCGGCCCATGTGCCCGACATCGCCGATACAGATACCGCGGCCGCGGTGTTGGCGATGCTCGAAGACATGGCGCGCGCCTGTGCCCGGACAAGGCAGGGCGAGACGGCCGAATTCGATCTCTCCATCCTGACGCCGCCCCAGCGCGCGCTGATGGCCGACACGCTGGGCACCGGCGAAGTCGCGATGAAGATCCGCGGTATCCCGGCGCTTTCGGTGCAGGAATCGGTCTTTGCCGGCGTGTGGTCGGTGGCGGGCGTCGGCCATGACCGGGTCGAGGTCGCCCCCGTGCCGCAGGCCGCCCAGTCGCGCGCCCATGTGCCGCATCGCCCGGCCCTTCTGACCGCCGCGCCCAAACCCGGCGCGCTGGCCAATGGCCCGGCCGTGCTGACCGAGTTGATCGACCGCTCCGCCCGCTGGCAGCCCGGCGACGAGCCGCATGTCATCAACCTGTCGCTTCTGCCCCATACCGAGGCCGACCTTGCCTGGCTGGCCGAGGCCCTGGGCGAAGGTGCCACCACCATCCTGTCGCGCGGCTACGGCAATGTCCGCGTCACCGCCACCGCCCTGGCCCGGGTCTGGCGGGTGCAGTTCTTCAACTCGATGGACACGCTGATCCTGGACACGTTCGAAGTGACCGACATGCCCATGGTCGCGCTGGCCGCCGCCGAAGATTTCGACGACAGCGAGGCCCGCATCCTTGACGTGCTGAAGGTGATCGCATGACAAGCCCCACGTTCGAAGGCAGCTTTCTGGGCGCGCAAGACAAGATTTCCGCGCTGGCCATCATGGAATGCAAGATCTGCTGGACGCCCTATGACCCGGCCGAAGGCGATGACAGCCGCCAGATCAGCCCCGGCACACCCTTCCTGGCCCTGCCGGAAGACTGGACCTGCCCCGGCTGTTCGGCCCCCAAGGCGCAATTCCTGGTGCGCGAAGATCCCGGCGCGCAATCCGCGCAGCTGGCCGCCGAGATCGCCCGCCGCACCGGCCTTCTCACGGCCGATTTCCGCGAGGTCTTCCATTCCAAGATGCGCGACCTGCCGATGGTCAATCAGGCGCTTCATGTCGAGGCGGTGGGGTTCCAGCCCCATGACCAAGGCATCCTCGGCGTGCTGATCGCGCCCTGGTTCATGAACCTTGTGCTTTTGCCGAACGAGGGTCGGCCCGCGCTCAGGGCGGGCGAGAAGGAGATGATCCCCTTCCCCTCGGGCGAATATGAATTCATCCACAATGCGCGCGAGATGACGGGTCCCTATCTGGCCTGTTCGCTGTTCTCGCCGATGGGGGATTTCACCTCGCAATTGCAGGCGGTCGATGTGGCCCGCGCGGTGATGGCGGAACTGTTCAAGCCCGAGAACCGGGCCGAGACCGACCGCGCCGCCGAGATCCGTGCCGCCGCCGAAGCCGCCGCCGCGCCGCCCGAGGCAGAGCCTGGGCCGGAGACCGCCCCCAGCCGCCGCCGCCTGATCACCGGAGGATTGTCCGAGTGATCCCGGCCCCCGCCCCCCGCAGCCTGACCTCCTCGCAAGCGCCGGGGGGCGCGGTTCTGACCCTTGGCCGCCGGGGCGACCGGCTGATGCCGCGGATCACCCTGCCCGCGCCGCTGCCACTGGATCATCTGCTGGCCGGCAAGACCGCGACCGAAGCCGCCCTGCTGCTGCCGCGCCTGTTCTCGCTGTGCCGCATGGCGCAGGAAACGGCCGCCTGTCTGACGCTGGGCCTGCCCGCGCCCGATGCGCCCGCGCTGGCGGCCGAAGTGCTGCGCGATCACCTGATCCTGCTTTGCGCCACCCTGCCCCGAGCGGCGTGCCTGCCGCTGCATCCCCTGCCCAGCGATCCCGCCACCTTCCTCCGCGGCCCGACGGGCCGATTGCCCGCCACGCTGGCCGGGCTGGAGGCTCTGGCCCCCAACCACCCCGTTCTGGCCCTGTTGCTGGGCTTGGCCCCCGGCGAGGCCTGCACAGCCGCCCTGCCCCCGCCGCAGCCCGATGCGGTCTTTGCCGGGCAGGCGCTTGAAAACTCTCCCGCCGGCCGCCAGGCGCATCTGCCCCTTCTGCGCGAGATCGAGGCGCGGCTGGGCCGTGGCCCGCTGTGGCGCTATGTCGGGATCCTTGCCGATGCTTTGGCCGCGCATGAGGGCCGCCTGCCCCCGGCGCAGCTTGCGCAACGCACGGCCCTGGTCCCCGCCGCCCGGGGCACTTATGCCCTGCGCCTGTCCATGGTCGGGGGCCATGTCACCGCCATCGCCCGCGCCACGCCGACCGACCATCTTCTGGCACCCGGCGGCGCGCTTCTTGCCGCCTTCGCCTGCCTGCCTGCGGCGAAATCCGCCCTCGCGCCCGTGATCCTTGCATTGCATGATCCCTGCATCCCCGTCGTGTTGCAGGAGGCCGGTGATGCATGAGATGAGCCTCGCCGAAGGCATCCGCCAGATCGTGATCGACCAGGCCCGCGCCTATGGCTTTGCCCGGGTCAAAAGCCTGCGGCTGGAGATCGGTCGTTTCGCCGGGGTGGAAAAGCCCGCCTTGGAATTCGCCTTCGACGTGGTGATGCGCGGCAGCCCAGCCGAAGGCGCGGCCTTGGAAATGCTCGACCTGCCGGGCCGCGCCCGCTGTTTCGACTGTATGAAGCTTGTGGAAATCGACGACCGCCTTGACCCCTGCCCGCTCTGCGGATCGGGGAAGCTGCTGCCCGAGGGCGGCGACGAGATGCGGATAAAGGATATGGAGGTGATCTGACATGTGCACGGTTTGCGGCTGCGCCGACACGCCCCGGTTCGAAGGCGCTGTGAAGGAGAAACTGCCCTTCGGCCATGTCGATGCCGGCAAGGGCCAAGGCCACAGCCATGATCACCCTCACCACGATCACGGCCACCCTCACGGCCACGACCATCATCACGATCACGCGCAGGGCCACCATCACGGTCCTGACCACCACCATTACGGCACCGGCGCGGCCGGCGTTTCGGTGCCCGGCCTGACCCAGGCCAGGCTGATCGAGGTGGAGACCTCGATCCTGTCCAAGAACGACGCGCTTGCCCAGGGCAATCGCCGCGTGCTCAAGGCGCTGCAGGTGCTGGCCCTGAACCTTGTCTCCTCGCCCGGCTCTGGCAAGACCACGCTTCTGTGCGAGACGATCAAGGCCCTGGGCGACGCGCCCCTTGCGGTGATCGAGGGCGACCAGCAGACCAGCGCCGATGCCGACCGTATCCGCCAGACGGGCGCACGGGCCATCCAGATCAACACCGGCAAGGGCTGCCATCTGGATGCCCATATGGTCGGCCATGCCATCGACAATCTGGCCCTTGCGCCGCAAAGCTACCTGTTCATCGAGAATGTCGGCAACCTGGTCTGCCCCGCCGCCTTCGATCTGGGCGAAGATGCCAAGGTCGCCATCCTTTCGGTGACCGAGGGCGAGGACAAGCCACTGAAATACCCGGACATGTTCACCGCCGCCCAGGTGGCGATCCTGAACAAGCTGGACCTCGCCCCGCATACCGATGCCGATCTGGCGGCCTATGAGGCGAATCTGTTGCGGGTGAACCCCGGCCTGACCATCTTCCGCCTCTCGGCCCGCACAGGCGAGGGCATGGCGGCCTGGCTCGACTGGCTGCGCGGACGGCTGGCCGACAAGCGGGTGCAGCGATGACAGCGCCCCGCCCCGTCCTGCTCTTGGTCGATGACGAGCCGCATTCCCTTCAGGCCATGCGCATGGCGCTGGAGGATGAATTCGACATCCTGACCGCGCCGGATGCCACCGCCGCCCTGACAGCCATGGAGGAAGACTGGGTCCAGGCCGTGATCTGCGACCAGCGCATGCCCGGCCGCACCGGCGTGGATTTCCTGACCGAGCTGCGCAGCCGCTGGCCCGAGGTCGTGCGGATCATCATCACCGGCTATACCGACCCCGCCGCCATGGCCAGTGCCATCAACGAGGCGGGCATCCACCAGTTCCTCACCAAACCCTGGCATCCCGACCAGCTTCTGATGGCCGCGCGCAATGCCGTGCGCCTGTTCCAGCTTGCCCGGGAAAACGAACGCATGGCGCTGGAAATGCGACTTCTCGCCACGACGCAGGAAACCAAGCTCGACAAGCGCCGCCGAGCCCTGCGCGAAGGGCTGGGCTTCGAGACCATCCTGCGCTCGCGGCAAAGCCCGATGAATGCGGTGGTGGAACAGGCCCGGGTCCTGTCCACCTTCGATGTGCCGGTGCTGTTGACCGGCGAGCCAGGCACCGGCAAGGCCCGGCTTGCCCGCGCGATGCATCTGGGATCGCTGCGCTCGGACCGGCCCTTTCACGCGCTGAACCTGGCCGGCATCCCCGACGACCTTCTGGCGGTCGAGCTGTTCGGCGCCAAGCGCGGCGTCCTGCCCGGCGGGGTCAACAAGATCGGCCTGGCGCAAAAGGCCGATCGCGGCACGCTCTTCCTGGGCGGGGTGGAACACCTGTCACCCGCCATGCAACTGTCGCTGAACCGGCTGGTCAGCGAAGGCATCTTCACCCCGGTCGGCGGACAGGAAATGCAGATCACCAACCTGCGCCTGATCGCCGCCACCGCCGCCGATCTTGGTCGGCTGGTCGCCGAGGGCCGCTTCCGCCCCGATCTTGCCTTCTCGCTGGCCGTGGGCGAGATCGCCCTGCCGCCCCTGCGCGCCCGGCGCGGCGACGTGGCGATCCTGGCCGAACATTTCCTGATGGACCTGGCAGGCCAGCATGGCAAGACCGCCCACGGCTTCGAACCCGCCGCGCTGGAATTTCTGGAAGGCTGGGACTGGCCGGGCAATCTGCGCGAATTGCGCAACGAGGTGACGCGGATGCTGATCTTCGCGCAAGGCCCGATGCTGGGGGCCGAGCTGATCAGCCGCGCGATCCTGCAGGCCCCGCCTTCCGATGCGGGCGCCGACCGGGTTCCGGCCGATGTGCTGATGGCCGACGGTTCGCTGAAAGACCGGGTCGAGCTGGTGGAAATGCGCATCCTGCGCGAGACGCTGACCCGGCACCGCTGGAACAAAAGCCGCGCCGCCGCCGAACTGGGCCTGTCGCGGGTGGGGCTGCGGGCGAAACTTGACCGCTACGGCATCGCCGACCCTTCGGGCCACGCTCCCGTGGATGAAGAGGAGGAATAGGCCATGTGTCTGGGAATACCGGGAAAGATCATCGCCATCACCGACGCCGCCGGCCTGATGGGCATGGCCGAAATATCTGGCGTGCGCCGCGAGGTCTCGCTGGCCCCGGTGGCAGTCGGGCCGCTCAGCGATCTGGTCGGCCAATGGGCGCTGATCCATGTCGGCTTCGCCATGGCGATCATCGACGAGGAGGAGGCGGCGAAGACCCTGCAGGCGCTTGCCGATCTGGGCGAGGCGCAGGAGACGCTGGAACAGCTTGCCGCAGCGGAAAGGGCACTGGCATGAACTTCACCTCCGAATTCCGCGACCCCGCCGCCGCCAGGCGCCTGCTCTCTGCCATCGCCGCAGCCTGCGACCGGCTGGGGGCAACCAGTGCAAAGCCCGTTCACATCATGGAAATTTGCGGCGGCCACACCCATTCGATCTTCCGCTACGGGCTGGACAAGCTGGTGCATGAGGGGGTCGAGTTCATTCATGGCCCGGGCTGCCCGGTCTGTGTCCTTCCGATGAGCCGGGTCGACGAATGCGTCGAGATCGCCGAACGTCCTGGCGTGACCTTCTGCACCTTCGGCGATGCAATGCGCGTACCCGGCAGCAAGCGCAGCCTGATGCAGGCCAAGGCGGCGGGCGCGGACGTGCGCATGGTCTATTCGCCCTTGGACGCGCTGGCGCTGGCGCGCAAGAACCCCGACCGCGAGGTGGTGTTCTTCGGTCTGGGCTTCGAAACCACCACCCCCTCGACCGCCTTCGCCATCCAGGCGGCGGCGCGCGAGGGGCTGAGGAATTTCAGCATATTCTGCAATCACATCACCGTGCCCGAACCGATCAAGGCCCTGCTCGACGACCCTGACATGCTGCTCGACGGGTTCATCGGCCCCGGCCATGTCTCGATGGTGATCGGCATCCATCCCTATGATTTCATCGCCGCCGATTATGGCAAGCCGATCGTCGTGGCGGGGTTCGAGCCGGTCGACCTGCTGCAATCGGTGCTGATGGTGCTGCGCCAGATCGAGACGGGCGCGGCGCGAGTGGAAAACCAATATGCCCGCGTGGTGCCGGAACATGGCAATCCGGCCTGTCTGGCCGCGATGGCGGATGTCTATGAGCGCCGCCCCAGCTTCGAATGGCGCGGGTTGGGCGAGATCGACGCCTCGGGCCTGCGCATCCGCCCGGCCTATGCGGCCTGGGATGCCGAGGAGAAATTCGGCATCGGCTATGCGACCGGGCGGCGGCAGGTCGCGGAACCGGAAGGCTGCGCCTGCGGCGCGGTGATGACGGGCAGGATCAAGCCCACCGCCTGCCCGCAATTCGGCCGGGGCTGCACTCCGGACATGCCGCTGGGCGCGCTGATGGTGTCGTCCGAAGGCGCCTGCGCGGCCTATTGGCAATATGGCGGCGCCCGGGTGGCGGCCGAATGATCGGAATTTTCGTCGAAAATTCATGCATCTGACCGACGAAACGGAGTGAGAGAATGGCCCTGCGCGACCAGCGGGTGACGATGGCCCATGGCGGCGGCGGACGCGCGATGCGCGACCTGATCGACGAGGTTTTCACCAGTGTGTTCCAGCCGCCCGGTTCCGAGGATCAGGCCCGGCTGATGGATGAGGCGCTGCGTGAACCCGGCGCGCGCCTGGCCTTCACCACCGACAGTTTCGTGGTGACGCCGCTGGAATTTCCCGGTGGCGACATCGGCAAGATCGCGGTCTGCGGCACGGTGAACGATCTGGCCGTCGGCGGCGCGCGTCCCCTTTGGCTTTCCGCAGCCTTCATCATCGAGGAAGGCTGCGACATCGCCCTTCTGCGCCGCATCGTCGCCTCGATGGCAAGCGAAGCCGCAGCGGCGGGGGTGCGCATCGTGACCGGCGACACCAAGGTCGTCGAACGCGGCAAGGGTGATGGCGTCTTCATCACCACCTCGGGCATCGGGGTGATCCCGCCGGGGCTGGATCTTGGCGCTGCAAAGATAAAGTCCGGCGATCTTGTCATCGTCAATGGCGTGCTGGGCGATCATGGCGCGGCGATCCTTGCGGCGCGGGGCGACCTTGCCTTGTCGACCGACCTCACCTCGGATTGCGCGGCGCTTGGCCATCTGATGCAGGCTGCCCTTGCCGCCGCGCCGGGGATCACCGCCGCGCGCGACTGCACCAGGGGCGGCCTGGCCTCCTCGCTCAATGAAATGGCCGCCGAGGCGGGCCTCGCGGTCGAGATCGAGGAAGATCGCCTGCCGCTGCGCGATGAGGTCAAGGGGGTCTGCGAGATCCTCGGTCTCGACCCGCTCTATCTGGCGAACGAGGGCCGCCTCGTCCTGTTCTGTCCGGCGGATCAGGCCGAGGCCTGCCTGGCCGCGCTGCGCAGCCGCCCAGAAGGCGAAGGCGCGGTCATTATCGGCCGGGCCATGGCCGGAGAACCGGGCCACGTCACCATGCGCACGGTCTTTGGCGGCAGCCGCATCGTCGACATGCTGGTGGGCGAACAGCTTCCCCGGATCTGCTAGCGTTTGCCGTAATACAGCCCGACGACATGTTCGGCTTCGGCAAAGAACAGCCAGCGTGCGGCGAAAGCGCCGATCAGATGCGCGGCCGTGGCAAGCAGGGCCGCCAGGTGCACCGGCAAAAGCGCCAGCAGCAGCGCGGGCAGCAGGCAGGCGAAGAGCACGGCGATGATCCGCAGCTTCCGCGAATGCCTGCGTCCGACGACATGGATCATCTCGCGCAGCAGGTAATTTCCGGCGGTATGGGCGGGTTCGAACACCGAGGGCTCGCCCAGCCGGTCCAGCCCCGTCGCCGTGCCGATCGTCTGCCCGGCTTTGGCGAAAGCGCCGTCCCCCACGCGCCAGCCCGCCAGCAACAGCAGCGCCAAAAGCGCGCACAGCCCATAGGCCCAGGGCAGGCGCACCGCCAGAATGGCCGCCCCGGTTGCGGCAAAGCACAGGAAAGTCACCGGAACCAGCCAATGGTTCCAGCGCGGCACCGTGCGCAACTGGGCATAGATCATCGAGGTGCAGAGGATGGTGGCCAGGCAAAGTACCGCCCCCAGCCCGCCCAGCCAGCGCTCGATCCCCCAGCCCAGCCAGTCCGACAGCGCCATCGGCGCCAGAACCAGCAAAGCCAGAACGGAACTGACCCCCTCGCGCGACAGCCAGCTTGACCGCCATTGCGAAAAGGCGCGCCAGGCGCGCTCGGGATGGCCGAGGTGGAAGGTCGAGGCCAGCAGCCCGACCACGGCCAGCCCGTAGCCCAGCCCCCAGCAGAAAAAGGCGCCCCAGCCGGAAACCGGCAGGCCGCCCAGCGCCAGCAGGGCAAGGAAGCCGAAGCCAAGACCCGACAGAACGGTGAAGACGATGACGGAAGGCGCGGGATGCATCAGATCTTCCCCAGAAGCCGGTCAAGCCAGCCGGCAAAACCCGTGGCCTTGACGTCCAGCAAAGGGGCCAGCGGCGCATCGGCGGACGGCCCCTTCTTGCGCGGCGGCAGATAGCGGTTGACCGGCCTGGTCTTCAGGTCCGGCATCAGCGCATAGCCGCCGCGTTCCGCTGACAGGCGGCTGACCGCGCTGTCCGGGTCCGCGAAATCGCCGAAATGCCGCGCCCCGGTCGGGCAGGTGCGCACGCAGGCCGGTTCGCGGTCTTCCTCGGGCAGGCTGTCATTGTAGATCCGGTCGACGCAAAGCGTGCATTTCTTCATCACCCCCTGATCGGCATCCATTTCCCGCGCGCCATAGGGGCAGGCCCAGGCGCACAGACCGCAGCCGATACAGGCATCCTCATTGACCAGAACGATGCCATCCTCGGCCCGCTTGTAGCTGGCCCCGGTCGGGCAGACGGTCACACAGGGCGCATCCTCGCAATGCAGGCAGGAGCGCGGAAAGGTCACCACCTGCGGCGCGGCCTGGGCGACCTGGACCTGATAGGAATGGACCCGGTTGAGGAAAGTGCCCGAGGGCCTGGCCCCATAGGCATCCTGATCCGACAGCCCGCCCACCTGCCCCCCATCGCGGTCGTTCCAGCCCTTGCAGGCGGTGACACAGGCCTGACAGCCCACGCAGGTGTCAAGGTCGATCACCAGACCCAGCTTCTTCCCGGTCGCTTGCGGCAACAGCGTCATCTGCCGCCCCCCAACCCGAATTTCCGCAGGAAACTCACCGCCCGTCCGGCGCGCGGCGGATCGCCCAGAACCGGAAATTGCGGCGCAGATTCCCGCTGCGGCCCGACCCTTTCGATCCGCACCTTCTGGTCGAACCAGGCGGCCTGCCCGGTGACGGGGTCCGAGTTCGACACCCGCCCCTCGCCCGGCAGGACCTCGGAAATCAGGTGGTTCAACAAAAAGCCCTCCGTGGCCTCGGGCGCATCCGGCGCCAGCGCCCAGGCCCCCTTGCGCTTGCCGATCGCATTCCAGGTCCAGACCGTCTGCGGGTTCAGCGCCGCCATATGCGCGACCGGCACCACGATCTCGCCGGTCGGGCTGGTGACGCGGGCGTAATCGCCTTGCTGGAAGCCCTGCCCCTGCCAGATCGCCGTCGGCAGATACAGGACATTGCGCCCCCTGATCTGGCGCAGCCAGGCGTTCTGGCTGCCCCAGGAATGGTACATGTCCATCGGCCGCTGGGTCAGGGCATGGATCGGATAGGCCTCGCCCGCCGCCTCGCCCTGCGGGGCATACCAGACCGGATAGGGCGACATCGCCTGTTTCAGCCTTGCGCGCAGATGTTCGGGCGGCTGGCGCGGGCCGATGCCTTCGGCGGCAAGCTGGAAACGGCGCAGGGGTTCGGACCACAGCGAGAACAGATAGGGCTGCGGCGTGTCATAGAGGCCCAGCCCCACCGCCCAATCCTGATAGGCGGCATTCCAGGGCTTCATGAAACCCGCGCCTTCAGGGATATGCGCCTGATAGAAGGCGCCATTGGCGATGTAGCGCTCGATCTGTTCGGGGTTCGGCGCGCCACGCCCCTCGCCCTCGCCATTGCCACGGAAGCCCATCAGCGGCCCCACGCCGGGACGGCGCTGGTGGTTCACGATGTAATCGGCATAGTCGCGATATTTCGCGCTGCCATCCTCGTTCACCATGCCCGGCAGGCCCAGCCTTGCACCCAGGTCCAGCAGCACCGACTGGAAGCCGCGCACCTCGCGATCCGGCTCCACCACCGGCCAGCGGATCGAATCCCCCGCCGCCTCGGGTTCGGAAATCGGCCGGTCCAGAAGGCTGATGCAATCATGCCGTTCCAGATAGGTCGTGTCGGGCAGGATCAGGTCGGCATAGGCCACCATCTCCGACGCATAGGCATCGGAATAGATGATGCGTGGGATGACGTAGTTGTCGCCCTCTTTCGCGGTCAGCATCTCCATCACCTGCGCGGAGTTCATGCTGGAATTCCACGACATGTTCGCCATGTACAGAAGCAGCGTGTCGATCCGGTAGGGATCGCCCGCCGCCGCATTGGGTATGACCATATGCATCAGCCCATGGGCCGAAAGCGGCGCCTCCCAGGAAAAGCCCTTGTCGATCCGTGCCGGGCTGCCATCGTCCTTGAGGCACAGGTCGGCGGGCGAGCGGACATAGCCCAGATGCGGCCCCGACAGCGGCTTGCCCGGCGTGGTCACGAAATGCGGCGTCGGATGGGCCTCGATCGGCTTGGGATAGGGCGGTTTGAGCCGATAGCCGCCCGGCGCCTCGACCGAGCCAAGGAAGACCTGCAACAGATGCAGGGCCCGGGCAGTCTGGAAGCCGTTGGAATGGGCGGATATCCCGCGCATGGCGTGAAAGGCGATGGGGCGGCCCTGCATCGCCTCATGCGCATTGCCGCGGAAATCCACCCAGGGGCGCGGCAGGGTCAAGGCGCGGTCGAACGCCGCCGCCGCCAGTTCCGCCGCCAGTGCCCGGATGCGCGAGGCCGGAATGCCGCAGCGGCCAGCCACCGATTCAGGGGCATAGTCCGGTTTCAGATATTCCTCGGCCAGGTGCTGGAACACCGTCCGATTGCCCAGATATTCGCCCCCAAGATCCGGCTCCACCCCCTTGCCATCCCAGGGCGCGGGCATGGCGGTGCGGCGGTCGATCACGAAGGGCTGGCTTTCGGCATTCTTGACGATCAGCCCCTTTTCCTCGCCCTCGGCCCCGTTCACCAGGAAGGGCGCATTGGTCCATTGCGCCAGATAGTCGAGATCGACCTTGCCCGCCTCCAGCAGGCAATGCACCAAGGACAGGATCAGCAGCCCGTCCGTGCCGGGTGTGATGCCATACCAGTCATCCGCAACCGCGGAATAGCCGGTGCGGATCGGGTTGACAGAGATCACCCTGACGCCGCGTTCTTTCAGCTTGCCGATGCCGATCTTGATCGGATTGCTGTCATGGTCCTCGGCCACACCGAACATGACGAACAACTCGGTCCTCTCCCAGTCGGGCTGGCCGAATTCCCAGAACGCGCCGCCGATGGTGTAGATGCCGCCCGCCGCCATGTTCACCGAACAGAAGCCGCCATGGGCCGCGTAATTCGGCGTGCCGAAGGCCTGCGCCCACCAGCCGGTCAGGCTCTGGCTTTGGTCGCGGCCTGTGAAGAAGGCGAATTTCTCGGGCGCTGTCTCGCGCAGGGGTTTCATCCAGGACACGGCGGTCTGAAGCGCCTCCTCCCAGGAAATCTCCTCGAAGGCGCCCGATCCGCGCGGGCCGACCCGGCGCAGCGGCGCGCGCAGGCGCGAAGGCGCGGTGACCTGCATGATGCCCGAGGCGCCCTTGGCGCAAAGCACGCCCTTGTTGATCGGATGGTCGCGATTGCCCTCGATATAGCTGACCTTGCCCGAGGTCAGATGCACGTTGATCCCGCAGCGGCAGGCGCACATGTAGCAGGTGGTCTTGCGGACCTCGTCCGAGACCGGCGCTTGCGTCAGGACGCGTGGCTCTGCTGTCATTCCTGCCCTCCCCGGGCTTTCCTTGGCCTGGCTGGCCCGCAGTCTGCCGTTCCACCCGCCTGCCCGCAAGAGGATGAAATCTCCGTACAACCGGCATATTGGCGGACCATGTTCCACCGTGATCCGGGCGAACGGAACAAACACCCCAGACCATCACCCAGGCGCAAACATCCTGCGACGTGGTCTGGAAAGGGGCAAAGCCCCTCTGGCGACACGAAGGGGCCCGTCACCTCAGATCAGAGCCTTGCCCAGCCCCAGCGCCGCAAGACCGGCCAGAAGCAGGATGGCGAAGCGACGGAAATCCTTGGGATCGGTGCCGAAGAAATGCCGCCCGCCAACCCAATTGCCCAGGAAGGTCAGCGGCAGCGCCCAAAGCGCGGCCCAGAGCGTGTCCCAGCTCACTAGCCCCGCCCAGAAATAAAGCGGCGCGGAATAAAGGTCGAGAAGCGGGAAATAGGCGATCAGCGTGGCCCGGAAGACCGAGGCCGGCATCGGCTGGGCGGCAAAGAAGGCCGCGAGCGGCAGCCCACCCATGCCCGGCGCGTTGGCAAGGCCCGAGACGAGACCCGCCAACAGATTGCCCGGCCCCCGCACTTCCTGCCGCAGCTTCCAGCCCGCCAGCAGCACCACGCACATCAGAAGCACATAGCCCGAGATCACCGCCTTGGCGGCCGCTTCCGAAATCCCTGTCAGCGCCCAGAGGCCCAGAGGCAGCCCGACCGCCGCCCCCGCCATCAGGAACCACACCCGCCGCCAGTCGATCGACGGCCCGGCCCCCCTGCCCGCCTGCAGCGACATCGCGGTCTCCAGCAGCACCACCACCGCGACGAAGTTCAGCGGATTGGTCACCAGCCCCGAAGCGGCGATAACGATGGCGGAATAGCCAAAGCCGGAATAGCCGCGGATATAGGCGGCGACAAAGATCGCCACCGCCATCCAGATCGCCGCCCCGGTCGACAGATCGAAAGGCAGGGTCAAGGCCGTTCGCCCCGCGCCAGACGCCCTTCGATGGCGTCGATCACCGGGTCGATCTCGGCCACGGTATCGATGACGTAATGCGCGCCGCTGGCGACCAGCTTTGCCACCGCCACCGCGCGCTTGCGGGCGAACTCCTCGGGTGGCAGGGCGGCGGTTTCTTCGGGCGAATGGCCAAAGGCATTGCCGGTCAGGGCGACGCCCACCGTCCAGGTGCCCGCATTCAGCCCTTCGGCAATGCCGACCTCGGTATCATCGACCTTGACGACCGCATGGGCGGGCCAGACGCCCAGATCCAGGAAGGTGCGATACATCATCAGCGCCGAAGGCCGCCCCTCGGCCAGATCGCCCGCACAGACCAGATTGTCCGGCACATAGCCCTGTCGCGCCGCCTCGGGCAGCACGCGGGCCATGATGTCACGGGTGTAGCCGGTGGTCGAACCGATCTTCATCCCCCGCATCCGCAGCCGCTCGATCGCCGGGACCGCGCCATGGATCATCTCGCAAAAGTCGGTGACGGCCTCGAC
>Ga0209369_1000882_pt1 | contig 21463 bp, 19 predicted proteins | sample EBPBio142010_DNA_FD_185865 | JGI IMG/M metagenome (GOLD analysis project Ga0209369, IMG submission 185865) | Wastewater treatment Type I Accumulibacter community from EBPR Bioreactor in Madison, WI, USA - Reactor 1_10/4/2010_ DNA (SPAdes)... | ecosystem: Engineered > Bioreactor > EBPR >... | reverse complement strand
TTGCCAGAAGCCCGGCGCCTTTCCACAGAAGGCCGGGTTGGCGCAGGGCGCGCGGCAGAAGCGGCAGGGCGGCGGCAAGCGCGCCCCCGGGCGTGGTGTCAAGGATGGCGGCGATGCGGGCGCCGGCGTCAAGATACTGGCAGGCGACAAGATAGAGAAGCGGGCCGCATCCGGCGAAGACCGCGCCTTCGGCCACGCTGCCGGTGGTCTTCAGCAGGATCTGCGCCGCGCCCGCCGTCATCACGCCGGGCAGCGTCCAGCCAGGCACGGCGAAAGGCCGCTCCATCGCGCCGGTGGCGACAAGGACATGACGCGCGGCAAGATCGCCGCCGCCCTGCGGCGCGGTGAAAGAAAGACCATCGGCACCAATGCGCCAGACTGTGCTTGACGGGTGATAGGCAGCGCCCGAGGCGAGAAAAGCCTCGGCCAGCGGACGGCCCGCTGCATAATCCTTGCCCAGAACCCGGGCCTGGGCGGCGCTGCGCGCAAGGGTGACATTGCGATAGATCTGGCCGCCCGGCGCGGGCTGTTCGTCGAACAGCGCGACGGAAAGGCCTGCGGCGCGCGCTTCGGTCGCGGCGGCAAGGCCCGCAGGTCCGGCACCGACGATGGCAAGATCCATGGCGGTCCCAGCGTTCATGCCGCGCCCTCCTGCCGGGCGATGACCATGCCCTCCCGCACGGTTTCCAGACAAGTCTGGCGGTTGGCTTGGCCATCAATCTGCGCCAGGCAATCGAAACAGACCCCCATCATGCAGAATGGCAGGCGCGGCGCGCCGCTGACGGGTGTGCGGCGGAAGGGGGTGAAACCCGCGGCCAAAAGGGCCGCGGCAAGGTTCGCGCCAGCGGGCAAAAGCGCAGGGCTGCCGTCCAGCATGACGGACACCATCGGTTGCGGCGCGGGGTCAAGCGGCCTGAACATCGAACCGCTCCGGCTGGAAGGATTGGAAGGTCTGGGGGTCGAAAGCGCCCCGGCGCAGATGCTCGACGATCCCCCCGGCATGCCAGGGCGCAAGCGTGACGCCTGAATGGACGCAGACCACGAAGGCGCCGTCGCGGCCCTGATAGACCGGAACACCATCAGGCGTCATGATGCGCAGCGCGCCCCAGGCGCGGACGACACGGGCATCGCGCAACAGCGGAAAGGCGGTCACGGCCTTGCGCGCGGTGTCGCGCAGGACGGGCAAGGTGGTGCCGTCATCAGTGCCGACCTCTTCCGAGCTTTCGCCGAAAATGCAGCCGCCCTCGACGGTCTGGCGGATGAAATTGGTTCCCATGGGCAGGAAGGGGCTCAGCTTCTCGGTCACCAGGATCTGGCCGCGCACCGGGCGGACCGGGCCGGACAGTCCCAAGAGCGGCGCAAGAGCGGCATTGCCAAGGCCCGCCGCCAGCACGATCCGGCCACAGGAGAAGCGGCTCTGCGGCGTCTCGACGGAAAAACCCGCGCCATCGCGGGCAAGGCCCGTCACCGCATGGCGTGGCAGGTATCGACCGCCGCGTGCGACCATGGCCTTGATCAGCGCGCGCAGAAGGTAAAGCGGGTTCGCCGTGCCATCATCAGGGCAATAGGTGGCGCCCGCGACATCGGGGCCTATGGCGGGCAGTCGTTCGGCCAGGGTGGCGCGGTCCAAAACCTCAAAGGGGCTGCAGAGACGCGCCTTGAGGTTCGAGGCGGCCAGCGTTGCGGCGCGTTTGCCCAATTCCTCGGGTGAGAAGCAGATATAGGCGGCGCCGGGGCGGCGGAAATGCAGGTCGATCCCGGTTTCGTCCTGTAGCGCGGCGGAGAAATCACCCCAGTCGGCAGCGGCCTGGCGGGTCAGGTCGGCGTAATCGGGCGCGGTCGCGCCCTTGCCCTGCACCCAGACATTGCCGAAATTGCCGCGTGCGGCGCGGAGCGCCACGTCGCCCTCGTCCAAGAGCGTCACGGCCTCGCCCGCGCGCGCCAGCCCATAGGCGATGGCGGCACCGACGATGCCGCCCCCCACCACGATATGATCTACCGCGGCCATGCGATCAGAACATCGGATAGGCGCGCGGGCGCAAGCTGGCCTGGAAGGTGTTGACCATGGTCACCGTGTCATAGACGGCAAGGCCCGTCGCCTCGGCGATCCAATGCGAGAAGGGCGCAAGGTTGGTGCATTCCAGCACGATGGCGCCGATCTGCGGATGAGAGGCGACGAAGCGGCGGGCGGTCTCGACCACTTCGGACTTCAAGGTCTCATAGGTGACAGAGGTGTCGCCTTCCTTGATCCAACGCACGAAATTCGAGTCCTGCGGGATGCCTGCCACCGGCGTGTCCTGCGCGATGCCCACCGCATCAAGGTAGGGGCCGTTCAGCACATCGCCATTATAGGTCATGATGCCCACGCGCTTGCCCGTGGGCAGGATGCGTTCAACCATCGGTACCTGAAGCAGGCTCGAGGTCGCGACCGGAACCGCGCAGTGGTCGGCCAGTTCGCGCTGGTAGATCGACAGGAAGCCGCAGGTCGTGGTGATGCCGTCAACGCCTGCCGCGATCAGCTCGTCCGCAGCGCGCTTGAACGGGTCAAGCAGGCTTGCATTGTGCAGGTCGGTCATCTTCGACGGCACGGCATCATGGACGATCTTGTACTGGACCGGAAAGCTCCAGGTCATCGCATTGCCGATATCGCCGATATAGCGCTGGAAACTGGAGTTCACCATCAGGATGCCGACGGAGACGCCGTAATAGGTTTTCTTCTGCTTCAGCATGGCGGGGTCCTTTGCGGCAGATGGGTCATTGAGAGGCCGAGACGGGTTCGGGCGCGACCTTCGGCAGGAAGACGAGGCCGGCGAAGACCGCATAGCCCGCGAGCCCGCGCAAGAGTTCGGGCGCCTCGTGCCACAGCGCGCAAGCGACGCCGGCGACGAACAACAGGAGGCGCAGCCACAGGGGCAGCGGGCGCGAGGTATAGCCGACATAGGCGATACAGATCAGGATGATCCCGGCCGAGACGGCCATGGTCGCGGTCACGATCTCGTAAAGCGTTCCGTCCAGCGTCAGCGCAGGTTCGAAGATGAAGGCGATGCCGGTGATGAAGCCGCCCGCCGCCATGCGGAAGGCCCAGGCGCCGGTGATCAGCGGATTGGCCTTGGCGATCGCGGCGGCGGCATAGGAGGCGGCCGCGACGGGGGGCGTCGCATCGGCCATCACGGCGAAGTAAAGGACGAACAGGTGGATCGCCATGAGCGAGGCGGAGCCATGTTCGGCGATCAGCGGCGCGCCGATGGCGGCGGTGATGATATAGGCGGGCGTCGTCGGCACCCCCATGCCCAGAAACAGGCAGGACAGCGCAACCAGCAGCACGAGGAGAAGCAGCGAATCTCCCGCCAGCATCTTGATGATGCCGGTGAAGGCAAGGAGAAGGCCGGTATTGGTCAGGCCCGCGGTGATGATGCCCGCCGAGGCCACGGCCACGGCGATCACGCTGATCGTGGCGCCTGCATCGACGAAGGCGGCCAGAACCTTGCGCCAGCCCATCCGGGTATGGGCGCGCAGCCAGGAGGTGGCGAAGACCGCGACCGTCGCCCAGAAGGCCGAGTAATAGGGCGAATAGCGCTGGCTCATCAGCACCAGAAGCACGATCAGCGGGATCGCGAAATGGATGTCGCGCAGCACGTCGCGGAAGGTGGCGATCTCTTCCTTGGGCAGGGCCTTGATGCCCAGCTTGCGCGCCATGAAATGCACCGAAACGAAGACGCCCAGGTAATAGAGCACGGCGCCGATGGCGGCGGCGGCGACGATATCGACATAGGGGACCGAGATCATCTCGGCCATGACAAAGGCGGCGGCGCCCATCATCGGCGGCATGATCAGCCCGCCCACCGAGGCGGCGGCCTCGATCCCGCCGGCCATCGCGGGCGGGAAACCCATGCGCTTCATCTCGGGGATGGTGACGGCGCCGGTGACGACGACATTGGCGACGGAAGAGCCGCTGGTCATGCCGAACAGGCCGGATTCCACCACCACGACCTTGGCCGGTCCGCCGGAATAGCGTCCGGCGACGAAGGTGCCGACATTCATGAACAGATTGCCCATGCCGCTGGCCTGAAGGAAGGCGCCGAAGATCAGGAAGGTGGCGACGATGGTGGCCGAGATGCCGGTGAGCTGGCCGTAAAGTCCCGAGCCGTTCATCAGATAAAGGATATCGACGATCTGCATGACCGGCAGGTCACGATAATACCAGATGCCGGGCAGCAGGTTGCAGACGAACATGTAGAGGATCACGACACAGACCAGGATCGACAGCACGACCGAAAGCGCGCGGCGCACCGCTTCCAGCACCAGGATCGTCATCGCCGCGCCAAGGAACATCTCGGTCATGCTCAGCGGATCGATATAGGCGCTGCGGTTGTAGACGCGGTCGGGGTCAAGCCAGATGTAGAGGCTGGGAAGGACCGCCAGAAACGAAAGGCCCCAATCCAGCAGCGTCGGGCGGTCAATCGGCGATTTCGCCGTGGCGGGATAAAGCAGGAAGACCGGCGGCACCGCCAGCATCAGATGCAGCGACGCCAGTTCCAGCGGTGGCGGATAGCCCCCGATGGTGAACCAGAAATGCAGCATGGCCATCCCGGCCAGCCAGATCGACACACCGTAGCTTACCGGCCCGCTGAGTTTTCTCATGTCGCCCGCTCCCTGTCCCTGTCACAAGTAGGCGGAGGGCCGCATGGCGCGACCCTCCTCCCCTTTGGTCACTTCATGAAGCCAAGTTCCTTATAGGCCTTCTCGGCCCCCGGATGCAGCGGCACGGGCTGGTTCTGCCAGGCGATGGCGGGATCGTATTTCGCCAGAACCTTGTAGATGTTCGGGAAGCGGTCGCGGTTCTCGATCAGCGATTTGGTCATGCGATAGACCACATCCTCAGGTACGCTTTCATGCACAAGGATCAGCGCCTCCAGCGTGGTCACCGGAATGTCGCCCGCACCCGCCTCTTGCAGCTTCTCGTAGCTGCCGGCCGGGATGATGCCCTTGCCATAGCCATAGGTCGCGGACAGGTAGTCCATCAGCGGCGCGTCCATGGCGATCAGTTTCGCCGCGCGGCGGCCGTTCTCGACCTCAAGCGCGATGCCGGTCGGCACCGAGCCCGCACCGAAGATCACGTCGATCTGGCCATCATCGAAGGCCGAGACAAGCTGGGTATAGGTGCCGTTGATCACCGCGCCGCCGCCGCCGGAAACCTTTTCTGCGCTGTTTTCATAGAAGGCCAGCGCGCGCTGAAGGGTCAGCTCTTCCGAGGTCGCCTTGGGCGAGGTGCCGACCTTGACCGCCGGGTCGGCCAGGATTTCTGCAAGCGTCCGGGTTTCCGAGGCATCGACGATGATGTGGAACTCGGCCGGCGCCCAGGTGCCGCCCATCGAGGTCAGTCCGACATGCGGCTTGGTATAGGGCTCTTCGCCCTTGGCGGCGGCGGCGGCGAGGAAATCGATCCCCATGCCCATCTGGCTGATGCCGCCGTCGATCATGGTCGGGTTGTCGCGCCCGCCGCCCGGCACGACGCGGATCGCGATGTCGGGGTTCTTTTCCATGATGATGTTGGACAGGCCGGTCACGATGGTGAACCAACTGCCGCCCGGCGAGCCCGAGGCCCATTCAAGGTTCGTGGTCTGGGCTTGGGCGGCGCCTGCCGCCACGCCAAGGCCAAGTGCAAGGCCGAGGGCTGTTCTGGAGAAGAAGTTCATTCGTCTGCCTTTCCTGTTGGTGTCCCGTCTTTCGGGTTTGGTCGTTGCGGGTCTTCAGGTCGTCGGGTCGCGCCCCCGGCCTTGCGGGGACGGGCAAGGATCAGGCCGGCAAGCAGCGGGCCAGCGCCTGTGCCAGATCGGCGCGCAGATCGGCCGGGTCTTCCAGCCCGGCATGCAGCCGGACAAGCTGGCGATCTTCGGTCCAGGCGGTCGCCGTGCGGGCATGCGCCGGGTCGCCCGGCAGGACCAGGCTTTCAAAGCCGCCCCAGGAGAAGCCCAGGCCGAACAGGGCCAGGCTGTCGGCAAACCGCGTGGCGATGGCGCGGTCGGTCGTGTCGAGCAGCACCGAAAACAGGCCCGAAGCCCCGCGGAAATCGCGGCGGAAGATGGCGTGATCGGGATGCGAGGCCAGGCCGGGATGCAGGACGCGGGCGATGCCGGGTTGGGTCTCCAGCCAGCGGGCCAGATCAAGCCCGGTGGCGTGGTGCTGTTTCAGCCGCGCGCCCAAACTGCGCAGACCGCGCGCGCCAAGATAGATCGCATCCGGCGCGACCGCATGGCCCAGCCAGTTCGCGGCCTCGCGCAGCGGCTTGTGCAGCGCGGCATCGGCCACGGTCACGGTGCCCAGCATCGCATCGGAATGGCCGACGATATATTTGGTCGCCGCCTGCACGACGATGTCGATCCCCAGCGCGAGCGGCTGGCAGAAATAGCCGGTCGCCCAGGTATTGTCGCAGACGGTGACGATCCCCCTGCCCTTCGCCAGCGCCGCAACGGCAGGAAGATCCTGCAATTCGAAGGTCAGCGAGCCGGGGCTTTCCAGATAGATCATGCGCGTCTCGGGCCGCAGCAGCGGCGCCAGATCGGCGCGCGGATCGACATATTCCACCGCCACGCCATTGCGGGCGATGAAGGCGTTCAGGCTGGTGCGGGTCGGTTCATAGATGGTGTCCGCCACCAGCACATGGTCGCCGGGCCTGAGGAAGGCCACCAGCGGCAACACGCAGGCGGCAAGGCCCGAGGGCACGGCCACGGTCGCGGCCCCGGCTTCCAGTGCCGAAACGGCCTCTTCGAAGGCGAAAGTGTCGGGCGTGCCGAAACGGCCGTAGAACAGCGTACCCTTCGCGAAACGGGCGGCCTTGGCCGCATCCAGATCGGCCACAGTGTCGAAGAGGATGGTCGAGGCACGATGGACCGGCGTGTTGACCGGCCCTGTTCCGCCGACACGGCCGGCATGAACAAGCCTGGTGTCGAGAGCGATCTGGGCGGGGACGTTCTGGGCGGAGGCGTCGGACATCGGTATTCCAGATCTTTGCTGGGTTTTGATCAGATCAGCATGCGATACGAAATTTTTGTATGCAATTTTTATTTTTGTCATGCCGAAAGATCAAAATCTCTGTGCTGGAAAGTCAGGCAGCGACAGGGGTTACGTTCCATCTTCTTGCGGTCCGGGGGAATTCTGTCGCCCTGGCGGGCTACGAATCGGCCGGCCTGCCAGACGGTCTCAGGCCGGTCAGGCCAGAAGGACGGCGATGCAGGGCAAGACCTGCGGCGGCGACAGGGTCAGGGTCATCGGCGGACAAGCAGCTTGCCGACATGACGAGCGATGAAGTTCATCCCGATCACGGTAAGGCGCGGCGTCGCCTGGCATTCGCCCGGAGCGGCGGGCTGGCCGCTTGCCACTCCATCACCTTGGCACCGACGCGGCTTGCGGGGTGACGATCCGGGTCACGGGTCTGGACCGCTGCGCATGCGGAAAGGCCGACGGAAACCGGAACCCACCCTCGTCAGCGAGCACATATTGCATGCCATATTGACATATAGAATGCCATTCCGCAGGCTCACCGGATCGAGTCACAGGAGGAAGACATGGCCCGTCCCCAGCCGATCGACTATCGCGATGCCTCGCCCGAGGTGAAGGCCGTCTATGACGACATCATGGCATCGCGCGGATTGAAGGATGTGAACAACTTCTGGAAGCTGCTGGCCAATGACCCCAGGGGCCTGAAGCGGACCTGGGACAGCGTCAAGGATGTGATGGCGCCGGGGGCGCTGGACCCGGTGGTGAAGGAGATGGTCTATCTGGCCGTCTCGGTCACCAACAATTGTGGCTATTGCATCGCCAGCCATACGGCGGCGGCGCAAAAGGCCGGCATGACGCCCGAGATGTTCGGCGAGCTGATGGGCGTCATTGGCATGGCGAATGAGACGAACCGCCTGGTCAACGGCTATCGCGTCCAGATCGACCCGCAATTCGAATAGGCGCCCGGGCCGCGACGGTCTAAGCGGTGGGTGCTTGCCGAAAGGGGCATTCCACCGAGCGTCAAGCCAGGTGGCACAGGCGGCCACCACCTCGGTTTCCTTCTGTCACTGCCCGCCGGATGTCTTTCCGCCGCGCCGGCGACAGCGGCGGCAGCCTGGAAAGGGTTGCCAGGTCACGCGGGCACCAACGCTGTCCGGGCGGAAGCAGGGGCGGTCTCGATCCGCCTGCCCGTATCGGTGCGGAAGACATGCACCCGGTCGGGCGCGATGGCCAGCCGCAACTCGGCGGCCAGAGATGCCGCAGGGTCCATGGCCACCACAAGGGGTTGCCCGTCGACATGGCCGTGAACCAGCCGCTGCGCGCCAAGCTCTTCGACAAAATCGGTCCGGAAGGGCAATCCCTCGGCGGCAGGCACAAGGTCTTCGGCCCGCAGCCCGATGGTGACCGGTCCGGAAAGCGGCCTTTCCGGATGCGCGACCCGGTGGCCGCCAATGTACAACCCGGCGGCATCGGACTGACCGTCGAGCAGGTTCATGGCCGGCGCGCCGATGAACGAGGCGACGAAGGTCGAGGCGGGATGGTGATAGATCTCCAGCGGCGCGCCCACCTGTTCGATCCGGCCGGCATTCAGCACCACCAGACGATCGGCCAGGGTCATCGCCTCGAGCTGGTCATGGGTGACGTAAAGCGAGGTTGTGCCCAGGCGGCGTTGCAGACGGCGGATCTCGCCCCGCATCGAGACGCGCAGCTTGGCGTCCAGGTTCGACAGGGGTTCATCGAACAGGAAGGCCGCGGGCTGGCGCACGACCGCGCGGCCCATGGCGACGCGCTGGCGCTGTCCGCCGGACAGGGCGCGGGGCTTGCGGTCGAGATAGGGGGAAAGCTCCAGCATCCGGGCGGCTTCGGCCACCCGCGCCGCGATCTCGGCCTTGGGCGTCTTCCGGTTCTTCAGCCCGTAGGCCATGTTCTCGCGCACTGTCATATGCGGATAAAGCGCGTAATTCTGGAACACCATGGCGATGTCGCGGTCGGCCGGATCGACGCGGTTGACCAGGCGGTCGGCGATGCGCACCTCGCCGCCGGTGATCTCTTCCAGCCCCGCCACCATGCGCAAGAGCGTGGACTTGCCGCAGCCCGACGGGCCGACCAGCACGATGAATTCGCCATCCGCGACGGTCAGGTCGATCTCCGCGACCGAAGGCGCAGCCGCGCCGGAATAGGTCTTCGAGACATTCGTCAGGGTGATGGAAGCCATGTCACTTGTCGCTTTCGGTCAGGCCCTTGATGAACCAGCGCTGGAAGACCACCACCACAAGTACGGGCGGCAGCAGCGCCAGCACCGCAAGGGCGAAGGCCTGGTTGTAATCGGGGATCTGGCTGCCGACCCAGACCTGAAGGATCTGCTTGATCCCGCGCATCAGGGTGAAGAAGCGTTCTTCGGTCGTCATCAGCATCGGCCAGAGATACTGGTTCCAGCCATAGACGAACATGATGATGAAGATCGCCGCCATCATGGTCTTAGACAGGGGCAGCAGGATGTCGATGAAGAATTTCACCGGCCCGGCCCCGTCGATGCGGGCGGCTTCCAGCAGCTCGTCGGGGACGGCTTTGAAGAATTGCCGGAAGTAGAACGTGCCGGTGGCCGAGGCCAGCAAGGGCAGGATCAGCCCGGTATAGGTGTTCAGAAGATGCAGCTCGGACATGACCTGATACGAAGGCATGATCCGCACCTCGAGCGGCAGAAGAAGGGTGGTGAAGATCACCCAGAACATCGCGGTGGCGAAACGGAAGCGGAAGTAGACCAGCGCATAGGCCGCAAGCATCGACAGCACGATCTTGCCGATGGCGAAGCCAAGGCCAAGGATCAGCGAATTCATCGCCATGGTCGCGCCCGTCACCTGGCCGGTAAAGCCGCCGCGCTTGGTCAGGACGGTCTGGTAGGTCTCGATCCCATGACCGCCCGGGGCCAGCGACAACCCGTTCACATGGATATCGGCGGCGGTATGGGTCGAGGTCATGATGGCGACCGCGACGGGCGCCAGCATGAACAGGCAGCCAAGGATGAGGATCAGGTGGTCAAGGGGGCGGATGCGGGTCATGGTATGCTCTGTGGGGTTCAGCCGTAATGGACGCGGCGTTCCAGCCAGCGGAACTGCGCCAGGGTCAGGACCAGGACGACCAGCATCAGGATCACCGACTGGGCCGAGGACCCGCCGATGTCATTGCCGCGGAAGCCGTCATTATAGACCTTGTAGACCAGCGTCATCGGGTTGTTGGCGGGCTTGTCCTTCACCATGACGTCGATCACCGCGAAAGTGTCGAACAGCGCGTAGGTGATGTTGATGATCAGGAGGAAGAAGGCGGTCGGCGCCAGCAAGGGCAGCGTGACGGTGCGGAACCGCCGCCAGCCGTTGCGGCAATCGATCAGGGCCGCCTCGCGGACCGAGGCCGGAACCGCCTGAAGCCCCGACAGGAAGAAGATGAAGTTGTAGGGCACCTGCTTCCAGACCGAGACCAGGATCATGGCGAAGGCGGTGTCCCAATAGTCGATCCCCACCTTCATCTCCCAGCCGAGCATCGCCGCCAGCTTCACGAACGGGCCGATATGCTGGTCGAAAAGCATCATCCCGATCAGCCCGGCCACCGGCGGCGCGATGGCGTAGACCGAGATCAGCGCCGTGCGATAGGGGCCGCGAGCGCGGATCACCGTATCGGCCTTGACCGCCAGCAACAGCCCAAGGCCCAGCGCCGCGACGGTGACGACGGCCGTGAAAAAGGCGGTGAAGGCCGCGATATGGCGATACTCGGACGCGCGCAGGGCATCGGTGTAATTGTCGAACCCCACGAAGGTCGCGCCGAAGCCGAACGGGTCCTCAAGGTAGAAGGACGAGGTGATCGCCTGCACCGAGGGCCAGTAGAAGAAGACGCAGATCACCAGAAGCTGCGGCAGAAGGAACAGCCAGGGCAGCAAGGGCCGGTCGAACTGGACGCGCTTGGCCGGTTCGGGCGGCGCGGTCAGGGCCGCGCGCAGACGGGCGAAGGGCTGGCCAGTCCTGGAGGCGGTTGCGGGGGCGGGAAGATCGGTCATCGGGGCCTGGCATGCGGAAATGGAATGACCGCCAGGCCCGGGAGCGGGGCCTGGCGGCACAGGGGGGCTGGTGGATCAGCCCGCCGTCTTGGCGAACTTGGCCAGCAGCTCGTCGCCCTCGGCCTTGATCGCCTTGAACGCGTCTTCCACCGTGGTCTCGCCCGAGAAGATCTTATTGAACTCGCGTTCCTCGATCACCCGGATCTGCGGGTAGAAGCCAAGGCGATAGCCCTTGGACCATTCGCCCTGCGGCATCGACAGTTGCAGGATGCCGATTTCGGCCTGCGGATGCTTTTCATACCAGCCGTCGGCCTTGGACTTCTCGTAGGCGGCGGTGGTGATGGCGACATAGCCGGTGGCCTGGTGGTAGAAGGCCTGGATGTCGGTCGAGGTCAGGAAGCTGAAGAAATCGGCCGTGCACTTGTTTTCCGCATCCGGCTTGCCCGCAAAGGCAAAGAGCGACGCGCCGCCGATGAAGGACGATTTATTGCCGTCGGCGACAGTTTCGTCATAGGGCAGGAAGGTGGCCGAGAAGGGCATCGTCGCGGTCTTCGACAACCCGCCGAACGACCCCGAAGAGCCGATCCACAGCGCGACCTTGCCCTCTTCGAAGGGCTTCTGATTGTCGGACCAGCCCGCGCCGTAGAAGCCGAAGAGACCGGCATCGTGCCAGGCCTTCACCCGGGTCCAGAAGGCCAGCAGCTCGGGCGCGGTGGCGTTCAGCGTGGTGTCGGCAAAGCCGTCATAGCCATTGTTGTTCGAGGCCATCTGCACATTGTTGCGCGAGAAATAGTTCTCGAAGAACATCCAGGTCAGTTGCGAGGCGGTCAGCGGGATATAGCCCGCTTCCTTCAGCTTGGGTGCCGCGGCCTCGAATTCGGCCCAGGTCTTCGGCACGGCGACGCCCGCCTTCGCGAAAGCCTCGTCATTGATATACATGATCGGCGCGGAGGAGTTGAACGGCATCCCGATGAACTTGCCCTCGGCATCGGCATAGAAGAAGCGGATGCCGGGGATGAAGGCTTCGCGGTCGAAGCCATGGCCGTTCTGGACCAGCAGATCCTCGGCCGGGATGATCGCGCCCGGCGCGTTCATGATCGTGGCGGCGCCGGCATCGAAGACCTGAAGGATGTTCGGCTGTTCGCCCGAGCGGAAGGCGGCGATGCCCGAAGCGAGCGCCTCTTCATAAGTGCCTTTGGACACCGGGGTCAGCGCGCAGGCGGCCTGGGCTGCGTTGAATTTCTGGGCGATCTGGTTGATCACCTCTTCATTGGCGCCGCCCATGCCATGCCACCAGGTGATCTGCGCCGGTTCGGCAAAGGCCGCGGTCGCGGTCATGGCAAGGACGCCAAGGGTGGAAAGTGTCTTTTTCATCTCAGGCTCCGCTCGGAATTGCTGGGCGGACCCTAGGCCGGTCGGATGACAGCCCGATAAAACTGATGCGTCATCCCGACGACAAGTGAAGCCGCGCAGGAAATGCGTGCCCATCGCCACTGCCGGTGATGCTGTCCCGGTGGATGGTGTAGGGCATCACCGCCAGGCGGATGATAGACGGGGCGGTCTTGCAGCAGCGGAACGGGGAAGTCTTGGGCATCCGGCGAGGCTCACGGACCGCCCTGCCCCGTGGCAAGCGCAGTTCCTCTGACGAGACCCGCCACGACATTCGAGCGCGCCGCTGCCTTCAGAAAGCGAGGGTCGTCTTGCCGGTCATGCCCGCCGGATCCGCCGCCCTGTCGCCGGTCCGGTCCAGCACGAATTCGACCTGCCCCGGTCCCGGTCCGGTCTTTTGAAAGCAATCCGGGCCGTCAGGACCCAAGCCTATCCAAAAGATAGACGCGGGCTTTCCGATCAAAGCCGATGATCTTGCCGCCTGCGGCGAAGGCGGACTGCAATGCGCCTCGAAGGGCAAGCCGCAGGCTCTCGGCCTGTATGGGGTTGTCCGCGGTCAGTTGTTCGATGTTGTCAGGAAGCGCCACCGCCAGCGGGACGCCGCGATCAGGCAGACCGGCGGCTCCTGATGCGCGCGCGGCCACGCCAGGGTCCGCCAGGTTCCAGTCGACCAAAAGGCGGTCTGACCCCATGCCGGTGTTGATGCCGGCCATATCGCCATAATAGTCCTGCAAATATGTGCTGGACTGGGCCCCCAGCCGGTCGATGTTGAGCGAGGCGTTGATCACGCGCATCGGATCGAACGTCCAGCGGACATGGGTAATGCCGCGCGCAAGGCACCAGTCGCGCTGGTACAGCTTCAACCTGACGCCCAGCCCCATGCCCTGCGTCTGCGCCAGCACCGCAAGACGGTGCGAATGCTGGACCTGCGGGTCGCGGGTCGGAAAACCGAAAACATAGCCTGCCAGCCTGCCATCGACAAAGGCCCCGCCGACCAACCCGCCCTCGGCCTGGATGACCATCATCAGGTCGGCCGGATCGGGCATGTCGCCCTCGCCCCAGACCTGCCGCTGCAGTTCTTCGGCAGCGCGGAACTCCGCCATGCCCGAAAGGTCGCGGAACGTGACATCGGTCATGGCTGCAATTCCTGATGCGACAGGGTCGCGCGGGCCAGATAGTCATGATCCAGGCTGACGCCCGTCCCCGGCCCTTTGGGCACGGGCATCCGGCCGTCGACCGTTTCAAGCTTCTCCTCAACAATGTCGCGGGTGAAATAGCGGCTCGCGGAAGAAGTGTCGCCCGGCTTGGTAAAGTTCGGCAGGGTGGACAGGTGGATGTTGTGCGCCCGGCCTATGCCGGATTCAAGCATTCCACCGCACCAGACAGGCACCTGGAAAGCCTGCGACAGATCGTGGATCTGCCGCGCCGCGACATGGCCACCGCTGCGACCGACCTTGATGTTGATCACCCGCGCCGCATCGGTCTGCAGCGCCTTGCGCGCATGTTCCACCGTGCGGATGCATTCGTCGAGGCAGAGCGGCGTGCGGATGCGCTGCTGCAAGGTCGCGTGGTCGTGGATGTCGTCCCAGGCCAGCGGCTGTTCGATGTAATCCAGGTCGAAATCATCCATCTGGCGGATCAAGGCCGTGTCGGAGAGAGTGTAGCAGCAATTGGCGTCGACAGTCAGATGCGCCTGGGGAAACTCGCGCCGCACGGCCTGCAACAGACCGATATCATGCCCCGGCCTGACCTTCAGCTTGATCCGCTTGTACCCCTGCGCCAGATGCGAGGCCACCCGGTCAACCGTGCCCGCGACCGGACCGATCCCAAGTGACACGCCCACATCGATGGCATCCCCTTCGCCACCCAGCACGGTCTGCAAGGGCAGGTTCAACGAGCGGGCCCAGAGGTCCCAGAACGCCATCTCTACCGTTGCCTTGGCCATATGGTTGGCGCGCCAGGGCGCCATCTGCCGGGCCAGCGCTTCGGGATTGGCAAAGGTCTTGCCCAGCACCTGGGGCAGCAGAACCTTTTCCAGCAGGTCCATCGCGCCCGCCACCGTTTCCTCAAGGTAATCGGGCAGCGGGTCCATCACCCCTTCGGCGTGCCCCTCCAGACCGCCCGAACGCAGGGTCAGAAGCGGAAACACCTTTTCGGTCATCGTGCCGGTCGCAATCGTGAACGGCGTCACCAAGGGCAGGCGGACCAGCCGCAGGACGGCCCCGTCGATGCGCAATGGGGCCTTGGTCGGCGCGGAATCGGACATGGGGCCTCCTGTCGGGCTGTGTCGCGGCAGCTTAGCGAAAATCAGTTTACTTGCAATATTGACCGAATGAAAGATTACTGACAGGCTGACATCCTGACGGGGGGATACGCCAGTGGAAAACCACCAGCACGACAGACAGCCAGACAGCGCCGAGGCGGCCCCGGCCGGCGGCGATCTGCGCGAACGCCTGTCGGCCGCTGTGGAAACCGGCACGCCGGCCGAACGGGCCTTGGCGCATTACCTGATGTCAAACCTCTCCTCGCTGCCCTTCGAGACGGCCTCCAGTGTGGCGCAGAAAGTGGGGCTCTCCGAGGCGTCGGTCGGTCGGTTCTGCCGGTCGATCGGCTATCGCCACCTGAAGGATCTGAAGGCCGGGCTGCAGGCCGATCTGGGCGAAAAAGCCTGGCTGATCGGCGATCGCCTGAAAGATTTCCACCAGCGCAGTCAGCAGGGCAATGCGGAATTGTCCCGCGCCCTGGAGCGGGAGATCGCAGCGATCGTCACGGTCTATGAATTGGCCGCGACCCCGGATTTCGACGCCGCAGTGCGTCGATTGGCGCATCGAAAATCGGTCCATGTGGCAGGTTTCCAGACCGAGAGAGGGCACGCGGCCGATCTGGTCTACAATCTGCAATATCTGCGCCCCGGCGTGCATCTGGCCGATTCATCGAATGGGCATTTCGCCGATATCCTTCTGGGTGAACCGGACGAGACGACCCTGGTCCTGATCGACGGGCGGCGCTACTCGCGCCTGACGCGCGATCTTGCCATCGCGGCCCGCGACGAGGGCATCCCCGTGACGCTGATCACCGATCCCTATTGCGACTGGGGCCCGGCGGTTGCGACCGAACTTTTCGCCGTCCCTACCGACCTGAACCATTTCTGGGACACAACCACAGCCATTTCATCGCTGATCGGGCTGCTGGTGAACGGCGTCTTCCGCGAGTTGGGGGCAGAGGTCGAAGACCGGATGGCCCGCGTCTCGGCGCTTTACGACGATTTCATCGGACATACGACCCTGGGACGTACCCCGGGCAAACCCTGACCCCTACCAACAGAGAGGACCGTCATGACTTTTACTTTCCGCAAATCCTTGCTGTCTGCCACCATCAGCCTGACCACGCTTCTGGCCGCCCAAGGTGTATGGGCCCAGGAAGCCGTCTTCGTGATGGCGGGCAACGAAGTGGGCGCGCCGACCTACAACCCGATCAAGGCGACGATGCTGAACACGGCGTCAGGCCTGCTGTTTGATCGGCTGGTCTCGCAGGCCGCCGACCTGTCCTATCACCCCTGGCTCGCCGAAAGCTGGGAAGAGGCGCCGGACGGCATGTCCTGGACCTTTCATCTGAAGGAAGGCGTGACCTTTCACAACGGCGAGCCCTTCAACGCAGAAGCGGTGAAGGCGTGGATCGAACTGTTCAAGACCACCCCGAGCGACAACACCTACATGGCCGAGGCCATCGCATCTGTTGAAGTCGTCGACGACCATACCGTCAAGTTCGTCATGTCGCGGCCCGAGCCGAACCTGCTATACAATCTGTCCTCCACCTTCATGAGCGTGGTGGAGGCAAAGTCCTTCACCGCCCTTGGCGATGACTATGGCGTGACCGAAGTCTACGGAACCGGCCCCTTCAAGCTGGAAAGCTTCACCATCGGGCAGGAAACCGTTCTGGTGCGCAACGACGATTATGTCTGGGCGTCGCCGCTTGCCAAAAATCACGGCCCGGCAAAGATGGAACGCGTCACCTTCCGCGAAATCCCCGAGGATTCCACCGCCTTCCTTGAACTGAAGACCGGCGGCGTTGACATGCTGATGTCGGTTCCGCCCGATCTGACCGCCGAGATCGTCAAGGAGCCCAACCTGACTGTCGTCACCCTGCCCGGCGCCGATGTCTGGTACATGCCGATCAACGTGACGAAGGCGCCCTTTGACGACATCCGCGTGCGCGAGGCTGCGGCAAAGGCCATCAACCAAGAGGAAATCCTGGCCTCGGTCTTTGGCGGTGTCGGCACCACGGCCGATACATTCCTGATTTCGGCTTTGCCGGAAAGCAAAGTGCCCGAGAGTTCCAAGATCAAATACGACCCTGCCCGCGCAAATGCCCTGCTGGACGAGGCGGGTTGGACGATGGGGCCCGATGGCGTTCGGACCAAGGATGGCCAGCCGCTGAAAGTGTCCCTCTGGACGCAAAGCGACAGCATCTTCCGCCGCCTGACTGAAGTGGTGCAGGCGCAACTGAAGGCCGTGGGGATCGAGGCCGAAATCACCACCTTCGACAGCTCGACCATCCGCGACCAGTACAAGACCGGCGAACAGCAATTGGCCGTCCGCTCCTACAACTGGGACAATGCCGATATCGTCGACTGGTTCTTCGGCGGAGACCGGCTGGGCTATCCCAACGTGTCGATGTTCAACGACCCCAAGGCTGAAGAACTGCGGGCCGCCGCCATGACCGGGGCCAAGAACATGGAAGAGCGGATCGCCAACTTCACCGCCTATCATGACTATGTGCTTACCCAGTTCCCGATGGCGCCGATCTACCAGCCGGTTCAGGCGATGGCCTATAACCACGACCGGCTTTCAGTGCCCGAAAAGATCGACGCCCCGTCCTTCGGATCGGCCCTGTTCATGGACATCGAGGTGAAAGAGTAAGCGCGGAAGCGGCGGGAGCACCGGTATGCTGTCTTATCTGATCCGCAGGATCCTGATGCTGATCCCGGTGTTCCTGGCCGTGTCTGTGGTGATCTTCTCGATCCTTCACTTCATTCCCGGCGATCCCATCGACAACTTGCTCAAGCCGGGATCGCCGCCGGATGCCCGCGCGCAGATGGAGGCGCGCTACGGTTTGGACAAGCCATTGCCGGTGCAATACGGAATCTGGCTGTCGAAGGTGGTGCAGGGCGATCTTGGCACCGCCATCGTCGCCCGCCGCCCGGTCACTGATCTGATCGCCACCGCCTTGCCGCATTCCCTGTGGCTGGGCGGGCTGGCCCTGCTGTTTTCCAGCGTAGTCGGCATCGTTCTGGGTGTCGTCGCCGCGCTGAACAAGGATGGCTGGCCGGACAAGATGATCATGGGCGGGGTTCTCGTCGGCTCCACCATGCCCAGCTTCTGGCTGGGGCTGCTGCTGATCCTGGCTTTCTCGGTCTGGTTGGGATGGTTTCCCGTTTCAGGCGCCAGAGGGTGGAACTCGCTTGTGCTGCCGGTGCTGACCATCGGGCTTGGCGGCACGGCCCTGGTCGCCCGCATCACCCGCGTTTCGATGATCGAGGCGGCCGGACGGGATTTCGTGGCCTTGCTGCATGCCAAGGGTCTGTCGCCCCTGCGGATCCAACTGCGCCATGTCCTGCGTCAGGCCCTTATTCCGGTGATCACAATTCTGGCGCTGCGGATCGGCTGGATCCTTGGGGGCGCGGTCACGGTCGAAGTGGTCTTTGCCCGCCCGGGTCTAGGGACCTTGCTGATCAAGTCACTTGGCCAGCACGATTATCCCGTGGTGCAGGCCTGCCTGCTGATGCTGGCGATGGCGGTCATGCTGGGCACGCTGCTGGGTGACATCCTTCAGGCTGCAATGGACCCGCGGGTCCGGGCGGCACTGGAATGACGATGCCCGCCCCGATCCGCGCGCTGCGCCGCCCGACCGGAGCCATTGCCGCAGGCTGGCTGCTGGCCGTGATCTTCGCCGCCCTCTTTGCGCCACTGCTCACCCCCTATGCCTATGACGTCCAGAACCTGCCGCAGGCCTACCAGCCTGCGTCGTCGGCACATTGGCTGGGCACAGACGAATTCGGCCGCGATCTGCTGACGCGGTTGATCTATGGCGCGCGCACCTCGCTGTCCGTCAGCGCCACCGCCATTGCCATCTCGGTTGCCTGCGGCATGACCTTGGGCGCCGCCGCGGCCTGGTTCGGCGGCTGGCTGGATCGTGTCGTGACCATGGTGGTCGACATGACTTGGTCCTTTCCGGAAATCCTGATCGCGCTGATCCTTGTCGCCATCATCGGCCCCGGCACCACAGGCACCATGATTGCCATCTCGGTCGCCTATCTGGCGCAGTTCACCCGGCTGACCCGCGCCCAGATCATGACCCTCAAGGGCGAGACCTTTGTCGAGGCCGCCCGGTCACTTGGCGCAACGAACGGCCACATCCTGTTCCGGCACCTGCTGCCCAATGCCTTGGCCCCTGTTCTGGTCTCGGCCATGCTGGCCACCGGCGATGCGATCATTCTTGAGGCCACGCTTGGCTTCTTCGGTCTTGGCGCGCAGCCGCCGACGCCCAGCTGGGGCGGGATGATGTCGGCGGGCTCTGCCCTGGTGTTCAAGGCGCCGTGGATCATCATCTTCCCGGGCCTTGCCGTTGCCATCACGGTGATCGCCATCAACCTGTACGGCGATGCCCTGATCGCCGCGCTGGATGTGCGTGCCAAAGTGCGGAGGACCGCATGACGGCCTTGCTGGAGCTTTCCGAAGTCAATGTCGCGATCGGCACGACGGCGCTGCTGGACCGGATCAGCCTTCGGGTCGACAAGGGCCAGATCCTCGGGCTGGTGGGCGAAAGCGGGTCGGGCAAGTCACTGACCGCCACCGCCGCCATGGGCCTGCTGCCGCTGATCGGGGGCCGGGTCACGGCGGGGACCGTCCGCTTCGACGGGCAGGATCTGGCTGCGATGACGGACCGCCAGCGCCGCGCGCTGCGCGGTCGCCGCATCGGCTTCGTCAGCCAGAACCCGATGACCGCACTGGACCCCGTCCAAAGGATCGGCGAACAGGTCGATGTCGTATCGCGTCTGCATCTCGGGCTGTCGCGGCAGGCCGCGCGGACCCGCACGCTGGACCTGCTGACGCAACTCCGCATTCCCGAGGCGGCGGCAGTGGCGGAATCCTGGCCGCATCAGCTCTCGGGCGGGATGAAGCAACGCATCGTGATTGCCATGGCGCTGGCCGGCGACCCGGACCTGATCATCGCGGATGAGCCGACGACAGCCTTGGATGTGACCGTTCAGGCGCAGATCATCCAGATTCTTGGCGCGCTGGTGCGCGACCGCGGGCTGGCGCTGCTGTTGATCACCCATGACATGGGCGTGGTGGCACAGGTCTGCGACCGGGTGACCGTGCTTTATGCCGGGCGCGTGGCCGAAGAAGGCCCCGTCGGCCCGATCTTCGCTGCCCCCGCGCATCCCTATACCGCCGCCCTGATCGGCTGCATTCCGCAGGAAGGCATGGAGAAGGGTGCGCTGAAAGGCATTCCCGGCACTGTGCCTTCGGCCCTAGCCTTCCCGTCCGGCTGCCGCTTTGGGCCACGCTGCGCCCGTGCCGATGCCGCCTGCCAGCAGGTCCCGCAACTGCGGTCGCGGGGGCAGGGTCTTGTCGCCTGCCACCATGCCGAGGATGGCGCATGACCCCCTTGATCCAAATCGATGCCCTGTCGAAACGCTTCCGCTCCGGCGGCGGGCTTCTGTCGCGCCCGCGCACCATGCTGGCCGTTCGCGATGTCTCGCTGTCCATCGGCAAGGGCGAGGTCGTCGGTGTCGTCGGCGAAAGTGGCTGTGGCAAGTCCACCCTCGCCCGGCTGGTCCTGCGGTTGATCGAACCGACCACCGGCAGCATCACCTTCGACGGCACCGAGGTAACCACCCTTCCCCCGGCCGCGCTGCGCCAGTTGCGCCGCCGCATCGCGATGGTGTTTCAGGACCCTTATTCCAGCCTGGACCCACGCTACACGCTGGCGCAGGTTCTGGCTGAACCCTACCAGGTGCAGCGCCAGAAACTTCCGGCCGAGTCGGTTGCGGAAATGCTGTCGGCGGTCGGCCTGCCCGAAGGCCTTGCGCAAAGCCACCCCCACCAATTGTCCGGCGGCCAGCGTCAGCGGGTTGGCATTGCCCGGGCGCTGGCGATGCGCCCGGATTTCGTGGTGCTTGATGAGCCGACAGCCTCGCTCGATGTGTCGATCCAGGCGCAGATCATCGCCCTGCTCGAGGATCTGCGCGACCGGATGGGGCTGACCTATCTCTTCATCAGCCACGATCTTGGTCTGGTCCGCTATTTCTGCGACCGGATCGTGGTAATGTATCTGGGGGCCGTGGTCGAGGTTCTGCCAGAGCCCAGGGCCGCGCCCCGTCATCCCTATACTGTCGCGCTGATCCAGTCAGGCTTTGTCCCTGATCCGGCAAAGCGCCGCGATCTGACCCCGCTGCAAGGCGAAATCCCCAGCCCCTTCGCGCTGCCCCCCGGCTGTGCCTTTGCCAGCCGCTGCGGGTTTGCCAGCAGCCGCTGCCGGACAGAAACGCCGAAACTCAGCCAGGACTCCACCCATCCCGTCGCCTGCCACCATCCGCTTTGAAAAGGCCCCCCATGCCCTTCCACGTCCTCACTGCCGCCTTCGTCCACGAAAGCAACACCTTCAAGAAGGGCGAGACCAGCCTGCAGGACTTTCGCGACGATGTGCTGGATCTGGGCCAGTCCGCCGTGGACCGCTTCGGCAATACCAATGACGAGCTGGCAGGGTTTCTCGACGCCGCGCGCGAGGGCGGCTGGCGCATGACCCACACGGTCTCGGCCCATGCAACCCCGGGCGCGCGCGTGTCGCAAGAGGCGTTTGACCATATCGCCGGGATCATCTGCGATGCCGCGCGCGAACATGCGGCCACTTTGGACGGGGTCGCGCTGAGCCTGCACGGCTCGATGGTGCCCAGCTTCTGCGAGGATGGCGAAGGAGAGCTTCTTCGCCGTCTGCGCGCGATCCTTGGCGACGATCTGCCCA
>Ga0209369_1000881_pt1 | contig 21488 bp, 18 predicted proteins | sample EBPBio142010_DNA_FD_185865 | JGI IMG/M metagenome (GOLD analysis project Ga0209369, IMG submission 185865) | Wastewater treatment Type I Accumulibacter community from EBPR Bioreactor in Madison, WI, USA - Reactor 1_10/4/2010_ DNA (SPAdes)... | ecosystem: Engineered > Bioreactor > EBPR >... | reverse complement strand
ACGCTGGCCGGCGCCACCAGCAGGCGCACGCCGGGCGCGATGCGGTAGCCGGCCAGCACGCGCGCCGCGGCGCGCAGGTCGTCGAGCTTGGCGCCGGTGCAGGCGCCCAGGTAGGCCACGTCGATGGAGGTGGGCTCCAGGTCGTCCACCGCGCGCACGTTGGACGGGCTGTGCGGCAGCGCCACCTGCGGCGCCAGCACCGACGCATCGAAATGCAGGCGCGGGCCCGGTGCGTCCTCGTCGCTGCGCCATGTGCCGACCTCGACACCGGGCGCGCCGTGCGCGGCCAGCCAGTCGCGTGTGACCGCATCGGGCGCCACCAGGCCCACCTGCGCGCCCAGCTCGGCGCTCATGTTGCACAGGGTCATGCGCTCGGCCATCGGCAGCGCGGCCACCGCCTCGCCGCAGTACTCCACCGCCTGGTACTGCCCGCCGTTCAAGCCCAGCCGGCCGATCAGGTGCAGCATCATGTCCTTGGCGCTGACACCGTCGACCAGCCGCCCGCTGAAGCGCAGGAAGATCGTCTGCGGCACCTTCAGCCAGATCTCGCCGGTGACCAGCACGCCCAGCATTTCGGTGGCGCCGATGCCGAACATGTACGCGCCGAAGGCCCCGCCGGTGGGCGAATGCGAATCGCCGCCCACGCAGAACATGCCCGGCCGCAGGTGGCCATGCTGCGGCACCACCACGTGGCAGATGCCCTGGCTGTCGTAGACATGCGGCAGCCGCTCGCGCTGCGCGAATTCGCGCGCGATGCGCACGATGCGGCGCGATTCGTCGTCGGCCTCGGGCACGTAGTGGTCAATGACCAGCACCACGCGCTGCTTGTCCCAGATGGGCGCGCCCAGCTCGGCCAGCATCGGCGCCAACCGGCGCGGGCCGCTGGAATCGTGGAACATCGCCAGGTCGACGCGGCAGTTGACGATCTCGCCAGGCGTCACCTGCTCGCGGCCGGCGGCGCGCGCCACCAGCTTCTGCGCCAGCGTGGTGGGGGGGCGTTGCGCGACGGCCATGATCACACCCCCAGGTAGGCGCGCTTCAGCTCGGGGCTGCGCAGCAGCTCGGCCGGTGTGCCGCTGAAGCGCACGGCGCCGTTCTCCAGCACATAGGCGCGGTCGGCGATGGCCAGCGACTGGCCGACGTTCTGCTCCACCAGCAGCACCGCCAGGCCTTGCTCATGCAGGCGGCCGATCAGCGCGAACATCTCTTCCACCAGCAGCGGCGACAGGCCCAGCGAGGGCTCGTCCAGGATCAGCAACTTGGGCTCGGCCATCAGGCCGCGGCCGATGGCCAGCATCTGCTGCTCACCTCCGCTGAGCGTGCCGGCCAACTGGCGCTCGCGGTCGCGCAGCTTGGGGAAGACCTCGAACACCTTCGCCAGGTTGGCACTGCGGCGCTCGCGGCCGCGGGCATAGGAGCCGAGTTCCAGGTTCTCGAGCACGCTCAGGTTGGGGAACACACGCCGCCCCTCGGGCACCTGGATCAGCCCGGCGCGCACCACCTCGCGGCTGCGCGCGCGCGTCAGGTCGGCGCCGTCGAAGACCACGCGGCCCGACCAGGCCGGCACCAGCGCGCTCACCGTGTTGTTCAGCGTCGACTTGCCGGCGCCGTTGCTGCCCAGCAGCGCCACCGTCTCGCCGGCGCGCACCTGCAGGTCCACGCCGCGCAGCACCTCCACGCGGCCATAGCCGCTGCGCAGGCCTTCCACCGACAGCAAGGCGGTCACGAAGCGGACTCCAGCAGCCGCGCCGCGGTGCCGTGGCCCAGGTAGGCCTCGACCACCGCCGGGTTGCGCGTCACCTCGGCCGGCGTGCCCTGCGCGATCAGCTTGCCCTGCGACAGCACCCACACCTGCTCGGCCAGGTTCATCACCGCCTGCATCACGTGCTCGATCATCAGCACGGTCACGCCGCCGGCGACGATGCCGCGCACCACGGGCAGCATCTCGGCGATCTCCTGCGGGTTCAGGCCGGCCAGCACCTCGTCCAGCAGCAGCAGCTTGGGCTGCGTGGCCAGCGCGCGGGCCAGTTCCAGCCGCTTGCGGCCGGCCACGGTCAGGTCGGCCGCGGGCTTGTCCAGCTGCGGGGCCAGGCCCACCCGCACGGCCACGCGCTCGGCCTCGGCCAGCGCCTCGCGGCGCCCGGCCAGGTGCAGGTGCGCGCCGACGGCGATGTTCTCGCGCACCGTCTGCCCGGCAAAGGGCTGCACGATCTGGAAGGTGCGCGTCAGCCCGGCGCGCGCGTTCAGGTGCGGCGGCCGGCCGGTGATGTCGCGGCCGTCGAAGCGCACCGTGCCGCGGTCGGGCCGCAGGAAGCCCGAGGCGATGGCGAACAGCGTGGTCTTGCCGGCGCCGTTGGGGCCGATCAGCGCGCTCAGGCTGCCAGCGGGCACGGCGAAGCTGACGTCGTCCACCGCGCGCAGCCCGCCGAAGGCGATGGCCACGCCGCGTACGTCCAGCAGCGGTTCAGTCATCGCGCCCCCGCCAAAGCCGCCGCACCGACAGCCCGATGCCGGCGATGCCGCGCGGCACGAAGGTGACGATCAGCACCAGCACCACGCCGTAGATCACCATGTTCAGCCCGGGCAGGTCGCCGAACAGGTTGCGCGTGGCATCCGACAGCCCGTGCAGCGCCAGTGCGCCCAGCACCGGGCCCCACAGCGTGCCCATGCCACCGACGATGGCGCCGAGCAGCGCCTCCACCGAGGTGGTGGGCCCGTAGGCGATGCCGGGGTCGATGTAGTGGAACATCTGCAGGTAGAAGGCGCCGGCCGCACCCATGAAGGCGGCGGACAGCACGCAGGCCGCCAGCTTGGTGGCGAAGGGGTCGATGCCCAGCGCGCGCGCGGCGTCCTCGTTGTCGCGCACCGCCTGCAGCCGCGCGCCGAAGCGCGAATGGCGCAGCCAGGCGGTGGCCAGCAGCGCCAGCGTCACCAGCCCCAGCACCAGGAAGCCGTAGCCGCGCGGCGAGGCGAACTGCAGCGCGGCGGCCGATTCCTGCAGCGGCAGCATCAGGCCGACGCCGGCGCCGGTGAAGGGCAGCTGCAGCGCGACGATGCGGAACACCTCGGCGAAGGCCAGCGTCACCAGCGCGAAGTACGAGCCCTTCAGGCCATAGCGGAAGGCCAGCGCGCCGACGAAGGCCGCCACCGCCGCCGCGGCCACCACGGCCAGTGGCAGCGCCAGCCAGGCCGGCAGCCCGCCCTGCAGCTGGGCCACGGCCTGCGCATAGGCCCCCGTGCCGAAGAACAGCGCATGGCCGAAGGAGAACTGCCCGCCGTAGCCGCCCAGCAGGTTCCAGGCCTGCGCCAGCAGCGTGGCATAGAGCGCCATGGTGACGAAGTTGAGCATCACGCCGGAACCGGTGCTGGCCAGCAGCGCGCCGACCAGGGCGACGAACACGGCGATGGCGGCCAGGTCGCGCATGGTTCAGGCGCGCTCGCCGAACAGGCCCTGCGGCCGCACCAGCAGCACGGCGATGAAGATCAGGTAGATGCCCACCTGCCCCAGCGAATCGCCGAACCACAGGCCGCCCAGCGATTCGACCACGCCGACCAGCAGCCCGCCCAGCAGCGCGCCGCCGAAGCTGCCCATGCCGCCCAGCACGACGATGGTGAAGGCCACCAGCACGAAGCCCGAGCCGACCTGCGGGTTCACGTAGTAGGCCGGCAGCAGGAAGCAGGCGGCCGCACCCAGGCAGGCCAGGCCGATGCCGTAGCTGACGGCATAGACATGCTCGACGTCGATGCCCATCAGCCGCGCGCCCTGCTTTTCCTTGGCCACCGCGCGGATGGCGCGGCCCAGGTCGGTGCCGCGCATCAGCAGCAGCAGCGCAGCCGCGGTGGCCAGCGCGCCACCGAAGGCCACCAGCTTGGGCAGCGCGATCATCGCCTCGGCGCCGAAGGGCCCGGGCAGCGCCACCGTGCTCAGCGTGTAGGCGGTGTCGATGGTGCGCGTGTCGGACTTGAAGACCAGCAGCGCCAGGTTCTCCATCACGATGGCCAGGCCAAGGGTGACCAGCAGAATGTTCTCGTCCTTGCCGTGGCTGGCGCGGTTGATGATGCCGCGCTGCAGCGCATAGCCCAGCGCGAACATGCCGGCCACCACCAGCGGCAGCACGGCATACGGGTCCCAGCCCAGGCGCTGGTGCAGCAGGTACACCGCGTACAGCGCCAGCATCAGCGCCGCGCCGTGTGCGAAGTTGATGATGTGCAGCACGCCGTAGATCAGCGTCAGGCCCAGCGCCACCAGCGCGTACACCGCGCCGGTGGTCAGGCCGTTGAGCACGGCCGGGTAGAGGATGCCCAGGTCGAACATCGGCGGCGGCGCGCGGGCTGCGTTAGGCCTTCATCGGGAACACCGGCTCGGCCTGGCGGTAGTCGCGCGGGATGATGACCTTGATGTCGCCGCCCAGCACCTGCGTCATCAGCGGCTGCGCACCGGTGTTCTGGCCGTCGACCATCTTGGTCGGGCCGTAGGGCATGAAGTGGTCGGCGAAGGTGGAATTGGCCAGCGCGGTGGTGATGGCCGCGCGGTCGGCGCTGCCGGCGCGGTTGATGGCGTCGGCCAGGTACATCGTGGCCGTGTAGGTGTTGAAGATCTCGTAGGTGAAGAACAGGCCCTTGGCCTCGACGCGCTTGCGCAGGTCCAGCGCACGCTTGTCCTTGGGGTTGAACCAGTGGTTGCAGTCGATGATGCCGTTGGCTGCGTCCGGAAATTCCTTCAGGAACTTGAAGCTCGACGCCGCGCCGCCCAGCACCGAGTACACCGCCTTCGGCTGCACCTTCTGCTGCTGCATCGTGCGCAGCAGCAGCGCGTATTCGTTGTAGTAGTTGGCCGGGATGACGATGTCCGGGTTCAGCGCCTTCATGCGCAGCACGATGTTGTTGAAGTCGCGCGTCGGGTTGGCGTGCTTGATCACCTCCTTGACCTCGAAGCCGTAGCCGGGCAGTTCGCGCGCCAGCAGGTTGGCGGTGCCGGTGCCGAACAGGCTTTCCTCGTGGATGATCATCACCGTCTTGGCCGGGTTGCCGGCGGTGCGGTTCAGCACGAACAGGTTGGCCATCGCCACCTCGGCGCACTTGCCGTAGCCGGGCCCGAAGCGGAAGGTGTTCTTCAGGCCGCGCTGCACGATCTGGTCGGCCACGCCCACGTCCACCACGTGCGGCAGGTTGTGCTTGGCGGCGGCCTGCGTGGTGGCCAGGCAGATGGCAGAGGCGAAGGCGCCGACGATCGACGACACGCCGGCCTCGTTCATCTTCTCGACTTCGGCCGCGCCGACCTGCGGCTGCGACTGCGCGTCGCCCAGCATCGGCTCGATCTTGGCGCCGCGCAGGCCCTTCAGGCCGCCGGCCTTGTTCAGGTCTTCGATGGCCATCAGCGCGCCTTCGCGGCACTGCTGACCCGAGAAGGCCAGCGCGCCGGTCACCGGATGCAGTACGCCGATCTTGACGGGCGCGCCTTGCGCGGTGGCGATCATCGGGAAGGCCAGCGCCGAGGCGGTGGCGGCCGATTGCGACAGGAACTGGCGGCGGTTGCTCATGACAGGGCTCCTCGGGCGGTGGGTTTGGGGGGGGCGGGGCGGGAAGCGTCGTGGCCGACCCAGACGCGGGCGTCGATGTCGCCCACGCGGGACAGGTCCATGCGGTATTCGTAGCGGTCGGGCCGGTACAGGCCCTGCAGCCATTGCACCGGCCGGCCGGCGGCGTCGTGCACCAGGCGGTTGACGGCCAGCAGCGCCGAGCCGACGGCCACGTCCAGCGCGGTCGCGCTGCGGTCGTCGGCCAGCCGGGCCGAGATGGCCTGCTGCGCATGGCCGATGCGCACGCCGGCGCGCTCCAGCAGCACCAGCAGCGGTTCGCGCACCAGCGCGCGGCTGTCGATGCCGGCGGCCAGCGGCGCCGGCACGAAGGTGGTGATCAGCGACAGCGGGCCTTCGCGGGTGGAACGCACACGCACCGCCTTGTGCACCGGCGCGCCCGGCGCCAGCTGCAGCACCTGGGCCACGGCCTCGGTGGCGGCGACCTGGCCGCATTCGAGCACGCGCACCCGCGTGGCCAGGCCGTGCGAGACGATGTTCTCCAGCAGGCCCGACAAGGGCCGCGCGGCGCTGCCGACGGCGCTGCGTGCGGCGGCCGGCGGACGGCGCACCACGGTGCCGCGACCCGGCGTGCGCTGCAGCCAGCCTTCGGCCGCCAGTTGCTCCAGTGCCTTGCGGATGGTGATGCGCGCGACGCCGAAGCGCGCGGCCAGCGCCACTTCGCCGGGCAGCGCCTCGCCCAGGCTGCCATCGGCCAGCTGCTCGCGCAGCAGCAGGTAGATCTGGTGGTACTTGGGCAGCGGCAGGGCGCGGTTCACGCCGCGGACGGTATGCGCAGTCCTAATGTCCTGTCAATAGGACATTATGCGCCGGCCTCGTGTCGGGGCTAGACTGCGCCGACTTGCAAGCCGCCGGAGGATGCCGATGAACGCCCGCGACCCGAACCTGCCGCTGCCCGCCGACGAAGCCAGTGCGCTGGCCGCCTTTGCCGACCAGGCCTGGGAGCAGCGCATCCTGCCGGCGCTGACCGACTACATCGCGGTGCCGGCCAAGAGCCCGATGTTCGATGCCGAATGGCAGGCCCACGGCCTGCTGGACAAGGTGGTGCGCGATGCCGCGGCCTGGGTCGAATCGCGCAAGGTGGCGGGCCTGAAGCTGGAGCTGATCCGCCTGGAAGGGCGCACGCCGCTGATCTTCTTCGACGTGCCGGCCACGCGCCCCGATGCGACGCACACCGTCGTCTTCTACGGCCACCTGGACAAACAGCCCGAGTTCAACGGCTGGCGCAACGACCTGGGCCCGTGGACGCCGAAGTTGGAGAACGGCAAGCTCTACGGCCGCGGCGGCGCCGACGACGGCTATGCGGTGTACGCGGCGATCAGCGCGATCGAGGCGCTGGACGCGCAGGGCCTGGGCCGGCCGCGCTGCGTGGGCCTGATCGAGGCCTGCGAGGAAAGCGGCTCGCCCGACCTGCCGATGTACCTGGACCAGTTGCGCCCGCGGCTGGGCGATGTCGGGCTCGTCGTCTGCCTGGACAGCGGCGCCGGCAGCTACGACCAGCTGTGGCTGACCACCAGCCTGCGCGGCATGGCCAGCGGCGTGCTGAAGGTCGAGGTGCTGGACGAAGGCATCCATTCCGGCGACGCCAGCGGCGTGGTGCCGTCGAGCTTCCGCATCCTGCGCCACGTGCTCGACCGGCTGGAGGATTCGGCCAACGGCGAACTGCTGCCGCGCGACTTCCACTGCGAGATCCCGGTGCAGCGCATCGAGCAGGCCATGGCGGCGGCCGCGATCCTGAAGGACGAGGTCTACAAGCGCTTCCCCTGGGCCTGCGGTGCCGACGGCGGCCCCGTGCTGCCCACCACCACCGACCCGGTGCAGGTGCTGCTGAACCGCACCTGGCGGCCGGCCCTCAGCGTCACCGGCGTCGACGGCTTCCCGGCCCTGGCCAATGCAGGCAACGTGCTGCGGCCGCACACCGCCTTCAAGCTGAGCCTGCGCCTGCCGCCGCTGGTGGACGGCGCGGCGGCCACGCAGCGCCTGAAGACCCTGCTGGAGGACAACGCGCCCTACAACGCGAAGGTCACCTTCCACCCCGACAGCGCCGCCACCGGCTGGAACGCGCCGGCGCTGTCGCCGTGGCTGGAGCGGGCGCTGAACGAGGCCTCGCAGGCGCACTACGGCGCGCCGCTCGGCTACATCGGCCAGGGCGGCACGATCCCGCTGATGAGCATGCTGCAGCAGGGCTTCCCGGCGGCACAGATGATGGTCTGCGGTGTGCTGGGCCCGAAGAGCAACGCCCACGGGCCGAACGAGTTCCTGCACGTGGGCTACGGCAAGCGGCTCACCGCCGCCGTGGCGCAGGTGGTGGCGGCCTGCCCCTGAGCCGCAGGCGGGCCGCAATCTGCAGGCCTGTTGCGTTGCCTCAATAGGCCGCGGCGCCTGCGCGGCCTAGCATCCTTTCGAGCGGCACCGCGGGTGCCGGACGCCGGAAGGGGGCCGACAAATGCAAGGTCGTGACACGCGGGGCAGGACCCGCGGATGGGTGGCGGGCGTGGTGCTGGTGGCCGGCCTGGGCCCGGCCCTGTGCGCGAACGCGCAGCCCGTCAACATGGTGGCGCAGCGTGCCGTGGTGGTGGGCGACCTGGAGCACGGGGCGACCTGGGGCGACGACAGCCCGTATGTGTTTCTGGGCGGCTTCTCGGACACCGCCGAGGCCTACCTGGGCGGGACGCACCCCTATCCGGGCTACCCCGACTTCACGACGAACGAGCTTGCCGTCGCCAGGCAGAAGTCCTTCGTCGATCCCGGCACGGGCCAGATTGCCGGCACGGGCGAGGCCGGCATCGGCTTCAGCCTCGTCGATGCAGACCTGGGCTATGCACGCTCGTCGCTCGACGTCAGCTTCGATCTCGCCACGCCGCACACCTACCAACTGACCGGCCTGCTCGAGGCCAACACGGACGGCGGCCTGGGCGTGGCCGCGCTCAGCCTGGCGGGGCCCACGTCCTTCGCGTTCAAGAAGCAGGGCTGGGGCGATGGGCTCGCACTGAACCAGACCGGCACGCTGGCCGCGGGCAGCTATCACCTGAGCCTTTATGCGCTGATGCAACCCGGTTGCCAGCCGGATGATTGCTCGGCCTATTCGTGGATGGGCGGGCAGAGCCGCTTCGCGGTGGACTTGCGCGTGGCGGCGGTGCCGGAACCGGCCACCTACGCGCTGCTGCTGGCCGGCCTGGGCACGCTGGGCTTCGTCGGGCGGCGGCAGGGGCGCCGTCGTTAGCGCATCGAGAAGGCTTCGGTGGGCTTGAGGCCGCTCATCGGCTCCAGCAGGCTCAGCAGCGGCTTCAGAGGCGCATAGCGCGTGGCCACCCGGGTGGCATAGGCAAAGAAGCGCGGCAGGTCGGCCGCATAGGCCGGCTTGCCGTCGCGGTGCTTCAGCCTGCAGAAGATGCCCAGCACCTTCAGGTGGCGCTGCAGGCCCATCCATTCCAGCGCGCGCCAGAACTCGCCGAAATCGGCCGACAGGTCCTCGCCCAGCGGCACGCCGGCGCGCTTGGCCTCGCTCCAGTAGCGCACGGCCCAGTCGATCTCGCGCTCTTCGTCCCAGCTGATGAAGGCATCGCGCAGCAGCGAGGCCACGTCGTAGCTGACCGGCCCGCGCACCGCGTCCTGGAAGTCGAGGATGCCGGGGTTGGGCTCGGCCACCATCAGGTTGCGCGGCATCCAGTCGCGGTGCACCGCCACCGTCGGCTGCGCCAGCGCGCTGTCGATCAGCAGCCGGCACACCTTCTGCCAGCGCGTCTGCTCGGCCGTGCCCCACTGCAGGCCGAACTCGCGCTGCACGCACCAGTCGGGGAACAGCCACAGCTCGCGCGTCAGCAGCGCCTCGTCGTAGGGCGGCAGGTCGTGGGCAGGCACCTTCAGCTGCCACTGCACCAGGGCGCCGATCGCGTCGCGCATCAGCCGGTCGGCATTTGCCGCATCGGCCTGCTGCAGCGCCGCCAGGTACAGATCGCTGCCCAGGTCGCTGAGGAGCAGGAAGCCCTGCGCGGCATCGCATTCCAGCACCTGCGGACCGTGCAGCCCCGCCGCGCCGATGTAGCCCGCCACCTGCACGAAGGGGCGCACGTCTTCCTGCGGCGGCGGCGCGTCCATGATGATCCGGTGGCCGGCGGCCCCGGCGATGCGCAAATAGCGGCGGAAGCTGGCGTCGGCCGAGGCCGGTGCCAGCGTCTGCGGCTGCAGGCCGTGGCGCGGCGCGATCGCCTCCAGCCACTGCTCGAAGGCGTGCTGCCGTGCGGCATCGGGCCAGGGGATCGGCGCGCGCGGCGCCTCGGTGGTCTGGGTCATCGGAGGCCGGCGCTGCGGGTGCGCGCTCATTGGATAATGAATTCTACAAATCGGCCGTTCCACGCAGCGCCGGCGCGCTGCGCCGGCAGTTGCACGAGCGACGTATTCCGTGCCTGCCCTCGCGTCCACCGCCCTCGCCCCGTTGCGTACCCTGCTGCCGCTGCTGGCCCTTTGCCTGAGCGCCGCCGAGGCGCTGGCGCAGCAGGCGCCGGCTGCCGAGTCCGGCGCGCCGCTGCAGGCCAGCCCGCGGCTGCAGCCGGCGCCCAGCGACGACGCGGCGCGTCGCCAGGCGCCGCTGTACCTGCGCGCCGACCAGCTGAGCGGCCAGCCCGGGACCCAGCTGCAGGCCGACGGCCGGGTGGAGCTGCGCCATGCCGGCGTGGTGCTGCGCGCCGACCAGCTGCGCTACGACATGGCCGAGGACCTGGCCGTCGCCCAGGGCAAGGTGCGCATCACGTTCCAGGGATCGTCCTTCAGCGGGCCCGAGGTGCAGCTGAAGGTGCAGCGCATGGAAGGCTTCGTGCGCGAGCCCGAATACCTGCTGGCCATCACCGGCGCCGGCGGGCGCGCCGAGCGCATCGACATCCTGGGCCCGGCGCAGGCGCGCGTGATCGAGGGCAACTACACCAGCTGCCGGCGCGATGGCGCCGAGGCGCCCGACTGGGTGCTGAGCGCCCGCCAGCTCGACCTGGACCTGGACGCCGGCGTCGGCGTGGCCCATGACGCGACGCTGCGCTTCCTGGACGTGCCGATCCTGTCGCTGCCCAGCTTGAGCTTCCCGCTCAGCGAGCAGCGCAAGTCGGGCTGGCTGCCGCCGAACCTGGACTTCACCACCGGCAGCGGCATGGAAGTGGCCGTGCCCTACTACTGGAACATCGCGCCGAACCGCGATGCCACGCTGATGCCGGGCATCTCCACCCGCCGCGGCTTTGCCGTCACCGGCGAGTTCCGCTACCTGGAGCCCGACTACGCCGGCGAGGTCGACCTGAACCTGCTGCCCTACGACCAGGTGGCCAAGGAGACCCGCTACTGGTTCACCTTCGACCACAGGGGCAAGGTAGGCAGCGACATCCGCTACGCGGCCAACGTGGAGCGCGTGTCCGACGACGCCTGGTGGACGGACTTCCCGCGCCGCCACCTGGCGCTGACGCCGCGGCTGCTGCCGCTGACCGCGGAGGTGGAGCGCGATTTCGGCAGCCCGGCGCTGGGCATGGAGCTGTACGCGCGCACGCAGCGCTGGCAGGTGCTGCAGAACCCGAACACGATGGAGGCGCCCTTCGACCGCGCCGCGCAGTTCGGCGCGCGCGGCAGCGGCAAGCTGCTGGGCGGCGCGCAGTTCGCGCTGGAGACCGAGGCCAACCACTTCATGCTGCCGCAGAACCCGGGCTACCCGGCGGCGAACACGCCGTCCAACGGCTCGCGGCTGCACATGCAGGGCTGGGTGAGCCGGCCCTGGCGCGAGCCCGGCTGGTGGATCACGCCCAGCCTGCTGTTCAACGCCGCCAGCTATTACACCGAGGAGCCGATGCCCGACGGCCGCAGCAGCGCCGGGCGCATCATCCCCACCTTCAGCCTGGGCGGCGGGGCCGAGTTCGAGCGCTCCACGCAGTGGCTGGGCCGCAGCCTGCGGCAGACGCTGGAGCCGCGGCTGCTGTACGTGAACACGCCCTACGTCGACCAGTCGAACTTCCCGAACTTCGATTCGGCGGTAAAGGACTACAGCTTCGCCACCATCTATTCGGAAAACGTGTTCTCCGGCATCGACCGGGTGTCGGACACCAACGCGCTGACCGCCGGCGTGACCACGCGCATGCTCGATGCCACCAGCGGCGTGGAGCTGCTGCAGCTGGGCATCGTGCAGCGTTACCTGTTCAACCAGCAGGTCATCACCGACACCGGCGTGCCCGAGAACCGCGGCTATTCCGACGTGTTGCTGCGTGGCTCGACGCGGGTGATGGAGCCCTTCAACCTGGAAGGCTACCTGCGCTACAGCCCGTCCTCGGACCAGATCATGCGCACGATCCTGGGCATGCAGTACGCGCCCGGGCCCTTCCGCACGCTGAACCTGACCTACCGCTACGCGCGCGACGTCAGTTCGCAGTGGGAAGCCTCCTGGCAATGGCCGCTGTACCAGCCCGGCGGCACGCCGCAGCGCCGCGAATGGGACGGCAGCCCGCGCAGCTGCGGCGGCGCCTGGTACACGGTGGGCCGGCTGATCTACAGCACCACCGACGACCGCTTCACCGATTCGATCGTCGGCCTGGAGTACGACGCCGGCTGCTGGATCGCCCGCGTGGCGGTGAGCCGCTGGTCCACTGGCGTCAGCGAGGCCTCGACGCAGGTGCTGCTGCAGCTGGAGCTGGTCGGCCTGTCCCGGCTGGGCACCAATGCCATCGGCATCCTGAGGGAGAATATTCCCGGTTACCAACTGCTGCGCAACAAGAGCACAGCGTCCCCGGCCTCGGCCTACTATGACTGATCCGCTTCGCAGACTCCGCTGGCCGGGCCTGGCAATTGCCATTGGCCTGTGCCTGCCGTCGGCCCAGGCGCAACTGCAGATGCGCAGCGCCACCAGCCCGACGCCGCAGGTGGTGATCCGCGCCCCTTCGTACAGCGGCGACTACATCGTGGCCGTGGTCAACAGTGAGTCGGTCACCGCGGCCGAGCTGGAGCAGCGCATGGCGCGCATACGGGCGGCCATGGCCGGACGGGGCGGGCAGCTGCCGCCGGTGACCGACGCGCTGCGCCAGCAGGCGCTGGATTCGCTGATCGAGGAACGCGTGCTGCTGACCTATGCGCGCGACAGTGGCATCCGCGTCGACGATGCCGAGGTCGAGCGCGCGGTACAGAGCGTGGCCGCGCAGAACCGCATGACGATGGACCAGCTGCGCGAGCGGCTGCGCGCCGACGGCATGGACATGGCGCGCTTTCGCGCCAGCCTGCGCGACCAGATCCTGCTGGAGCGGGTGCGCGAGCGCGAGGTCGGCATGCGCACCCGCGTGCAGGACATCGAGATCGACAACTTCCTGGCCGAGCGCAACGCGCTGGCCGGCCGCGACAGCGAGCTGAACATCGCGCAGATCCTGGTCGGCGTGCCGGACGGCGCCGCGCCCGACGTCGTGGCGCAGCGCCAGGCCCGGGCCGAGGCGGCGCTGGCCCGGGTGCGCGGTGGCGAGGATTTCGCCACCGTCGCGCGCGAGGTTTCCGAAGACGCCAACCGCAGCCGCGGCGGCGAGATCGGCCTGCGCCCGGCCGGGCGGCTGCCCGACCTGTTCGTCGAGCAGGTGCGCGGCCTGCAGCCGGGGCAGGTGTCGCCGACGCTGCTGCGCTCGGGCGCCGGCTTCCACGTGCTGAAGCTGATCGAGCGCAAGGAGACCACCGGCGTACGCGTCACGCAGACGCGGCCGCGCCACATCCTGCTGCGGCCTTCGCCGCAGCTGAGCGAAGACGTGGCCAAGCAGCGGCTGACCGACATGCGCTCGCAGATCGAACGCGGCAGCGCCACCTTCGAGGCGCTGGCGCGGCAGTTCTCCGAAGACCCGTCTGCCGCCCAGGGCGGCGACCTGGGCTGGGTGAACCCCGGTGCCTTCGTGCCCGAGTTCGAAGAGGCGATGAACCGGCTCACCGTGGGCGGCCTGTCGTCGCCGGTGGTGTCGCGTTTCGGCGTGCACCTGATCGAGGTGGTGGAACGCCGCGAGGCCACGCTGGACGCCCGCCAAGTGCGCGAGCAGGCGCGCATGGCGCTGCGCGAGCAGAAGTTCGAAGAGGCCTATGTCGAATGGGTCAAGGACCTGCGCTCGCGCGCCTACGTCGAACTGCGCGACCCGCCTTGATGCACGCGAGCGGCCGATGAAGCATGTGCCGCGCAAGCGCTTCGGCCAGCATTTCCTCAGCGACGGCCAGGTCATCGATGCCATCGTCGATGCCATCGACCCGCGGCCGGGGCAGGCACTGGTCGAGATCGGCCCGGGCCTTGGCGCGCTGACCTGGCCGCTGCTGGCGCGCTGCGGCGCGCTGACGGTGATCGAGCTCGACCGCGACCTGGCCGCCCGGCTGCGCGCCCGCGGCCAGGGCCTGCAGGTCATCGAGAGCGACGTGCTGGCGGTGGACTTCGGCGCGCTGCGCCAGCAACTGGGCGCGCCGCTGCGCATCGTCGGCAACCTGCCCTACAACATCTCCACGCCGATTCTCTTCCACCTGCTGGAGGCGGCGGCCGTGGTGCAGGACCAGCATGTGATGCTGCAGCGCGAGGTGGCGCTGCGCATGGCCGCCGCGCCCGGCGGGCGCGACTACGGCCGGCTGTCGGTGATGCTGCAGTGGCGCTACGACATCGAGCCGGTGCTCGACGTGCCGCCGCTGGCCTTCGACCCGCCGCCGCAGGTGGATTCGGCAGTGGTGTGCATGCGGCCGCTGCCCGAGGCCGTGGCCGCGCCGCCGGCGCTGCTGGGCGAGCTGGTGACGGTGGCCTTCTCGCAGCGGCGCAAGCTGCTGCGCCACACGCTGGGCCGCTGGCTCGAGGCGCGCGGCTTCACCGGCGAGTTCGACGTGCAGCGCCGTGCCGAAGAGGTGCCGGTGGCGCAGTATGTGGCGCTGGCCCGCCAGCTGGCCGGCTGAGCGCCGCAAAAGCAAACGGCCCCGCAGGGCCGTCTGGTCGGGCTGGACGGCGGCTTCAGGCCGCGGTCAGCCACATGGCGGTGTCGAAGGCACTGCTCATCAGCGGCATGTTCATGCCGAAGTTCGGGTTGGTCCCGTTCTTCGGTACTGCCACCTTGGGCGCCGGCTTGTCGGCCACCACCTGGGTCATCTCCGCCCGTTCCCCTGACCCGATTTCCAGGGAACGGGCTACTGAAAAGAATAGAAACACCTGAATGGTATTCGTCGTTCTCCCCAGAAGTCGGCGGCATCGCGGAACACGTCGAGCAGCTGCTCGCGGGCCTCGCGGTCGAAGCGCGGGTTGTCCGGCAATTGCTCGAGCACGACCACGAAGCCCGGCTGCGCCCCGGCCTTGTGGACCAGGTCGGTCATGCAGTCGTACAGCGCGTCGAGGTTCTTGCCGAAATGGGCCGGGAACAGAAAGGACTCCGCGATCCGGTCCAGCACGTCCTGCTTGGTCTGCGCCGTGGCCAGGTTGGCATACAGGAAATGCTGACCCACGCCTTCGGCGGCGTGCATCAGATCATCCACCCTGTAGGCCCGGATGGCCTGCACGATGTTGGGACGGACTGTTTGCAACAGCATGGTCACCTGCCTCCTTCAATCACAACAACCTCGAACCGGACGTCAATGCACGATGCGGGCAAAGCTCGCATAGTGGTCGCCGGTGTAATAACAGGCTTCGGGCTGGGTCGGTTGACTGCCCCCGCAGACGATGCGGCGGGCCCCGCGGTTCGACGCCCCGGGCGTCTTCACCGTGTACTCCCGGTAGTAGCCCCTGGAATGGGCCGGCAGGAGCTTCTCGCGGTTACCGAACACACTGCCGTCCTTGGCGTAGGGAAACGGGCCACCCTGGCGAATCAGCGCTTCGGTCTTGCGGGCCTCGGCCGGCAACGCCGACAAGGACACCGCGGGCAGATCGGCCGGACTGGCCGGGCTGCGCCCGAAGGCTTCACCGCCGAAGGTCAGAACCCCTGCCGCCGCGATTGCAAGCGCCAACTTCCCAATTGGATGCCCTGGCGAAGGCAAACGCCTCGAAAGCACGGGTTAACCCTGAACAATGAAGCAAGAATGCTACAGGAAAGTGCTCCAAAGCTCAAGTAGCAGCCTCAGAATGGGGCATACAAGATGTAAAGTTAGTTTGCGCACACCTCTACTGCTGTGCGCAACGCGCCGCGGCCGACGGCCGCCGGCTCAGCGGGCGGCGTTGGCGTCGGCGACGGTCAGCGCGGTCATGTTGACGATGCGCCGCACGGTGGCCGAGGGCGTCATCACATGCACCGGCTTGGCCGCGCCCAGCAGCACCGGGCCGATGGCGATGCCGCCGCCGGCGGCCGTCTTCAGCAGGTTGTAGGCGATGTTGGCGGCGTCGATGTTCGGCAGCACCAGCAGGTTGGCGTCGCCGCCCAGCGTGGTGCGCGGCATCAGCTTGCGCCGCGCCTCCTCGTCCAGCGCCACGTCGCCGTGCATCTCGCCGTCCACCTCGAGCCAGGGCGCCTGCTCGCGCAGCAGCGCCAGCGTGCGGCGCATCTTGGCGGCGCTGGGGTGGTCGCTGCTGCCGAAGTTGCTGTGCGACAGCAGCGCGGCCTTCGGCGTGATGCCGAAGCGCAGCATCTCCTCGGCGGCCATGACGGTGATCTCGCTCAGCTCCTCGGCCGTGGGGTCGGCGTTGACGTGGGTGTCCACCAGGAAGACCTGGCGGCCGGGCAGCATCAGCCCGTTCATGCAGGCATAGACGCGCACGTCCTGCGCGGTGCTGGGGCTGCCGCCGACGCGCCGGCCGATCACCTGGTCGATGTAGTGCAGGTGCGCCGCGGTGGTGCCCCAGGTGCCGCAGAGCATGCCGTCGACATAACCCTTTTCCAGCAGCATCGCGCCGATCAGCGTCAGCCGGCGGCGCATCTCGATCTTCGCCACCTGGATCGTCACACCCTTGCGCTCGGTCATGCGGTGGTAGGTGGTGAAGAAATCGCGGTAGCGCTCGTCCTGCTCGACGTTGACCACGTCGTAGTCCACGTCCTGCTTCAGGCGCAGGCCGAACTTCTCGATGCGCGCGGCAATCACCGCCGGCCGGCCGATCAGCGTCGGCCGCGCCAGGTTCTCGTCGACGACGATCTGCGTGGCGCGCAGCACGCGCTCCTCCTCGCCCTCGGCGAAGGCCACGCGCTTGGCCTTGGCCCGCTTGGCCAGCATGAAGATCGGCCGCATCGTGTTGCCGGAGGCGTAGACGAAGCTCTGCAGCTTCTCTGCGTAGACCTCCCAGTCGGTGATCGGCCGGCTGGCCACGCCCGAGCTGGCGGCCGCGCGGGCCACCGCCGGCGCGATCTTGATCATCAGCCGCGGGTCGAAGGGCTTGGGGATCAGGTATTCGGGGCCGAAGGCCAGCGTCTCGCCGGCATAGGCCGCCGCCACCACCTCGCTCTGCTCGGCCTGCGCCAGCTCGGCGATGGCATGCACCGCGGCGATCTCCATCTCATCGGTGATCGTCGTCGCCCCGCTGTCCAGCGCCCCGCGGAAGATGTACGGGAAGCACAGCACGTTGTTGACCTGGTTCGGATAGTCGCTGCGGCCGGTGGCGATGACGGCATCGTCGCGCACCGCGCGCACCTCGTCCGGCAGGATCTCCGGCGTCGGGTTGGCCAGCGCGAAGATCACCGGCCGCGCCGCCATCGTGCGCACCATGTCGGGCTTCAGCACGCCGCCGGCCGACAGGCCCAGGAAGACGTCGGCACCGGGGATCACCTCGGCCAGCGTGCGTAGCGAGGTCGGCTGCGCGAACTGCGCCTTGTCCTCGTCCATCAGTTCGGTGCGGCCCTGCCAGACCACGCCGGCCAGGTCGGTGACCCAGACATGCTCGCGCTTCAGGCCCAGCTTCAGCAGCAGGCTCAGGCAGGCCAAGGCCGCGGCGCCGGCGCCGCTGACCACCACCTTGACCTCGCCGATCTGCTTGCCCACCACCTTCAGCGCGTTCAGCATCGCCGCGCCGACGACGATGGCCGTGCCGTGCTGGTCGTCGTGGAAGACCGGGATCTTCAGCCGCTCGCGCAGCTTGCGCTCGACGACGAAGCAGTCCGGCGCCTTGATGTCCTCGAGGTTGATGCCGCCGAACGTGGGCTCCAGCGCGGCGATCACCTCCACCAGCTTGTCGACGTTCTTCTCGTTGACCTCGATGTCGAACACGTCGATGCCGGCGAACTTCTTGAACAGCACCGCCTTGCCTTCCATCACCGGCTTGGCGGCCAGCGGGCCGATATCGCCCAGGCCCAGCACCGCGGTGCCATTGGTGATCACCGCCACCAGGTTGCCGCGGGTGGTGTAGCGGAAGGCGGTGGCCGGGTCGGCGGCGATCTCCTCGCAGGCCGCGGCCACTCCGGGCGAATAGGCCAGCGCCAGGTCGTGCTGGTTGACCATCTGCTTGGTCGGCACGATGGCCAGCTTGCCGGGCTGCGGGAACTCGTGGTACTCCAGCGCGGCCTGGCGCAGCTCGGCGGCCTTGTTCTTGGTGGTGGGCACGGTGTTGTCTCCGAAGTGGGGCGTCCGGCGCGGGGGCGCATTCTAGGTGCGCAAGCGGCCCCGCGCCGTCCACGCGAAGGCCGAAGTGTGCGCCCCGCGGCGGCACCGGCCATGCGCGAAACTGCGTAGCGCCCGGGCGGTGCCGGCACGCCATACTGCGTCGGCCCAAGCCGGAGCCGATGTGAACCCCGCCACCGCCGCCCCTCCCGCCGCGGCCACCGAACGCCGGCGCCGCTGGCGGCGCCTGGCGTCGTGGAGCGCGATGGCCATGCTGCTGCTGGTGGCCATGACGCTGCTGCTGATCCTGACGCTGCGCCACGAGTCCGGCCGCGCGCAGGAACAGGTCGAGCGCCTGGCCACCGAAGCCGCGGAACAGGTGCGCGCCAGCCTGCTGGGCGCGCAGCAGAGCCTGCAGTCGCTGGCCCTGCCCACCAACGCCGCGCCCGAACGCTGGCGCGCGGAGGCCGACGCGCTGCTGCGCCGCGACGGCCATGCGCTGCGCATCGAACGCCGGCGCGCCGACTGGCAGCTGGTCGATGCCGTCGATTCGCCCTACGGGCCGCCGCTCTTCTCGCAGATCGTCCGCGCCGACATCGACTTCGACACCGCCACCGCCTGCCGCGCCGCGCTGCGCCTGTCGCGGCCCACCTTCAGCGCCAGCTACTTCGTGCCGCGGCGCGACGCCACCGGCCTGGAAGTGCTGGACCTGTGCCTGCCGGTGCGCACCGAGGGCCGCGACGACGGCTTCCTGATCGCCACCTTCTCGCTTCCGGCGCTGCTGGCCGATGCGCTGGCCGCCGACCAGATCCGCCACCACGAGCTGTCCTTCGTCGAAGGCGACGGCGCCCGGCTGGCGCGGGCCGGCTCGTCGCGCGGCCGCGGCGTCTACCGCGCCGACAGCCTGGTCGAGCTGCCCGGCAGCACGCTGCGGCTGCGGTTGGACAGCCAGGCCGGGCCGCCCAGCCTGATTCCCAACGTGGCCACGGCGCTGGTGCTGGGCCTGACGGCGACGCTGTTCGGCCTGCTGCTGCTGCTGGCCCGCGACGCCGGCCGGCGGGCCCGCGCCGAAGCCGCGCTGGCCGAGGCGCTGGCCTTCCGCAAGGCGATGGAGGATTCGCTGCTCACCGGCCTGCGCGCCCGCGACCTGCAGGGCCGCATCACCTATGTGAACCCGGCCTTCTGTGCGATGGTCGGCTTCAGCGCCGAGGCGCTGCGCGAGGCCCCGCAGCCGCCGTACTGGCCGCCCGAGCTGGTGCCCGTCTACGAGCAGCGCCAGGCCGCGCAGCGGCAGGCGTCCGACAACGCCTCGCGCGAAGGCGTCGAGACCCTTTTCATGCGCCGCAACGGCGAGCGCTTCCCGGTGATGATCTACGAAGCACCGCTGGTCGACGGCCAGGGCCGGCACACCGGCTGGATGAGCGCGGTGGTCGACATCAGCGCCCAGCGCCGCGCCGAAGAACTGTCGCGCCAGCAGCAGGAACGGCTGCAGGCCACCGCGCGGCTGGCCACCATCGGCGAGATGGCCTCGCTGCTGAGCCATGAGCTGAACCAGCCGCTGGCCGCCATCGCCAGCTATGCCACCGGCTCGCTGAACCTGATGGAGCAGCCCGACGACGCCACGCCGGCCATGGTGCACGAGGCGCTGCAACGCATCGCCCAGCAGGCCGAGCGCGCCGGCCGCGTGATCAAGAGCGTGCACGACTTCGTGCGCCGCCGCGAGCAGCTGCGCGAGGCGCTGGGCGTCGAGCAGCTGATCGAGGCGGTGCTGCCGCTGGTGCGGCTGCAGGCGCGCAAGAGCGGCACGCAGATCGACGCCGACCTGCCGCAGCCGGCGCCGCGCGTGCTGTGCGACCGCACCATGGTCGAGCAGGTGCTGCTGAACCTGGCGCGCAACGCCATCCAGGCGATGGAACAGAACGCCGACCCGGCCAGCCGCGTGCTGCGCATCCGCGTGCGCCAGACGCACGAGCGCTGGGTCACCTTCTACGTGGCCGATACCGGGCCGGGCATCGACCGCGAGCTGGGCGCGCGGCTGTTCACGCCCTTCTTCACCACCCGGCGCGAGGGCATGGGCCTGGGCCTGAGCCTGTGCCGCACCGTCGTCGAGCAGCACGGCGGCGCGATGGATTTCGATTCGCCGGTGCCGGGCACGCGCCACGGTACAGAATTCCGCTTCACGCTGCCGTCGGCGCGGCCGCGCACCGAAGCCGGCGCCGACGAAAGCGCCGAGCCCCAGACCCTTACGCCATGAGCCAGATGCTGGATCCGACCCTGGGCCTGCCCGTCGTCTACCTGGTGGACGACGAAGACGTGGTGCGCGACGCACTGGCCTGGTTGCTGCGTTCGCGCCGGCTGCTGTCCGAAGGCTTCGGCAGCGCCGAGGCCTTCTGGCAGCACCTGCAGTCGCGCCGTGGCAGCGGCCCCGACAGCGCCTTTCCCGGCGCGCCGGCCTGCCTGGTGCTGGACGTGCGCATGCCGGGCACCAGCGGGCTGGAGCTGTTCGAGCGGCTGGTCGATGCCGGGTTGCTGCCGGCGCTGCCGGTGATCTTCCTCACCGGCCATGGCGACGTGCCCACCGCGGTGGCGGCCGTCAAGCGCGGTGCCTTCGATTTCGTCGAGAAGCCCTTTTCCAACAACGCGCTGGTCGACCGCGTCGAACAGGCGCTGCAGCAAAGCGCCGAGGAGCTGCTGCGCCGCCGCTCGCAACAGGCGCAGTCGCGGCGCCTGTCGGTGCTGACCGAGCGCGAGCTCGAAGTGATGCGGCTGGTGGTCGAGGGCCACCCCAACAAGCGCATTGCCGACGAGCTGGACATCAGCGTGCGCACGGTGGAAGTGCACCGCGCCCGGGTGTTCGAGAAGATGGGCGTCAAGTCGGCCGTGGAGCTGGCCAACCTGCTGCGCGACGGCGGCGACTGAGCCCCGCGGGAGCCCGGGCCACAATGCGCCCATGGCCCTGGGCGAATTCGAACTGATCGAGCGCTACTTCACCCGGCCGGCACGCAAGGCCGTGCTGGGCGTCGGCGACGACTGCGCGCTGCTGGCGCCGGCATCGGGCCAGCAGCTGTGCGTCAGCAGCGACATGCTGGTCGAGGGCCGGCACTTCCTCAGCACCGTAGCGCCCGAGCGGCTGGGCCACAAGGCGCTGGCCGTCAACCTCAGCGACCTGGCGGCCTGCGGCGCCGAGCCCATGGCCTTCACGCTGGCGCTGGCGCTGCCGCGCGCCGACGAAGCCTTCCTGGCCGGCCTGGCCGAAGGCCTGTGGGCGCTGGCCGACCGCCACGGCATCGAGCTGGTCGGCGGCGACACCACCGCCGGGCCGCTGACGCTGTGCATCACCGTCTTCGGCCAGGTGCCGGCCGGCAGTGCGCTGCTGCGCAGCGGCGCCCGCCCCGGCGACACGCTGTGGGTCAGCGGCACGCTGGGCGATGCCCG
>Ga0209369_1000876_pt1 | contig 21573 bp, 17 predicted proteins | sample EBPBio142010_DNA_FD_185865 | JGI IMG/M metagenome (GOLD analysis project Ga0209369, IMG submission 185865) | Wastewater treatment Type I Accumulibacter community from EBPR Bioreactor in Madison, WI, USA - Reactor 1_10/4/2010_ DNA (SPAdes)... | ecosystem: Engineered > Bioreactor > EBPR >... | reverse complement strand
TGCGGCTGTGCCGCCTGGTCCGCCAAAGCGGTGGGTTTGGTCTTGCGTGGCATTCATGCTCCTTGTCGACATGCTATGCCTCACACACAAAATTTCTGACAAGCTCATCGCCGCCTGCCCGTGTGTCCGCCGTGTCTTTGCGCTGCGAGAGAAAGTGCAAGAGCGTGCCCGTCTCGATGTCGGTCAACGCCTTATCGTTTAGCTCGCGCGTGAGCTTGTCGAAGCCATCAAAGAAAAAACTCTTCAGGTGCTCGATGGCGTTGTGTCCCGACCTTTGTCGTGCGTGATACAGCATCTGGTACAGATGCTGCGCAGCGCCGTAGTCGCGCGAATGCTTGGGGTTGCGAAAGCGGTAGGTGTAGCCGTGCAAAGGGCGGGGGCCAGCCACTGCGGCGTTCTTCCTCCCTCGGTTAACGATGTCCATCAAATGGGTTTCGACCCAGCGCGTGACGATGTCGCGGTGCTGTGAAAACCCTAAAAAACGGTCATTCGCCTCAAGAATGTCCGCAACAAACTTCTCCACCGTCAGTTCACGCTTGTCACGAAAAACGCTCGGGTAGCCACCGTGCTCCAAACGCTCGAACAACCCCGTGAGGACACGATCCATCTCGATAGTCTTGAAGTCGAGGTAGCTGATCTTGGGAAGACGGAACTCCCGGTCTTTCTTCTGCAAGGCCATCACTGCCCCTCCATGTCTTGTACGAGGGCCTGCCCCTTATGCCCCTCTGCCGCCCCTTGCAACAAGCGCATCTCTACACGTCCATCGTCATGGCGTGCCAACCGGTAGAAATCGTGGCCGGTAGTGGTCAGTAAAATTTCGCTGTAGGGCTGCGCATTGAGGCTGTTCTTGAACACACCCAGGCAAAGATAAAAGCCTTGCATCTCTTCCACGCTGGGTCGGTAGCCCTCATTCAGGCGCATCAGCATCTCGAACACGTCAAGGTTGATGCTCAGCTCACTGACCGTGGCGCCCGCGCCTTGGCCCTGAAAACGCAGCCACAAGCCGGTGGGCAGGTGCTCAACGAACCGCGCCTTAGCCGCGAAGTCTTGAACCTGCAGGTCAAAACCCTCCACGGGAAAAAGCCGGTAGCTGCGAACCGTGCCGTGATCCACCTGCCGCAATTGCAGTGCCAGACTTTGCCCAAGACGTTCCGGCCGTTGCAGCCCCTCCCCTCGGTTAATGGCATACAGGATTTCACCCGTCAGTGCGTCCAGCGATGCCTTGCCACGCACGATCTCCATCATCCGCTTCGCAGAACGGTAGGGCAGCATCGTTTCCCAGCTGGCATCACGCCGTTCGAAGAAGTGCTTGCGGCGGGCCATCGCCACATACGCGCGGTGCCTGCGGGCACGCTGCGTAACCGTGCTTTCCGACACGCCACGCGGCAACTCAGCAAACAGGCGTTTGAATACCTCGAAGTCAAAGCGCCCACGCCGTTCAAAGCGGAACAACGCACGGTCGTCAGGCTGCACGAAATCCAGGCCCCGATCAAAACGCGGGTCTTCCTGCCTGCCCACGTCCAGCTCGCCAAGCAACGCAAGAAGGCGGTCCGATGTTGGTCGGCCACCACCCATCCAGCTATTGAAATAATAGCTTTTGGCGACCTCTTCATAACGGCCAGCGGCATAAACCGCATGTATTTCGGCACAATCGCGGTTACCGATCAGCATGAAGGACAGCGCCGAGCGCAGGTCGCGCATGGTGATGTGCAAGCGACCGCGCAGGTGCGCCATCGTGTACAGCGTCTTGAGCCTCTCCCGCAGGCGCGGGCCGGCAATTTCGTCCTGAAAGCTGCGGGCGTTGTGCAAGGCATAACAACTGTCTTTGAGGTCGCAGCGCTCGCAGGCTGACCAGTGGCTTGGCTGCACCATGGTGTTCAGCGTCCGCTCCAGGATCGAGCCACCGTCGGCTTCTGCCACCACGCTGCGCAGGTTCAGGTTCACCAGCGCCACGCCAGACTCTGCCTCGCCACTGGCAAACGCGCGCCGCACCAAGGCCGTCAACGCCGCAAAGTCCCGCTCGTGCGTGGTCAGAAAATCCACCAGCCGACCTTCGTTGATCGCAATCAGGCGGATTTCCTGCGGCGTCCAGGCCTTGGCATCCTCGCCCTTGAAAGGCGCCAGAAAGTCCAGCAACACCTGGTTGTTGTCCTTGTTGCCTTCGTCTTGGCTGCCGTCGTAGTTGATCAGGTAACGCTGGCCCGCCAGGCTCAGCTCGCTACCATTGGGCAGGCCGCGATGCGCTGTACCGCCGCTTGCCTCCACCTCTTTTTCCAAGCGCTGCAAGAACGCTGTCTTGCCATCACCTGCGTTGCCCGAGATCAGCACCAGGCGAAACTCGCCTTGCAAGACTGCTGGTAACAGCTTGCGATCCAGCTCGGTCTCCACATAGGCGGCATGGCCCAGGGCATCCATGCCGCGCGTGCCGGCATTGCTGCGGCGGCTCTGGCTGTAGAGCGTGAGCAGATGTGAGACGAAGGCATTGCTGTTTGGCTCTGACTCCGCCAAAGCGACTTGTCCACTGCGGGCAGCCGCCGACATGGCCGCCACGCTGACAGTTTGAATTCGGCGCGCATGGCGCACCTCGGCCAGCGCATCGCGGAAATCAGCAGCGGCGTGATAGCGCTCAGCCCGGCGCGGGGCAATGGCTTTGAGCACCACGCTCACCAGCTCGGGGGCCAGATCGGCAAAACCCGAGAACTCGCGCGGGTCGGGCGCGGGTTTGTTGATCGGGGGCTCCGTCGTATCCCAGGGATAGCGCCAGGTCAGCGCCTCATACAAAGTCAACCCCAGCGCGTACAGATCACGGTCGGCGCGTTCGCCGTTGTGTGGGATCACCTCGGGGTCAAAGTCCGGTGGCAGGTAGCGGCGCGAGCCACCCCCACGCGCCTCCTTGTCGTCGGCGCGCACCGACACATTGAAATCGATGATCTTCGCGCCCTTCTGCGTCCACAGGAGATTGCGCGGCTTGATATCGCAGTGGTGAAAGCCTTGGGCATGCAGGTGCACCAAACCATCAATCGCCTGCTTGCCCAGCTCCAGCGCGTCTTCGGGCGACAGCATGTGGTCGCGGATCATGTCGCCCACATCCGCGCCTTCCACGTACTCGAACACCAAAAAGGGAATGCCACGGTCCGGAATGACATCCGCGTCCAGCACGCGCACCACATGCGGGTGCTCGGGAATTTGCACCAGGTGGCGGTATTCTTTTTTCAAGCGCTCCAGCGTGGAATGCCGGTCGCTAACGATAAGCTTGACCGTGCGGGCCACATCGCCCAGCGTATCGATGACCTTGTAAACCACGCCAAAGCTACCGCGCCCCAGTTTCTTCTCGACAATGAATTTGTGCGTGAGCCAATGGCCAGCCGACAAGTTCAGATAGTCGATGGGCTCCAGTGCGGTGGTTTCCACTTCCTGTTCTTGCCTCGGGGGCTCGCTGGGCCTGGCCTGGGGTTGGTCGGCAGCTACCGGCACCGGTTGCAGCAGGGTTTGCAAGCTGGCCAAGGCTGCTACCGCGCCTGGCCGCTGGGCCGCATTAAAGGCACACAGGCCTTGCAACCAGGCATCAAACGCGGCGTTCAGCTCGGGCCGCAGCGCCGACGGCTTGTGCAGAAACTCACCCTCGCGGTCCCATACCGTAGTGGGCTCGCCCGCAAAGGGCCGCTCGCCGGTAAACAGCTCGTAGAGGATGACCCCCGCCGAGAAGATGTCCGACGCGGCAGTGGCCGCCCCTGGTTCACGAAAGGCCTCCGGTGCCACATAGGCCTTGTCCACCAGATCCACAATGTCTGCCGCAATCGTCTGGCTGCGGTTCACACTGGGCTTGGCAAAGTCGAAGTCCGTCAGCCGGGTGGTGCCATCCTGCCCCACCAGCACCGCGCCCGGCGTCAGGTTGCGGTGCACCACCGCGTGTTGGTGCGCGTGCGCCAGCGCGGCCAGCAGGTCTTTGGCCACGCGCCATTTTTGATCCAGCGTCAGCGCCAGTTGCGGGCGCGCCATGTGCACGGTGAGTGCCTGACCTGGCGCATCGTCCAAGATCAGGATGAACGATTTGTCGTCATCAGAAGGGAAGAAGTCCCGTGCCGCGACGATATTGGGGTGCAGCGGCAGCTTGGATAGCGCCCGGTAGGCATTGGCAATGCGCAGGGTTTGCGCTTGGCGCTCGGCGTCCGGAAGATAAGGGTCGGCCTGGTACACCCGCAAGCGGGCCGAGCCACCGGCAAAGGCGTTTTCGACGCGGTATTCGGTGTAGGAGGCAGCAGCGCCCAGCTTTTCCTTGACCACCCAATGGCCAAAGCGCGGCACGCTGGACGCGGGCTTCACCACCTTCAAGGCATGCAGGATCAAGCCCTGCTGCTGCAGAATATTCCGGGAAAAACGCGGTGGAATACGCGTGGCGTCCTTGAAGTAGCGCTCGGCGTCCTTGAGCTTCACCACCCGGTCTGCATCAAGCTGTTCGCGGTCGCTCAGATGCGCATCCGGCGCGGTCAGCACAATGGCTGCATCCACATACATGTCATCCAGCTCGTGTCGCCCCGGATGCGCCTGGGTGATCAAGCCCTTCACCGTGCGCGCGTGCCCGCGCAGCTTGGCCAGGGGCGACGGAAACGGCGCCCGCCCCTCGGGGTACCACTTGCTGCCATACACGTCAATGCTGCCGCGCGTGCCCTTCACGTCGATCAGGTACAGGGCATGGGGCGTGAGCAACGCCAGGTCAATCTCAAAGCGCTCGCCCTGGCGCTCAATCTCGAAGTTGTGTAGCAGGGTGTAGCTGTCGGGCAAGCGATCCCGCAGGTGGGCGATCGCGGCGCGTTCGGCGTCATTGACCGGTTGGCCTACGGGGATCACTTTGGCCATCAGCTTCCCTTCCTAATTTTTTCTTCGAGCAAGTCAACAGCTGCTGTTTCTAGTTCGTTGCCCTTGTTCTGCGCTGCCACCGCCTTACTAGCAAGCGTGGCAATTTTTTGCCGATCCGCCTCGGACAGCCATGGAACCATCAGTTCGCTGATCAAAGAGGAATCGAGACTCGGGATCGACGATCCGAACGCCGTACCGATCAGTGCCCAGTACCCTGGCTCAGATGCCAGTACAGCCCACAGGTAGGCTGCATCTGATGGCGAATGACACCTCACCCGAACCAAGTGCTCACTCCCAGCTTGGCCTACGTTGATTGGTAGAGGCAACACCGCACGGCCAATGATCCCGCCAAGCTGACCGCTTCGAGGCAGCAGTACATCGCAGTCGGAAAGCAGCAGTCCTTCAAGATGTGGCGTCAGCGATCGCGACACCAGATACTCCGCGCTGGGGTTCAATTCGAATACTGAAGAAGACGAAAGGAAGGGCACACCAAATGCAGGGTCTGAGACCTTCAACCGCGACCCTCGATTGGGCTCAAAGACTCGTTCAACCTGATCGCCCAGCCGGACGCTGCGATGGGACGACAGCGCAGATCGACCCGCCTCCACGCGTGGCGAGTAGTGAAATGCGTCCATTCTGCTCAGCAAAGACGAAGCCATCGGAGCGATTGCAATGGGCCTAGGCTGATCACTCCAGTCAATCTTGGCTTCTAACAGCTCAATCGCCGCACGACGATGCTGAGATGCTGCGACACGCTCAACAGCAGCCGCTTCAACCGCCTGCGCTACCTTCTGTTCGAAGTTGGACTCGAATCTCGGTACCGGCAAATCCGCGATGTGCTCTGGTTCAATGTGCTGAATGATGGCGCCATAGGTGCCCGAGACCACCAAGGGCACGCCGTAGCGGCTGGACAGGAAGGCGTACAGGTAACCCGGTGGAATGCGCTCGGGGTCGGGCACGACCTTCAACACATCCTGCGACGACCAGATGCCATCCATATCTGGGCGGACATAGGTCATGCGGCCAATGGTGCCAGAGCAGGAAATTAGCGTCATCCCTGGGCGTAGCCGCAAGTACGACAAGCGCGAAGACTCGGCGTCCTTCCTGCGTAGCAACGGCAACGTACTCAAGTCGGCCAGCAACATGGAGCCGCTACTGATAAAAGGCACACCATGTTCCGGAGATTCGACATAGTTGCGCTTGAACATTGGCCCGTTGTAGATACCCCCTGCATGACCAACCGTCAGCGTGCGCAGCGCATCCTTGCGCACTTTCAGTTGCCGCAGCGCATCCCGCGCTTCCAGCGCACCCGACATATACGGGTTGCAGTCCAGCCGGCGCCCACCTTCCTCCAGCCAGGCCGCGCGCACGGCCTTCCACTTCGGGCCGCTCATGCTGCCCTCTCCTGCGGGTACCAGGCTTGCAAGGTGGCATTCAGTTCGCCAAAGGCCGCGTCGGTGCAGCCTTTGGTGGAAACCTGCGCGGCCAATTGCTGGTAGATCGCCGAAGAGCGGGGCTGGCGGGTTTGCCGCAGCACCCATTGGGCGGCCTCCTTGGGGCGTGGCGGCTTGGCTGCGCCCAGCGGCCACAAGCCTTTGTCGGCCAGCAGTTGCCGCAGCGGTGGCTGGCCCTTGTAGCGCAGGGTCTGGGCCACTTGCGGTTTGTCTTGCCACAGCCAGTTTTCCAGCTCCGGGTCGATGGCGATTACCTTCACCGCATCGGCGGCCCAGCCACTGGCCACCAGTTGGCCGGTGATGTGGGCCTCGATGGCGGCCTTGCCCGGCGAGCCGTCCCATTCGCAATCGAGCACGACGATGGCGTGCTGGTGACTGGACTGGTAGGGGCGCAGCAACTCATGCCCCTTGGTATAGACGCCGGGGTCGTTGCCGCCTTCGTCCACGATCAGGTCAGCGCCGACATGGGTGTTGATCTCGAACGGTGCGCAACCCAGGCTCAGATGCCAGCCTTCACGCTGAAAAAAGCCACGAAAGGCGGCGGCCATGTTGCTGTCGGCCACCAGGATGACGCAGGGGCGCTTGTGCATCATCCCAGCACCCCCGCCGCGAACAGGCTGCCCAGGTCGATGCCGCCGCGCCACTCCTGCAGGCGCGGGTGCTCGGTGCCTGGCACCATTTCCACGCCGCCTTCACTGGCCAGCCGGGCGCACAGCAATTGGTCGAGCTTGGCGCGCGCCAGCACCACGGGCGAGTGCGACGAGACCCAGACCTGGCTGTCGTACAGGGACGAAAGCGACTGCAAGACGGCCTCGATGGCGCGGGGGTGAATGCCGTTTTCCGGCTCTTCCGTCACCAGGATGGCGGGCTGCTTGCTCAGGTAGGGCAACAGCGTCAGCGTGAGGATGCGCAACGTGCCCTCGGACAAACCGGCGGACGGTACTTTGAAGTCACCCCGGTAGCTGACCACGAAGTAGGCGTGGTGATCGTCTTCACGCTCGCGCACGTCGATGTCCACGATCTGGGGCAGCGCCGTTTGCACGTGGGCAATCCAGTCGGCATAGCGTTCGCTGCGGTAGGTGGCTGGGGCGTCTTTGCTGGCGCCTTCGCGCTTTAAGTCCAGCGCCAGCCACGGGATATTGCGGCCATTGGCGGCAATGACTTTGGGCTGACCCGGCGGGCTGGCCTGGCGCATGGCGGCCCAATCCGGATCGAGGAATACCGCGTCCGCAGTCAACAGGCCGAGCAGCCAGCGCGCGGCCGGGTAACCTGCCTCGGCCTCGAACAGCACGCGCGGCATGGCCAGCAGGGTGTCTGGTAGGCCGACTTGGGCATTCTTGGCCTGGGGAGTTTCGGGGTTGAATTCGGCCTGGTAGCCAAATTCGCGTTTCAAGATCAAGTGCCAGTTTTTTTGGTCTTCTGCAGCCACGCCATGGAGCCCGGCCAGACGCCGGTCGGGTTGATGCGCTTTGGGAAACAAAAACAGGTATTCGGCAACCACCTGAAGATTGCGTTCTTCACCAATGCGCAGGCCCAGCTCGTAGCGGATATGAGTAGGCCATCGCGCGCTGTCGTTCTGAAGCGCTTGACGCGCCCGCTCATTGCGACGTTCAAACATGCCACCCAGCACTTTGCTCTGAACGTCGTCGGGCAAGCGCGCCTCGACCGCCAGAGAAAAATCGTTGCCCCGGCCTGCAAACACCAGCTCACTCAAGCTACCGGCGCGCGGCGCAAGATCGGCCCGCCGCTCCAGAAAGGGGGTCGCCACGTTGTTCGTGCGCAGCAGCTCGCCCAGCAGCACGGGCAAGTCGAGCAGGGTGGTCTTGCCCGAGCCATTGGCCCCGACCAGTACCCTGAAGTCGCCAACATCGATGCCCAGGCGCTCGAAGCAGCGGTAGCGGGTGGCTTCCAGTCGCGTGATCATGGGCCTGGCTCCGGGTTTTTGGCGCGAAATTCGGCGTAGGCCTTGGCGATTTCGGGCAGGTCGTCGTCGATGATGCGCTCCTTTCGGTGCAGCACGCGGGTTTCAAGCTTGCCGCCCCTGCGCACCTTTTCTTCTACCATGACATCGACGAGGATCTCCTCGCCATCTGGGTGGCGCTTGTAGAGGGTGTTGCCACGGCGGTCGAAGCCCACCTTCTCGGCCACGCCCATGAAGACGGGGTAATCCTGCTTTTGCCCCAGGTCTTCAGCCTGGATGACTTCCTCAGGCTTGCGCTTGAGGAAGAGCAGGCTGGTAAGGATGTTGACGTTGGCCTCGACGATGAAGGATTCGACCGGCAGGTCGATGCTGGCCAGCACCCAGCAGTGGCGCAGAATCCAGTAGCGGATGAATTCGTCCCCAGGGTTGCCGAGGATGCCATCAGGCAAGACGATGCCCATGCGGCCACCGGGCTTAAGCCACTTGACGCAGCGCTCGATGAACAGCACTTCGGGCGATACGGCGGGTTTGATGGCATTGCCCATCACGAAGCCGTCGCCTTGCCGCTCCCAGCGGCGGGCCAGCTCGTACTGCTCCAGAATGGTCTTTTCGGTGACCGGGATGTCGGAGCCAAACGGCGGGTTGGTCATCAGCACATCGATGGAGCCGAGTGGCATGTTGTCTCTGGCGGGCTGAACGCCCGGCAGATCGCCGCGCGGGAACTCCAGCGAGTTCATGTGATAGAGGTGGCCCAGCGAGTTGCTGGCCATCATCACGTTCATCTGCGCGGCACGTACCAGGAAGGGGTCGAAATCAGCGCCGAAGAGCCTATTGGCGGTGTAGCTGGCCAGCCGCTCGCGAACGGACAGAAATTCATCGGTGTTCTCCTCACCGGCCTTGATGTGTTTCTCCTCCTGGAACTGCTTGTTGAGGTAGTTCAGGGTTTCAACCAGGAAGCCGCCCGTGCCGCATGATGAATCCAGCACGCGCTCGTGTTCCTTGGGGGCGAGCATTTGCACCACGAGGCGAATGGCGCCACGTGGGGTGAAGTATTGGCCACGATCCCCACGCAGGTTGGTGCCCACGATTTCCTGGTAGGCCGTGCCCTTGGCATCGACATCGGTGCGGCCAAAGTCATAGCGTGCCAGCTCGGAAACGATGAAGGCTAGCGCCCGGTCGGACAGGGTGATTTCTTCGTTACCCTTGAACAGGCCGTGGTACTTCTTCTTGACCGCCTCGAAAAGCGGCTTGATGCGCTTGCGGATTTGTTCACGGCCAGCAGGGTCAAAGGGCTCGAACGCGCCTACCCAGAACTGCCGCGCTTCGTTGGGCTGCTGTTCGTCATACATCTTGCAGAAGATGAGATACAGAAACTGCCAGAACGCAGCGTCCTTGGGCATGCCTTCATTGCCGTGGATGTAGTTGTGGCAGCGCCGGAAGGCGATGCGCAGCATTTCCGGCTCGGCACGGCGCAAGCGCCCCATGGAACGGCCTTCGACGCTGAAGGTGTCATCACCCAGGGGCCAGTCACCGATGGGCTTGAACTTGGTGTCGAAGCGGGTGACTTCCTTCTTGAAGAAGAAAAATTCCAGGCCATTAGTCCACAGGCCGTAGTCGCAGCTATCGACTTCGGCCATCACGGTTTCGAGCAGCTCAAACTCTTTGCGCGCCTCTTCCGGGTCACGCATGCGGTAAGCGCCCTTGGTGCCGATCTTGGGCTCTTTCTCGACCACAACGGCGCGGTAGAGGTTGTCTTCGGTGTGAAGTTGCCCTGGCTTGAAGATGGCAATATCAATCTTGCGGTTCTTGCCGTGCAGCTTGACCTTGAAGTCCGGCTCCATGTCTTCGGCGGCAATGCCGTATTCATGAATGATGGCGCGGGCAATGCGTTGACGCACCCGCTCCTTGTCGGTTTCTTTGACTTGCTTGCCAGTGATGTAGTCAAAGACCTTACCCTCTTCGAGCGCACTCTCGGGCGCTTGGGCTTCTAGATCGAGGTCACTCATATCGCTGTTGTCCTGTGTGGGGCGCTGCTTAGGCATTGCGCGGCTCCTTGTCGTCAAAGTCGTCGCTGCCAGAGGCGGCACCGCCTTCCCGCACCCAGGCGTCCACGTCTTCTTTCTTGAACTTCCAGAAGCGCCCGACCTTGTGCCCCGGCATGCCTTTGGAGGTGACCCAGGAGTAAATGGTGTCCCTGGCAACGCCAAGATAGTCAGCGATTTCATCCACGGAAAGCCAGCGGTCGTCCATATCAATATCCATGCACATGTGAACGGAAACGTACCGTGACAACGGCGACAGTTGAACACAGTGTAAGCCAGCCTGACGAGGCTGAAGCCGGTTTGACCAGGTTTGAGCCGAATGAGACCGTTTGAACCTGCGGTGGAATCATCATCGACTTGGTTGACTGACCACTCCAGCACCATGGTGACACCAAACTGCTCCTTCGCAGCACGCAATTGACACCGCGATGAACCAACTCGCCCCCTTGGTGGCACCCACACGGCACGCTCACGGCACCGTGACGACACACAAGTCGCAAATGGCACGGGGCACGGCAGCACCACGAGAGCACCCAACGAGCACACATACGGCTCCGTCATGGCTCCTTGACGACACGCTGCCAGAGACAGGCCTCGCTTTCTGCACTCCAGCACCATGGAGGCTCTCTCCCAACACCACTGCGGCACGCTGGCAGCGCCTATGTGACACCTTTGTAGCACCGCACCTGGACGCAAAAGCCACAAAGAACACCTGTCCCCAGCGCCAATCGCCCCCATTCTTTGTGCTGGTCGATGAAGCACAAAGAATGGGGCCGCTGGGTCAGATTGCGGGAGAAATCGGGCACGGCGGCATCTTGGGGACAAAACCGCTCGCTCCTGCGTCCAAGGCGACGACTCCATTTGCGGCCACTTGCCGTGTTGCCGCCACTCGCGGTCTTGTGGCCTGCAGCGATGGCGTGACCTTGGTGCCATCCAAGCCATCCCGGCTCACAAATCCTTGAGATCGGAAGGATTGTCTATGAACATGCCCATGCCGTCCGTGCCACGACCTGGCCTGTGCAACGGCGTATCTCTGCCGCCACCAAATCAATCATGGCCAGCCCTTCAGGGTGTGTCACCTGCGCACGCAACGCACCGGCCACCTTGGGCAGCTCCCGTTTAATGCGCAAGCAAATGTCCAGCCGGATTGTGCGCAGCAGCTGCGGTTTGACTGCCAGCTCGACAGCCAGGCGATCCCAGTGCCTGCCCATGATCCAGCCGGGGCGGCTTTCGCCGCCGATCTTGAAGGCAAAACGCCGGCTCAGATGCTCATAGACGGTCGTGCAGACCAGGTCGTAGAAGGGCGCCAGTCGAGTGTGCCCACCCGTAGCCAGCAGGGACAGGTTTTTGGCGTGACTGTCCATGTTGCCAACCGCCACGTTGAATACCGCCCATTCCAGCATCCGCTTCTTGTCCAGGGCCGGTTTGCTGCTGTGCTGCATCACTGCAGCGCAACACATGGGCAGCGTCGGCCCTCCCTCGGATTCGTGCTTCCGCCCAGGCTCAATACCCAAGGTTTGGCACAGGTCGTTCTGGTGCAGGCGTTGCAGATGGCCACCCCCCCACTGCCGGTCATATCGTGCCATCACGGCGGCATCCAGCTCGGGGGCATACCGCACCGGCGCAACGTCGAGTCCAATGGCAGCGGCAAGACCCATCACCAGCGCCTCATTGATGGCTGTTTGCGGCAGATGGGCGCGGTGGTCCATCGACGGCTTGACGATGTGGCTCGATGGAGCGTCGCCCAAAGGGATTGCCATTGCACCCGTCGGCGCAATGAACACCGCCATCTTGTCTTGCGCTCCAGCCAGTGCGATGCGGGCCTCGCCACCAGCCAGGTTGATCGGAATGCCTCGTGATGAGGCAAAGCATTTGTGAACGGCCTCATGGGTCATCGGCAGATAGCGCGGTTTGGGCGAGGGCAATTGCCCCTGCGGCAGCAGCGCCAAGGCGCCCGCCGTATCGCCGCCAAAGCGCTCCAGCAAAGCAAAGACGTTGCCGGGCGAAACGTGCAAGGCTCTGGCCGCAAAGTCACGCACGCCACCCTCGGGCAGCAGGTTGTCAAAGTAGGCCGCGACGAATTCCCCCGCGTGCCACTGCTCATCCAGTGGCAGATTGGGCGCCAAGGGGATGGCATCAGTACGCGCCAGCCAGAGGCGGCTGTAGCCAAAAGCCATCACGCCGCCATCATCTTCACGCAAATGGCCGATCAGCTCGCCGGTCATGAAAACATCCAGCTGTTTCATTTCGCCTACCGAATGCGCCCAGCCCGAACATGATCAAATTTTCCGGCCTGAATGCAACGGCCATTCACGTCCGTCACCCCGCAAAACCCCACGCCAAAGGCCGCGAACCCCAGCCGCACCTGATCGCGGCTGTAGTCCAGGCAGTCATGGTGGTGGCCATGGAACGCCTTGCCGACACGCAGGCTGCGCGCCAGTTCATCAATCGCCTCAAAGCCATGCGGGTGGGCGCTGGGCGCCTCGTGCGTCACCAGAATATCGGCACGTTGCGAGACCAGGCGAAAGTAGTCCTCCGGAAAGATGGAACTGCGGTGTTTGCGCGGCAGCCCGTCGCGCCAGCGATTGCCCCTGCCGCAGCGCGCAGTAAATTCTTTGGCTGATTCGTACAACCAGTCCACCGGCGGCGTCCACACCTGCCCTCGGAACACGCCACCCAGCCCGGCAATGCGCACGCCATCGACCACGGCAACGCGCCCATGCAGGTTCCTGTCCGCCAACGCCGAGCCAAACAGGTGATCGTAGTCAGCGTCCGAATCCGTGTCGTGGTTACCATGGATGAACCAGACTTCGGTCATCCCCAGGATGGATTCCAGCTCCACTTCCAGCGGGCGCTGCGCCTGCAGATCGCCCAAAAAGACCATGGCTGCAGGGCGATCCCTGGAGACGATCTCCAGCACATGCCGGAAGTGGCCGTGGGTGTCGCCAAAGAAGTAAATCATTGCGCCCTCGCCATTCGCAATTTGTGTTCCAGACGATCGCGCAAGCGCGGCAAAGTGGCAACCCAGCCGAGCCTGACGACCTCTGCGGATTCAACCTCTTCGCCGGGGTGCACCTCGAAATACCTCACTGCTGCCTCCATAAGCCGTTTTTTTGATTTCGGAAAGCTGCTGCCGATGACCATAGCCGCCGCACGCATGACATTGGCCTGCTGCGCCGAGCAAGGCATTGCACGGACGCCTTGGGCAACCTCCAGGCAGCTCATCAGCATGACTTCTTCAGCCTCGCGTGGATTCGTCGGCACAACCACGCCCAATTGCTGCATGAAGGCCCGCTCGTTCTCCGACACCTCGTACTGCGCCAACGCCGAACCAGCAGCCTCATAGAGGTAGCGGCAAGCCCGACCATCAAGCTTGGTGGCTTGAGTGCGCGTTGCGGCAAGAACTGACAGCGCCGGATAGTCGGCAAGACGGTGAAGTGCCCGCATCACTGCTGGGTCACTGAACGCCTGGCTGCACACCCAACCCTCCCAGTCCCAGGCGTAGGCAGCACGCTCCACCCCCTCGACGATGGGACGCCCGCAGCCATGAAGCGCCGCCCAAAACTCCTCCTGCCATGGCTGCGGGATGTCGGCCAGATCGACATAGTTGCGCCCGCCTTCCGCCTTGCGGATGAGCACGCTGGCGAGCAATTCCTGCCTGGTCAATGCCCGTGGCAGGGCCTGGCCCGCCTGCAGTAGCAGAGCGACGATTTCATCCTGGCGCGCCATTTTTTGCACTGGCGCCCATTGGCTGGCGTAGCCCATCTTGAGCAGCAACGCCCACTCACGCCGAAGGGCGTCGGCCTGCTTCTGGCTCATGGACTGTGCACTGTTGGCAGTCATGTTCATCTCCCGCGAGGGATTGTTGTCACAAGCATGGGCTTGCGTGAAACGGCGATTTCATGGATAGTTAGTTTAACTAGTGTTGTTAATTAAACAAGCATGTCACGTCCACGAACCGGAAGGCAGACCTCCGCCGAGTACCAACGCCGCTACCGAGAACGCAAGAAGGCCCAGGGCGCCATGGCGCAAACCAACTGGATGCTGGACGTGCGCCTGACGGATGCAATCCGGCACGAGGCGAAGGCCCGAGGCCTGCGCGAATCCGAGCTCGCCACGGACATCCTGGGCGACTGGTACGAAGCGCGGTTTGGCGGGCGGCTGCCACCGGCACAGCCCGAACCGCCCTCGAACACCGCTGCGCCCCTTCCGCCGCCGACGCCCATCAATGCCACGGTCGAGCTGCTGCTGGGCAAGCTGGAGGAACTGGGTTTCATCATTCCGCTGCAGGGCATGGCCACGCAATGCCTGCATGGGGACGAACGCAATGGCCTGTGGGCCACGGTCACCCTCAACGGGCTGGATGCCATCGAGTTCGGCCTGGCCGAGCGCACCGACGGCCTGGCGCAGAACATCCTGCATTGCGTGGTGGACACGGTCGCGTGCCATGCCTGGCTGACCAGTGATGCCTATGGCGAGCTGAACCAGGACAGGGACATCGGCACCAAGATCAACACCAAAGGCCTGCAGGCGCTTGACGATGTGTTTGCGCGGCTGCGCGAGTTCATCATGGCCAAGCGCAAGCCGCTGCACTACGAAGAAACGCTGGCCGCTCTGCCGGGCTATCTTGACCAGGAGCCGTCACGCTCGCTGCTGGTGCTGGCGTTTCAGCGCGTGGGCCTGGAGCTGGTGCATGTGGCACCCACCAATCTGGTGATTTCTGCGGCAGAACAGCCCGAAAACATTGCGCTGCATGACCTGGAAGCGCTGGCGCAGTACGTGCGCCGCGAATTCCTGCGCATGGGCAAAACGGTCTGCACCCTCCCGCTGTGGGATGGCGGCGAGCTCATTGCCTACGCGCCCGAGGCCCGCGCCAACGTTTATGCCGGGCTGCGGATGCAGTCACCTGATACCGAGGGAGGCCATCCATGAACACCACCGAAGCCGCCGAGCTGGCGGCCGAGCTGCGCAAGGCCGCACAAGACCTGCTGCTGTGCGTCAACGTCATCGTGGGGCAGGAGCAATCCCTTGCCGCTGATCTGCTGCGGCACTTTCCGGGGCGGCTGGAGTTGCTGGCCTTGCGTGTGGCGCCGCGCCCGCAGCCCGAACGGCCGCCCGAGTGGCCGCAGTGGAATGCGTCCGGTGAAGACCATTTTCAGGCCCTGCTGGAGCGCCAGCAGTGGAGGTTGCAACGTCGTTCGGAAAGGAACTCATCATGAATCGAAGTTTGCATCCCCCGAGGAGTCCGAAACCTTGAAAATTTTGTACTACGATGTAACGGTTTGACAAACTTGGACGTCACCATGCCGACAAGCAACGACGAGGGCGAAATCCTCACCCTCAAGCAGGTCGCTGACTTCCTGAAGGTCACGGAGAGGACGATCTATCGGCTGGCGGCGGCCAAGAAGATCCCTGCGTTCAGGGTTGGTGGGACGTGGCGATTCTCCAAGGCGGAGATCAATCAATGGATTCAGCGCCAGTCAGAAGGCGGCAAGAACGACGAGACGTAACTCAAAGGAGGGCTTGATGACCCAGCAGACCGAAGGCAACGAGCAAATGGAGCAATCGCTGATCGACATCGCAGTCGAGAGTTGGCGCTTCTCCCGTCTATTCGGGAAGGTCGTCAGCAAGCTCGATGCAGGCGAGTCCGGACGCTACGTCAACCAGCTTCGCTACTTCCAGAAGAAGGTCGAGGAAAACCTCGACTCGAACGGTCTCAAGCTGGTCAACGTCGAAGGACAGCCTTACGACGCCGGAATGGCGGCATCCGCCTTGAACCTGGGCGACTTCGGCCCTGACGACGTGCTGCTCGTCGATCAGATGCTGGAGCCGATCATCATGGGCCCGAAGGGGCTGCGCAAACAAGGCACGGTAATGCTCAGGAAGGTGGAAGCATGAAATACGTCGGTATCGACCTCGGCACGACCAACAGTGCCATCTGCTCCTACGACGGAGAGAAGATTCATCTCTACAAGAGCCCTGAGCAACACGACGTCACGCCATCGGCCATCTTCATTGACCGGCGCGGTAACAAGTACGTCGGCTCGCGCGCCTACAACAGCGCAGCGAAGAATCCCGACAACGCTGCCGTGCTGTTCAAGCGGCTCATGGGCACGAGCACGCCTGTGAAGCTGCCCGCTGTCAATCTCAGCATGACTCCGGAAGAATGTTCCGCCGAGGTGTTGCGCTCCCTCTTCGGCTACTTGCCCGAAGAGATTCGGGGTGATGGCGACACCGGTACCGTTATCACGGTGCCGGCCGCGTTCAACCAAATGCAGAAAGACGCCACGATGGCAGCCGCCGACGCGGCGGGCCTTGGGCGTGTCGCATTGATGCAAGAGCCGGTCGCTGCGGTGATGAGCGTCATGCGCCAGCGCAAGAACGATGGCATTTTTGTTGTGTATGACATTGGTGGGGGCACGCTGGATGTCGCCATCGCCGAGAGTATCGGTGGCCGTGTCAACCTCCTTGCGCATGGTGGCATTGCCATGTGCGGCGGACGCGATTTCGACCGGATTCTTTTCGACAACGTCGTGAAGCCATGGCTGCTCGACAACTTCGACTTGCCGGAGGACCTGGCATCCAATCCACAGTACAAATCGCTGCGCACCATTGCGACGTGGGCCGCTGAAAAAGCAAAGATTGCGCTGTCGCAAAGCGAGGAATCCGTCATCAGCCTTGCCGAGAATGAGCTGGGCGTACGTGACCAGGCTGGTGAAGAAATTTACCTCGACATCCCCATCAGCCGGGGTCTGTATGACGACTTGATTGCATCCAAGGTCGATGAGTCCATTCAGGCCACCCGAGAGAGCATCGAAAAAGCAGGTCTGAGTTCGCACGACGTTGAGCGAATTGTCTTCGTGGGCGGGCCAGCGCAGTACAAAAACTTGCGCGACAAGGTGGCTTTCCAACTCGGCATCGCACCGTCCACCGACGTGAATCCGATGACTGCCGTTGCCGAAGGCGCGGCTGTGTTTGCCGAGTCCATCGATTGGGCCTCGCAAAGTCGTGGTCGTAAAAGTTCTCGTGGCGCACTCAGCGCCGGTGGCGCCCTCGATCTTTCATTCAATTACATCGCGCGCACGCCGGAGCACAAGGCCAAGATCGTTGCCAAGTTGTCACGTGCACCTGCTGGCGTCGAATTTCAGATAGATAGCCTTGATACGGGCTGGTCGTCAGGGCGCATCGCGCTAAAGGATGGTGCAAGTCTTGAACTCAGCCTGTCCAAACCCGGTGACAACACCTTCAAGGTGTTCGTGTTCGACTCGAACGGCGCACCCGTTGCGCTGGGCGAGGACAAGATCATCATCGCGCGCACTGCCGCCAGCATCGACGCCATCCCAGCATCGCACTCTATTGGTGTCGAAGTCCGTGACAAGGTAGGTGGACGCTTGGTGCTGGACTATCTCGTGCATGAAGGCGATCAGTTGCCCAAGAAGGGGAAAAAAACCTTCAAGGCAGGCGAATCCCTCAAGTCCGGTGGTGCTGGATCGTACAAATTCAAGCTGTGGGAGGGCGAGATCTCTGACCCGATCAGTGATAACCGTTTCATCGGCTTGTTCGAAATCAAGGGGGCGGATTTTGATGACGGCGTGATCGCCGCCGGTGCAGATTTGGTCTGCGAGTACGAAGTCCTCGACTCTGGCAACATTCAGCTGGAAGTCTCGGTGCCATCCATCAGTGGCTCGTTCCAGAGTGGGCGCAACTTCTACTCCAGCCAGGAAGGCAAGATCGACTACTCCAACCAAGCCAAAAATATTCAGGAGCAGTCGGAACATACCCTGGAGCGGCTCGAAGAAATGGCGTCCAAGGTGGACGACCCGCGCCTGGAGCAGGCCCGCGAGAAGTTGGAGCAGGCCAACACCATTGAGTCCGGCGAGGCCGATCCTGAAACGGCAAAGCAGGCAATGGACAACGTGCAGGAGGCCAAGCGCCTGCTGGCGCTGACCCGTAAAGAGCACCTGAAAGACATCCGTCAGCTTGAACTGGACAGGGCTATCGATTTCTTCGAGAAGGCCGTGCGCCAGCACGCCCGCCCCACAGAGGCGTCGTCATTCGACAGCTTGGTCAAGACCGCTCAGCGCGCGCTCGAAAACAACAGCAGCGACTTCGAGTCGCATCTGGACGATCTGCGCAGCCGCAACTTCATGATTTTGTGGCGTCAAGATTGGTTCGTGATTGATCACTTCAAACGCTTGGCACAAGCGAGCTACCTTTTCTCGGACGCCAGAGAGCATGCACAGCTTGTGGCGATGGGAACCGAGGCCATCAAGGCCAACGACATCGACAAGTTGCGCGCAGTGGTCGGCCAACTCTTCTCGATCCAAGTCGGCTCTGCGGGTGACGACGACATGATGGCCGGTGCCAATATCGTTCGGAGTTGATGCTCATGGCCCTCGACGCATGGCTTCCCATCGGATTCAAGCTGCCAGACGGCGCGAGAGCCCGTATCGCCTTGTACGAGGGCGCAGATTGGCAGGTGTACGAAACCCAAGGCGGCGGCCGCGCACTGGTCGCCCATGATGAACTGGGCGCACGCTGGCATGAGGCGGGGCTGATCGACGATGGAACGTTCGACGCTTTCCAGTTCGGAGAACATCAACTGCGTGCCATCTCGTGCAGCCCAAGCCAGGCCCTGCTGCCCATCAGCGAAGCGAAGTCTCCGGACAACAAGGCCGAGGCACTTTCATTCGCCTTGGCGCTGAAAGCCACGCGCGACATCGATTCGGAGTCGGCGCTGCAAGACGCCCTGTATGTCGAAAAAATCACCCGCCTGCTGCCGACCTACAGCATCAGTTCCCGGGCTGGAGACGATGTCGTCCTCGGCTACTGGCTGACGGGCGGCGCGAGCATCCCGGCCACCTCCTTCCGCCGTCTGCGCCAGACCATGAGCTGGCTGGGCGCGAGCCACCTGAAGGACGTCGTGCAAGCGGCAGGCTTCGAAGTTGCGGAAGTCATGCCGTTGGCGCGCAAGCCAGCGGCTGCGGCAGAAAAAACTGAAGTCGCTCCCGCCGAGAAGTTGGAGGAAGTAAAACGCGCCGAGCCGGAGCCTAACACGGTCTTCGAACTCGCCGGGCGTCCCGAACTGACCGCCTTCTTCAACGAGCACATCGTTGACATCATCCTGCACCGCGAACGCTACAAGGCGCTCGGCATCGAGTTCCCGTCAGCACTGATCCTGCATGGCCCTCCGGGTTGCGGCAAAACCTTCGCTGTCGACCGACTGGTGGACTTCCTCGGCTGGCCAAGTTTCCAGATCGATGCCTCCAGCGTCGCCAGCCCCTACATACACGAGACCAGCAAGAAGGTTGCGCAGGTCTTCGACAAGGCGATGGAGAACGCGCCGTCGGTTCTCGTGATCGACGAGATGGAAGCTTTCCTGGCCGACCGCGAGATGGGGTCTGGCCATCACCGTGTCGAGGAAGTGGCCGAGTTCCTGCGTCGCATCCCGGAAGCGGTGAAGAACGACGTGCTGATCATCGCCATGACGAACCGCATCGAGATGATCGACCCCGCCATCCAGCGTCGCGGACGCTTCGACCACGTCATCAAGGTGGACTTCGCCAGCGAGGTCGAAGTGCAGGCGTTGCTGGACAAGCTGCTGTCCTCCCTGCCGAAGGAGCCAGACGTGGACTCCAAGCCACTGGCGAAGGAACTGGCGGGCAGACCGCTTTCCGACGTTTCCTTTGTGGTGCGCGAAGGCGCAAGACTGGCGGCGCGCTCCGGCAAGGAACGGCTGGATCAGGCCAGCCTATTGGCGGCGCTGCGCTCGTCACCGGCGCGGGAACGTGAGGGTGGGGAAACCAAACGGCGCATCGGATTTGTTTAAGGGAAGATGGTAGTGACGGAGGGAGAAGAACAAAAGAAGGAGGAAAGCAAAGGCTTTGCCGGCCTGTCCTCACTCGTGTCCGACGTGGACACGACGCCGCCCCCTGCGCCCAAGAGGGCGCCTGCTGCCGCCGCACCGAGTGTCGAGCGCCCGGCATCGCCGCAGCCTGCTGAACCGCCGCCGCAGCCCAGTCAGCGGCAAACGTATCAAGAGCCTTCGCAGCCGTCCTCCGGATCGTCTGGCAAGTGGCTGCTGGGCATCGCCGCCGTCATCGGTTTGCTCTGGTTGATCAATTTTTCTAATGGAAACAAGTCACCTACGGCTCCAGCGTATGAGCCATCAAGTCAAACAAAAGATTCTGACAGAGGAGCTGGGCCGAACAAAACTACGGAATTGTTGCCCCCGAAATTCAGCGAATATTTATCTGATATTTATGATGGGCCGCGTGCGAAGGTAAATTTACTTACTGATTTTGACAAAAACTTCCGCACAAGAATTAGAAATACTCAATCGCAACCCATCAATTTTGCAGGCGAATATATTTTATCAACGTGGGGATGCGGGACATCCTGCTTGATGGGGGTCGCGGTGAATGCTCGTACTGGGCAAGTAGTTGAGCTTCCTGGGTCTGTCTGTTGCTGGAAAGGTGCTGGCGAAAGAACGATTTTCAAAAAAAATAGTCGACTTCTTGTTCTTGCGGGGTTGATAAATGAAAATGGGCAGCATGGCGCACATTTTTATGAACTTAAGAATAATGAGTTTATTCACATTAAGACGATACCAATCAAAGAGGATGAACTTAGCCCCCCTTCCTCGATCTTGTCACCTGCAACTGTAGCCCCAACGGATTCATCACCAGTACAAATCCAAACACCGGGCAGTTTGATACCTTCGGCGCAGCCACAGGAGCATCCCAGGCCGAATGAAGAGAAACCACCTATTGCTTCCAATCTTGTGTTTTCAATTGCGCAAATTCATTACTGCCTAGCTGAAGATATTCGCTTGGAAAGTGCGAAATCGGCTGTCAACAACTACATCGACTCCGATGTGGATCGCTTCAATGCGATGGTGGCGGACTACAATAGTCGCTGCAGTTCATTTCAATATCAGACCAATAATCGAGGGCGCAATGATTTGAATAGTGCTCAACGAGATATTGAGCCATTCCGGAGTCAGCTTCAATCCGAGGGAAGGAGCAGATTCGGTCGCAGCCCTTCTACGGACTCACTGTCGGCACCAACGCCGTCACGTCTTAGTTCGGATGCAAGCGGAGTGCCAGATTTATCGAAGTTGTCATATGAAGAGCGGTCTGCGATACAGCAGGCATGCATTCTTGAGAAGTCTGACGGTGCAGCGAGCTACAACAGATGTGTAGTCGCTCAAACTCATGAGCTGGCCAATGCACCACGACTACCAGATTTATCGGCCCTGTCCTATGAAGAGCGGTCTGCGATACAGCAGGCATGCATT
>Ga0209369_1000872_pt1 | contig 21865 bp, 19 predicted proteins | sample EBPBio142010_DNA_FD_185865 | JGI IMG/M metagenome (GOLD analysis project Ga0209369, IMG submission 185865) | Wastewater treatment Type I Accumulibacter community from EBPR Bioreactor in Madison, WI, USA - Reactor 1_10/4/2010_ DNA (SPAdes)... | ecosystem: Engineered > Bioreactor > EBPR >... | reverse complement strand
CCCGGGTCAGCGCGCACACGCATGCGTGATGCGGCGCTGACGTACTTCCCCTCTCACCTGAACCGAACCGACACAAGGATCCCATCATGAATGCCAAGACCCTGCGCGCCAGCCTGCTGGCCGTCACCACCGCCATCGCCCTGTGCGCCGCCATCGTGCCGCTGGCGGCCCACGCCTATGACGAGAACTCCACCGCCGCCATCAACGTCGACGCCAAGGGCGTTGGCCTGAAGGGGCACGACCCGGTGGCCTACTTCACCGCCGGCGCGCCCACGGCCGGCAAGGCCGAATTCAACGCCGCCCATGCCGGCGTGACCTTTCTCTTCGCCAGCGCCGCCAACCGTGACGCCTTCAAGGCTGACCCGGCGAAGTACGCGCCCCAGTACGGCGGGTTCTGCGCGATGGGCGTGGCGCTGGAGAGGAAGCTCGACGGCGACCCGAACGCCTGGCGCGTCGTCGACGGCAAGCTCTACCTGAACGTCAACAAGGACGTGCAGAAGAAGTGGCTCGAAGACGTGCCCGGCAACAACAAGAAGGCCGACATCAACTGGCCGCAGATCAAGGGCAAGGCCCCGAAGTCGCTGGCCTGAGCGTGGCCGGGCAGGCCTGTGAGCCTGCTCGCGCCGTCCGTCGCGACGTACCTCAACCCATCTCAAGGAGAAACACCATGTCCACCCGCCGCACCGTGTTGAGTGTGATGGCCTTGGCCGCGCTGGCCCACGGCGCTGCACTGGCCGCCGACAAGTCGGCCAGGCCCGCCATGGAGAAGTGCTACGGCGTCTCGCTGGCCGGCCAGAACGACTGCGCCGCCGGACCCGGCACCAGTTGCGCCGGCACCTCCAAGGTCGACTACCAGGGCAATGCCTGGAAGAAGGTGCCCGCCGGCACCTGCCTAGCGATCAAGACACCCAAGGGCAGCGGCTCGCTGACGCCCCTGAAGGCCTGAGCCAGACCCGCCACCAACATCGCTCTGGGGAAAGGCCATGACCCATCTCGCCGCCGGGCTCGGCTTCAAGCCGTCGCACCTGCAGCGAGCGCTGGCAGCGCGGCACCCGGGCCTGTGGTTCGAGGTGCACGCCGAGAACTACATGGTCGACGGCGGCCCGCGACCGCGATTGCTGCAGGCCCTGGGCGAGATGCACCCGGTTTCGCTGCATGGCGTGTCCATGTCACTGGCCGGCGCCGAACCGCCGGACCCGGATCACCTGCGCCGATTTGCGGCTCTGGTGTGCCGGGTGCAGCCTGTGCAGGTGTCCGAACATCTGGCGTGGTCGCGCTTGGGCGCGCGCTACGAGCCTGACCTGCTGCCCTTCGTGCGCAACGCGCAGTCGCTGCAGCGTGTGGTCAATCAGCTGCACCCGGTGGAGGGCCATCTTCTTGCACCCACAAGCCCGACCGAAGGGCGATGGCGAGTGCAGGGCGATGCTGGGACGGTAGAGGTCCCCATCGAGTCCTCTGCATGCCGTGCACGCCGCCCGCCAGCCCGGTTCCTTACCCGGCTTGGCCAGCCGGCTCCACTACGAACGCCACCGACCGGAGCAGACCACGCTGTACCGCCTGGCCCAGCAGCATGCGGCCAGCTTCATCGCCCACACCGAGGCCAGCACGGACGCCGAGTTGCCGCGGTTCATCAAGGACGAGTTCGACGCCTTCCTCGAGTGCGGCATCCTGGCGCATGGATTCCTGCGGCTACGCTGCGGCGAGTGCGGCCACGACAAGCTGCTGGCCTTCAGCTGCAAGCGCCGGGGATTCTGCCCCTCTTGCGGCGCCCGGCGCATGTCGCAGACCGCTGCGCACCTGGTCGACCACGTCATCCCGCACGTGCCGGTGCGGCAATGGGTGCTGTCGCTGCCGATCCCGCTGCGCGTGCTGCTGGCCGCGCAGCCGGAACTGGTCACGCCGGTGCTGCAGGTGGTGCAGCGCGTGGTCACGCGACATCTGCTGCGGCAGGCGGGGCTCAAGGCTGACGAAGGTCACGGCGGCGCCGTCACGCTGATCCAGCGCTTTGGCTCGGCCGCCAACCTCAACATCCACCTGCACTGTCTGGTACTGGACGGGGTGTACTGCTGCGACGCCGATGGTTCGCCGGCCTTCATTGAGGCGGATGCGCCCACCGACGACGAATTGCACGCGCTGCTGCAGACCGTCATCGCCCGGCTGATGAAGATGCTCACGCGCCGGGGCGTGCTGGTCGAAGACATGGGCCAGACCTACCTGGCCGAGCCGGATGCCGACGGCGAGGAGGCGCGCACGCTGCGGCCGCTGCAGGCCGCGGCCATCACCTACCGAATCGCCTTCGGGCCGCGCGCCGGGCAGAAGGTGCTGACCCTGAGAGGCGCGATGCCGCGCGAGGACTCGGCCCGCCAGCCGCTGTGCGCCGACATCGACGGATTCAGCCTGCACGCCGCGGTGCGGGTCGAAGCCCATGACCGCAAGCGGCTGGAGCAGCTGTGCCGCTACATCACCCGGCCGGCGCTTTCCGACGAACGGGTGCAGGTCAATGCCGCCGGGCAGGTCGAGCTGAAGCTGAAGACACCGTGGCGCGACGGCACGACGCATCTGGTCTTGAGCCCGCTGGAGTTCATGCAGCGGCTTGCGGCGCTGGTTCCCCGGCCGCGTCTGCATCTCATCAGGTTCCACGGCGTGCTGGCGCCCAACGCCAAGCTGCGGTCCCTGGTGGTGCCGCAAGGGCCCGAGGTGGAGGAACGGGCCACCGCAGCCGTTGCCGCCAGCGAATGCGTGGTCCAGACCGAGACTAACCCGGACCGGCCGGACCGACCGCACCGAATTGCTTGGGCGCGGCTACTCAAGCGCGTGTTCGACATCGACATGCAGCACTGCCCCAACTGCGGCGCCGGGGAGCTCAAGATCATCGCGGCCATCCTGGAGCGACCGGTGATCGAGAAGATCCTGACCCACCTGGGACTGGATCCGCAGCCGCCGCCCAGAGGCCGAGCGCGCGAGGCGCGGCAAGACTGAAGCCGCCTGAGCCGCGTCGACCGTCCCGGACACCGTACACATCACAAAGGGCTGCGCAGCCTGGCGCCAGTGGCCGGTGGCGCTGCGCCCGCGTGCGGACTGGATGGCGGAAAACACAGGGTCAACCCCGAGATCAAGGCCCAACGAGCGCGAGGCGAGCCGTCAGGGCGGGCCGAATCCAGACAAGGCAACGGCCCAGGCGCCAGTTCCAAGCCATCCAGGCAGGCATCGGCTGCCCACCCAGGGCTGAGTCGGGCTTTCCAGGCTTTTCACAGACCAGACCGTTTGAAATTCCTATGCGCCAGCACTTGTAGGCTCCCGATCAAACCTTTACCTATCGCCGGATCGGACTGCCCCAGCACACCCTCTCTGGAAATTTGAGTCACATCAATCGCCCAGCAGGTCGCTGGATGTTGACTCTTGAATTTCGGCATGTTAGGCGCAATATCTTGCAAAGTCTTGCAAGAATTTCCTCAGGCGAGGCCGCGTTACGACGGAACTTGTGGGGGTGGTATGACAGCGCGCCAGCAGGCGATCTGCACACTCGACGAGTTGGCTGCCTACTTGAAAGTCGGCAAGCGGACGCTCTACCGGCTCGCCGCGCACGGGGAAATTCCGGCCTTCAAGGTGGGCGGGACATGGCGGTTTCGTCAAAGTGAAATCGATCGATGGATCAATGATCAGACCCAAGCAGGCAGAAAGAAGGAGGTGATACGCACAGATGAGCAGCCAAAGTCAGCGAAACATCCCGTGTCGCCTGGGCGCGCTGTCCGTCGCCGCAGGCAAACGGAGTGAGCGAGAGTCTTCAATTTTTCTTCTGGAGGTGTGACATGGACTTTGATTTCAAGAAATTGGCTCCCTGGAACTGGTTCAAGAAGGAGCAGGAAGAACAACAGAGCACGGCCTCGCTGCCGGTGCAGCGCAATGACCTGCCGGTGGCGGGTGGGCCCGTCAGTCCCATCCTGCAATTGCATCGCGATATCGACCGCCTGTTCGACGACGCGTTTCGAGGCTTCGGTTTCCCGACGCTGGCCATGCCACGCTGGCCGTCGGACTGGCCGGGCATGCTGAAGCCGGCGCTGGACATCCAGGAGACCGACAAGCAGTACAAGATCGCCCTGGAAGTACCCGGCGTCGAGGAAAAAGACATCCAGATCACGCTCGACAACGACGTGCTGCTGGTGCGCGGTGAAAAGCATCAGGAGCAGGAAACGAAAGACGGCGGTTTCCACCGGGTGGAGCGCTCCTACGGCAGCTTTCAGCGCGCTCTGAACCTGCCGGCCGATGCCAACCAGGACACGATCAAGGCCGCTTTCAAGAACGGTGTGCTCACGATCACGATGGAAAAGCGCGAGGCCAGTACGCCCAAGCAGGGGCGCTCGATCCCGATCAACGGCTGACGCGGGGCAGCGCGTTTTTCTCAAAAACCACAAAGAGATGAGGCACCGTGATCGGCGGTGCCTCGTCAGATCAATCTTTACAGGAGCATCAGCATGGCCAGAAAACAATGCCAAGTCTGCGGCCAGCCCGCCACGGTGCGGGTGGAAGCCAATCTCAATGGTCGCCACAGCACCATGCTGTTGTGTGACGATCACTATCGCCAACTGGTGCGCCAGCAAAAGCGCACCGTCTCACCGCTGGAAGCCTTGTTCGGCTCGCGCAGCGGGCTGTTCGAAGACTTCCTTGGCAGCGACTTCTTCCGCATCGGTGACGACGCACCGTCCATGGCGGCCGATACCGACGAGGTCGTCGATGCCTCGTTCGGCGAACCCGCCCCGGCCGGTACGGGCACCGCGCGCCGTCGCGGCAGTGGGCTCGCCAGCCGTATCAGCGAACAGTCCGAGGCCCTATTGCAGGAGGCCGCCCGACACGCTGCAGAGTTCGGGCGCGCCGAAGTCGATACCGAACACCTGCTGCTGGCGCTATCCGACAGCGACGTGGTCAAGACCATCCTGGGGCAGTTCAAGATCAAGGTCGATGACCTTAAGCGCCAGATCGAATCCGAAGCCAAGCGCGGCGATAAGCCGTTCGAGGGCGAGATCGGCGTGTCGCCCCGGGTCAAGGACGCGCTCAGCCGTGCTTTCGTGGCCTCCAACGAACTCGGCCACTCTTATGTCGGGCCGGAGCATTTCCTGATCGGGCTCGCCGAGGAAGGCGAAGGTTTGGCGGCCAACCTGCTGCGCCGTTACGGCCTCACGCCGCAAGCGCTGCGCCAGCAGGTAAGCAAGGTGGTCGGCAAAGGGGCCGAGGATGGCCGCGCCGAGACGCCGACCAATACGCCGGAACTCGACAAGTATTCGCGCGACCTCACCAAGATGGCGCGCGAGGGCAAGCTCGATCCGGTCATCGGCCGCGCGCAGGAGATCGAGACGACCATCGAAGTGCTGGCCCGGCGCAAGAAGAACAACCCGGTGCTGATCGGCGAGCCCGGCGTCGGCAAGACCGCCATCGTCGAAGGGTTGGCGCAGCGCATGGTGGCCGGCGAAGTGCCTGAGACGCTGCGCGACAAGCGCCTGGTGGAACTCAACATCAATGCCATGGTGGCTGGCGCCAAGTACCGGGGCGAGTTCGAGGAGCGCGTGCAGAAGGTGCTCAAGGAAGTGACCGAGCACCAGGGCGAGCTGATTCTCTTCATCGACGAGGTGCACACCATCGTCGGTGCAGGCCAGGGTGGCGGCGAAGGCGGGCTGGACGTGGCCAACGTGTTCAAGCCGATGATGGCGCGCGGCGAACTGAACCTGATCGGCGCCACGACGCTCAACGAGTACCAGAAGTACATCGAGAAGGACGCCGCACTGGAGCGTCGCTTCCAGCCGGTGATGGTGCCCGAGCCGACGGTAGCGCAGACCATGATGATCCTGCGCGGCCTGCGCGACACCTTCGAGGCGCACCACAAGGTCAGCATCACCGAGGATGCGATCATCGCCGCCGCCGAGTTGTCGGACCGCTACATCACCGCGCGCTTTTTGCCTGACAAGGCCATCGACCTGCTCGACCAGGCGGCCGCACGCGTGAAGCTGTCGGCCACGGCCCGCCCGGTGGCGGTGCAAGAGCTGGAGTCCGAACTGCACCAGCTACGGCGTGAGCAGGACTATGTGGCCTCGCGCAAGCAGTACGACAAGGCCGCCGAGCTGGGCAAGCGCATCGAGGCCAAGGAGACTGAACTCAAGAAGCTCGTCGAGGAGTGGGAACGCGAGCGCGCCTCGGGCAGCGCCGAAGTCAAAGCCGAGCATGTCGCGCAGATCGTCTCGCGCCTGACCGGCATTCCGGTCAACGAGCTGACGGTGGAAGAACGCGAGAAGCTGCTGCATCTGGAGCAGCGGCTGCACGAGCGCCTGGTGGGCCAGGACGAAGCGGTGCGCGCGGTGGCCGATGCCGTGCGGTTGTCGCGCGCGGGCCTGCGCGAAGGCAGCAAGCCGGTGGCGACTTTTCTGTTCCTCGGGCCGACCGGCGTGGGCAAGACCGAGCTCGCCAAGGCGCTGGCCGAGTCCATCTATGGCGATGAAGGTGCGCTGCTGCGCATCGACATGTCCGAGTACGGGGAACGCCATACCGTGGCACGCCTGGTGGGGGCGCCTCCGGGTTACGTCGGCTACGACGAGGGTGGCCAGCTCACCGAGAAGGTGCGGCGCAAACCCTACAGCGTGTTGCTGCTGGACGAGATCGAGAAGGCTCACCCCGACGTCTACAACATCCTGCTGCAGGTGTTCGACGACGGGCGGCTCACCGACGGCAAGGGCCGGGTGGTGGATTTCACCAATACCATCATCATCGCCACCTCGAACTTGGGCTCGGACATCATCCAGCGTCGGCTGAAGGCCCGTGGCGCCGCCGGCGAGGAATACGAGAAGACCAAGGGCGAGGTGATGGACGTGCTGCGCGGACACTTCCGCCCCGAGTTCCTCAACCGCATCGACGAGATCATCGTCTTCCATGCGCTGGGCAAGGAGGAGATCCGCCATATCGTCGGCCTGCAGCTCGATCGTGTGGCCCGCAACGCCGCCAGCCAGGGCGTGACGCTGACCTTCGATCAGACCTTGATCGATCACTTCGCGGAGGAAGGCTACAAGCCCGAGTTCGGCGCGCGTGAGCTCAAGCGGCTGATCCGCAGCGAGCTGGAAACTGCTCTGGCGCGCGAGATGCTGGGTGGCGGTATCGGCAAGGCCGATCACGCCAGCGCCCGCTGGGACGACAAGGCCGAACGGGTGGTCTTCGAGCGCCAGGAGCCACCCGCGAAGCCGGCCGAGCCTGAGAAGCCCGATGCCGCGAACGTGGCCGAGACGCCGCCGAGCGACGCGAGCAAGCCTGCGCGCAAGAAGAAGTCAGCGGGCGGCGAATCTTGAGTCATGGGGAGGCTGTCGTGTCCGACCCCAACGGGCTGACATGGGCAGCCACCCTCGTGTCGCTGGCGGTCGCTATCCCCACAGCGGGGCACGCGGTCATCTACAAGCGTGACCCTCGATCGGCCACGCTGTGGGTGCTGCTGATCGCGCTGTTGCCGCTGGGCGGTTCGCTGCTGTATGGGCTGTTCGGCATCAACCGTTACCAGCGGCGGGCGCGGCGGCTGTTTCCGGGGGCAGATCCTGCTGTTCGGCAGGACCTCGCGCCTACGATGCCCCAGGCCGTATCGGCGCCGTTTGCCGGCCTGGCGCACCTGGTGGGACGTGCCACCGGCCAGTCGCTGACCAGCGGCAACCGCATCGAGCCGCTCGTCGATGGCGAGCAGGCCTACCCGGCCATGCTCGCTGCCATCGAGTCGGCGCGGCACAGCGTCGCCTTGGCCTCGTACATCTTCGACAGCCAAGGCATCGGGGCGCAGTTCGTCGATGCGCTGCGCCGGGCTCATGAGCGCGGCGTGCAAGTGCGGGTGCTGATCGACGACGTCTATGCCCGCTGGAGGCCCCGCAGCGCCTACCGCGCCTTGCAACGCGCCGGCGTTCCGGCGGCGACGTTCAACCCGACGTTGATTCCCGCGCGCCTGCATGCCGCGCATCTGCGCAATCACCGCAAGCTGCTGGTGATCGATGGCGAGACGGGTTTCACCGGCGGCATGAACATCTTCAGCCCGTATTGGCGGCCCGATGCGCCGGAGCAGGCCTGTCACGATTTGCACTTTCGTCTGCGCGGGCCGGTGGTTGCGCATCTGATGCGGTGCTTCACCGATGATTGGTGCGATACCACGGGCGAGCGGCTCAGCAAGGGTTTCTGGGGCGAACCGCCCGCAACGGCTGATGAGCAAGGAACCTCTTGGGCGCGCGGCATCGAGGCCGGTCCCGATGAGGCCCTGGACAGGATGCGCTGGACCTTCATGGGCGCTTTGAGCGCGGCGAAGCATTCGGTGCGCATCTGGACACCTTACTTCGTGCCCGATCAGCCGATGATCGCGGCGCTGAGCACGGCCGCGTTGCGCGGCGTGCGCGTCGAGGTGCTGACGCCCGCAAACGGCGACCATCCCACGGTGCAATGGGCCGCGCGCGCCCACTACTGGCAGGTGCTGGACCACGGTGTACGCATCTTCGAACGGCCTGGCCCGTTCGACCACAGCAAGCTGATGCTGATAGACGGCCAGTGGTGCTGCCTGGGTTCGGCCAATTGGGATGCGCGCAGCCTGCGCCTGAACTTCGAGTTCAATGTGGAGGTGTACGACACCGCGCTGTCTACGCGGCTGGAATCCCTTTTTGATGCCGCCCGTGATGCATCGAACGAGATATCGGCCATGGCGTTGCGCGCCCGCCCGCTGGCCATCCGCTTGCGCGACGGGGTGGCCCGTCTGTTCACCCCCATTCTCTAGCGGCACGACTTGCGAGGAACATTGCCCATGGAAAAGAAAGATCAATGGAACATTGGCTACTGGATCGTCGCCGGCCTGTTGCTGCTGACGCTGCAGAACTACTGGCAGGCGGCCAAGACCGTCGAGCCCGTGCCCTACAGCGAATTCGAGAAGGCGCTGGCCGAGGGGCGCGTCGCCGAAGTGCTGGTGTCGGACCGCACGGTCACCGGGCGCCTGAAATCGCCGGACAGCCGGGGCAAGACCACCATCGTGGCCACTCGCGTCGAACCCGACCTGGCCGAGCGGCTGTCCAAGTACGACGTGCCTTACGCGCGGGTGGTGGAAAGCACCTGGCTACGTGATGTGCTCTCCTGGATTCTGCCGGCGGTGGCCTTCTTCGGCGTCTGGTTCTTCCTGTTCCGCCGCTTCGCCGAGAAGCAGGGCATGGGCGGCTTCCTGAGCATCGGCAAGAGCCGCGCCAAGGTGTTCATGGAGAAGAACACCGGCGTCACCTTTGCCGATGTCGCGGGTGTCGATGAGGCCAAGGCCGAGCTGGTCGAAATCGTCGACTTCCTGAAGAACCCGCAGGATTACGGCCGCCTCGGCGCGCGCATCCCGAAAGGTGTGTTGCTGGTTGGCCCGCCCGGCACGGGCAAGACCCTGCTGGCCAAGGCCGTGGCGGGCGAGGCCGGTGTACCGTTCTTCTCTATCTCCGGCTCGGAGTTCGTCGAAATGTTTGTCGGCGTGGGCGCGGCGCGGGTGCGCGACCTGTTCGAGCAGGCGCGCGGGCAGGCGCCGGCCATCATCTTCATCGATGAACTCGACGCGCTGGGCCGTGCACGCGGCGTCGGCGGGCCCATCGGCGGCCACGACGAGCGTGAGCAGACGCTCAACCAGCTGCTCACCGAGATGGACGGCTTCGACAGCTCGGTGGGGCTGATCATCCTCGCCGCCACCAACCGCCCCGAAATCCTCGACCAGGCGCTGCTGCGTGCCGGCCGCTTCGACCGCCAGGTGCTGGTGGACCGGCCCGACAAGAAGGGACGGCTGGACATCCTGAAAGTCCACGTCAAGAAGGTGACGCTGGCTCAGGATATCGATCTCGAACAGGTGGCTGCGCTGACCACGGGCTTTTCGGGTGCAGACCTCGCGAACCTGGTCAACGAGGCCGCGCTGGCCGCGACCCGGCGCAAAGCGTCCGCCGTGGAGTTGCAGGATTTCACCGCCGCCATCGAGCGCATCGTGGCGGGCCTGGAGAAGAAGAACCGAGTGCTCAATCCCAAGGAGCGGGAAACCGTGGCCTATCACGAGATGGGCCATGCGCTGGTGGCGCTGGCGCTGCCCGGCACCGACCCCGTGCACAAGATCTCGATCATCCCGCGCGGCATCGGCGCGCTGGGCTACACGCTGCAACGCCCCACCGAAGACCGCTTCCTGATGACGCGCGCCGATCTGGAACACAAGATCGCCGTGCTGCTGGGCGGTCGTGCGGCCGAGAAGCTCGTGTTCGGCGAGCTGTCCACCGGGGCTGCCGATGACCTCACACGGGCCACCGACATTGCCCGCGACATGATCACCCGCTTTGGCATGGACGAAGGACTGGGCTACATCGCCTTCGAGGCGCAGCGGCCACGCTTTCTCGATACACCGGAACTGGCCCACGGCGGCTGCCGGGTGGCCGAATCGACCCAGGCGCGCATCGATCAGGCCATCCGCGACATCGTGATGGGCGTGTTCGAGCGCGCCTACCGGATCCTCGACACCAACCGCGCGGTGCTGGAGCGTTGTGCGCGCGAACTGCTGGCGCGGGAAACGCTCGACGAGAACGACATCCTTCAATTGACCCAAGGACTTGTTCTTGATGGAAACGAAAAGTAGTAGGCGCCATTCAGAGTGAGCCGACGGCTCTGTTCGGTGCGTCATCCAATTCGCCGGCATTGTTCAAGGAGAACCGATATGTCTGCATTGACTCCGTGGGACCCCTTCCGGGAACTGGATGAATTGCAAAACCGCCTGGCGACGATGTTGGGACGGACACCCCAGCGACAGGGCGCCCGTACCGGCAACGAAGCCATGACCACGGCGGACTGGGCACCAATGGTGGACATCAGCGAGGATGAGAACGCATTCCTCCTCAAGCTGGATCTGCCGGAGGTCCCCAAGGATGCCGTGCGCGTCAGCGCGGAAAACGGCGTGCTCACCATCAGCGGCGAGCGCAAACTGGAAAAAAAGGAGCAGGGCAAGAAGTTCCACCGCATCGAACGTGCGTATGGCCGCTTTGTGCGCAGCTTTGTCTTGCCTGACAAAGTTGATCCGACCAAGGTGACGGCTTCGCGCGCTGGAAGTGCGGCTTGTCAAGGCCGAGCAAGCCAAACCGAAACAGATTGAAATCTCAGTCAACTAACTTTAATTAGGAGCCCAAGATCATGAATATCAAACAGCCCCAATCAACCTTCTCCGCACTAGCCCTGGCGGTCGTCGTCGGACTGAGCGGACCGGCTCAGGCCCAATCGGCGGCAGGTTCTAGCCCAGGTGCTGCAGCACCCTCTGCCGCTTCCAAGGCGGCGCAGCCACAGGTAGATGACAAGGCCGCCCGGGAAGCCGAAAAAAAGCGTGCCGAGCTCACTCAAGACGCCATCACGGCGCTCACCAAGACCCAGGAGGCTTTGACACTCCTTGATGCAAAGAAGACCAAGGAGGCGCTCGCTGCGCTGGAACTGGCCAGCGGAAAGCTGGAACTGGTATTGGCACGCGACGCCAAACTTGCTTTGGCGCCGGTCGATGTACGCGTCATCACCCACGATATCCACGCCAACGTGGAATCGGTGAAGAAAGCGGTCAAGTTGTCTCGGGAGTTGTTGGGTGATGGCGAGGTGCAAAAGGCCCGGCCCATCGTTGCCAATCTGGCCAGCGAAATCGTAATCCAAACCGACAACCTGCCGATGGCAACGTACCCGGCAGCGATGAAGTCGGCCGCACGGCTCATCGACAGCGGCAAGATCGACGACGCCAAGGCGGAACTCGCCCGAGCACTGAACACGCTGGTGGTGACCTCGGTCGCCTTTCCTCTGCCCGTGCTACGGGCTGAAGCCGCGATGGCAAAAGCTGAAAAGCTGGCCGAGACCGACAAGCGCGATGCCAAGCAGAACGAGGAGCTCAGCACCTTGCTGTCGTCCGTGCGCACGGAGATCGAGATGGCGCAGATCCTGGGTTATGGCAAGAAGGCGGATTTCAAACCCATCTTAGATCAGGTGAAGTCCATTGAGCAAAAGTCGGCTGGTGGCAAAAGCGGCAAGGGATGGTTCGACGAGTTGAAGACGCGCCTCCAAAAGCTGTTTTGAGGTGATGAAGGGGCCGACTGTTCGGTCGGTCAGTCTCGCGATGTTCGCAGTCAGCCCCAATAGATTCGCCTATTTTCACTAACTCATACGAGGCATATCACCATGAATGAGCAAACATCGAATCCCAATGCGACGAACAAAGAAATAAACGAACAGGCCGCGGTAAGCAGCCTTCCTGTCAGTCCAGAGGCCAAGGCTGAAGTCGTCACGGAGGTACAGCCTGAGGTTCAGAAGGAAACGGACTCGCAGGCGGCAGACAAACGTAAACAAGTCCTCGATGAGGCCGTCTCGGCCTTGGCGCTGACCAAATCAGCGCTGGCCGCACTTGACGGCAAGGACGCTGCACGCGCATTGGCAACGCTGGCCGAAGTGACGGGAAAGCTGGAGCTGATCGTTGCGCGCGAACCCACGCTCGCCCTGGCCCCCGTTGATGTGCGCACCATCGTGCACGACTTGTTCGCCAACACGGAAACCATTGAGGCGATGACCGACGAGGCGCTGGATGCCCTCAAACATGGCGAGGTGCAACAGGCACGTCACGTGCTGGCTTTGCTGGCCAGTGAAATCGTGATCGCGGTCACCAACATCCCTCTGGCGTCCTATCCCGCAGCCGTGAAGTCAGTCGTGCCGCTGATCGATCAGGGCAAGATCGAAGAAGCCAAAGCCGCGCTGCAGGCAGCGCTCAGCACGCTGGTCGAGACGCGCAGCGTGCATCCGCTGCCCGCCCTGCGCGCCAGGCTGCTCCTGAAGCGCGCCGAGACCTTGGTAGAAGATGGTCAGCGGAGCGAAGCGTCCAATGAGCGCCTGGAGACATTATTGAACGAAGCGCGGCAGCAGTTGGAAATGGCAGAACTGCTGGGCTATGGAAAGAAGAAGGACTTTGAGCCCCTGCATGCTGAACTCAAGAAAGTCAAGCAAAAGACGGCTGGGGGAGGCGGCGGAAAAGGCTGGCTCGATGAAATCAAGGCAAAGCTGTCCAAGTTGTTCTGAAACCGCTGGATAGGGCGTAAGAGGGGCGCGTCGCGCCCCTCTCTTGGCTCAGGAGTGTTTGCTTTTTCACCCCATTAGATCTTTAGGAGATATAGCATGAATACAGACACCATCACCGATTCCAGTGCGGATGAGCCCACCAAAACACTGTGTTCATTGACCGAAAATTGGTGGATTTTTGCGTTGCGCGGTGTCTTGGCATTGATTTTCGCAGCCCTTGCGTTCTGGATGCCACAATCGGCTCTGTTGGCCATGACCTTAGTGTTCGGCGCATTTTCCTTGGTCAATGGCGCTTTCAACTTGGTTGCAGCGGTGCGCCATATCCAGAAAAAAGAGCGCTGGGGCTGGCTGCTGTTCAGCGGCATTGTCGGCATACTTACCGGCGTCGTCGTCCTGGTTGCTCCTTGGGTCGCCACGATGGTCATGGCTTCTTTTTTATGGGCTAGCGTGGGGTTCTGGGCGATTTTCACCGGTGTGCTGGAGATATCCGCCGCCGTTCGGCTGCGTCAAGAAATCAAGGGTGAAATCTGGCTTGCCTTCAGTGGACTGCTCTCGATTGTCCTTGGCGCTATCGTCTTGTGGATATTTTTTTCCCGTCCGGTCGAGTCATTCCTGGCCGCAGGCTGGCTGTTGGGCTTCTATGCGGCAGTCTATGGTGTCACGCTTTTGTTCTTGAGTTGGCGTCTTCGCAAAACGCGCCAGGGATAAGAGCGGGTCAAACTAAATTCTATGGATATGAGTATTTTCGGTTCGTGCCTCCATAGAAATGACATTAAAGGGAGTCATACATGCAGATGCAATATAGCTATCGAGCTATCGACAAAGAGTTTCATGAACCATGGCAGAGAGCTTTGGGAAATGTGATCGAGCACGCCCTCAAGCCATTGCTCGACAAACACACTAAAGATTCAGTGCGACTTCAAATCATCCTTGATCGCGACAAGACCAAGCGGCAATTTCTGGCCAGTGGCTATATGCACCTGCCCGGCAAAAAGATTGTCAGCGTCACTGCATTCCATGACGAGCTGACGCCCCTCGCGCAGATGCTCGCACAGTCGTTGTTCCGTCAGGCCAAGAAGCATTTTGACCGGCTGCATGCTCAGGACCAAATCAAGCGCAAAGCACGACGCGAGCGCTTGCGCGAGCTCAAGGTGCGAATTGCCGCAAAACCCGCGTCAGCCGCCCATGAGGCCAAAGCTACCCGAATGCCTCTACTGTCGAAACTTGAGGCTGTCGCAAGGCGTGAGCTGGCTTATCTGCGTGCCGTCGGCGATTTACCGCGCGATTATCCGACGCTGCGCGACGTGGTGGATGAAGCGATTGTCCAAGCTGAGGTGGAATGGCAATCCGTGCCGGAAGAAAAAGCGGCTTACTTCGGTCTTCTGAAGCATCTGTTCGCCGTCCTGGATCACGAAGTGGCAAACAGCCGGCAATTTGGTGAATTCGTTTCTCTGGACGCGCCGGTCGAAGCGGATGCCCAGGACGTCGCCGAGGCCATGGTGGAAGAGGAAGTCTTCGAATTTTATCAGCCCGATGACACACTCAGGCTGGCCGATATCATCGCTGACAGTCAGCATCCCGATGCCGCAACGATCGCGGAACAGGAGGAGCTAGTTGATCGGTCGAGCGAGTTCGCTTTTGCATTCGACCTGCTGAAGGACATGCCGCGTTTGTGGCGGCGCATTTTTCTGCTTATCCGTGTGGACGGGCTGGATGCCAGCAGCGTCTCTGAAATCCTGCTGATTCCTAGTCAGGAAGATACTGTCCAAAGGTGGCTCATGCAGGCCGAAGCGTTCATCGCTGCTCATTTGGAAGAGGCCGGAGTAAGCAAAGACGGGAACGATTGGCTCCAAGGCGTTGATTGGTCGGCATTGTCTGTGACCCGAAGCGCGGCAGCCTCACTGTGGTCCAAGGAGGCGAACCATGAAGAATGATCTTTACCTCGTCTGTCCGCATTGCCAGTCCATCAACCGCGTACCGACTGCGAAGCTATCGGAACATCCCAACTGCGGCCGCTGCCAGCAGCCCTTGTTCACGGGCGAACCCATCGAGTTGACCACGGCGACGTTCTCGCGCCACGTGGAGCGCAGCGATTTGCCGCTGCTGGTCGATTTCTGGGCGCCCTGGTGCGGGCCGTGCAAGATGATGGCACCGCAGTTTCAACAAGCCGCGCGCCAACTCGAACCCAGGATCAGGCTGGCAAAGGTGAATACCGAGGCTGAGCCCCACCTGGCCGCGCAGTTCGGTATCCGCAGCATTCCGACACTCGCCCTGTTCCAGGGGGGACGTGAGATCGCCCGTCAGGCCGGCGCCATGGGCGTGCAGGACATCGTGCGCTGGGTATCGGCACAGCTTGGGCGCTGACCGATGCAGGGCCTGCTGGGCGTTACGCTGAGTCTGCTGGCGGCGTGCAGTCTGGCCGCCGTGGTGACGGCTGCGCTCAGAGTGCCCGCCTTGCTGGGTTACCTCGCCGCCGGCGCCTTACTGGGCCCCTCAGTCACCGGCGTGATCGCGCCGGGAGAAGCGCTTGATTTTCTGTCCGAGCTGGGAGTGGCGCTACTGCTGTTCATGGTCGGACTGGAATTCTCCCTCGGGCACTTTTGGCTCACTCGCAAGACCGTACTGGTGGCTGGCAGTTTGCAGATGGTCGTTATGGCCGCACCTCTGACCCTGATGCTGATGGGGTTGGGGCAGCCAGCTCAGAGCGCTGCGCTGCTCGGCGCTGCGGCGGCCATGTCTTCCACGGCGCTGGTCAGCCGGCAGTTGGCCGACCAGGGTGAACTCACCACACGCCATGGCCGCAGCGCCATCGCCGTGCTGGTCTTTCAGGATCTGGCCAGCGTGCCCCTGTTGGCCTTGCTGGCGATCTGGGCGCGCGGCGAGTCGCCGAAGGTCGAGAGCATGCTGCTCGAAGTGTTGGGCGTGCTGGTGTTGTTCGCAGCAGCGGCGGTTGCTTCGCGCCGTCTGTTGCATGGCCTGCTGGGCTGGGTGGCTCGCCAAGGTCATGAGGAAGCGTTCATGCTCGCCTCCTTGTGTGTGGTCGTGGCCGCGGCCGCCGCTGCGCACGCCGTCGGCGTATCCGCCGCCCTGGGCGCGTTTCTGGCCGGGATGGTGCTGGGCGAGAGCGACGTCCGGCACCACATGGAAAACCACCTCAAACCGTTTCGCGATGTGTTGTCGGGGGTGTTCTTCGTGACTGTCGGCCTGCAGCTGGACGGAGCACAGATTCTTTCGGCACCGCTGACGGTGTTGGCGTGGCTGGCAGTGCTGGTGCCGGTCAAGATCGTGTTCAATACCCTGGCCTTGCGGGCGACGCGCTTGTCCGCCCTCGATGCCTGGCGCACGGGCATAGCGTTGGGGCATGGCGGCGAGTTCGCCCTGCTGTTGTTGGGCATGGTCTTGCAGCAGCATCTGATCCCCGCGACCGTCGTACAACCCATGCTAGTTGCGCTGGTGCTCAGCATGGCCCTGGCACCGCTACTGATCCGCCATCACGATGTACTTGCCCGGTTCTTGAGCCGCACCGGCGGCGTCATTCAGCCACCCCAGGCTGAAGAAGTCGAGATCGCCGCGCAGACGGCGCGATATCGAGACCATGTCATCGTTTGCGGCGCGGGCGAGCTTGGCCTGACAGTCAGCGAGATTCTTCGCCACGCCGGCGTGGCGCATCTGCTGCTGGAGGCGGACGCGCAGAAGGTCGAGGCCGCGCGTGCCGCCGGCGCGCCGGTGTTCCATGGCGATGCCAGTCGGCCCGATACCTTGCTGGCTGCCGGCTTGACGCATGCGCACATGGTGGTGCTGACGTTCGCCCATGCCCAGCAAGCGTTGCGCATCGCCCAGGCGATTGCCGAGCGCCGTCCGGCGCTGACCTTGTGGGTGTCATACAGAAGTACGACCGCGGCCGATGCATTTCGCGCCATGCCCAACGTGCGCGTGTACCAGCAATCCTTTGCCGCAGCTATTGGGCTGGCGGAACAGGTGATGTCGACGCTTGGCATGTCGACCGAGCTGATTGAAGGACACATCAGCGCAATGCGCCGCCGTCTCGACAGCAGCCGTTTTCCAGGGAGTTCATCGTCATGAAATCAACACGCCTTAACCCATTTCAGGTCTTGCGCGACCAATTGGCCATCATGAGTTTTTACGAGCGCTTCGAGCAGGTCGTCGCGCTCGTGCTGTCGGCGGTGATTGCCGTCATCATCGTGGTGTCGCTGTTCCAGCTCATCTCCATCGTCTTCACGCTGCTGGTTCTCGATGCCTTCAATCCCCTGGATCACAAGGTATTCCAGAGTGTGTTCGGCATGATCATGACGCTCTTGATCGCGATGGAGTTCAAGCATTCCATCGTGCGCGTGGCGCTGCGTCGGGACAGCATCATCCAGGTCAAGACCGTGATCCTCATCGGCCTGATCGCGCTGGCGCGCAAGTTCGTGATCCTCGACCCCGAGGCGAGCCCTGGCAAGATCGCCGCGCTTGCAGGCGCCACGCTGGCGCTTGGTGCCACTTACTGGCTGCTGCGCGAGCGCGACGACCGCGCCGCCGAGACATCTGAGCATGACCCGTCATCATCCCAGTGACCCGCGCGCGGCGTTGTTGCAACACCGCTGGCTCAACCGCCTGCAGACCGGGCTGTTGGTCCTGACCCTGGTCGGGATCGCAGCCGCCGCAGGAAGCCTGCTGTTCGGGGAAAGCGACCTGTGGCTCGCGCTGTTTGCCGTTGCAGGCACGCTGCTGCTGGAACCGGCAGCCGCATCCGCCTTGACCTTGCGCCTATACCGCGCCCGGGCGCTGCACCCACACGAAGCCCCGGAAATTTGGGCCCTGTTGCACGAGCTGTCCGTCCGTGCCGGTTTGCCCGCAACGCCGGTGCCGCACTACGTGCCCAGTGCCGTCGTCAACGCCTTCGCCACCGGATCGAAGCAGGAGGCATCGATCGCCCTCACCGATGGCCTGCTGCGCAGCCTGAGCCCACGCGAGCTGGCGGGTGTGCTCGCGCACGAGATCGCGCACATCGCCAGTGAGGATCTGCGCGTCATGGGGCTGGCGGATTCCGTCAGTCGCTTCACGAGCCTACTGGCCCTTATGGGACAGATCGCGATCCTGCTGAGCCTGCCCGCGCTGCTGGTTGGCGCGGCGGAGGTCTATTGGCCTGGTTTATTGTTATTGGCCGCATCGCCCCAGCTGGCCCTGCTCGCACAGCTCGGCTTGTCTCGCGTGCGTGAGTTCGACGCTGACCGCCTCGCTGCGGAACTGACTGGCGACCCGCAGGGGCTGGCGTCCGCGCTGGCGAAAATCGAGCGGGTCAGCCGCTCCTGGCGCGCCTGGTTGTGGCCGGGATGGGGCAATCCCGAACCCTCCTGGTTGCGCACGCATCCGGCCACGCAAGAACGCATCTCACGCCTACTGACGTTGGCGCCTGGGCCAGCATCAGCGTTGCCACTCCACGCGCCCCATTTCTTGCCGGAATCCGCTTTGACGCCGCGCCCACCGCGCTGGCGCCCGAGCGGGCTGTGGCGCTGATTGCCTATCAACAGGAGACTTCTCATGGCCTACCCCGACCCGTACCAACGTCCCGCGCCGGACCACTTCGTCCGGCGCTGGCTCTTCATCACCGCCTGTATTGCCGCGCTCATGCTGCTGTGGCAGTTCCTGCCCGCCATCGAGGCCTGGTTCAGTCCGCGCGAGGCGGCAGAACGCACTGTGACGGCGCGTGGCGATCTGGCGGCGGACGAGAAAGCCACCATCGAACTGTTCGAGAAATCGCGCGCCTCGGTGGTCTACATCACTACCGCACAATTGGTACGCGATGTCTGGACGCGCAACGTCTTCTCCGTGCCGCGCGGCACTGGCTCGGGCTTCATCTGGGACGACGCCGGCCACGTCGTCACCAACTTCCACGTCATCCAGGGCGCGTCCGAAGCCACCGTCAAACTGGCCGACGGCCGCGACTACCAGGCCGCACTGGTGGGGACGAGCCCCGCGCACGACATCGCTGTGCTCAAGATCGGCGTCGGTTTCAAGCGCCCGCCGGCCGTGCCGGTCGGCACCAGTGCCGACCTCAAGGTGGGTCAGAAGGTGTTCGCTATCGGCAACCCCTTCGGCCTGGACTGGACGCTCACCACCGGCATCGTCTCCGCGCTCGACCGCTCGTTACCGGGAGAAGCGGGCGGCCCGGCCATTGATCACCTGGTTCAGACCGACGCCGCCATTAACCCCGGCAACTCGGGCGGCCCCCTGCTCGATTCGGCCGGTCGGCTTATCGGCATCAACACGGCGATCTACAGCCCCTCCGGCGCCTCGGCCGGGATCGGTTTTGCCGTGCCGGTGGACACCGTCATGCGGGTAGTGCCGCAACTCATCAAGACCGGCAAATACATCCGCCCGGCGCTTGGCATCGAGGTGGACGAACAGCTCAATCAGCGCCTGCTTGCGCTGACGGGAAGCAAGGGCGTGTTCGTGCTGCGTGTCACCCCCGGCTCGGCAGCGCACAAAGCCGGGCTCGCTGGGGTCGAGATTACCCCACAAGGCATCGTGCCCGGCGACCGCATCGTTCGCATCGACGGCACGGCGATCGACGATGTGGCCAAGCTGCTCGCCCGGCTCGACGACAGGAAGGTCGGCGATGTCGTAGTCTTGTCCGTGGAGCGGGCCGGCAAATCGCGAGAGGTGCAGGTGGAGTTGCAGCCCGGGATTTGATTCAGTTGAATCTCTGGTTCATGCGGCGTTGAGCAGCCAAGCGGCTTCAGCCTCACGCCGTGTGACCAGTCCCGGCAGTACTTTTCCACCGCTATAGACCCATCGCCGCAGTTCCTGCCTAGCAGAAGACCAGTCCCGCTGGTTAATGCGCCGTCGCAGCGTCGACGTCTGCAACCGCCCCGCGCCAAGGTTGAACGTGAAGTCAACGATGGCCGCGAGCCGCGCCTCCGGCTCAGTGGCCAGTACCGGGCAGTAGCGCAGCGTCGCCGTCAGTGCCGTCTGCAGATCGCGCGCCAGATAGACCTCGGCTTCTGCCTCCGTGATCGGCGGATGCTTGGGGTCGCAGAGATGGCCGTACCCAATCGTCCAGAACCCTGCCGGGCAGATGTAGGGGACGGCAGTGATCTCGATTCCGCGTTTCACCTTACGCTCGAATCCCTCAAAGCGCTTGGCCAGCTCGATAGCTCTCGAACAGGCCCGTGAGCGTGTGCCCGACCGTACTGGTGACACTGCCGAGAAAGGCCACGCCGAACGGGACGTTGGCCACCACCTTCACGGCGGATCCGCCGGTCTTGTCGACGACGCCCACGGTCACCCGCGGCACGATGAGGACGGAGAACACCAGCAGCACGGTGGCCAGCCACTTCCAGCCCTGCAGCTTCTCGGGCGCGAAGGCGTAGGCCACCAGCGCCGCGATGAACCCGCAGAAGGCCACGGCGGCGACCGCCGCCATGTAGTCGCCAGAGCCGTGGATGGTTGCCGCAGCGTTGAAGATGCCGAACAGGCTGTCGGCGTTCTGGTAGGCGTAGATCTCCCACATGCGTCGCTCCAGGGGGAGCGTGGATCCTGAAGCGATGTGACGATGGCGTCGGCCAGGAACGACCTCAAAAGCACGGGGATATCGGCACTAAGGTGAACGACGGACTCCCGCCGGGGCTGGCCCACCCCAACCGGCTGCACCCGGTGGAGGGCCATCTTCTTGCACCCACAAGCCCGACCGAAGGGCGATGGCGAGTGCAGGGCGATGCTGGGACGGTAGAGGTCCCCATCGAGTCCTCTGCGGGGTAATCGTATTTTTCCTGCAAATTGACCCGCTGGCCCGCAAAAAGTCCAACAGCGACAAGCACTTGCAAAACCGCCTCTCGCGGACCTCTTGTGCTTTCGGTGCAGATTGACACGCTGCGGCCTGCAGCAGCCCTTCACGCAGCCGGCCCCTCGAACGCCCCACCGATCTGCTTCGCCCGGCGAAGGTCGTCCGAGTGCAAGTACGTGGACGTGGTCGACAAGGAAGCGTGCCGCAGGTTGTCTCGCACCGTCGTCAGCTCGGCGCCTCGCTGAAGCGCATGGGTCGCGTGCGTGTGGCGCATCCAATGTGGCGTGGCTCGCCGCAGCTTCTCGGCCAGCGCCGGATTCGTGTCACCCAGGACGTCGGCCGTCGTGGCGAAGAATCTCTTCACGATTGCCCAGAGCCGCTTGGGGGTTATGCCAGCCTCGCCCTCAAGGCTGCCGAGTAGCGGCGTGGCGGGGTTCCACTTCGTTGGCGTCACGGGGAGGCCACGCTGAGCCAAGTGCCGGTCAAGAGCCCCGCGCGCTAGCCCAGGCAGCACCACCTTGCCAGCTTTGCTGCTTTTGCCGACCACGTGCAGCCAGTGATCGCCGTGCGCGTCGACCTCGATAGATCCCTGCGTGGCGTGCACAAGTTCGCCGGAACGCAGCCCCGTGCTGTAGCTGAAATCGATCAGGAAGCGAAGCCTTTGGGCGGCGCTCGCCTGCCAGCCGTACGACCACTCCAGCCCTTCAGCGACCGTCCTCACGAGCCTCCATTCACCCTCGGAGAATGATCTCGTCGTGTCCAGGGTCGCCTGCCTGGCGCCTCTGACCTTGATGCCCGCGAAGGGGTTGGCCAACACATACCGCTGCTCGATCAGCCACCGAAACATCGAGCTCAGCACGGACAGCGCATAGGCCCTGGAGCGCGTGGACAGCCCGCCGGCGAACGGCCGCCACTCGGCCGAGGTGCGCGGCGCCGCCGGCCCCACCCAACGCTGCCTGGGAGAGGGCTGTCGCAGGAAGGCCCGATACGCCACGG
>Ga0209369_1000871_pt1 | contig 21896 bp, 19 predicted proteins | sample EBPBio142010_DNA_FD_185865 | JGI IMG/M metagenome (GOLD analysis project Ga0209369, IMG submission 185865) | Wastewater treatment Type I Accumulibacter community from EBPR Bioreactor in Madison, WI, USA - Reactor 1_10/4/2010_ DNA (SPAdes)... | ecosystem: Engineered > Bioreactor > EBPR >... | reverse complement strand
CTTCGCAGGCGGCGAAGGTCTGCGCGAACAGCTCGGCGCCGTCGTCGGTGTGCAGGATGTCGCCGACCGTGCCGCGCATCAGGCAGGTCATGGCCGCCAGCGTGGCCAGGCCGGTGAACTTCTCCCACAGCGCGCGCTGCATCTGATCGTCCAGCGCCACGTCCACCGGCGTGCGCTTGAACAGGTCGTGCAGCGCCTGCAGCTTCGGGACGGCGTCGGCCGCGGTGCCGGGCAAGGGGCCGACGACGATGCGATGGAACAGGCCCAGCTGCAGCACCTCGCCCTCGGGCGACAGCGTGGCCGGGATGCCGCAGCTGCCGCCGGCCACGCGCGCCGGCCCGAAGGCCGCCGCCAGGCGATCGACGTGCGCCAGGCCGTTGAGCAGCGGCAGCACCGTGGTGCCCGGGCCGACGGCCGGCGCCACGGAGGCGATGGCCGCGTCCAGGTCGTAGGCCTTGCAGGTCAGCAGCAGCACATCGGCTGGCGCGGCCAGCTGCTCCTGCAGCACCGTCTGCACCGGCACGCTGAAGTCGCCATGCGGACTGCGCACCACCAGGCCGCGGGCCTGCAGCTGCGACTGCCGGCGCGGCCGCACCAGGAAGCTCACGTCGGCGCCGGCCTGCACCAGGCGCCCTCCGAAATAGCCGCCGATCGCGCCGGCACCCAACACCAGGATCTTCATCATGGCGTCTACCTTAGCGCAGATGGCGCGGGTACTGTCGGCCGATGCCCCAGCCGCTACGCCGACGCGGCCATCCGATCCCGCAGCAGCCGATGCTGGATCTTGCCGGTCGCGGTACGCGGAATCTCGGCCTCGGCCACGAAACGATAGCCGCGCGGCCGCTTGAAGCCGGCCATGCGCTCGCGGCACCAGTCCTCCATCACCTGGGCATCGGCGCTTTGCCCCGGCCGCAGCACGATCACCGCATGCACCGCCTCGCCCCACTTGGCATCGGGCAGGCCGACCACCGCCACGTCCTGCACGGCGGGGTGCGCGGCCAGCACCGATTCCACCTCGCTGGGGTAGATGTTCTCGCCGCCGCTGATGATCATGTTGCTCTTGCGGTCCACCAGGTGGATGAAGCCGTGTTCGTCGCGCCGCGCCATGTCGCCCACCGAGCACCAGGGCCCGCTGAAGGCCTCGGCCGTCTTCTCGGAGTTCTTCCAGTAGCCGTCGAAGGCATAGGCGGTGCGCGAGTACAGCTCGCCCACCTCGCCATCGGGCACTTCGTTTCCATCGACGTCCAGCAGGCGGATCGGGCCGCTGCCGGCCCATGCGCGGCCCACCGAGCCCAGGTGGTCCAGCTGTTCGTCGGGCCGCAGGATGGTCACCCAGCCGGCTTCGGTGCTGCCGTACAGCTCAAAGAGGCGCCCGTTCGGGAACAGCTGCAGGATCGCCAGCTTGGTCTCGCGCCGTGCCGGCGCCGACGAGATCAGCAGCTTGCCGACGCGGCTCAGGTCCAGGCCCTGCTTCGCGGCATCGGGCAGGTCCAACATCATGATGTAGTGCGTGGGCACCAGCGAGGTGAAGGTGACATGCTCGCGGGCCAGCGTGCGCAGCACCGCTTCGGGGTCGAAGCTCTTGCGGTCGTCGACCACGATCGTGGCGCCCAGCATCGTGAAGGTGACGCTGAAGTACAGCGAATTGGCATGGCACAGCGGCATCACCAGCAGCCCTGTGTCGTCGCGCGTCAGGCCGAACTCCAGCGCCGTCACCAGCGCGATCAGCGCATTGCCCTCGTGACTGCGCATCGCACCCTTGGGCCGGCCGGTGGTGCCCGACGTGTACATCAGCGCGAACAGGTCCTTCGGCTTCACGGCGATGGCCGGCGCGATGGCAGGCGCGGCATCGATCAGCGCCTCGTAGCCCTGCCAGCCCGCCGGCGTGGGGTCGCCGAAGTGCAGGTAGCGCGCCGGTGCGATGTCCAGGTCGGCGCGGATGCCGTCGACCAGCGCGCGCAGATCGTCCTGCACGATGAAGGCCCGGGCCTCGCTGTGCTGCACGATGTAGGCGACCTCGGGCCCCTTCAATCGGAAGTTGATCGGCACCGCCACCAGCCCGGCGCGCGCCAGCGCGGCGTAGATCTCCAGCCACTCGACGCAGTTGTAGGCCAGCAGCGCCACACGGTCGCCGGGCTGCAGGCCCAGGGACAACAGCGCGTTCGCCAGTCGGCTGGCGCGCGCATCCCAATCGGCATAGCTGAGCTTGCGTTTCGAGTCGCGGGCGCCGATCTTCTGCGGCTGCGTGCGCGCATGGGTCGCGACGCACTCCGCCAGCGTCAGCAACGTCGTCATGCCTTTCTCCGCGCCTGCTCCGCCTCGTCCCAAGCGGTCAGCGCCTGGCGGTCGGGCACCCAGCCCAGGCCCTTGCCGGCATCGCTGCTCAGCGCATCTTGGGTGGTCACCACGTCGATCAGCGCCGGCGCATTCGCCAGCGCGTCGCGGATCGCGCCTTCCAGCCGCGCCGGGTCGGTCACGCGCTCGGCATGCAGGCCGAAGGCCCTGGCCATGCCGGCATAGTCGCTCCAGGCCAGTGTGGTGCCGACCACGCGGCCGCCGTAGTTCATTTCCTGGTCCAGCCGCTCGATGTTCCACGCCGCGTTGTTGCTGACGATGAACACGGCCTTGGCCCCGTGGCGCTGCGCGCTGTCGATCTCCATCGCGTTGATGCCGAAGGCGCCGTCGCCGGTGATGGCCACCACCTGCCGCCCGGGGTGCAGCAGCGCAGCCGCCACCGCGTAGGGCGTGCCCACGCCCAGGCAGCCGAAGGCGCCGGCGTCCAGGTACTCCTTCGATTCCAGCCCCATGCGCGCAAAGCTCAGCAGGTCACCGCCATCGGCAATGGTGATCGCATCCGGCGCCAGCACCTTGCGCAGCGCTGCGAAGATGCGGTTCGGGTGCATGTGGCCGTCCTTGCCGCCCGGCGCGTTGGCCATGCCCTCGGCATGCTTGGCGGCGCGCTTGACGTGCTCGGCGCGCAGCGCGCCGGTCCAGGCGGTGTCCAGCATCGGCGCGGGCTTGCCGAGCGCTGCGGCCAGCGCGTCCAGCGCCAGGGCCGGGTCGGCCAGCAGTTCCACCTCGCCGCGGCGGTTGTCACGCAGCTCGTCGGCATGGTCGGCGATGCGCACGAAGCGCGCCTGCTTGAAGACCACCGGCGAGCCATAGGCCATCTGGTAGTCGAGCTTGCGGCCCACCACCAGCACCAGGTCGGCCTCCTGCATGGCCTTGGCGCGCACCGCGCCCACCACGGCCGGGTGCGCACCGTCCACCAGGCCGCGGCTTTCCTGCGTGTCCAGGTAGACCGCGCCGCTGGCATCGAGCAGGCGCTTCAGCGCAGCGCCGGCGCGGCGGGCGCCGCGGCCGGTGACCACCAGCGGGCGTTTCGCCTCGCGCAGCAGCGCGGCGGCGCGGGCCAGCTCGCCGGCATCGGGCGCCACCGGCGGGCGCTTGGTCGGGCGCAGGTGCTCGTCCAGCACGCAGGCCGCGGGCACCATCTGCCGCAGCACGTCGGTGGGGAACTCGATGTACACCGGGCCCGGCGGGTTGCCATCGCCTTGGGCCATCGCCCAGGCCTTGTCCAGGTCGCGCGCCACCTGGTCAGCCACGCGCAGCGTGCGCGAAGAGCGCGTCACAGGGGCCATGATGGCCGCGTGGTCGATGCCCTGCAGGGGGCCCAGATCGTCTTGCGGCACGGGCGGACAGCCGCCGATCAGCAACACCGGCACGCGCTCCAGGTGGGCGTTGGTGATGGCGGTGACGCAGTTGGTCACGCCCGGGCCGGCGGTGGCCATGCACACGCCCACCTGCCCCGACAGCGCCGCATGCGCGTGCGCCATGTGCACCGCGGCGCCTTCGTCGCGCACGTCGACGATGCGCACCCCCAGTTGCGCCAGGTGGTCCCAGATCGGCTGGATGTGGCCACCCTGCAGGCCGAAGATGCGGTCCACGCCGCGGGCGACGAGAAAGCGCGCCACCCATTCGGCGACGCTGCGGGGGGATGCGGATGCCATGGCCTGTCTCCTGAAGTCGATGCCCTTATTTTCGCGTTCTGAATTCAGAATACATCATGGAAAGTCCTAGTGAACTCTGAACTCAGAACGCGAAACACGAGGCTAGACTCGGGCCATGAAACCGCTGAGCGCCCCGCCCAACCGTGTCGAGCAGGTGCGCGACGCCATCCTCGAAGAGATCACCTCGGGCCGGCTGCCGGCCGGCGAGCGCGTGATCCAGGAGCAGATCGCGCAGGCGCTGGGCGTGTCGCGCCAGCCGGTGCAGCAGGCGCTGCTGCTGCTGCGCGACCAGGGCGTGCTGCGCGAGGCCACGGGCCGCGGGCTGATCGTGGCGCCGCTGGATGCCGACGAGGTGCAGCACATGTACGAACTGCGCGCGGTGATCGAAGGCCTGGCCGCGCGCCGAGCGGCCGAGACGGCCGCCGAGCGCGCGGCCAAGCAGGGCCCGGCCGTCATCGAAGCCGGGCGCAAGGCGGCCGCCAGCGGCACCGTGCCACGCATGGTGGCGGCCGACCGGCGCTTTCACGAGTTTCTTTACGAACTCTCCGGCAACCCGCTGGTGGCACCGACCATGGCCGCGCATTGGACCTACACCGAGCGGGTGATGGCCGAGGTGTTGCAGCGCGACGAGACGCCGCGCGACATCTGGGACCAGCATGCCGCGGTGCTGGAGGCCATCGCCGCCGGCGACGCCGGGCAGGCCGAGGCGCTGGCCCGCGCGCACATCACGCAGGCGGCCGGCTTCATGACGGCGCGGCTGCGCGCCCGCGGCTTGACATAGATCACGCTCAGGCCGCGCCGCACTCAAGCCCGCCGGGCCACGGCCGAAGAAGGACGACGTGCCGCCCTGGACGGGTGCCACCGCCCTTCCACTTCCGGACCTGCCCGATGGCCCTCACCCCCCTCTTCCACCGCCTGGCGCAGCCGCTGCTGGTCAGCGCCGTGGCCGTGTCCACCGCCGCCGCGCCTACCGCGCAGGCCTGCACCAGCTTCCTGCTCACCGCCAAGGACGGCAGCCGCGTCTATGCACGCACCATGGAGTTCGGTGTCGACATGAAGGCACAGGTGACGATGCTGCCGCGCGGCCTGGCGATGGCCGGCACGCTGCCCAACAACCAGAAGGGCAAGCAGTGGACCTCGCGCTACGCCGCCCTGGGCATGAACGGCTTCAATCTCCCAGTCATCGTCGACGGCTTCAACGAGAAGGGCCTGGCCGGCGGCATGCTGTTCTTCCCCGGCTATGCGCAGCTGACGCCGGCCGCCTCGGCGCCCAGCGGCAAGGCCCTGGCCACCTGGGAGTTCCTGGCCTGGGTACTGACCAACTACGCCACCGTGGCCGAGGTCAAGCAGGCCATCACCGCAGGCGAGATCGTCATCGTCGACACCGTACAGCCCGACCTGGGCATCGCCCCCCCGCTGCACTACACGCTGCACGACCGCAGCGGCGCGTCGCTGGTGATCGAGCCGGTGGGCGGCAAGCTGGTGATGACCGACAACCCGTACACGGTGCTGACCAATTCGCCGGACATCGGCTGGCACATGACCAACCTGCGCAACTACAGCACGCTGACGCCCGACTTCCCGCCGCCGCTGAAGCTGATGGGCCAGACGCTGGTGCCCTTCAGCACCGGCTCGGGCATGCGCGGCCTGCCCGGTGACCAGAGCTCGCCGGCGCGCTACGTGCAGGCGGTGGCCTATGTGGCCACGCTGCCGCCGCCGGCAGATGCCTGGGGCAACGTGCGCAGCGCCGAGCACATCCTGAACCACTTCGACCTGTCCAACGGCTCGGCCGGCGAATACAGCGGCATCAAGGGCCAGGGCAGCTTCGAGCTGACCTACTGGACGGCCTTCTCCGACCTGGCCACCAACCGCTTCTACTTCAAGACCTACGACAACCAGCAGCTGCGCTACGTGGACCTGAAGGACTTCGACCTGGACGCCAAGGCGCCGCGCTACCTGCCCACCACGCAGCCCTACCAGCCGCAGCGGCTGGTGCCCTGAGCACGCGCCTTCAACCGGGGCGGCGGACGCTGCCGCTGATGCCGTCGCGGAAGAACAGCCGGAAGATGCGCTCCTCGCCCAGCACCCGGCCCAGCTCGCGGATGGCGCAGTAGTTCAGCACCACCACCAGGATGACGATCTGGATGCCCCAGAAGTGCGGCCAGACGATCTTGGCCAGCAGCTCGGCATTGGCGCCGGCCAGGCTGCCGGCCTCCTTGTAGGCGTCGTACAGCCGCTCCAGGTAGTGGATCAGCGAGGCCACCGCGAAGTACAGCACCGTCTTCCAGGCCACGTTGTAGGCCAGCGGCTTGTCCGGAAAGCGGTTGATCGCCGGCAGCATGTCGGCCAGCAGCACCGCCTTGCCCAGGATCAGAGCCGACAGCGCGATCTGCGCGCTGCTGCTGGGCGGCAGGCCCTGCCCGCTGGTCAGCAGCGAGCGCACCAGCGCCACCAGGTGCAGCGCGATGAAGAAGAACAGCGTCGGCGGCACCATCTTCAGGAATTCTTCCTTCAGCTTGTGCAACTTCGATTCGCTGTGCATGGGGTGGGGCGGCGGTGACGACGGCCCACACTGTAGCCGCCGGCCGCCCCCCCCCTGTTGCGTCAGCGCTGCCAGGCCGCGCGGTGCTCCTGCGCATAGGCCTCGAAGCGCCGCGGCGCCTGGCCGGTGAGGCGTTGCACCGCGTCGGTGGTGCGCTCGGCATAGCCGGCCTTGAAGAAGCCCAGGATGTGCACCAGGAACTCGGCATAGTCCGGCGGCAGGCCGGCGCCCACCAGCCCCTGCAGCATCGCCTCGGACGGGATGTCCTGGAAGCGGATCGTGCGGCCCACCACGCGCGACAGGATCGCGGCCACCTGGTCGTGGTCCAGCGCCTCGGCGCCGGTCAGGTCGAAGGCCTGGTTGGCATGGGCATCGCCGCGCAGTAGGCTGGCCGCCACCGCGGCGATGTCGCGGGCGTCGATGAAGCTGCCCTTGGCCTGACCCACCGGCAGCGCGATGGTGTCCTGCGTGACGATGCCGTGCAGCCAGAAGGTGTGGAAGTTCTGCATGAACCAGTTGGGCCGCAGGATGTTGTAGGCCAGGCCGCTGGCTTCCAGCCGGCGCTCGGCCTTGCGCAGCGGCGCGGCCTCGTCGGCATCGGCGCCCATCGCCGTCATCAGCACCAGCTTCTGCAGGCCGCGGGCCCGCGCGCGGTCGATCACCGGCGCCAGCAGCACGTCCTGGTTGGTGTGGCCGGGCGGGCACAGCACGAAGGCGCGGTCGGCCCGTTCCAGCGCGGCGTCCAGCCCGGCGCCGGTGGTCAAGTCCACCGCCACCTGGTCGGGCGCGGTGGGGGCACGGCTGGTGGCACGCAGCACGCTGTCGCCCTGAGCGGCCAGCAGGCGGGACAGTTCGGAACCGACGGTGCCGCTGGCACCAATGACGAGGATGCGGGACATGAGATGAAGCCCTGGAAGTGAATGACAGGTTCATTCTGTTCGTCGATACCAGAACCAAGAATGGACAAAAGTTCAAGATTCATGTCCAATCGTCCACCAAGATGGACCTGTTGACCGAAATCCTGCAGGACGCCGGCATGCGCCGCCGGGTGCTGGACCTGCGCCACCTGCCGGCCGGCCGCGCGCTGCGCTTTCCCTGCCAGAAGAGCATCGGCCTGCACGTGGTGCTGCAGGGCCCGGTGCACCTGCACGCCCCCACGCTGGCCGAGCCGCTGGTGCTGGGCAGCGGCGACATCGCGCTGATGGCGCGCGGCTGCGACCACCTGCTCAGCCCGCAGGCGCAGATCGACGGCCTGCCGGTGGACAGCATCTGGCAGCCGGCGCCGCAGCCGCCGGCGGCCGAGGACCGCACCGTGCTCAGCGGCGCCTACCAGCTGTGGAACACGCCGCTGCACCCCTTCTTTGCCGAACTGCCGCCGTGGTTCGTGCTGCGTGCGGCCGAGCGGCCGCGGCTGGGCCCGCTGGCCCTGGCCACCGGCCTGGTGGAGCAGGAGATGGCGCGCCAGGAGCCCGGTGGCGACACCATCGTGCAGGCGCTGCTGGACGTGGTGTTCACCTACGCGCTGCGCGAGGTGGCGGCCCGCCTGGGCCCGGCCGGCGCCGGCTGGAGCCATGCCGTGGCCGACCCGCCGGTGCGCCGCGTGCTGACGCTGATGCACGAGGACTGCGCCCACCCGTGGACGCTGGACGAACTGGCGCAGCGCGCCGGCCTGTCGCGCACCGCGCTGGCCGAGCGCTTCCGCCAGGCCATGGGCGACACGCCGCTGAACCACCTGCGCCTGCTGCGCATGCAGCGCGCGATGAAGCTGCTGGCCGACACCGCGCTGCACCTGGAGGCGGTGGCCACGGCCGTTGGCTACCAGGACGCGTTCAGCTTCTCAAAGGTGTTCAAGCGCACGCTCGGCGAATCACCGAAGGAGTTCCGCCGCCGCGATGCCGCGGAACGGGCGCACCCGTTCCGCTTCCACGGCACCTGAGCAACGTTCAGTACGCCGAGCTGCGCTCGGCCACGAAGATGTCGACGCGGCGGTTGCGCGCCCGGCCTTCGGCCGTGGCGTTGTCGGCGATGGGCTCGCGCGAGCCGCGGCCGTCGATGGCCACGCGGTCGGCCGCCACGCCCTGCGACACCAGGTAGTTGCGCACCGACGCGGCGCGGTTCACCGACAGCGGCTCGTTGATGGCATCGCTGCCGGTGCTGTCGGTGTGGCCGACGATGCGCACGCTGGTCTTCGGGTTCTCGTTCAGCGTCACCGCAAAGCGGCTCAGGATCGGCTGCAGCCCCGGCGCCAATTGGGCGCTGCCGGTAGCGAAGCTGATGTCGCTGGGCACCTCCAGCTTCAGCTGGTTGTCGGCCGTCTGCGTCACCTGCACGCCGGTGCCGGCAGTGGCGGCTTCCATCTGCTGCTTCTGCTTGGCCATCTGGCTGGACCAGATGTAGGTGCCGATGCCCGCCACGGCCGCCCCCACCAGCGCGCCATGCGTGCGGTTGCTGCCGTGCACGGCCGCGCCGACGGCGGCGCCGGCCAGCGCACCGATGGCGGTGTCGCGCGTGGGGTTGGGGTCGTACTTGCTGCTGGCGCAGCCGCCCAGGGCCAGCGCGGCCGCCAGCAGCGGCAGCACCGTGCGGGTTCGCATCGAGGTCGTCATGGCGCGTGAAAGAGGCATGGGCTCAGGCGGCATCGGCGTAATGCACCACCGAGCGGATGGACTTGCCCTCGTGCATCAGCTCGAAGGCATGGTTGATGTCGGCCAGCGGCATGGTGTGGGTGACGAAGGGCGCCAGCCGGATGTCGCCGCGCATGGCCTCCTGCACCATGCCGGGCAGCTGGCTGCGGCCCTTGACGCCGCCGAAGGCCGTGCCCAGCCAGCGCCGGCCGGTGACCAGCTGGAAGGGGCGGGTGGAGATCTCCTGCCCCGCGCCGGCCACGCCGATGATCACGCTCTGCCCCCAGCCGCGGTGCGCGCATTCCAGCGCGGCGCGCATCACGTTGACGTTGCCGATGCATTCGAAGCTGTGGTCCACGCCCCAGCCCGTCATCTCGACGATCACCTGCTGGATCGGCTTGTCGTGGTCCTTCGGGTTCACGCAGTCGGTGGCGCCGAAGGCACGCGCCAGGTCGAACTTGGCCGGGTTGGTGTCGACGGCGATGATGCGGCCGGCCTTGGCGCGCTGCGCGCCGTGCACCACCGCCAGGCCGATGCCGCCCAGGCCGAACACCGCCACGCTGTCGCCGGGCTGCACCTTGGCGGTGTTCTGCACCGCGCCCAGGCCGGTGGTGACGCCGCAGCCCAGCAGGCACACCTGCTCGGGGTTGGCGGCCGGGTCGATCTTGGCCAGCGACACCTCGGCCACCACGGTGTATTCGCTGAAGGTGGAGCAGCCCATGTAGTGGTACAGCGGCTGGCCGTTGTAGGAAAAGCGCGTCGTGCCGTCGGGCATCACGCCCTTGCCCTGGGTGGCGCGCACCGACACGCACAGGTTGGTCTTGCCGCTCTTGCAGAACAGGCACTGGCCGCATTCGGCGGTGTACAGCGGGATCACGTGGTCGCCGGGTGCGACGCTGGTGACGCCCTCGCCCACCTCGACCACGATGCCGGCGCCCTCGTGCCCCAGCACCACCGGGAACAGGCCTTCCGGGTCGTCGCCGCTGAGCGTGAAGGCATCGGTGTGGCACACGCCGGTGTGGGTGATGCGGACCAGCACCTCGCCCTTCTTCGGCGGGGCGACGTCGATCTCGACGACTTGCAGGGGCTGGCCGGCTGCAAAGGCCACGGCGGCGCGGGATTTCATGCGATGGAACCTCCGGAAAAGAAGACAAGGGCACGCACGGCGCGTGCCCATATGGCAGTGTAGGCCGCCGCTGGTTCAGCCCGGCGGCGGGTGGTGGTAGGCGCGCCGGGCCTCGGCCTCGCGCACGCTGCCCAGCACGGCCGGGCACAGGTGCGCACCGCCGTCGATGTCGATCTCGGCGCCGTTCAGGTAGCCGGCTTCGTCCGACAGCAGGAAGGCCACCAGCGCCGCCACCTCGTCGGTGCGGCCGGTGCGGCGCGCCGGCGTCAGGCTCATCGAGTAGTCCATCACCGGCTGCGGCAGGCCGGCCACGGCCGGCGTCTCGATCAAGCCCGGCAGCACCGCGTTGCAGCTGATGCCGTCGGCCGCATGCTCCAGCGCGACGTTGCGCGTCAGCCCTAGCAGACCGGCCTTCGATGCCGAATAGCCGGCCTGCCGCCACAGCCCGGCGCGCGCCGCCATCGACGAGATGTTGACGATGCGGCCCCAGCGCCGCTGCACCATGCCCGGCAGCACCGCGCGCACCGTGTTGAAGGGCCCCGTCAGGTTCACGCCCAGGTCGCGCGTCCATTGCTCGTCGCTCATGCGCAGCAGCGGCGCGATGATGCTGGTGAGCCCGGCGTTGTTGACCAGGCCGTCGATGGGGCCCAGCGCGTCGGCGAATTGCGCCACCGCCTGCAGCACCTGCGCCGATTGCGACACGTCGGCATGCGCCGTGGCCACGCGGGCGCCCTGCCCGGCCAGCTCGGCCGCGAAAACGTCCACCGCCTCGCCCACGTCCAGCAGCGCCAGCGCCGCGCCCTCGGCCGCGGCGCGGCGGCAGATCGCGCGGCCGATGCCGCCGGCCGCCCCGGTGACCATCACCACCTTGCCTTGCAGCTTCATGCGCAGTCTCCTCGTCGCTATGCTGTGGGTACGCTGGGGAGGATAACGATGAGCCGCCTGTTCGATGACGCCACGCTGCAGCGCCTGGCGCGCCCGCCCGAGGACGATGCGCTGGAGGCGCTGGCGCGCGGCGACCTGAACGCCGTGCGCCGCCAGCTCGACGCGATGGAGGCCGGCCCGGCCGGCCTGGACGCGCTGTCGGGCCACACGCTGGCGCGCAAGATCGGCAAGCTGCGCGCCGACTTCGGCGAAGAGCGCACGCGCGACGCACTGCGGCGCATCGGCATGCAACTGATGCACAGCTGGGTCGCGCAGTGGCAGGCCGGCGATGCCAAGGGCGCGATCGCCGACCTGGTGGCCATCTTCCGCCACCAGGTCGGCGGCCGGCTGGAACCGCAGCAGGAAGACGAGGACGGCGTGACGCTGCAGCTGGCGCCCTGCGGCAGCGGCGGCCGGCTCGAGCGCCAGAAGCTGCCCGAGCGCCACCCCGCGGCCTATGGCGGCTGGAGCGACGGCGTCAGCAGCTATTGCCAGGGCTGCAAGGCCAACCAGGCGGCGCTGAACGAGGCGCTGGGCGCGCCCGCGTGGACCAGCGAGAAGGGGCCCGACGGCCAATGCCGGCTGCGCTTTCACAAGCTGGCGCAGCGCGGGCAGACGCTGTTCGACGAAGGCGAGCGCATCAGCCTCGTGCGCAACCGCGTGCAGCAGGCGCGCGAACGGCTGGACGCCGGCGACACCGACATCGCGCCGCTGCTGCAGGGTCAGCGCAAGGAATGGATGCCGTGGCACGACTTCGGCGTGGTCTGGCTGGCGCACTTCTATGCGGTGGCGCTGGAGTTCGGCGGTCCCGACTACCTGGACGAGATGCTGGCGCAGACCTACGAGCCGGCCTTCGTCGCCGGCTTCCCGCGCTATGGCGCGCTGGACGACGCCGGCATGGTGCGCGAGATCGCGCTGACCTGGAACTACCACTGCGCCGACTTCCGCGTGCATGAAGAGGACGAGCGCTTCGTCTTCACGCTCGACCCCTGCGGCAGCGGCGGGCGCCTGTTCCGCGGTGCGATGTGGCGTGACCTGTACCGCTACGGCCGGCCGCTGTCGCCCACCGTCGACGGGCCGCACCCGATCGTGTTCATGCGCCGCGACGCGCCGTCCTACTGCTCGCACTGCGCGGCGTCCAACCGCACGCAGCTGTCGCGCGCCGCGGACCGGGCCGTGCCGCTGTTCTTCGTCATCGACGGCACGGCCCAGGCGCGCCCCGGCATGCCCTGCCGCACCTACGTCTACAAGAAGAACGCCGACCGAAGCCGCATCGAGCCGCGGCTCTTCGAGATGGTGGGCCTGCCGCCGCCCGCCTGAGGGCGCTCAGAACAGGCCGATGCTCAGGCCGCCATCGGCCACCAGGCTGGCGCCGGTGACGAAGGCCGCCGCCGGCGAACACAGGTACCGCACCGCATGCGCAATGTCCTCCGGCGTGCCCAGGCGGCGCAGCGGCGTGCGCTGGATCACTCGCGCCTGCTGCGCCGCGTCGTACTTGTCGGCCAGCTTGGTGCGGATCAATCCCGGCAGCACGGTGTTCACGCGCACGCCCTGCGGGCCGTATTCCAGCGCGAAGCTGCGGCTCAGGCCGATCAGCGCGGTCTTCAGCGTCGAATACAGCGCCAGCCCCTGGTCGGGGTGCAGCGCCGCCACCGACGCCATGTTGACGATGCTGCCGCCGCGGTCGGCCATCAGCTTGGCGGCCTCGGCCGACAGGTACCAGTAGCCGCGCAGGTCCACCTCCACCGTCTTGGTGAACAGGCCCACGTCGGTGTCGGCGATGCTGCGCAGCGGGCTCAGCACCGCGTTGTTCACCAGCGCGTCCAGCCGGCCGCGCGTGGCGCGCAGGTGCTCGGCCATGGCGGCGATGTCCTCCATGCGGCCGATGTGGCAGGCGCGGCCCTCGGCGCTGAGGCCTTCGGCGCGCAGTTCGGCGGCGACGCGGTCGCAGTCGGCCTGCTTGCGGCTGCTGACGACCACGTGCGCGCCGGCCTGCGCCAGTACGCGCGCAGTGGCCTCGCCGATGCCCATGGTGGAGCCGGTGACCAGCGCCACCTGGCCCTGCAGGCTGAAAGCGTCGATCGCCATGCCGGCCCCTACCAGCGGAACAGTGCTGCGTCGGAGCGCGGCCGCGGCGCCGCCTGCGCGGTCTGCGGCTGCGGCTCGGCGCCGTAGCGCTTGACCAGCGCCTTGCCCAGCGCCGCCAGGTGCACCTGGTCGGGCCCGTCGCCCATGCGCATGAAGCGGGCGTAGGTGTAGGCCTCGGCCAGGAAGGTGTCCTGCGACACGCCGGCGCCGCCGAAGACCTGGATGGCCGAATCGATCACCCGCGCGGCCATCGCCGGCACCACCACCTTGGCGGCGGCGATCAGGTCGCGCGCGGCCTTGTTGCCTTCGCGGTCCATCTTGTCGGCGGCCCGCAGCGTCAGCAGCCGCGCCTGTTCCACGTCGCAATGGGCGCGGGCGATGTCCTCGCGCACGCTGCCATGCTCGGCCAGCCGCTGGCCGAAGGCCTGGCGCAGCGTGGCGCGGCGGCACATCAGTTCCAGCGCGCGCTGCGCGCAGCCCACCAGCCGCATGCAGTGGTGGATGCGGCCCGGCCCCAGGCGCCCCTGCGCGATCTCGAAGCCGCGGCCCTCGCCCAGCAGCATGTTCGTCACCGGCACACGCACGTTGTCGTAGACGATCTCGGGGTGGCCCACCGGCGCGTCGTCGTAGCCGAAGACATGCATGTCGCGCACGATGCGGACGCCGGGTGTGCGCCGCGGCACCAGGATCATCGACTGCCGCTTGTGCACGTCCGGGTGGTCGGGCGCCGTCAGGCCCATGACGATCAGCACCTCGCAGTCCTCGTTCAGCGCGCCGGAGGTGTACCACTTGCGGCCGTTGATGACGTAGAAGTCGCCGTCGCGGCGGATCTCGCTGCGGATGTTGGTGGCGTCGCTGGACGCGACCTCGGGCTCGGTCATCGAGAAGCCCGAGCGGATACGCCCTTCCAGCAGCGGCTCCAGCCACTGCGCCTGCTGCTGAGGCGTGCCGTACTGCGCCAGCACCTCCATGTTGCCGGTGTCGGGCGCCGAGCAATTGAAGATCTCGCTGGCCCACAGCACGCGGCCCATGCTTTCGGCCAGCGGCGCGTATTCGAGGTTGCTCAGGCCCGCGCCGTGCGAGCCCGGCAGGAACAGGTTCCAAAGGCCTTCGGCGCGGGCCTTGGCCTTCAGCTGCTGCAGCACCGGCGGCGTGCGGTAGCGCGCAGCCGGCTCGCCGCCGTGCACCTGCTCGCGGTACAGGTGTTCCAACGGGAACACATGCGCGTCCATGAAGGCATCGACGCGTTGGCGCAGTTCGGCGCTGCGCGGGCTGGGGCTGAAATCCATGGGCTCGTCTCCTGTCGGGACGCAGAGAATCGCACAAGCGTCGCCCGCCCGGCATCGCCTGGGCGACACGGCCTCAGCCGCGGCCCTGCATCAGCGCCAGGTTCTGCAGCGCCGCGCCGGCAGCACCCTTGCCCAGGTTGTCCAGCACGGCGGCCAGCAGCAGCTGCTCGCCACGCGCATCGCCAAGCACCCACAGCTGCAGATCGTCGCTGTCGTTCAGGGCGCGCGGGTCCAGCTGCAGCGCGGCAGCCTCGGCCGGCAGCGGCGCACGCACCTGCACCCGCGGCCACGGCGCATGGTGCGCAGCCAGCGCCTCGTGCACGCGCGCGGCCGTGCAGACCTCGGGCAGCAGCGCGCGGTGCAGCGGGATCGTCAGCACGATGCCCTGCGCATAGTGGCCATAGGCCGGCACGAAGATCGGGCGCTGCCGCAGCTGCGCATGGGTCTGGATTTCCGGCAGGTGCTTGTGGTCCAGACCTAGGCCGTACAGCCGCAGCGGCGGTGCGTCAGCGGCCTGCGGCCCCTCGTGCTCGTCGATGCCGGCACGGCCGCGGCCGCTGTAGCCCGACACGGCATGGATCGCCAGCGGCAGCTCGGCCGGCAGCAGCCCGGCGTCGCGCAATGGCCGCAGCAGGGCCAATGCCGCGGTCGGGTAGCAGCCGGGGTTGCTGACCCGGGCAGCCGTGGCGATCTGCGCCGCCTGGCGGGCGCCCAGCTCGGGCAGGCCGTAGGTCCAGCCCGACGCGGTGCGGTGCGCCGAGCTGGCGTCCAGCACCCGCACGCGCGGGTTCTCGATCCAGCCGACGGCCTCGCGCGCGGCGTCGTCGGGCAGGCACAGCACGGCGATGTCGCAGGCGTTCAGCGCGGCGGCGCGGCGCTGCGCATCCTTGCGCTGCGCCGCCGGCAGCGTGTGCAGCTGCAGGCCGGGCTGGCCGGCCAGGCGCTGCACGATGCGCAGCCCGGTGGTGCCCTGGTCGCCATCGATGTAGACCTTGGTGCTCATGCGAAAGTCCTGTGCGAAGGGGTTGCAAGACCACGATCTTCGGCAGGCTCGCATGTGCAGGCAAGTTGAATCTGGCAAAGTTCTGATTCAGCGTCCCTGAACGAACCCCATGCGCGAAATCAACCTGGACCGGCTGCGCACGCTGCTCACCGTGGCCCGCCTGGGCAGCTTTGCTGCGGCGGCGCAGGCCTTGCACCTGGCACCGCCAACCGTGACGCTGCACGTGGCCGAGCTGGAGGCTCGGCTGGGCATGCCGCTGCTGTTGCGCGGCCGCCGCCGCGTGCTGCCCACCGCCGCCGGCCGCGTGCTGGTGGAGCGTGGCAGCGCGCTGCTGGGAAACCTGGACGATCTGCTGGCCGAGCTGCAATTGCATGCCCGCGGCCGGCGCGGCCGGGTGCGCCTCGGCGCCAGCACCGGCGCCATCGCCCACCACCTGCCGAAGGCGCTGGCCGCGCTGGGCGCCGACCATGCCGGCATCGAGGTGCAGCTGAGCATCACCACCTCGGCCCAGGCCCTGGCCGGCATTGCCGCCGGCACGCTGGACCTGGGCATCGTGGCGCTGCCGCAGCCGCGTCAGCCCGGCGTGGTGCTGCGGCCGTGGCGGCGCGACCCGGTACGCGCGGTGCTGCCGGCCGCCTGGGCGGCGCCGCAGCGCATCACCCCCGCCTGGCTGGCCGCGCGGCCGCTGCTGCTGAACGACGCCAGCACCCATCTGCACCGTCTGACCAGCGCCTGGTTCGCCGCCGCCGGGCTGCAGCCGCAGGCCCGGCTGGCGCTGAACTACAACGACGCCATCCGCAGCCTGGTGGCGGCCGGCTGGGGCGCGTCGCTGTTGCCGCAGGAAGATGCCGATGCGCCACCCGACCCGCGGCTGACCCTGCGCCCGCTGTCACCGCCGCTGTGGCGGCCGCTGGGGCTGGCCTGGCACGCGCGCGGCGAAGACCCGGCCGTGCAGCAGGTGTTGCGGGTGCTGCAGCAGAACTAAGCCGCGCGGGCAGACGCTAGCGCAGCCCCTTCCACCACAGCCGATTGACCCGCGGCTGGCCCAGCGTGACCACCTCGCCGATCTCTGGCGTGGCCAGCGGCAGGCCGCGGGCCTCGGCCAGCGCGGCAATGCGGTCCAGCGGGTCGCGCCAGGTGTGGAAGGCCAGGTCGAAGGTGCTGTTGTGCACCACCCAGAGCAGCTTGGCGCGCAGTTCCACGAAGGCCTGCACCGTCTCCTCTGGCAACAGGTGCACCGACGGCCAGTAGGCGTCGTAGGCGCCGTTTTCCATCAGTGCCACGTCGAAGGGCCCGGCACGCTCGCCGATCTCGCGAAAGCCCGGGAAGTAGCCGGTGTCGCCGCTGTAGAAGATGCGCTGCGTGCCGGTGTCAATCACCCACGAGGCCCACAGCGTGCTGTTGCGGTCGGTCAGGCCGCGGCCGGAGAAATGCTGCGCCGGCGTGGCGGTGATGCTGATGCCGCCGTGGCGCGAGGCCTGCCACCAGTCGAACTCCTCGATGCGCTCGGCCGGCACGCCCATCGCCTGCAGCCGCGCGCCCACGCCCAGCGGCACGAAGTAGCGCTGCACCTTGCCGTGCAGCGCCTGGATGGTGTCGGTGTCCAGATGGTCGTAGTGGTCGTGCGACAGGATCAGGCCGTCCACCGGCGGCAGTTCGGCCACCGACAGCGGCGGCGGGTGGAAGCGCTTCGGCCCTGCAAAGGACAGCGGTGAGGCGCGCTCGCTGAACATCGGGTCGATCAGCCAGTAACGGCCCTGCAGTTTCAGCAGGTGCGACGAATGGCCCAGCCGCACGATGTGCACGCCGCTGCTGTCCAGCGCCTGCAGCGCGGCACGGTCCAGCCGGCGCACGGGGATCGGATCGATCGGCACCGTGCCTTCCTTCTTGGCGACGATGAAACGCGTCCAGATCTCCCAGCCGCTGCGCGAGGCCTGGGCCTGCGGGTTGGGCGGGTTGCGAAAACCGCAGTCGCCATCGGCCTGGGGGGACGAGGCAATGCGCGGCGGGCAGCTCGGGTTGGCGGTGGCCGGGCTGGCGCCGAAAAGGCACAACCCCAGCAGCGGCAGCAGCCGCAGGAACGAAAGACGCATGGGCACGGCAATCAGGGCATGAAAGCGGCGCGACGCTACCCGAAAGCCCCTGCGCCTGCACGGCGATGGTCTTCGCTGGCCAGCCACCGCCGGGTGTGGATACTCTGACGCGTTCCTGCAGGCCCAGCCGGAGAAGCCCATGCCCGAAATCGCCCCCCACCCGGTGCCCGACGCGCACGGCCGCAACCTCTACGACACCGACCCCGACCTGGCCCGGCTGCTGCCGCTGTACCTGCCGCCGGCCTTGTGCGCGCACCTGCAGCCGCACCTGCGTCGCCTGGGCGGGCTGGCCGGCGGCGTGCTAGACACGCTGGCACAGACGGCCGACCGGCACCCACCGACGCTGGAGCACCGCACCCGCACCGGCCTGGACCGGCAGCGCATCCTGAAGCACCCGGCCTATGTCGAGATGGAGCGGGTGGCCTTCGGCGACTACGGCCTGGCGGCCATGTCGCACCGCGGCGGCGTGCTCGGCTGGCCCGAGCCGCTGCCCGCCGCCGCCAAGTACGCGCTGACCTACCTGTTCGTGCAGGCCGAGTTCGGCCTGTGCTGCCCGCTGTCGATGACCGATTCGCTGACGCGCACGCTGCGCAAGTTCGGCGCGCCGGCGCTGCTGCAGCGCTACCTGCCGGGGCTGACCACGCAGGCGCTGGACGACCTGACGCAGGGCGCGATGTTCATGACCGAGCAGGGCGCCGGCTCCGACGTGGCCGCCACCGCCACCCGCGCCGTGCCCGACGGCGACGCCTTCCGCCTGCATGGCGACAAGTGGTTCTGCTCCAACCCCGATGCCGGCCTGGCGATGGTGCTAGCGCGCATCGACGGCGCGCCGCCGGGCATGGGCGGCGTCTCGCTGTTCCTGCTGCCGCGCACGCTGCCCGACGGCAGCGCCAATGCCTACCGCATCGTGCGGCTGAAGGACAAGCTGGGCACGCGTTCGATGGCCAGCGGCGAGATCCGCCTGGAAGGCGCACGCGCCTGGCTGGTGGGCGAAGCCGGCCGCGGCTTTCCACAGATGGCCGACATGGTCAACAACTCGCGCCTGAGCAACGGCGTGCGCGCCGCCGGGCTGATGCGCCGGGCCTGCAGCGAGGCCTTCTACATCGCCGCCGAGCGCCAGGCCTTCGGCCGCCGGCTAGAGGACCTGCCGCTGATGCGCCGCCAGTTGCTGAAGCTGCTGTTGCCTGCCGAGCAGGCGCGCAGCATGGTCTTCCAGACGGCCGAGGCGCTGCGCCGCGCCGATGCCGGCGAAGCCGGCGCCTACCCGCTGGCGCGGCTGCTGACGCCGCTGATCAAGTTCCGCGCCTGCCGCGATGCGCGCAAGGTCACCGGCGACGCGATGGAAGTGCGCGGCGGCTGCGGCTACATCGAAGACTGGGCCGACCCGCGGCTGCTGCGCGACGCGCACCTGGGCTCGATCTGGGAAGGCACCAGCAACATCGTCGCGCTGGACGTGCTGCGCGCCATCCGCCGCGAAGGCTCATTGCCGATGTGGCAGGCCCATGTGCAGGGCCTGCTCGACGCCGCACCGCTTCACCCGCAGGCGCGCGGGGTGTTCGACGCCACGCTGGCGCGCGCCGCGCAGCGCGCCGCCCGCGCGGCCGAAGCCGGCGCCGACGGCGAGGCGCAGGCCCGGCAGGTGGCGTCGGCCCTGTACCACCTGAGCACCGCCGCGGCCATGGCCTGGGAAGCCGGCGGCATGCGCTCGGCCCGCCGCATGGCGCTGGCCCAGCTGGTGCTGCGCCACCGCCTGCTGCCGCAGGACCCGCTGGACGACGCCGCCGACGCCTCGGACTGGCTGGCGCCGGACACGCCGCAGGCCGACCCGGCCGCCGTGTCGCTGCTCTGAAGCACGGCGCGGCAGCGCCCATCGTATGCATGCTGTAAGCACATGGCATTAACATACGATGCACCATGGAACTGAAGACCGCGCGGCTGACGCTGCTGATCGACCCGGCCAAGAAGGCGGCTTTCGAGGCGCTGTGCGCGCAGCAGGACCTGACCCCCTCGCAGGTGGTGCGGCAGATGATCCGCGAGTACCTGGCGCGCCACGACGTGGCCTACGTGCCCAGCGGCGCGCCCGAGGCCCCACGCGCCGTGGCGAAGGGGCGGCGCCGCCGCTAGCACCGTGGCCCGCTTTGCGCTGCACCCCTTCCGGCCGCGGCTGCTGGACGCCGTCAAGGGCTACAACGGCGCGCTGCTGGCGCGCGACGTCGGTGCCGGCATCACCGTGGGCATCGTCGCGCTGCCGCTGGCCATGGCCTTCGCCATCGCCAGCGGCGTCAAGCCCGAGGCGGGGCTGTTCACGGCCATCATCGCCGGCTTCCTGATCAGCGCGCTGGGCGGCTCCAACGTGCAGATCGGCGGCCCGGCCGGCGCCTTCATCGTCATCGTCTACGGCATCGTCGAGCGCTATGGCCTGGCCAACCTGCTGATCGCCACCTCGCTGGCCGGCGTGCTGCTGTTCCTGATGGGCCTGTTCAAGCTGGGCGCGCTGGTGCGCTACGTGCCGGTGCCGATCATCATCGGCTTCACCAACGGCATCGCGGTGCTGATCGGGCTGTCGCAGGTGAAGGACCTGCTGGGCCTGCGCATCGACAAGATGCCCTCGGACTTCTTTGCGCAGATCCAGGCGCTGTGGCAGCACCTGGGCAGCATCAACCCGGCGGCCGTGGCCATCGGCCTGGCCTGCCTGGCGCTGGTGGTGGTCTGGCCGAAGAGCTACACCATGCCCGAGCGGCCCACCGGCCTGTGGGGCCGGCTCAAGCGGCTGAGCGCGCACCTGCCGGGCACCATCATCGCGCTGGTCGGCGCCACGCTGGTGACCGCGCTGCTGCAGCTGCCGGTGGAGACCATCGGCTCGCGCTTCGGCGGCATCCCGCAGGCGCTGCCGGCCTTCGCGCTGCCCGAGCTGAGCTGGGCCACCGCCAAGCAGTTGGTCATCCCCACGCTGACCATCGCCCTGCTCGGCGCCATCGAATCGCTGCTGTGCGCGCGCGTAGCCGACAACGCCACCGAGTTCCCGCGCCACGATCCGAACCAGGAGCTGATGGCCCAGGGCGTGGCCAACCTGGTGACGCCCTTCTTCGGCGGCATCCCGGCCACCGGCACCATCGCCCGCACGGTGACCAACGTGCGCGCCGGCGGCGCCACGCCGGTGGCCGGCATCGTGCATGCGCTGACGCTGCTGGCCGTGGTGCTGCTGGCGGCGCCGCTGGCGGTGCATGTACCGCTGGCCGCGCTGGCCGGCATCCTGATGTTCGTGGCCTGGAACATGGGCGAATGGCACGAGTTCGCGCGCCTGCGTCGCTTCAGCCCGCAGTACCGCACCATCCTGGTCGGCACCTTCGTGCTGACGGTGGTGTTCGACCTGACCGTGGCGGTGGAAGTGGGGCTGGTGCTGGCCTGCCTGTTCTTCATCTACCGGATGGGCACGCTGTTCCGCGTGCAGCCGCACACCGGCAGCGAGCTGCCGCCCGGTGTGGCGGTGTTCGAGCTCTTCGGCTCGCTGTTCTTCGGCGCGGTGGGCAAGATCGAGGCGCTGCCCGCGCAGCTGCCCGAAGGCACCCGCGCCTTGGTGCTGGAGATGCACCGCCTGATCTCGATGGACACCTCGGGCCTGGAGGCCTTGCAGCAGCTGCACCGCATGCTGCAGCGGCGCGGCATCGCGCTGGTGCTGGCCGACGTGAACGAGCAGCCGCTGTCGCTGATCCGCCGCTCGGGCTTCGAGGCCGTGCTGGGCGCAGACGCGATCGTGCCGCGGGTGGATGCGGCGGTGAAGCCCTACCGCGCGGACGCACCGGCCTCGCTCAGGCCTTGACGCGGGCGGAACGCGCGATCGCTTCGGCCTGGCCGATGCCCGCAGGGAAGAAGGCCAGGCGCGGCGCGGTGTAGGTGATAGCCCAGAGTTCGCCGTTGCGCACCGCGAACCAGCCGACGCCACGCAGCCGCACGTCATCCCCCTTGCGGATGCTGCTGAACTCGAAGCGGTAGCCGCTGCCGCCAACGAAGGCCACCGGCGTGACGCCTTCCAGCGTGAAGGTCGAGCCACCGCGCGAGTACAGCCGCTCGAACAGCGCCACGATGTCGGCGGCCTGCATGCCGGCCTTGAAGCTCAGCGGCACCACACCCTTGGGCTGGCTGGGGGTGGGCGCGATGAGCTCACCATCCTTCAGGCCCACGTAGAACTTCAAGGCG
>Ga0209369_1000870_pt1 | contig 22001 bp, 17 predicted proteins | sample EBPBio142010_DNA_FD_185865 | JGI IMG/M metagenome (GOLD analysis project Ga0209369, IMG submission 185865) | Wastewater treatment Type I Accumulibacter community from EBPR Bioreactor in Madison, WI, USA - Reactor 1_10/4/2010_ DNA (SPAdes)... | ecosystem: Engineered > Bioreactor > EBPR >... | reverse complement strand
GCCCTTGTCGTCCTCGGCCATGTCGAGCAGCGTGCGCGCCACGCGGCCGTACACATCCAGCAGCGCCAGCGATTCGATCTGCCGGTCGGCATTGCGCAGCCGGCGCACCAGGCCGCGCATCACGCCGTAGGACAGCGTGGAGTTCTCGGGCAGGCAGCGCGCGAAATCGGCGCGGGCGAGCACCAGCATGTCGGTCTGCACCTCGGCGCGCACGGTGGCCGAGTGCGGCTCGTTGTCGATCAGGCTCATCTCGCCGACATAGTCGCCGGCTTCCAGCACCGCCAGGATGACCTCGCGGCCGCGTGAATCGCTGGTCAGCACCCGGGCCCGTCCGTTCAGCAGGATGAACAGGGCGTTGCTCTTGCGCCCTTGCTCGACCACCAGTTCGCCGCGTCGCAAGCGACGCTTGACGACCGCGTCGGCGATGGACTGGGCCTGGTCGTTGGTCAGCATCGAGAACAACGGCACCCGGCGGATCAGGTCCAGGTTGGACATCAGCGACATCGGCGGTCCCCTCTCTCTTGGTTGGTAGGCCTGCAGGCCGCGGTCTGGGGCCACGGTCACTACAATCCGGCTATTGTGCCCATAGGCCGGGTTGTTTCCAGCCGGGCATGCCGTCATCTGCCGGGGCACGTCGGATTCACGCGACGCCAGCCACCCTCGATCCCACATCCGGAACATCTGCCATGAGCGCTTCGCCCCAGCATGCCAAGGTGCTGATCCTCGGCTCCGGCCCCGCCGGCTACACCGCCGCCATCTACGCCGCCCGCGCCAACCTGCAGCCGCTGCTGATCACCGGTGTGGCCCAGGGCGGCCAGCTGATGACCACCACCGACGTCGACAACTGGCCGGCCGATGTCGACGGCGTGATGGGCCCCGACCTGATGCAGCGCTTCCAGAAGCATGCCGAGCGCTTCGACACGAAGATCGTCTTCGACCACGTCAACGCGGTCGACCTGTCGCAGCGGCCGTTCAAGCTGCAGGGCGATGCCGGCGCCTACACCTGCGACGCGCTGATCGTGGCCACCGGCGCCAGCGCCAAGTACCTGGGCCTGCCCAGCGAGCAGGCCTTCATGGGCCGCGGTGTCAGCGGTTGCGCCACCTGCGACGGCTTCTTCTACCGCGCGCAAGAGGTCTGCGTGGTCGGCGGCGGCAACACCGCCGTGGAAGAAGCGCTTTACCTGTCGAACATCGCCGAACGGGTGCACGTGGTACACCGCCGCGACAAGTTCCGCGCCGAGGCGATCATGGTCGACAAGCTGATGGCCAAGGCCGCGTCCGGCAAGGTGGTGCTGCACCTGTGGCACACGCTGGACGAGGTGCTGGGCGATGCCAGCGGCGTCACCGGCGTGCGGCTGAAATCCACCCAGGACGGCGCCAAGACCGACATCGCACTGAAGGGCTGCTTCATCGCCATCGGCCACCAGCCGAACACCGAGCTGTTCAAGGGCCAGCTGGAGATGAAGGACGGCTACCTGATCACCCGCAGCGGCCTGGGCGGCATGGCCACGATGACCAGCGTGCCCGGCGTGTTTGCCGCCGGCGATGTGCAGGACCATGTCTATCGCCAGGCCATCACCAGCGCCGGCACTGGCTGCATGGCGGCGCTGGATGCCCAGCGCTTCCTGGAACAGGGCAACTAGGTTATACTTGAGGGCTTTGCCGCATCCGGCAAGGCCAGATTTTTTGGAGAAGCGTCCATGGCACGCGTCTGTCAGGTTACGGGCAAGGGCCCGATGGTGGGAAACAACGTCTCCCACGCCAACAACAAAACCAAGCGCCGCTGGCTGCCCAACCTGCAGTACCGGCGTTTCTGGGTCGAAAGCGAGAACCGCTGGGTGCGCCTGCGCATCAGCAATGCGGCGCTGCGCCTGATCGACAAGGTGGGCATCGACCAGGTGGTCGCCGACCTGCGCAAGCGCGGCGAAATCTGAACTGAACCGGGAGCAGCACCATGGCCACCAAAGGCGGACGCGAAAAGATCAAGCTCGAATCCTCAGCGGGCACCGGTCACTTTTACACCACCAGCAAGAACAAGAAGACCACTCCGGGCAAGCTGGAGTTCAACAAGTTCGACCCGGTCGCGCGCAAGCACGTGATCTACAAGGAAACCAAGCTGAAGTAAGCCGGCAAGGCGCGGCCGCCAGACGGCTGCTTCAGCAAAAAAACGGGGCCCGCGGGCCCCGTTGTCGTTGGTGCGCTGCTTCAGGCCCGCGCCGCGCGCAGCTTGAGCGAGAACTCCTGCAGCGCCGTGATGCCGCTGTCTTCGGCCTTCTTGCACCAGGCCTGCAGGTCGGCCACCAGCTGGTCGGCCGAGACGTTGCTGCGGGTCCACAGCCCGCGCAGTTCCTCGCGCATGGCCACCAGCTTGCCCAGCGCCGGGTTGTCGCCCACCGCCTTGGCCAGCAGCGGCTTCTGGCCCTGCGGGATCTTGTCGGCATCGCGGTGCAGCCAGCGCTTGGCGGCGATCATGCTCTTCCAGCTGGCTGTGTTGGGCGTGCCCTGGGCCTTCATGCGCGCCAGTTCGGCGGCGCAGGCGCGCTTCAGCTCGGCGGCGTAGTTGGCCATCACCTCGTAGCGGTTGGCGATGATCGCCTCCAGCGTCTTGTCGTCGGCCACCGGGCGCACCTCGCCCAGCTTCAGCTGGGGCGGCGTCTTGCGCACCTTGGCCAGACCGGCCATCTCCAGCAGCCGGATGTACAGCCAGCCGATGTCGAACTCGTAGGGCTTCACCGACAGCTTGGCCGAGGTCGGGTAGGTGTGATGGTTGTTGTGCAGTTCCTCGCCGCCGATGATGATGCCCCAGGGCGAGATGTTGGTCGACGCGTCCGCCGCCTCGAAGTTGCGGTAGCCCCACCAGTGGCCCAGGCCGTTGATGATGCCGGCCGCAGTGACCGGAATCCAGGCCATCTGCACCGCCCACACGGCCGCGCCCAGCGCGCCGAAGAGCAGCAGGTCGATGACCAGCAGGATGCCCACACCCTGCCACGTATAGCGGCTGTAAAGGTTGCGCTCCAGCCAGTCGTCCGGCGTGTTGTGGCCGTACTTGTCCAGCGTCTCCTGCACCTTGGCTTCGGCGCGGTACAGCTCGCTGCCGGTCAGCAACACGGTCTTGATGCCCTTGGCGACGGGGCTGTGGGGGTCTTCCGCGGTCTCGCACTTGGCGTGGTGCTTGCGGTGGATGGCCACCCATTCCTTGGTGACCATGCCGGTGCCCAGCCACAGCCAAAGGCGGAAGAAATGCGACGGGATCGCATGCAGTTCCAGCGCCCGGTGGGCCTGCGCGCGGTGCAGGAAGATGGTGACGGCGGCGATGGTGATGTGTGTGGTCACCAACGTGAACAGCACCACCTGCCAAAGCGATGCACCCAGCAGCCCGTGAGCCAGCAAATCGACCACGGCGTCGTGCATCGTCGAGAGAATTTCCATTGTGTTACTTGCCTTGCCGACCCAGAAATGAGCCATTCCACATTGTAGACGGCCATTTCCGCAGAAAGTGCCGGGAATCACTTAGTGCGGCAGGTCCAATTCCGGGTTCCGCCACCGAAGTTGCGGCAGATCAACCCACAGGCAGGCTCAGCGCCGCTGCCAGACGGCCGCGAAGAAGCCGTCGGTGCCGTGGCGGTGCGGCCACAGGCGCAGCCGCCCGGCCGTGTCCAGCGCCGCCGCGGCCTCGCCCACGGCCGGCGCCAGCAGCGCGCCGGCCGCCAAGGGCTCGAAATCGGCGCCATGACGCTCGCCGAAGGCATCGGCGATATCCTCGTTCTCGGCCCGCAGCAGGCTGCAGGTGGCATAGACCAGCCGGCCGCCCGGCTTCAGCAGCCGCGCCGCGCTGTCCAGGATGGCGGCCTGCTTGGCCTGCAGTTCCTCCACGGCCTTCGGCGACTGGCGCCATTTCAGGTCGGGGTTGCGGCGCAGCGTGCCCAGGCCGGAACAGGGGGCGTCGATCAGCACCCTATCGATCTTGCCGGCCATGCGCTTGATGCGCTCGTCGCGCTCGTGCGCCAGCTGCACCGGGTGCACGTTGCTCAGCCCGCTGCGCGCCAGGCGCGGCTTCATCGCGTCCAGCCGGTGGCCCGAGGTGTCGTAGGCATACAGCCGACCGGTGTTGCGCATCGCCGCGCCCAGGGCCAGCGTCTTGCCGCCAGCGCCGGCGCAGAAGTCCACCACCATCTCGCCGCGCTTCGGGTCGGTCAGCAGCGCCAGCAGCTGGCTGCCTTCGTCCTGCACCTCGACCTCGCCGCGGGTGAAGACCTCCAGCTTCTGCAGCGCGGGCTTGCCTTGCACGCGCAGTCCCCAGGGCGAATAGGGCGTCGGCTGGGCGTCGATGCCGGCATCGGCCAGCGCGCGCTGCACCGCCTCGCGCTTGGCCTTGAAGGTGTTTACACGCAGGTCCAGCGGCGCCGGCTGCAGCAGCGCGTCGGCCAACGGCCAGAACTCGGTCTCGGGCAGCTGCTGGCGCAGCGCGCCGGCCAGCCAATCGGGCAGGTTGTGGCGCAGCTTGTCGGGCAGCGTGGCCGGGTCGAGCGCGCGGCAATGCGCGAGCCAGTCGCGCTCGTGCGGCTCCAGTGCCGAGCGCAGGAAATCGTCGCTGCCCTGCCAGCCCAGAATCGCCAGCCGGCGCTCCAGCCGGCCACCGCCGGCCTGCGCCTGGTGCTGAAACAGCAGCCGCCGTCGCAGCACCGCGTAGGCCGTCTCGGCCAGTGTGTGGCGCTCGCGCGGGCCCAGGTTGCGGTGGGCACGGAAGAAGCCCGACACCACGCCATCGGCCGGGGCGTCGAGCTTCAGCACCTGGGTGACGAGCCCCGTGCACAGGTCCAGCAAGGCCGCGGGATGCATGGGCGCCTACAACGCCGCCAGCAGCTGCGGCTCGCCGCCCCGCTGCCGGACCACGCCGTGTTCGATGTGCAATGCGCCTTCGACGAACCAGCGCACCGCACGCGGGTAGATCTGGTGCTCGGTGGCCAGCACGCGGGCGGCGAGCCGGTCGGCATCGTCGTCGGCGCGCACCGGCACCACCGACTGCAGCACGATCGGGCCATGGTCCAGCTGCGGCGTCACGAAGTGCACGGTGGCCCCCGCCAGCTTGCACCCGGCCTCCAACGCGCGCTGGTGCGTGTGCAGGCCCGGGAAGGCCGGCAGCAGCGACGGGTGGATGTTAAGCATGCGGCCTTCGTAGCGGCGCACGAAGGCCTCGCCCAGGATGCGCATGAAGCCGGCCAGCACCAGCAGATCCGGCGCATGCGCGTCGATGGCCGCGGCCAGCGCGGCGTCGAAGGCCTCGCGCGCCGCGTAGGCCTTGTGCGGCACCACCGCGGTGGCGATGCCGTGCGCGGCCGCGAATTGCAGCCCGCCGGCGTCGGCGCGGTTGCTGATCACCGCCGCCACGCGCGCCGGCCAGGCTTCGGCCGCGCAGCGCTGCACGATGGCCTCCATGTTGGAGCCGCGGCCCGAGATCAGGATGACGATGGACTTCATTGCGGCCAGTGTAACGACGGCCCTCCAGCAGGCCGGCCCATAGAATCGGCCATCACCCGACACCCGCTGCCACGATGCAATCCCGCGTACTTTCCGGCATGCGCCCCACCGGCGCCATGCACCTGGGCCACTACCACGGCGCACTGAAGAACTGGGTGCGGCTGCAGCACGAGTACGACTGCTTCTACTTCGTGGCCGACTGGCATGCGCTGACCACGCACTACGAAGAGCGCGAGGTGATGGGCCAGTACGTCTACGAGATGGTCACCGACTGGCTGGCCGCCGGCCTGGACCCCGAGCGCTGCACGATCTTTCTGCAAAGCCGCCTGCCCGAGCATGCCGAGCTGTTCACGCTGCTGGCCATGGGCACGCCGCTGGGCTGGCTGGAGCGCGTGCCCACCTACAAGGACCAGATGGAAAAGCTGGCCGACCGCGACCTGGCCACCTACGGTTTCCTGGGCTACCCGCTGCTGCAGGCCGCCGACATCCTGATTTACAAGGCCGCCTTCGTGCCGGTGGGCGAGGACCAGGCCTCGCACGTGGAGTTGACGCGCGAGGTGGCGCGGCGCTTCAACCACCTGTACGGCCGCGCCGCCAACTTCGAGGCCCAGGTGGCGGCCACGCTGGCCAAGCTGAGCAAGGACGACCAGCGCTACTTCGCCAAGCAGAAGCGCGAGTTCGGCGAATCGGGCAAGGCCGAGCCGCTGGCCAAGGGCGAGGCACTGGTGCAGCGTGCCGCCGCCGCCATCGAAGGCTGGACCGCGTCGGACACCGAGCTGCTGCTGGGCCACCTGCGCGGCGCCGGCAAGACCATCCTCACCGAGCCGCAGGCGCTGCACACCGAGGTGACCAAGCTGCCCGGCCTGGACGGCGCGAAGATGAGCAAGAGCTACGGCAACTCGATCGCCATGCGCGAGGCGCCGGCCGAGGTGGAGCGCAAGGTCAAGCGCATGCCCACCGACCCGGCACGCGTGCACCGCAGCGACCCCGGCGATCCGGCCAAGTGCCCGGTGTGGCAGTTCCACAAGGTCTACAGCGACGAGGCCACGCAACAGTGGGTGGTGAAGGGTTGCACCAGCGCCGGCATCGGCTGCCTGGAATGCAAGCAGCCGGTGATCGACGGCATCCTGAAGGAGCAGCAGCCCTGGCGCGACCGCGCCGAGAGCTACCTGTCCAACCCGAAGCAGGTGCAGTGGATCGTCGAGAACGGCACCGAGCGCGCGCGTACCGTGGCCAAGCAGACGATGCGCGACGTGCGCGACGCCATGGGCCTGGCCTACTAGATGGCCGGCCCGACGCTCAAGCCCGAAAGCCTGGCCGCGCAGGCCCTGGGCTGGATCGACGAGGCCACGCGCGCGATCTCGCCGCCGATCCATACCTCGTCCACCTACCTGCGCGACCCCGACAACCAGTACCGCTCGGGCCGCGTGTACGCGCGCGCCGACAACCCGGCCTTCGACCAGGCCGAGCAGCTGATCGCACGGCTGGAACAGGGCACGCACGCCGCACTCTTCGCCAGCGGCATGGCCGCGGCCACCGCGGTGTTCCAGGCGCTGGCGCCCGGCGACCATGTGCTGGCGCCGAAGGTGATGTACTGGTCGCTGCGCAACTGGCTGATGAACTTCGCCACGCACTGGGGCCTGAAGGTCGAGCTGATCGACATGACCGACCCCGCCGCGGTGCAGGCCGCCATCCAGCCTGGCAAGACCAAGCTGGTGTGGGTGGAGACCCCCGCCAACCCGCTGTGGACCGTCACAGACATCGCCGCCACCGCCGCCATCGCACACGCTGCCGGCGCCTTGCTGGCGGTGGATTCCACCGTCGCGTCGCCGGTGCTGACGCGGCCCATCGAGCATGGCGCCGACATCGTCATGCATGCCGGCACCAAGTACCTGAACGGCCACAGCGACCTGATCGCCGGCGTGCTGGTCACCGCCCGCGACGACGATTTCTGGAAGCGCGTGAAGCTGGTGCGCGCGCAGCTCGGCGGCACGCTGGGCAGCTTCGAGGCCTGGCTGCTGCTGCGCGGCATGCGCACGCTGTACCTGCGCGTGCGCCAGGCCTCGGCCTCGGCGCAGCGCATCGCCGAGCACTTCGCAAGCCATCCGCGCGTCGAGGCCGTGCTCTACCCCGGCCTGCCCGGCGCGCCCGGCCATGCGGTGGCGGCCAAGCAGATGACGGGCGGCTTCGGCGGCATGCTGTCGCTGCGCACGAAAGGTGGCAAAGACGGCGGCGAAGCCGCCGCCATCGCCACCGCCGCGCACACGAAGCTGTGGAAGCGCGCCACCTCGCTGGGCGGCACCGAAAGCCTGATCGAGCACCGCGCCAGCGTCGAAGGAGCCGGCACGCCGGCGCCGCCCGACCTGCTGCGCCTGAGCGTGGGCATCGAAGACTGCGACGACCTGATCGCCGACATGGAACAGGCGCTGCTCGCCGCGCTCCCCTGAACGGCCGGCGATGCAGCTGATCGAGGACATCGCCGAACACGCCCCGGAGATCGTCGCGCTGCGTCACGAGATCCACGCCCATCCGGAGCTGAACTACGAAGAGGTGCGCACCGCCGCGCTGGTGGCGCGGCAGCTCGAATCCTGGGGTGTCGAGGTGCACCGCGACATCGCCGTCACCGGCGTGGTCGGCCTGATCCACGGCCGCGATGGCGGTGGCTGCGGCCGCGCCGTCGGCCTGCGTGCCGACATGGATGCACTGCCGATGCAGGAGCACAACCACTTCGCGCATGCCAGCACGTTACCCGGCAAGATGCACGCCTGCGGCCACGACGGCCACACCGCGATGCTGCTGGCCGCAGCGCGCCACCTGGCGGCCACGCGCCGCTTCGACGGCACGGTGGTGCTGATCTTCCAGCCGGCCGAAGAAGGCGGCGGCGGCGCGAAGCGCATGGTCGACGAGGGCCTGTTCCAGCGCTTCCTGGTGGAGGCGGTGTTCGGCATGCACAACTGGCCCGGCTATCCGGCCGGCTCGCTGGCCGTGAGCCCGGGGCCGGTGATGGCCTCGGCCAGCTTCTTCCGCGCGGTGGTGCACGGCATCGGCGGCCATGCCGCGGCGCCGCACCGCGGCGTGGACCCGGTGCTGCTGGGCTGCCAGCTGGTGACGGCCTGGCAGAGCATCGTCAGCCGCAACGTCCGGCCCATCGACACCGCCGTGCTGTCGGTGACCATGCTGCATGCCGGCGAGGCCGCCAACGTCATTCCCGACCACTGCGAGATCCAGGGCACGGTGCGCACCTTCCGCGACGAGGTGCTGGACCTGGTCGAGCGCCGCATGGGCCAGATCGCCGAGCACACCTGCGCCGCCGCGGGCGCACGCTGCGAGTTCGAGTTCCACCGGCGCGCGCCGGCCGTGGTGAACCACCGCCACGAGGCCGAGTTCGCGCGCCGCGTGATGGCCGGCATCGTCGGCGAGGCGCAGGCCCTGCCGCAGGAGCCGGCCATGGCCTCGGAAGACTTCGCCTTCATGCTGCAGGCCAAGGCCGGCGCCTACTGCTTCATTGGCAACGGCGACGGCGACCACCGCGCCGGCGGCCACGGCGCCGGGCCCTGCATGCTGCACAACCCCAGCTACGACTTCAACGACGCGCTGATCCCGCTGGGCGCCACCTACTGGGTGCGCCTGGCCGAGGCCTGGCTCGCCGCGCCGCCGCCATGACCGACGACGTCCTGATCATCGGCGCCGGCATCGCCGCCGCGTCGCTGGGCTACTTCCTGGCGCCGCATGCCAAGGTGACGCTGCTGGAGCGCGAATCACAGCCCGGCTACCACAGCACCGGGCGCTCGGCGGCGCTGTTCATGGCCAGCTATGGCACGGACCAAGTGCGCGCGCTCACGCTGGCCAGCCGCGCTTTCCTGGATGCGCCGCCTCCGGGCTTCAGCGACGTGCCGATCCTGTCGCCACGCGGCGCGCTCTTCGCCGCCACGCCCGAGCAGGCCGAGCTGCTGGACGAACATTGCGCGCTGCTGGCGCGCATGTCGCCGCTGTCGCGCCGACTGAGCCGCGACGAGACGGTGGCGATGGTGCCGGTGCTGCGGCCCGAGTTGCTGCTGGGCGGCGCGCTGGAGCCCGATGCCTCCGACATCGACGTGCATGCGCTGCACCAGGGCTACCTGCGCGGCCTGCGCCGCCGGGGCGGGCAGCTGGTCTGCGATGCCGAAGTCACGCACATCGAGCGCCACGGCGCCGAATGGGTCGTGATGGCCGGCGGCCGCGAGCACCGCGCCGCGCTGCTGGTCAATGCCGCCGGCGCCTGGTGCGACGAGGTGGCGCGCCTGGCCGGCGTGGCGCCCATCGGCCTGCAGCCGAAGCGCCGCTCGGCCTTCACCTTCGCGCCGCCGGCGGGCATGGATGCCACGCGCTGGCCCAGCGTGGTGGGCGCCGACGAGAGCTGGTACATCAAGCCCGATGCCGGCGTGCTGCTGGGCTCGCCGGCCAATGCCGACCAGGTGCCGCCGCACGACGTGCAGCCCGAGGAGCTGGACATCGCCATCGCCATCGACCGCATCGAGACCGCCACCACGCTGCAGATCCGCCGCCCCATCCGCACCTGGGCGGGGCTGCGCAGCTTCGTCGCCGATGGCGACCTGGTCGGCGGCTTCGATGCCGCGGTGCCGGGCTTCTTCTGGGTGGCGGCGCAAGGCGGCTACGGCATCCAGACCTCGGCCGCGATGGGCCAGGCCTGCGCGGCGCTGCTGCGCGGCGCGGCGTTGCCCACGCACCTGGCCGACCACGGCCTCACGCCCGCCATGCTGTCGCCGGCGCGGCTGCGGCCCACCTGACCCGAGGGCAAACCATGCGCGTCTTCAGTGCCACGCTGGCCACCGAGACCAACACCTTCGCGCCGATGCCCACCGGGCTGGCCGGCTTCAAGGAGCGCGGGTACTACAAGGCCGGCCAGCACCCCGAGCACATGAGCTTCTTCGCCGGCCCACTGTGGGCGGCGCGGCTGCGCGGCAAGCCACAGGGCTGGACACTGTGCGAAGGCATGGTCGCCGCGGCGCAGCCCAGCGGCACCACCACGCGCGCCGCCTACGAGGCGCTGCGCGACGAACTGCTGGCCGACTTGAAGGCCGCGATGCCGGTGGACATGGTGCTGCTGGGCCTGCACGGCGCGATGGTGGCCGACGGCTACGACGACTGCGAGGGCGACCTGCTGCAGCGCGTGCGCGCCATCGTCGGCCCGAAGGTGGTGGTGGGCGCCGAGCTGGACCCGCACAACCACCTGAGCGCGGCGATGGTCACGAACGCCGACCTGCTGATCGCCTTCAAGGAGTACCCGCACACCGACATCCTGGAGCGTGCGCTGGAGCTGGTGGACCTGTGCCAGGCGCGGGCCGAAGGCCGCATCGAGCCGGTGGCTGCGGTGGCCGACACCGGCGGACTGGTGGTCATGCACACCAGCCGCCAGCCGGCGCGCGGCTTCGTCGACCGCATCCAGGCGTTGGAAGGTAAAGACGGCATCCTGTCCATCTCCATCAGCCACGGCTTCCCGTGGGGCGACGTGCCGGACATGGGCACCAAGGTGCTGGTCTACAGCGATGCGCGCCAGGACCCTGGCGGAAAGCGCGGCGCCGCGCTGGCGCGGCACCTGGCCGACGAGCTGACGGCCTTGCGCCACGCGCTGGACGTGCCGATGCCCGGCATCGACGCCGCGCTGGACGAAGCGCTGGCCTTCGACGGCGGCCCGGTGGTGCTGGCCGACGGTGCCGACAACCCCGGCGGCGGCGCGCCGGGCGATGCCACCTTCATCCTGCAGCGGCTGCTGGAGCGTGGCATCGGCAACGCGGTCGTCGGCCCGCTGTGGGACCCGGTGGCCGCGCGCATCGCCTTCGAGGCCGGTGCCGGCGCCACGCTGAACCTGCGCATCGGCGGCAAGATCGGCCCGCTGTCGGGCGCACCGCTGGACCTGCGCGTGACCGTGCAGGCGGTGCAGCCCGAACTGATGATGACCGGCCTGGCCGACACGCCCACGGCCATGGGCGACAGCGCCGTGGTGCGCTGCCAGGGCGTGGACATCCTGCTGTGCAGCCTGCGCAACCAGGCGATGGGCAGCGACGTGTTCACCAACATCGGCGTCGACCTGGGCGCGAAGAAGCTCATCGTCGTCAAGTCTTCGCAGCACTTCTACGCGTCGTTCTCCAAGCTGGCGAAGAAGGTGATCTACGTGGCCGCGCCGGGTGCGGTGACGGTGGACCTGAGGACCCTGCCCTACCAGAAGATCCAGCGGCCCAAGTGGCCAATCGATTGAGGCGCCGGCGGCTTAGCGGATAACCCTATCCGCGCGCAGCAGCACCGTCTGCGGGATGGTGATGCCCATCGCGCTGGCCACGCGCTGGTTGATGACCAGCTCGAAGCGTGTGGCCTGCTCCACCGGCAGATCGGCCGGCCGCGCGCCGTTGAGGATGCGGTCGATGAAGTACGCGCCGCGGCGGTACAGCTCGGCATCGGTGCGGCCGTAGCCGATGGTGCCGCCGGCATCCGCAAACTCGCGGCCACCGACCGCGGGCAGGCGCTGCTGTGCTGCCAGCGCGGCAATCTCGTCGGCATTGGCCTCGCCGAAGATCGTGTCGTCCTGGATCACCAGGCCGTCCACCTTGGACCTCGCCATCGCGGCAAAGGCGCTCTTGAAGCCGATGACGTCGCGCACCTCCACCGGCTCGATCACCAGCTTCAGCGACTTGGCCGCCGTGGACATCACCGCGAAGGTGGGGCCGAAGCTGGCGTTGGCCGGGTTGACCAGCACCGCCACGCGGCGGGCGGCCGGCAGCGTTTCCTTCAGCAGCTCCAGCCGCTTGGCCATGATCTCCGGGCCGAAAGTGGTGGAGCCGGTAACGTTCTTGCCGGGCCGGGCCAGGCTGTCGATGAAGCCCAGGGCCACCAGGTCGCTGCTGGTGGCCGGGATGACGATGGGCAGCGTGGTGGTGGCCCGCCGTGCGGCCGTCAGCGACTTGATGCCGAAGGCGACGATCACGTCCACCTTCTGCGCCACCAGCTCTGCAGCCAGGGCCGGCAGGCGCTCATAGGCGCCGTCGGCGGCACGCACCTCGACCTGCAGATTGCGCCCCTCGACCCAGTTGCGTTCGGCCAGGCCGGCGCGCAGGGCCTCGGTGCGGCTGGCCTGGTCGGCCACGGTCTCGGGGATCAGGAAGCCGATGCGACGGGGCCGGTCCGCCGGCTGCGCCAGCGCCTGCGGACCGAGCCACGCCCCAGCCAGGCCGGCGCACAGGAACCGCCGGCGCGCCGAGCCCTGCGCCGCGCCGTCGCCACTCGTTGATTCAGCCCGCTCCGCCACGGCTGCGCACTTTAGTCGTTCGGCCGCGGCGGACACTGGTCCCAGGCCGATGCCCGCACCGCCGTGCCGTACAAATCGATCACCACTGGCGTGCCGCGATGCACCTGGCGCGCCGCCTCGCCGCGCACGTAGCCCAGCGCCATGCAGGCACCGGCCTTCGGGCTCCAGCCGGCCGAGGACAACTCGCCCACGGCCTGGCCGTCCATCGTCACCGCATCGCCGCCCCAGGCATAGGCCTGCGGGTCCTCGAATACGAAGGTGAGCAGCTTCTTGTTCAGCGGCTGATCCTGCAGACGCCGCAGCGCGTCGCGGCCGATGAAGGCATCGGCCTTGTCCAGCTTCACCGCAAACTGCAGGCCGGCCTCGAAGGGTGTCTCGTCGGGCCCGAGTTCGGCGCCCCAAGCGCGGCGGCCGGCTTCGATGCGCAGCGCGTCGATGGCGTAGTAGCCGGCGTCCTTCAACCCGAGGTCGGCACCCGCCTCGTGCAGCGCCAGATACACGTGCCGCGCCATCTCCACCGGCACGTACAGCTCGTAACCCGACCCGCCCACGTAGGCCATGCGCGCCGCGCGCACGCGGGCGTGGCCCAGGTCGATCTCCTTCGTGTGGCTGAACTTGCATGCGGCGGGCGACAGGTCGTCCGGGCTGACGCGACCCAAGAGTTCGCGCGAGCGCGGCCCCATCACCGACAGCACGCTCCACTGCGTGCTCACGTCGGTCAGCACCGCGAAGGCCTCGCCGATGTGGCGCTGGATCCAGTTCGCATCGCGCACCGGCTGTGCGGACCCCGTGACGATCAGGAAACGCTCGGCCGCCAGCCGCATCACCGTCAGGTCGCTCTCGAAACCGCCGCGCTCGTTCAGCATCGCGGTGTAGACCATGCGGCCCGGTTCGACGTCGATCTCGTTGGCGCACAAGCGCTGCAGCACCGCCAGCGCGTCGCGGCCCTGCAGCAGCAGCTTGCCGAAGCTGCTCTGGTCGTACAGCGCCACCGCCTCGCGGGTGGCGCGCTGTTCCTCGATCACCCAATCGAGCCAGCCGGGGCGGCCCAGGGTGTACGCGGGCTCGGCGGCGCCGGTGGGCTTGAAGTAGTTGGCCCGCTCCCAGCCGAACTTCGAGCCCCAGCTGGCGCCCTTGGCGCTCAGCAGGTCGTACAGCGGCGACGTGCGCAGCGGCCGCGCGGTCTGCAGTTCCTGACGTGGCCAGCGCATCGCGTAGTGCAGGCCCAGCGTCTCGCCGGTGCGCTGGGCCAGCGCGTTGCGGTTGGCGTGGAAGTTCCCGAAGCGCCGGATGTCCACGTCCCACAGGTCCATCGGCGCCTCGCCGCCGGCAATCCACTCGGCCATCAGGCGCCCCGCGCCGCCGCTGTTGGCGATGCCCGACGAATTGAAGCCCGCGCAGACGTAGTAGCCACGCAGGCCCGGCGCTTCGCCCAGGATGAAGTTGCCGTCGGGCGTGAAGCTCTCCGGCCCGTTCAGCAGCATCTTGATCTTCGCCGTCTCCAGGCAGGGCGTGCGGTGGATGGCGGCCGTCATCAGCGGCTCGAACTGGTCCCAGTCTTCGTCGAGCAGCTGGAACTGGAAGTCCGCCGGGATCGGGTCCACGCGCCAGGGCTTGGCCTGTGGCTCGAAGCCGCCCATCAGCAGGCCGCCCACTTCTTCCTTGTAGTAGATGAAGCCGTCGGGGTCGCGCATCACCGGCAGCATCGGGTGCACGCCGTCGATGCGGTCGGTGACGATGTAGAAATGCTCGGCCGAATACAGCGGCACCGTCACGCCGGCCAGCGCGCCGAACTGCCGCGCCCATTGGCCGGCGCAGTTGACCACCACCTCGCAACGCACCTCGCCCTGCGCGGTGCGCACCGCCATCGCGCGGCCGCGCTCAACGATCACGCCGGTGACCTCGACGCCTTCGAGCATCTTCACACCGCGGTTGCGCGCGCCCTTGGCCAGGCTCATGCAGAGGTCGGCCGGGTTGGCCTTGCCGTCGCCGGGCACCCACTGCGCGCCCTGCAGGTCCTCGGTGCGCAGCAGCGGGTACAGGTCGCCGGCTTCCTGGGGCGTGATCAGCTGCACCTCGACGCCGAAGCCGCGGGCCAGCGCCGCCTGGCGCTGCAGCACCATCCAGCGCTCGGGCGTGCGCGCCACGTTGACGCTGCCGCATTGTTTCCAGCCGGTGGCCAGTCCCGTCTCGGCTTCCAGCGTCGCATACAGCTCGATGCCGTAGCGGCTCATGCGCGTCATCGTGCGGTTGGGCCGCATCTGGCCGATCAGCCCGGCCGCATGCCAGGTGGTGCCGCTGGTCAGCTTGCCCTGCTCCAGCAGCAGCACGTCGGTGATGCCAAGCTTGGCCAGGTGATAGGCGGTGGAGCAGCCGGCGATGCCGCCGCCGACGATGACGATGCGAGCGTGGGTGGGCAGGTTCATGCGCACAGCGTAGCGCAGCCATTCGCATGTCCGATTCCGGCCGGTGCGCGCGCCCGGCGGCGGCGATGATGCGCACCATGCACCCCACCCTGCCCCCGGCCCTGAACCGCCTGGTCGCCAGCAACCTGGCGGCGCAGTCGGCCGAGCAGCTGAGCCTGGCCGCCGTGCCCATCGTCGCGGTGCTGGCGCTCGGCGCCGGTGCCGGCGAGATCGGCACGCTGGCCACCGCGCAGACGCTGCCCTTCCTGCTGCTGTCGATCCCCTTCGGCCTGTGGGCCGACCGCCATTCACGCCGCCGGCTGATGGTGGCCTGCGAGGCGCTGCGCGGCCTGTCGCTGCTGGGCCTGCTGGTGGCGCTGCTGCTGGGCCGGCTGTCGCTGCCGCTGCTGGCGGTGCTGGGTTTCGTCGGCGCGGTGGGCACGGTCGGCTACAGCGTGGCCGCGCCGGCCAGCGCCCTGGCGCGGGCCAATGCGCGGCTGGAGCTGGCGCGCAGCGCCGCCTTTGCCGCCGGCCCGGCGCTGGCCGGCGCGCTGGTGTCGTGGGCGGGCGGGTCCACCGCCTTCGTGCTGGCCGCCATGTTGTCGGCCGCGGCGGTGGCGCTGCTGTGGGGTCTGCCCGAGCCGGCGCGCGCCGCGCCGGCCGCACGTCACCCGTGGGCCGAGCTGGCCGACGGTGCCCGCCTGGTGTGGGGCAACACATTGCTGCGGCCGATCCTGCTGACGGCCGTGGCCTGGAACCTGTCGTGGTTCGTGCTGCAGGCGGCTTACGTGCCCTATGCGATGCGCGCATTGGGCCTGGACGCCGCCGGCGTGGGCCTGACGCTGGCGGCCTATGGCGCCGGCATGGTGTGCGGCGCGCTGCTGGCGCCACGCGTGGTGGCCTGGCTGCGCTTCGGCCCGGCCATCGTCTTCGGCCCGGTGGTGTCGCTGCTGGCGATGGCCACGATGGTGGCCACGCTGGCCTGGCCGCAGGGCACGTTGGCCGGCCTGTCCTTCTTCCTGTTCGGCTTCGGGCCCATCGTCTGGACCATCACCTCGACCACGCTGCGCCAGACGCTGACACCCGGCGCGATGCTGGGCCGCGTGTCGGCGCTGTTCCTCACGGTGAACATGGGCGCGCGGCCGCTGGGCGCAGCGCTGGGCGGCCTGGTTGGCGCGCACTGGGGCGAGGCCGCCTGCCTGGGGCTGGCGCTGGCCGGCTTTGCGCTGCAGCTGGCGGTGATCGCGGCGTCGCCGGTGCGGCGCATGGCCGCGCTGCCTGCGCCCGCGGGCTGAGCCACTGCGGCATTCGCGCCACGCGCTTACGTCTTGTACAGGCTGTTACGGCCTGACGTTGCCGGCCGCCCGGCGGCTGCCTACAAGTCGGTGCCACGGGCCGCGTCGGGCCCGCGATGCAAACCCACAAGAAAGGCAGCGAGGACGATGATCGGACGTTTGGGAGGGTGGCGCGCCGCATGCGCCATGGCGGCCAGCCTGCTGGGGCTGGCGGGCCACCAAGGGGCCTCGGCCCACGGGCTGGTGCAGGACCCGCCTTCGCGCAACTGGTACTGCGGCGCGGTGACCAAACCCGACCAGGTGCGCTGGGGCACGCCGCAGTACCCACAGTGCGGCAAGGCCTTCGACAGCCACCCCGACCCGAACGCCGGCTACCAGTTCATGAGCGTGCTGACGCATGCGCGCGGCCGCGCGGTGGTGACGCCGCTGCCGGCCAACGTCTGCGGCTTCAATTCCGAGACCTTCAAGAACGGCCCCACGCCGTGGGACGCGGCGATGGACTGGCCCACCTCGGCCATCAGCGCCGGCCGCCGCAAGTTCAGCTGGAACATCAGCTGGGGCTCGCACTTCTCGGACACCGAGGAGTTCCGCTACTGGATCACCAAGCCGGGCTTTGCCTTCAGCCCGAACAAGGCGCTGGCCTGGAGCGATTTCGAGGACCAGCCCTTCTGCGTGCAGAAGTACGACGACAAGGCGCCGAATGCCAATGCCAACGTGGTGCCCGACAAGGCGGCCACCATGTTCCACACCTACTGCAGCGTGCCGGCGCGCGCCGGCCGCCACGTGATCTATGCCGAATGGGGCCGCAACCAGTGGACGCTGGAACGCTTCCACGGCTGCATCGACGTGGTCTTCGACGGCAGCAGCGGCGGCGGTGGCGGCAGCACCACGCCGGCGCCGCAGGCAGCCATCACGCTGAGCCCGGCGGTCAGCCAGTTCGTCGGTGCCGGCAACCTGGTGCTGGACGCCGGCCGCTCCACCGGCAGCACGCTCAGCTACCAGTGGAGCGTCACCCCCGCCAGCTCGGCCAGCCACCGGCTGGAAGACGCCAACCGCGCGCAGGCGCGGCTGGTGCTGCTGGAGCCGGCCGCCAGCCAGAGCCTGCAGATCGGCCTGCTGGTGCGCGACGCCACGGGCCGCACCAGCGCGGCCTCGACCACGCTGACGCACAAGCCCAGCATCCCCGCCGCCTGGGCCGACCTGGGCCCGCTGACGGCCAGCGCGCGCACGCTGCTGGCCGGCGACCAGCTCAGCCTGCGCGCGGTGCTGACCAACGGCCAGGACCAGTACACGCCGGTGCCGGCGCTCAAGCTGAGCAGCAGCACGGCGGGAGCCAGCGCCTGGCCACTGGCCCTGGCCAATGCGGTGAATGCCGCCAACGGCAGTCTGCGGGTGGGCGTGCTGGGCAGCGACGGCAGCACCGTCACGCCGGTGGCCGATGCCACGCGCAACCGCATCTATGCCCGGCCCAGCGCCAGCGTGAAGAGCGCCTTCCTGGTGGTGACCAGCGCGCCGGCGGCCGTCAGCGCCAGCTATGCGGTCAACAGCGACTGGGCCACCGGCTACTGCGCCACCATCACCGTCAAGAACAACGGCAGCACGGTGGTCTCGCCCTGGCGCACGTCGATGAAGATCGCCGGCCGCATCAACGGCGCCTGGAACATCGACTGGACGCAAAGCGGCGACACCCTCAGCTTCAGCGGCCCCAGCTGGGGCAATACGCTGCAGCCGGGCGGCAGCTTCAGCAACGCCGGTTTCTGCGCCGCCAAGTAGGCCGGGCAGCCTAGGACTCGCGGCGCTCGGCGTGCGCGGCAGTGGCGCGCGCGGCGAAGGCCGCCGCCACCGCGATGGCCAGCAGCACCGGCAGGCTCTGGCGCACGGCGGCCAGCAGGCTGTCGCTGCTGGCCGACATCCAGCCGTGGGCCACGCCGGTGTCCGCCGCCAGGCGGGCCGACAGCATGGTGGCGCCGGCGGCCACGCCCAGGCTGGTGCCCAGCACCCGCATCAGGTTCAGCTGCGAACCGACGGCGCCCGACAGTTCGGCCGGCACGGCGGCCAGCGTGGCGTTCGAGTTGGGCGCGATGAACAGCCCCAGGCCGAGGCCCACCCCCACGAAGGCCACGGTGTCGTACAGGTGGTGGTTGGCCGACAGCCCCAGCGTGCGCATCAGCAGCAGCACGCTGGCCACGCACAGCAGCATGCCCACCACGCCGATGTGCCGCGCGCCGAGCAGGCGCTTCAAGTCGCTGCTGAAGGTCGCCGTCAGGCCCAGTGCCACCGGCACCAGCGCCAGCCGCAGCCCGGCCTGTGCCGGGCTTTCGCCGTAGCCGTGCTCCAGCGCGAAGGACATCAGGAAGAACACCGCGTACAGCAGCGCATAGGACAGCACCGAAGCCAGCGCCCCGCTGCGAAAGCCCGGCGTGCGGTACAGCTGCGGGTTGATCAGCGGCGACGCGAAGCTGCGCTCGCGGCGCCGCAGCAGCCACAGCAGCACCGCCGCCGCAGCCAGGCTGCCCAGCGTGGGCGCCGACAGCAGGCCCCAGCTGGACACATGGTTCAGCGTGGAGACGATCAGGATCAGCGCCGGCCCGATCAGCACCATGCCGCCCCAGTCGAAGCGCAGTGCCTTCGGGCTGCGCGGCACCTTCGGCAGCACCAGCCAGCCGGCCAGCATGGCCAGCAGGCCGAAGGGCACGGTCACCCAGAACACCCAGCGCCAGCCCAGGCCTTCGAGGATCAGCCCGCCCAGCACCGGCCCGGCGCTCATGCCCACGGCCTGCGCGGCGGCGAAGAAGCCCAGCGCCCGGCCCCGCTGTGCCGAAGCCACGGTGGCCACCAGGATCGAGATGCTGTTGGCGCCGAGCAGCGCGCCGCCCACGCCCTGCAGGAAGCGGAAGATCAGCAGCTGCTCCAGGCTGGCGGCAAAACCGCACAGCGCGCTTGCGACGACGAAGATCCCGTAGCCGACGAGGTACAGCGCCTTGCGGCCCAGCATCTCGCACAGCCGGCCGAAGATCGGCAGGAAGGACACGAAGGCCAGCAGGTAGGCCAGCGCCACCCAGCTGATGTGCTGCAGCGGCGCGTCGAACACGCGGCCCAGCGTGGGCAGCGCCAGCTGCACGATGGTGGCATCCACCTGCCCGACGAAAGCGCCGGTGCAGACCAGGGCCACCACCGGCCACAGGGCCGGCGGGGCGGTGTCGTTCGGGGGTGCGGGCATGGGCGGGCGCGAGTATCGCGGAGCCGCCGGCCCGGCGCCAAGGCCCCACCTTGGGGGCGGCGCGCCCTTACCAGGGCAGCGAGTAGGTCTTCACGTTGGTGAAGGCCTTGCAGCATTCCTGCACGCCTTCCTTGACCCCCGTGCCCGAATCCTTGATGCCGCCGAAGGGCGTCACTTCCAGCCGATAGCCGGGCACTTCCCAGACGTTGACCGAGCCGACGTTCAACTCGCGCACGAAGCGCATGATCACGTCCAGCCGCTGCGTGCAGATGCCCGAGCTGAGGCCGTAGGCGGTGGAATTCACCTGCCGGATGGCGTCGTCCACATCCTTGAAGGTGATCACCGGCGACACCGGGCCGAAGGTCTCTTCCTTGACCACTTCCATCTCGCCGCGCACGCGGTCGATCAGCGTGGGGCTGTAGCTGGCGCCGTCGCGCTGGTTGCCATGCAGCAGCCGCGCGCCCTGCGCCACCGCATCGTCGACACGACGCTGGAACAGCGTGGCCGAGCGCTCGTCGATCACCGTGCCCATGTCCACCTTGGGGTCCAGCGGGTCGCCGTAGGTCCAGGCGCGGGTCTTCGCGAGCAGTGCCTCGGTGAACTGAGGCGCGATCTTCTCGTGCGCGAAGATGCGCTTCACCGCGGTGCAGCGCTGGCCGCTGTTCTTGTAGCTGCCACTGGCCGCCAGGTCGGCCGCCTTTTCGATGTCGGCATCGTCCATCACCACTACGGGATCGTTGCCGCCCAGCTCCAGGATCTGCCGCTTGTAGACCGCCTTGGCGGCGATGTACTTGCCGATGGGCACGCCGCCGGTGAAGGTGACCACGTCCACATGCTCGTTGGTCAGCATCTCGTCGGCGATCTCCTTCGGATCGCCGGTGATCACGCTCAGCATCGGCGGCGGCAGCCCCGCCTCGTACAGCACGTCGGCCAGCAACAGCGCGGCCAGCGGCGTCTTTTCGGTGGGCTTCAGCACCATGCGGTTGTTGGTGGCGACTGAAGGCGCCACCTTGTGGATCACCTGGTTCAGCGGGTGGTTGAAGGGTGTGATGGCGGAGATGACACCCATCATCGGCTCGCGCATCGTGTGCACGCGGCGGCTCTTGCCGTGGTGCGTCAGGTCGCAACTGAAGCTCTGGCCGTCGTCCACCAGCGCCTGCTGCGCGGCGAACAGCAGCACGTCGCTGGCGCGGCCCACCTCGTACAGCGTGTCCTTGATGCACAGGCCCGATTCCAGCGTGATCACGCGCGCGATCTCGTGCAGCCGCGCGGCGATCAGGTCGCCGGCCTTCATCAGGATCTTGTAACGCTCGTGCCGCGTCAGCGTGGGCTTGTAGTCGCGCGCGGTCTTGAAGGCGCGGCGCACGTCCTCCAGCGTGGCCTTCGGCACGGTGGCCACCACCTCGCCGGTCCAGGGGTAGCGCACTTCGATCGTGCGTTCGCCGTACACCTTGTCGCCGGCGATGCGCATGGCCTCGCGCTTCGGGCTGTCGATCACGGACGGTCTCATGCATGCTCCTCGGCCAGGCAGACGTCGAGGATGTCGAGCGCCTGGTCCATCTGGGTTTCGGTGGTGATCAACGGCGGCGTCAGCGTCAGCACGCTGCCCATCGTGGTCTTGAAGGACAGGCCGCGCGACAGCGCGCGGTACAGCACGCGCTCCGCCGCCGCCGGGGCAGGCGTCCTGGCCTCGCGGTCGCTGACGAGTTCGATGCCGATCAGCAGCCCGCGGCCGCGCACGTCGCCGATCAGGCGGTGCTTGCGCTGCATGGCCTGCAGCCGCGCCAGCGCGCGCGCACCGACGCGCGCCGCGTTGTCGACCAGGCCGTCGCGCTCGATCACGCGCAACGTGGCCAGCGCCGCCGCGGCGGTGACCGGGTTCTTCTCGTGCGTGTAGTGGCCCAGCGCGAATTCGCCGGCGCGGTTGAGCCCGTCGCGCGCAATGCAGGCGGCGATCGGCAGCACGCCACCGCCCAGCGCCTTGCCCAGCACCACGATGTCCGGCGCCGCGCCGTCGTGTTCGGCGGCGAAAAAGCGGCCGGTCTTGCCCAGGCCGGTCGGAATCTCGTCGAAGATCAGCAGCGTGCCATGGGCGTTGCAGGCCTCGCGCACCGCCTGCCAGTAACCCGGCGGCGGCAGGAAGGGCACGGCGCGCGCCGGCTCGGCGATCACCGCGGCGACGTCGCCTTCGCGTTCCAGCACGTAGCGCACCATCGACGCACAGGCCAGCCGGCAGCGTTCCAGGTCCGGCCGACCCTGCGCATCCACCGGGTGGCCATAGGCGCAGCGGTAGCAGCCGAAGG
>Ga0209369_1000867_pt1 | contig 22175 bp, 17 predicted proteins | sample EBPBio142010_DNA_FD_185865 | JGI IMG/M metagenome (GOLD analysis project Ga0209369, IMG submission 185865) | Wastewater treatment Type I Accumulibacter community from EBPR Bioreactor in Madison, WI, USA - Reactor 1_10/4/2010_ DNA (SPAdes)... | ecosystem: Engineered > Bioreactor > EBPR >... | reverse complement strand
CAGTGACGGCACACTGTCGCGGGCGGCGCGCAGCGCCTCGGGCTGGAAGGAACTGAGCAGCGGCGGGCGTTCGTGCCCGTGCCACAGCCGCGCTACCGCCTCGGCGACGGCCGATCCGGTCTCGGCTTCGGTGCCCGGCGTGGGCTTGATCTCCAGGTCCAGCCAGAAACCGTTGGCCTGCAGGAAGGCGGCCACCGCCTGCAACGTGGCCGGCGGCTCGCCAGCATAGGCCGGGCTGTGCCAGCCGCCGGCATCCAGCCGCGACAACTCGCTCCAGGGCAGTTCACCAGCCACGCCGCGGCCGTTGGTCGTGCGCTCCAGCGTCGCGTCGTGCAGCAGGAAGGGCATGCCATCGGCGCTGAGCTTGACGTCGCATTCGAAGGCCGTGTAGCCCTGGCGCGCACCCAGACGGAAGGCGGCCAGCGTGTTCTCCGGCGCCAGCTTGCCCGCGCCGCGGTGGGCGATCCAGAACGGGAAGGGCCAGCCTTCGCTCATGCCAGGCGCTGGCCGCTGCCGGCATCGAACCAGTGCAGCCGGTCGGCGCGCACGCCCAGCGGCACCTGCTGGCCAGGTTGCGGCGCCGGCAGCGTGCCGTCGATGCGCACGGTGAACAGCGTTTCGCCCAGGCGGCAGTAGACCAGCCGCTCGGCACCCAGCGTCTCCACCACGTCCACGGTCAGGCGCCAGGCGTCGGCGCCGTCGGCGCCCCATTCGGCGTGCTCGGGGCGCAGGCCCAGGATCAGCTTGCCTTGGCGGGGTGCGGGCTGCGGCAGCGCCAGCGTCTGGCCGGCGACGACGAAGCGCTGCCCATCGGCCTGGCCGCGCAACAGGTTCATCGGCGGGCTGCCGATGAAACCGGCCACGAAGGTGGTCTGCGGCCGCTGGTAGACCTCTTCCGGCGTGCCGAACTGTTCCATGCGGCCACCGTTCATGACCATCATGCGCTGCGCCAGCGTCATTGCCTCGACCTGGTCGTGGGTGACGAAAAGCGAGGTGATGCCCAGCTCGCGGTGCAGCTTCTGAATCTCCAGCCGGGTCTGCGCACGCAACTTGGCGTCCAGGTTCGACAGCGGCTCGTCGAAGAGAAACACCGAAGGCTGGCGCACGATGGCGCGTCCCATGGCCACACGCTGGCGCTGGCCGCCCGACAGCTGGCGCGGCTTGCGGTCCAGCAGCGCCGAAAGCTCCAGGATCTTGGCCGCCTTGTCCACGCGCGCCTTGATCTGCTCGGGCGGCAGCTTGGCGATCTTCAGGCCATAGGCCATGTTGTCGAACACGCTCATGTGCGGGTAGAGCGCATAGTTCTGGAACACCATCGCGATGTCGCGCTCGCTGGGCTCCAGCCGGTTGACGACGCGGCCGCCGATGGCGATCTCGCCTCCGGTGATCTCCTCCAGCCCCGCCACCATGCGCAGCAGCGTGCTCTTGCCGCAGCCGCTGGGGCCGACGATGACCACGAACTCGCCGTCGCTGATCTCGGCATCGACGCCGTGGATCACCTTGACCGCCGCCTTGGACCCCGGGGCGTAGGTCTTCTCTACCCTGCGCAGGCTGATTGCACCCATCTATTTCTCGCTGTCTACCAGGCCCTTGACGAACCAGCGCTGCATCAGGATGACCACCAGCGCGGGCGGGATCATCGCCAGCATCGCGGTGGCCATCACCGCGTTCCATTCGGTGGCCGCATCGCCACCGGAGATCATGCGCTTGATGCCCATCACCACCGGGTACATGTCTTCGCTGGTGGTCATCAGTAGCGGCCACAGGTACTGGTTCCAGCCGTAGATGAACTGGATGACGAACAGCGCCGCGATGCTGGTCGACGACAGCGGCACCAGCACGTCCTTGAAGAAGCGCATGGGCCCCGCGCCGTCGATGCGCGCGGCCTCCACCAGTTCGTCCGGCACGGTCAGGAAGAACTGGCGGAACAGGAAGGTGGCGGTGGCGCTGGCGATCAGCGGCACGGTCAGGCCGGCATAGGTGTTCAGCATGCCCAGGTCGCTGACCACCTTGTAGGTCGGGAGGATGCGCACCTCCACCGGCAGCATCAGCGTCACGAAGATCATCCAGAACACCAGGTTGCGGCCGGGGAAGCGGAAGTACACAACCGCAAAGGCCGACAGCAGCGAGATGATGATCTTGCCGATGGCGATGACCAGCGCGCTGACCAGGCTCACCCACAGCATTGGCGCCGCCGGCGGCAGGTTGCTGCCGTAGGCCGTCTGCCCGCCGAACAGCGCGAGCTTGTAGCTCTCGACGATGTTGCTGCCGGGCAGCAGCGACATCGGCACGTTCTGCACGATCTGTTCGGCGGTCTGCGTGCTGGCGATGAAGGTCAGGTACACCGGGAAGCCGATGATCAGCACGCCGAGCGCCAGCGTCAGGTGGGCCAGCACGGTGGCGGCGGGGCGGTTCTCGACCATTTCAGTAGTTGACCCGTCTTTCCACGTACCTGAACTGCACCACCGTCAGCGCGACGACGATGACCATCAGCACCACCGACTGTGCCGCCGAGCCGCCCAGGTCCATGGCCTTGAAGCCGTCGAAGTACAGCTTGTAGACCAGGATGGCGGTGTCCTTGCCGGGGCCGCCCTGGGTGGCGGCGTCGATGATGGCAAAGGTGTCGAAGAAGGCGTAGACGATGTTGATCACCAGCAGGAAGAAGGCGGTGGGAGACAGCAGCGGGAACTGCACGGTCCAGAAGCGCCGCCACGGGCCGGCGCCATCGATGGCGGCGGCCTCGATCAGGCTCTTGGGGATCGACTGCAGCCCGGCCAGGAAGAACAGGAAGTTGTAGGAAATCTGCTTCCACACCGCCGCGGCCACCACCAGGATCAGCGCATCGGTGCCGTCGAGCAGGTGGTTCCAGGGGATGCCGATGGCGTTGAGCGCGTAGCTGACCACGCCGATCGACGGCGCGAACATGAACAGCCACAGCACCCCGGCCACGGCCGGCGCCACCGCATAGGGCCAGATCAGCAGCGTGCGGTACACGCCCGAGCCCTTGACCACGCGGTCGGCCATCACCGCCAGCATCAGCGACAGCGCCAGGCCCAGCACCGCCACCAGCATCGAGAAGACGGCCGTCACCCTGAACGAGGCCAGGTAGGTCTCGTCCTTGAACAGCGCGCGGAAGTTGTCCAGGCCGACGAACTGCACGCTGGTGCCGAAGGCATCCTGCTGCAGCACGCTGAAGTACAACCCCTGGGCCGCCGGCCAGAAGAAGAACACCAGCACGATGACCACCTGGGGCGCGACGAGCGCCCAAGGCAACCACCCGCTGCGGAAGCGGACGCGCTTTTCGACGGCCAAGATCGGTGCCGGCCGGTCAGCCCTTGTTGGCGGCCTGGAACTTCTCCAGCTCGACGTCGCCCCGCTTCTTGATGTCGGCCAGGCCCTGCTCCGGCGTCTTCTTGCCGGCCCAGACCTGCTCGAGCTCTTCGTCGATGATGGTGCGGATCTGTACGAAGTTGCCCAACCGGATGCCGCGCGACTTGTCGGTGGTCTTGCGGATCATCTGGTTCACGCTGACGTCGGTGCCCGGATTCTGTTTGTAGAAGCCCGAAGCCTCGGTGATCTTGAAGGCTTCCAGCGTGATCGGCAGGTATCCCGTTTCCTGGTGGCTCTTTGCCTGCACCTGCGGATCGGACAGGTACCGGAAGAACATCGCCACGCCCTTGGTCTCGGCCGGCTTCTTGCCGGACATGGCCCACAGGCTGGCGCCGCCGATCACTGTGTTCTGCGGCGCACCAGCCACGTCGGGGTAATAGGGCAGGGTGCCGATGCCGCCTGCGAACTTGGCGTTGCGCTTGACGGCGCCGTACAGCGCCGAGGAACCCGTGGTCATCGCGCATTCACCCGACACGAAGGTGGCGTCGGCCGAGTTGTTGCGGCCCTTGTAGACGAACAGGCCCTGCTGCGACATGTTGGCCAGGTTCTGGATGTGGCGCACGTGCAGCGGCGTATTCACCGCCAGCCGGGTGTCCAGGCCGTTGAAGCCGTTGTTCTTGGTGGCGAACTCGACGTTGTGCCAGGCCGAGAAGCTCTCCAGCTGCGTCCAGCTCTGCCAGCTGGTGGTGAAGGGGCACTTGTGGCCGGCGATCTTCAGCGACGCGGCGGCGCGCGCCACCTCGGGCCAGGTGGTCGGCGGCTTCTCCGGGTCGAGGCCGGCGGCCTTGAACGCGTCCTTGTTGTAGTGGAAGACCGTCGTCGAGCTGTTGAAGGGCAGGCTCAGCATCTGTCCGTTGGGCGCGGTGTAGTAGCCGGCCACCGCGGGCACGTAGACGCTGGGGTCGAACTTCAGGCCGGCGGTCTTGAACACCTCGGTAACCGGCACGATGGCGCCCTTGCTGGCCATCATGCTGGCGGTGCCCACCTCGAAGACCTGCAGGATGTGCGGCGCGTTGCCAGCGCGGAAGGCGGCAATCGCCGCGGCAAAGGATTCCGGATAGGTGCCCTTGAAGACCGGGGTGACCTTGTAGTCCTTCTGGCTGTCGTTGAAGCCCTTGGCCAGGCCGTTGACCCATTCGCCCAGCTGGCCGCTCATCGAATGCCACCAGATGATCTCGGTCTGGGCCTGGGCGGGCAGGGCGGCCAGCAGGGAGCTGGCCGCGGCGGCCAGGGCGAGGGATTTCAGTTTCATGACGACTCCGTGACGTAGGCTTGTGCAAACCGCGCAATCTGCCCGGCTTGTATGACAAGCGCGTTTCTTTCACAGTTGGGCCCGCCGCGGCAACGGGGATAACCCGCCGCAGTGCACCTGCGCTGACGCAGGGCAAATGTTGCGCTGCGATAATCGCAGGCTGTCTTGCCAAGGGCCCGCGCCCCATGAATGCACCGCTGTCCCTCGAACCCGCCGTGTCCGGCGCCGTGCCGCCGGCCGCCGAAGGCGACGGCGTGCCCCGGCTGCGCGAGATTCCGTACAACTACACCTCCTTCTCCGACCGCGAGATCGTGCTGCGCCTGCTGGGCGCCCGGGCCTGGGAGCTGCTGAACCTGCTGCGCCAGGAGCGCCGCACCGGCCGTTCGGCCCGCATGCTGTACGAGGTGCTTGGCGACATCTGGGTGGTGCAGCGCAACCCCTATCTCGAGGACGACCTGCTCGACAACCCGAAGCGCCGCCAGCTGCTGGTGGACGCGCTGCACCACCGGCTGAACGAGGTGGAGCGCCGCCGCGACCCGGCGGCCGATGCCGCACGCGACGCCTGGGTGGGTGAGCTGCTGGGCCTGGCGCGCGGCGCGGTGGAGCGCTTTGCCGCGCAGTTCCGCCGTGTCTGGGACCTGCGCAAGGCCACGCGGCGCGTGCTGGGCCGGGTGACGGCGCGGGACAACATCAAGTTCGACGGCCTGTCGCGCGTGTCACACGTCACCGACGCCACCGACTGGCGGGTGGAGTACCCCTTCGTCGTGCTGACGCCCGACAGCGAGGCCGAGCTGGCCGGCCTGGTGCAGGGCTGCATCGAGCTGGGCCTGACGATCATCCCGCGTGGCGGCGGCACCGGCTACACCGGCAGCGCGGTGCCGCTGACCTGGAAAAGTGCGGTCATCAACACCGAGAAGCTCGAGGCGATGAGCGAGGTGGAGTGGGTGCGCCTGCCCGGGCTGGACCGCGAGGTGCCCACCATCCGCACCGAAGCCGGGGTGGTGACGCAGCGCGTGGCCGATGCGGCCGAGCGCGCCGGCCATGTGTTCGCGGTGGACCCGACCTCGGCCGAGGCCAGCTGCATCGGCGGCAACATCGCCATGAACGCCGGCGGCAAGAAGGCCGTGCTGTGGGGCACCGCGCTGGACAACCTGGCCAGCTGGCGCATGGTGACGCCCGATGCCGAATGGCTGGAAGTGACGCGGCTGAACCACAACCTGGGCAAGATCCACGACGTGGAGGTGGCCAGTTTCGAGCTGAAGACCTTCGACGCGAGCGGCCGCAAACTGCTGCGCACCGAGCGGCTGGACATTCCCGGCGCCACCTTCCGCAAGGTGGGTCTGGGCAAGGACGTGACCGACAAGTTCCTGGCCGGGCTGCCGGGCATCCAGAAGGAGGGCTGCGATGGCCTGATCACCAGTGCGCGCTGGGTGGTGCACCGCATGCCGGCGCACGTGCGCACTGTCTGCCTGGAGTTCTTTGGCAACCCGAAGGAGGCCGTGCCCAGCATCGTCGAGATCAAGGACTACCTGTTCGCACAGGCCGCGCAGGGCGGCGCCATCCTTGCCGGCCTGGAGCACATGGATGACCGCTACCTGAAGGCGGTGGGCTACACCACCAAGAGCAAGCGCGGCGGCCTGCCCAAGATGGCGCTGTTCGGCGACATCGTCGGCGACGACCCCGACGCGGTGGCCCGGGCCACCAGCGAGGTGGTGCGCATTGCCAACTCGCGGGGCGGTGAGGGTTTCATCGCCGTCAGCGCCGAGGCGCGCAAGAAGTTCTGGCTGGACCGCAAGCGCACCGCGGCCATCGCCCGCCACACCAACGCGTTCAAGGTGAACGAGGACGTGGTGATCCCGCTGCCGCGCATGGGCGAGTACACCGAAGGCATAGAGCGGCTGAACATCGAGCTGAGCCTGCGCAATAAGATCGAGCTGGCCGAGGCGCTGGAGGCCTTCTTCAGCCGCGGTGACCTGCCGCTGGGCCGCGCCGACGAGGCGGTGGCACTGCCCAGCGCCGAACTGCTGGAAGACCGGGTGCAGCAGGTGCTGCAGCTGCTGCACGAGGTGCGCAGCCAGTGGCAGGGCTGGCTGTCGCAGCTGGACGTGGTGCAGCCGGACAGCGGCCGCACGCTGTTTGCCCAGCTGCAGGACCATTCGCTGCGGGCGTCGTGGAAGACGCAGATCCTGGCGCCGCTGCAGGCCATCTTCTCGGGGGCGCCCTTCGAGCTGATCGTGCGCGAGTGCCAGCGTATCCACCAGCAGGTGCTGCGCGGACGGGTGTGGGTGGCGCTGCACATGCACGCCGGCGACGGCAACGTGCACACCAACATCCCGGTGAACAGCGACAACTACGCCATGCTGCAGACCGCGCACGAGATCGTCGCGCGCATCATGGCGCTGGCGCGGCGGCTGGACGGCGTGATCAGCGGCGAGCACGGCATCGGCATCACGAAGCTGGAATTCCTGAGCGACGCCGAGCTGCAGCCTTTTGCCGACTACAAGGCGCGCATCGATCCGCAGGGCCGCTTCAACAAGGGCAAGCTGATGCGCCGCCGCGCCGAAGACGGCGGCCACGCGGCCGACCTGAGCGCGGCCTACACGCCCAGCTTCGGGCTGATGGGCCACGAGTCGCTGATCATGCAGCAGAGCGACATCGGCGCCATCAGCGAGAGCATCAAGGACTGCCTGCGCTGCGGCAAGTGCAAGCCGGTGTGCGCCACGCATGTGCCGCGCGCCAACCTGCTGTACAGCCCGCGCAACAAGATCCTGGCGACTTCCCTGCTGATCGAAGCCTTCCTGTACGAGGAGCAGACGCGCCGCGGCGTCAGCCTGCAGCACTGGGAAGACTTCGAGGACGTGGCCGACCACTGCACCGTGTGCCACAAGTGCGAATCACCCTGCCCGGTGAAGATCGACTTCGGCGACGTCACGATGAACATGCGCAACCTGTTGCGCAAGATGGGCCGCAAGAGCTTCCGGCCCGGCAACGCGGCGGCGATGATGTTTCTGAACGCCACCGACCCGCGCTTCATCAAGACGGTGCGCGCTGGCATGGTCGGGGTGGGCTTCAAGGCACAGCGCCTGGCCAACGACCTGCTGCAGCGCGTGGCCCGCAAGCAGACCGCGGCGCCGCCGGCGACGCTGGGTCCCGCGCCGGTGAAGGAGCAGGTGATCCACTTCATCAACAAGAAGATGCCGGGCGGGCTGCCGAAGAAGACGGCGCGGGCGCTGCTGGACATCGAGGACCGCGACTACGTCCCGATCATCCGCAACCCGCGCAACACCACGGCCGAGACCGAGGCGGTCTTCTATTTCCCGGGCTGTGGCTCGGAGCGGCTGTTCAGCCAGGTGGGCCTGGCCACGCAGGCGATGCTGTGGCATACCGGTGTGCAGACGGTGCTGCCGCCGGGCTACCTGTGCTGCGGCTATCCGCAGCGCGGCTCGGGCCAGTTCGACAAGGCCGAGCGCATGATCACCGACAACCGGGTGTTGTTCCACCGCGTGGCCAACACGCTGAACTACCTGGACATCAAGACGGTGGTCGTCAGTTGCGGCACCTGCTACGACCAGCTGCGGGGTTACAAGTTCGAGGAGATCTTCCCGGGCTGCCGCATCGTCGACATCCACGAGTACCTGCTGGAAAAGAACATCCGCCTGGAGGGCGCCGGCGGCTACCTGTACCACGATCCCTGCCACAGCCCGATGAAGCTGCAGGCGCCGCTGAAGACGGTGCAGGCGCTGGTCGGGCCGCAGGTGCTGGAAAGCAAGCGCTGTTGCGGCGAAAGCGGCACGCTGGGCGTGACCCGGCCGGACATCTCGACGCAGGTGCGCTTCCGCAAGGAGGAGGAACTTCGGCGCGACGTGGCGGCACTGCGCGCGGCTGGCGGTGCGCCGGCGGACGGCAACGTGAAGATCCTCACCTCTTGTCCGAGTTGCCTGCAGGGCTTGAGCCGCTACGGCAACGATCTGGACAACGGCCTGCTCGAGGCCGACTACATCGTCGTCGAGATGGCCCAGCGCATCCTGGGGCCGGACTGGATGCCGCGCTACGTGGCCGAGGCCAACGCCGGCGGCATCGAACGGGTGCTGGTTTGAGGGCTGATTGCATCCCTAACACCTTGGCGGCCGGCGCCCGGCCCGGCGCTACACTGCCGGCCCCGATGCCGTGACCCAGCCGATGAGCGGACTGCAGGCCCACACCCCCAAGCCGACCTCATTGACCGTGCACCAGACCTCCCGGGTGCTGGAGGTGGGCTTCGACGACGGCAGCTGCTACCGCTTGCCCTTCGAATTGTTGAGGGTGTATTCACCCTCGGCCGAGGTGCAGGGCCACGGGCCTGGGCAGGAAGTGCTGCAGACCGGCAAACGCGAAGTGCAGATCGTGTCGTTGCAGCCCGTGGGCCACTATGCCGTGCAGCCGCGTTTTTCGGACGGTCACGAAAGCGGCATCTTTTCCTGGGAGTATCTGCACTTCTTGGGCTCCCGACAGGCGGAGCTCTGGGCGCAGTACGAGGAACGCTTAGCGGCTGCAGGGGTCGAACGCGATCGCCCGATGCCGCCGCCGGCCGGCTCGGCCTGCAGTTCGCACTAGCCAACGAGGTGGCCCGGATGAGCCAGACGCATTTCGGTTTCACACCCGTCGACGAGACCGACAAGGCCCGGCGGGTGCGCTCGGTGTTCGATTCGGTCGCGTCGAAGTACGACCTGATGAACGACCTGATGTCGTTGGGGGCGCACCGGGCCTGGAAGGCCTACACCGTGACCGTGGCCAACATCCGCCCGGGCGACAAGGTGCTGGACATCGCCGCCGGCACCGGCGACCTGACCCGTGCCTTCGCCCGCCGGGCTGGCCCGAGCGGCCTGGTGGTGCACTCGGACATCAACGAGGCCATGCTGCGCGTGGGGCGCGACCGGCTGCTGGACGACGGACTGGTGCTGCCCAGTGTGGTCTGCGATGCCGAACACCTGCCGTTTGGCGATGGCCATTTCGACCTGGTGAGCGTGGCCTTCGGCCTGCGCAACATGACGCACAAGGAGCAGGCGCTGGCCGAGATGTGCCGGGTGCTGCGGCCGGGCGGCCGGCTGCTGGTGCTGGAGTTCTCGCGCGTGGCCGAGCCGCTGCGCAAGCCCTACGACTGGTACTCGTTCAACATCCTGCCGCGCCTGGGCCGGCTGGTGGCCGGTGATGCCGACAGCTACCGTTACCTGGCCGAATCGATCCGCATGCACCCGGCGCAGCAGGAACTGAAGGCGATGATGCAGACGGCCGGATTCGGCCATGTCGACGTGCACAACCTGATGGCTGGCGTGGTGGCGCTGCACGTGGGGGTGAAATGCTGAGTTCGGCCGCCGGCCGCGGCCTTGCAGCCGGCGGCTGAGGGCGGACGCCGCGCGGCGTGAGCGAGCTGTGCCTTTGTTCACGGCTGGCCTGTGCGATTGGTCCGGAATGGGCAAATGGGCCGGATACCCGCGCCAATCCACGCGCTTACACTTCAAAACGTGCCCGAAAAGCCTCTGTGCAACGGGCGTTTCCGAGCGTCCTTTCTTCCTGTAGCCCTGTGCTGGAGCTGAACCAAGATGCAACACCCGAGAACAAGAACCCGCGCCTCGCGAGCCTGGCACCTGGTGGCCGTGGCCGCCGCCTGCAGCACGCTGCTGCTGGTGGGCTGTGGTGACAAGAAGAAGGACAAGGTCGCATCGCAGACGGCGGTCAAGGTCAACAAGGAAGAGATCACCGTCCATCAGATCAATTTCGTGCTGCAGCAGCAGCGTGGCCTGAAGCCCGAGCAGGCTGAAGCTGCATCGAAGCAGATCCTTGAGCGTCTGATCGACCAGGAACTGGCCGTGCAGAAGGCCGAGGAACTGAAGCTGGACCGCGATCCGCGGGTGATGCAGCAGGTCGAGGCGGCCAAGCGGGAGATCGTCGCGCGTGCCTATCTGGACAAGGCGGGCGAAGCCGCCAGCAAGCCCACGCCGGAAGAGATCGCGAAGTACTACGAGGACAACCCGGCCTTGTTCAAGGACCGGCGAATCTACAGCCTGCAGGAAATTGCCATCGAGGCAAAGCCGGAGCAGGTGGCCCAGCTGCGCACCCAGCTGAGCAGCTCGAAAAGCATCAACGATTTCGTCGAGTACCTGAAGGCCAACGATTTCCGCTTCAGTGGCAACCAGGCGGTCCGCGCGGCAGAGCAACTGCCGCTGGCCAGCCTGAACACCTTCGCCGCGTTGAAGGACGGGCAGGCGCTGCTGAACACCACGCCCAATGGCGCGCAGGTCATCGTGCTCGCGGGCTCGCGCTCGCAGCCAGTCAACCTGCAGCAGGCCACGCCGGCGATCGAGCAGTTCCTGCTGAACGAGCGCAAGCGCGACATCATCGCCAAGGATCTGAAGGCGATGCGTGACGGCGCGAAGATCGAATATGTCGGCAAGTACGCCGAGTCTGCCGCGTCTACGCCGGCAGGCGGCGCGGCGCCCGCAGCCGCACCTGCAGCACCTGCAGGGCCGGCTCCGGCGGCCTCCACGGCGCTCGATGCTTCTTCGATTTCCAAGGGGATGGGGCTGAAATGATGAAAACCTCCAGATGGTTCATGCAGGCGCTGCTGGCGATGGCGGCTTTGGGGTCCGGCATGCTGGCCATGAGCCCGGCCGTGGCCCAGACCGGGGCAGCGGTCGCCAACGAATACCGGTTGGGTGCCGGCGACGTGATCCGGGTCAACGTCTATCAGAACCCCGATCTCACGCTGGAAACGCGCATTGGCGAAGCCGGCCTCGTCAGCTACCCGCTGCTGGGTTCGGTGCGGCTGGGTGGCAGCACGGTCAGTCAGGCCGAAAAGACCATCGCTGACGGCTTGCGCACCGGCAACTTCGTCAAGCAGCCGCAGGTCAACATCCAGGTGTTGCAGGTGCGCGGCAACCAGGCCAGCGTGCTGGGCCAGGTCAATCGGCCGGGACGCTATCCGATCGAGGTGGCCGACATGCGGCTCTCCGATCTGCTCGCAACGGCAGGTGGAATTGCGGCCAGCGGAGCGGATACCTTGACGCTGGTCGGCATGCGCGACGGCAAGCCGATGCGCAAGGTGATCGACATGCCGGCGATCTTCCGGAACGACAACCGCGAGAACGACGTCATCGTGCAGAACGGAGATGTCGTTTACGTCGAGCGCGCGCCCGTGGTCTACATCTACGGCGAGGTGCAGCGTCCTGGTGCACTGCGGCTGGAGCGTGACATGACGGTAATGCAGGCTTTGGCCACCGGTGGGGGTTTGAACCTACGGGGTACAGAGAAGGGATTGCGCGTCCATCGGCGGGGCGTCGACGGCAGACTGCAGGTGATCGAGCCGAAGATGGATGACCTGTTGCGTGACGGGGACGTGGTCTATGTCCGAGAGAGCTTGTTCTGAAAGGTGACGAACCATGAGCCTTACGCAGTTCCTCGCAATCCTGAAGGCACGCTGGTGGGTAGCGTTGCTGCTGGTCAGTCTCACCGTCGGCGCGACTCTTGGTGTCAGTCTTCTGCTGCCCAAACAGTACTCATCGACCGCGACAGTCGTCATCGACGTAAAGCCAGACCCCATTGCTGGGCAGTTCGCCGGTATGTTGGCGCCGTCATATATGGCGACCCAGGTAGACGTCATTCAGAGTGATCGTGTTGCTCGGCGAGTCGTTCGAAACCTTAAGCTTGCTGAAAATCCCCAGGTTCGGGCTGACTGGGTAGAGGCAACTGGTGGGCAAGGCGATATTGAAGCCTGGATTGCGGGCCGGTTCAAACCGAATATGGACGTTCGCCCTTCCCGTGAAAGCAATGTCATCAGTGTCTCTTATCGAGCTCCAGACCCCGTATTTGCAGCCGCTTTGGCGAATGCATTTGTTCAAGCCTATATTGATATCTCTCTCGATCTGCGCGTTGATCCAGCAAAACGATACTCCGAATTCTTTGATCTAAGGGCAAAGGAAGCGCGAGAGGCGCTCGAGAAAGCGCAGTCTCGCGTTTCGGCATTTCAGAAAGAAAAGGGGATCATCGCCACTGACGAACGATTGGACGTCGAAAGTTCACGCCTCAGTGAGCTCTCATCACAGCTCGTGATGATCCAAGCACTCTCATCTGAATCTGGAAGTAGGCAAGCGCAAACCCGAGGCGAATCTGCGGAGCGGATGCAAGAGGTACTGAATAATCCTGTCGTCGGTGCGCTTAAGTCAGATCTTTCTCGAAATGAAGCCCGGCTTCAAGAGTTGAATGCGAGACTAGGTGACAGTCATCCGCAAGTGATAGAGGCCAAAGCAAACATTTCTACGCTACGCAGCAAACTAGATGCCGAAACAAAACGTGTAACTGGTGGCGTTGGAGTGACTGCAAACATCAATCGGCAGCGAGAGATGGAGTTGCGTGCCTCCCTTGAAGCGCAACGAGTCAAAGTGCTCCGAATGAAAGCTGTGCGTGATGAAGGGGCAGTTCTACTTCGTGAACTCGAAAGCGCACAGCGAGCCTATGAAACTGTACTTGCGCGATTGAATCAGACGAGTTTGGAAAGTCAAGCCACTCAAGGGAATATTTTCGTCCTTGGTCAAGCTTCTCCACCGGTCGACCCTTCATCGCCAAAGGTCGCGCTGAATACCGTAATGTCTGCGATCGTTGGCCTCCTATTAGCGGTTGCCGCAGTGTTCGGCATTGAGATGCTCGACCGTCGTGTTCGTGTATTTGAAGACCTTACGTCTTCCGTAGGTCTTCCAGTGTTGGGAGTCATGCCCAAACCCACGGCCCAATTCAAACTGGGCGGCAAGCGCCGTCTGTCGATTATGCAGCAGCGTTTGGTGAACGGGTTGCCGGCTCCGCAAAAGGGATAGTCATGGCTAAATTTCGAGATTCAAATCTCCCGCAGTCCCCAAGCGAACAATACTCGGCATCTGAAATGGACTCTGCAACTGTGCATGATCGATCCATCGGTGCGATCATTAGTGAAACAAGGAATCTGTCTGCTGAACAAGTAGAACAAATACTCGCTTACCAGCGTGAGCGCGGCATTCGCTTTGGTGAAGCGGCCATTGCCCTCGGTTTTGCAAGCACTGACGATGTGCTATTCGCACTTGCTCAGCAGTTTCACTATCCCTACGCGCCCGAAGAACGTCGCAAAATCAGTCCAGAACTTGTTACTCTTAACCAACCATTTTCGCTCCAGGCCGAATCATTTCGGGCCATCCGTAGTCAGATGATGATGAGAGTATTCAATGATTCAAATGATTTGCGAACGGCACTGGCTGTCGTGAGTCCAGATACGGGCGATGGCAAAACGTACTTTGCTGCGAATCTGGCGATAGCTTTGGCGCAGCTTGGTGGGCGTACATTGCTCGTCGATGCCGACATGCGAGGCCCGAGGCAGCATGAGGTGTTCAGCTTACAGAATAGTGCGGGTCTCTCAGGCATCCTTTCCGGACGTGCTGAATCACAGGTCGTCCAGCAAGTGGCGGGCGTGCCAAGCCTATTTGTCTTGCCAGTAGGAATAACGCCACCGAATCCGGTAGAGTTGGTCGAGAGGCCGGCGTTCGGATTATTGATTCGAGAACTTTGCTCTAAGTTTGACCATGTGCTCGTCGATACGCCTGCACTCGTTTACGGTTCAGACTCCACTGTAATCGCTGCTAGATGTGGAAGTGCCGTAATCATTGCGAGACGCAATGAATCTCGGCTTGGCGCATTGCAGGATATGGTTGCTATGCTAAGTGGAACCCCGGCAAAGCTCGCCGGTGTCATCATGAACGATTTCTAAAAGTAGAATGAATTCGTACACTGGTTCCAGCCCGTTGATGAACGGGAAAGGTGCGCATTGGTTAGTTCCGATCTCCATGCTGATTGTTGGCATGGCGTTCATGTTTGGCCCTGTATTCTACAAGCTAGCTCATACCGTCTGGAACACTGACGAGCAGGGGCATGGTCCGATCATTGTCGGTGTTGTAGTTTGGCTGCTATGGATGCGACGGGAGGAATTAAATGCTGCGGCTTCAAACGCGAATCCCGCAGGATTTACCGGCTGGTTGGTCTTGCTGTTTGGTCTGGCAATCTATGTGGTTGGCCGCATTCAAAACATAGTTACCTTTGAAATGGGTGCCTCTATTCCAGTCGTCGCTGGAATGATTGCCGTTATCTTCGGTTGGCGAGTAGTAAAAGTCGCTGCCTTTCCGATCTTTTTCTTGGTATTTGCCGTTCCGCTACCTGGCGCTATCGTGGATGCTTTGACCCAACCGCTTAAGCAGGCGGTTTCATGGGTTGCAGAGGGAATCCTGTACTACTTGGGATATCCAATATCTCGAACCGGCGTAATTCTGCGCATCGGGCAGTATCAGTTGCTTGTTGCCGATGCGTGTGCCGGCCTGAACTCCATGTTTACACTCGAGGCGCTCGGCCTGCTTTACATGAGCATAGTTGGGCATACGTCAAGATTACGCAACATCCTACTTGCCATTCTGATCATTCCAATGAGTTTCATTGCAAACATCATTCGCGTGATCATACTGGTTTTAGTCACGTATCATTTCGGGGATGAGGCTGGTCAAGGTGTTGTGCACGGCGCAGCAGGGATGGTTCTGTTTGGCGTAGCGTTGGCCTTAATGTTCATGATAGACGGTGCTTTGGGTCTATTCTTCAAAAATGCTCCTACGAGGACGGCATGAGGTCTGCTGCGTTGCGTTCATTTGTTGTGCTTGCCTTAATGCTTGCGGCGGCAGCACTTAGTGTTCTTGCAGTCCCCACCAAACTACTTGCTGACACGAGATCGAGATTTGAGCTAGAGAATACGATTCCCAAGGCATTTGGTGACTGGAAAGTGGATCCGTTCGTTGTCCCTATTCCGCCGTCTCCAGATCAAGAATCTGCGATGAAAGAGATCTATGATCAGATTCTAAGCAGAACATATGTTAACTCGAAGGGCGAGAGAGTGATGCTCTCGATTACCTACGGTTCTCGTCAAAACCAGCAAATGCGCGCCCACCGTCAGGAGGTATGTTACTCCGCGCAAGGATTCAAGATTAGTCAACTTGAACGATTACCCTTGACTGTGGCAGGTGCCAACGTGCCTTCAGCAAGGATGGTAGCCACGCAGGGTCAAAGGGTCGAGCCAGTCACCTATTGGTTCACAATGGGGGATGACGCTGTGATGTCATATCTTGATCGGGAGCTGACTCAATTAAAGTATGCCGTTTCTGGACAAATCCCAGATGGATACCTTATTCGCGTATCGAATATTTCGCCTGATACGGACTCATCCTTCAAACTGCATCTCTCGTTTACTGACGCATTGATGTCGCATATCGACCCCGAACTAAGGCGCAGGCTAGTAGGGACGTGAGATCTTGTGACGTCAAAGGTGATGCGATTTAATCTACCGTAGGCCTACGCGGTCTATTCTCAAGTGATAAGCGCTCGAATATTAGGTGAATATACTTATCGTATGTAGCGGTCTTGGGTTTGGAGGGGCCGAGCGACAGATTGTCCTTCTCGCGCGGGAGTTCGTTGCGAATGGAAATCGGGTAAGTATATTCACCTTGAACCGAGTCCTCCATCGTGCAACTGAACTGGCAGATGTCGGGGTTGAAGTTGTTGCGAATCAAAAGAAGTCCCGACTTGATTGGGCCCTTATCCGAAGCCTCCGTGCATTCTTAAAGTTATCCAGGCCGGATGTAATTCACGCGTTTTTGTATGACGCTGATATTTTCTCCAGAATTGCGGCTGTTGGGCTTGGTGTCCCAGTAATTAGCTCTGAGCGGAGTAGCAACTACTATGTTTCTCCAATTCAGCGGCTTGGGTATATTTTTGCCAAGAAGTTGGCTGTGGCGTTAATCGCAAACAGCGAGTCGGGTGCTGCCTTTGGTGCTTGTCTGCATGGAAGACGACCGGAAGATGTTTACGTTGTGCGCAATGGAATTGATCTAGGAGAAATAGACAGACGAATTCAAGCTACATCCATGCCTGCACATGGGTATTGGCCTGATCAACCCACACTTCGAATCTGTATGGTGGGTTCGATTAGCCCAGCGAAAGACTACCCACTAGCTTTGCTGACCCTTCAGGAAGCATTGAGAGCCAACCCTAGGTGGCGCATGATTTGCGTCGGCGATGCTCGGCCAGAAGAATCTCCAGAGTATAAGAACCAGATCTTCAAGCTCGTCCACGATCTTGAACTTGAAGATTACGTCGAATTTCTCGGACATCGTCGAGACGCTATCGAATTGATCGCATCTAGCGAAGTTCAACTAGTAACATCTGTGCGAGAAGGTTTCCCGAATGTGGTGCTTGAGGCGATGGCCAGTGGAACCCCAGTGGTTACTACGGACTATTCAGACGTCCGACAAATACTACCAAACGCTTGGCAGGTCATTAGTAGTAGGGATCCAAAGGATCTTGCACGCGCGCTTGAGCGGTGTGTAATGGAAAGAAACGCTGTAGCGGCGCTTCAGCGGCGCTGGGTGAATGAGCATGGTTCGATTCAAGCGAGTGCGGTGTCGATATTAAATGTCTATCGGCGGTATGTGTCGTACAAAGAGAAAAGCAATCTAATAAGCTCCTTTGATGATGCCCTCTAGTACCCCAAAGGCGAAAATCTGCTTTGTTGCACCATGGGCTTATGGTGCTCTGGCGCTTGATCGCGCCGTCCCTTTCGTTGGGGGTGCGGAAGTTCAGCAATCAATTCTAGCTCCAGCCTTGGCGAGACGCGGGTATGGCGTTTCAATGATAACAATGGACTTTGGACAACCGAGGCAATCACTTGTTCAAGGTGTCAGGTTGTTTAAGTCCCATGCGCCCGATGCTGGACTTCCAGGAATTCGCTTCGTTTATCCCCGTCTAACCACACTCTGGGCTGCCTTGCGCGAAGCTGACGCGGATATCTACTATCAGCGCTCGTTAGGCGCACTCACCGGATTAGTTGGTGCGTTCACTCGCCTAAACAATCGAAAGTTTATATTTGCTGCTGCCAGTGATCTTGATGTCGATCCTGAGTCTGGGAAAATACCTAGCTGGCGAGATCGTCGACTCAGTCAGTACGGACTACGCTCTGCCGACGCTGTTATCGTACAAACAGCCAAGCAGCGCGATGCCTTTCGCGCAAAATCTGGACGTTCGGCTTTGATCGTACCGAGTTGCTACAAATGCACGGGGCATTCTGCAAGTCTTAAGGGTCCAATTCTTTGGGTTGGTACCATCAAGCAACTTAAGCGACCGCAATTGCTCTTAGACATAGCAGAGCGCATGCCGCATCGCCAGTTTGTGGTGGTCGGTGGAAGTTACTCTGACGACCCACTGTATCGTGAGATTCGCGAGCGAGCGGGTGTTCTTAAGAATGTTGAGTGCGTAGGTCACGTTCATTTTGCTGACATAGAAGAACAGTTTGATGGTGGCTCCATCTTGGTTAATACAAGCTCATCGGAGGGATTTCCAAATACATTTCTTCAAGCTTGGGCGAGAGGTATGCCAACAGTATCCTTTTTCGATCCGCAGATTCATTTAGACGGAGCACCTGTAAATATTTCTGCTAAAGACATGGAGTCAATGGTTAGGGCAATCGATGATTGCTTAGATTCTCCGGATGAGTGGAACAAGCGTAGTAAGCTCGTGCGTACCTACTACGAGCGAAATCATAGCGTCGAGAGAGCCTGCGACGAATATGAACGTTTGATAGAACAGTTGGTCGCTGAGACTCGATGGTCGTTTGCAAATCAGTGACTCGCTGTTCCCAAGACATCGCCGCATATCATGGGCGCAAACTGGTGCTACTGTGAGTTTCCGGCGCGCCATCAGCTTGAGTGCTGTACAGACCGCGACAACGATGGTTTGTGCTTTCGTCAGTGTAAAAATAACATCGTACTATTTAGGGCCGGCGGGAATCGGAACATTGGGGCAACTGCTCCAAATCATGGCACTGCTGTTTGGTCTAGTTTCTAGCGGAGTGAACAACGGTGTGGTTCGATCCATGCCGCAGGTTGAAATTGACGCTCGCGAGAGGGTAAGTCTCATAGCCACTGCATTCAAACTCAAGTTCATTGCTGGGCTTTTGATTGGAAGCGGCGTCGCGGCATGTTCCGCAGTCATCGCAAAACACCTTCTGCATGATGACTCGCTCCAGTGGCCTATTCTATTGCTTAGCGTAACCTATCCGATAGGTCTTTTGGGTCTGATGGTCTTTGGATTAGCAAATGCCAGCAAAGACTTGTACTCTACGACGCTTTACAGCATCACCAGCGCGTTAACCGGGCTCATACTTTTTGTGGTTTTGTGCCCAACGTTTGGAACCTTTGGAGCGCTTATGGGGGTTGCTGGTGCGCCAGTAATTACGTCAACCTTTGCTCTAATGTTCGCTCGAAGACGTAGTTGGTGGGTGCACTCATGGTGGATGACGCCTTTCTCTTCGCGGTATTGTAGGTTACTGCTTTCTATGCTCCCGGCGGCGGCTATTAATACTATCGGAACACCTCTAGTTCAGATAGTTCTGCGTGACCAACTGGCGGACCGAGCCGGTCTTGACGCCGTAGGTTATGTGCAGACTCTGGGTAGACTGACTGACTTGTACTTGGGTGTGGTGTCTACACTGTTTCTTGTGTATTACTTGCGGCGATTTAGCGAAATCAAAGAGCGAAGCGAACTCAAGAGTGAAGTCCTTCGATCGATGCGTTTCGTGCTGCCAGTCGTTTCGCTGGTCGCCTTTGCTCTTTACCTGAGTAGAGATCTCGTAATATTCATCCTTCTTACTCCTGCCTTCAGTCCGATGCGTGAGCTATTCGGTTGGCAAATGTTTGGAAGTATATTTCAGGTCATTGGACTGATGTTCTTTTATCTTTTGACCGCTAAATTGAAGCCTAGCTGGGGTATACCTTTTCATATGTCTGTGTACATATTCTGGTGGCTGGTGGGAAGTTGGTTGATATCCAATCGTGGCGCAATTGGTTATCCCCAAGCATATGCGGCCACAAGTATTTTTCAGGCAATTGTCGGTTATCTGATATTCTTGTGGATTTGCAGAACAATGCCTGATAGCCCGAAGTCCAAACTATGATTAAGAGTGCACTGTTGTGGTCTCGCACTGGCAAGAGTCGTGGCGGTGGGTTGATTTCAGTGGCTGCTTTACTGGGCGCGATTCCTCTTAGTTTGCTCATCGGAGTTTGGGGAGGTGTGGCAGGCTGGTTGGGTCTCATTGTACTGTTGGCTCTAGTGATACCAGTAGCTGCCCTTCTGGTCGATTATCGTCTCGGTTTGATACTCTGTATTCTTATACTTCCGTATACCAATGCCCCGCTATTGAAGGGGATGGGCTTGTTTACTGTTACAAATTTGTTGTTGTTGGGTACGTTTCTAGTTATATTAGCTCATTGGGTGCTTTCAAGACTAACTCGACGTGATTACAGAATTGTCATGCCGAGGTTTCTGTTCCTCCTGTATTTGTTACCGATCTTCGTAGGGATGTTGATCGGAACTAGGTATATAGACCAAATTCCTGCGCACTACATTGCCCAGACTGGATACGATGACTGGAATGCCCGGTCCTATTGGGTGAGCTATTGGCTGAAGGGGATGCTTCTAGTGCTCTTCGCTGTGGCCTTGGCGAGCGCAGTTGTAGAGCACAAGCGTGGCGAGATTTTTATTCGCACGGCGATTGCTTCAAGCGTGTTATTTGCCGTCCTGGTTTTTGTGATAGTAATATCTAGTGGACAATCACTCGGCAGTCTTCAATCGGATAGAACTTTCCTATTCATGACAGGAAGACACAACACCGAGGCGGGTTTTATTCTCGCTTGTTCTGTTACTATTCTACTATTTGTGCGAGAGTATATATTATCACCGATGGCGAAGCTTGTCATACTTGCAGTGATTGCCTTTTTGTTGGCTGCGATGTTATTGACGTTCACGCGTGGGGCCGTCTTGGCTATGATCGCAGTCATGTTGTATTATGTTTGGCATTTCAAGCGGCCGATGGTGATTGTAAGTGCGGTAGTCATTGTGGTGCTTGCGGCGCTCGCGATGCCGGACGCCGTTCGCGATCGGATGTTATTGGGACTCAGCGCTGAGGCCACGTCGAGAGTTGACGGGGCGGGGGGCACGAGTGATCCACTTACTATGGGGCGGACGTGGGTTTGGCTTCAACTTGCAGAGGAGATTCCAAAGGCGCCAATTCTTGGCAAAGGTGTGCTCTCAACGCAATGGTCAGATCTGGTGAAGCGGGGTGAGTTCTTGGCTGCTCACACGCACAATATGTACCTCGCTGTGATTATGGATCTTGGGTTCGTTGGACTTCTAGCCATGACACTGTTTTTCTATAAGATCTGGCGGATTTTTGATCATCTGACTGTTTCAAAGACTTTGACGCCGCTTGAAAAGGGTTTCTTTGCGGGGGCAAAAGGTCTACTGATCGCTGTCCTGGCCTGGGGTGTGGGGAATGGGCAGTATTTTCCATTACCAGAGCAGATTTTAGTTTGGATTGCGATTGGGTTGGGCATTGGTTATCATGAATTGACCACTCAAGGTGCTAGCGATAGTTCTGGGGATAATGATATGGCAGCACTGAAGCATCCGCAGAGTTGACATGCAATTTTTCTTGAAGGCGCCACTTAACGTCGCTAGAGGCTAGGCCCTGTATTCCGTGTATTCCTTGATCATTTGTTTGACCCGCTACAGCGAGGCTTCAATTGGTCAACGTTGTGAATGACTTCAGATCCATGTCGCTCTGCTGCTTCAGCGCGGAGTAACAAATGCGGACAACGAACAGACTGCATTACTATCGGGCGGCCTGTTTAGGTCGATGCGAAGGCCCGAGATGCGACCCCGTTGCCAGTGTCGCGTTTGCTCAGCGTGGATGACACCCTCGAGGAACTGCTGGTTTGGCTGCAGCTGGTCTCACGTTTCGTCTGCTCCGCGCTTCGCGTCTGCAGGTTGAGCTACATAGTCTTCAGACTGTCTGCCGCGGGCTTCTCGCGCAATGCAGCTCCGGCACCTTGAAACTATGGTTCGCGTCAACAGCGTCTAATCGGCTGCGCACCGCCCACGGGCTGTGCGCGGTCATGTTGGCCAGAGCCATCACCGGCTTTCATCAACCGGCGCGCTCTTCGACTACACCTGTCGTTGGCCGGTATGGTCGCTTTGCTTGATGTAATCGCGGCCGACTTTGCGCCCTCGGTTGGCAACGTTCACAGTTTCTCGCCGCTTCGCTTGGTAATCCAGCCTAGCCATAACCTGCTTCCCACCAGCCGTACCAAGGTAAAGGAAGAGAAGTCCGCACATCAGGAGAATGGCGGACATGAGGAAGAGCAAGTACAGCGAGGAACAGATCATCGGTTTCCTCAGGCAGGCTGAGGCCGGCATGCCGGTGGCCGAGATCTGCCGCAAGGGCGGCTTCAGCGACGCGACGTCCTACAAGTGGCGCTCGAAGTTCGGCGGCATGGAAGCGTCTGACGCCAAGCGGCTGCGCGAGCTCGAGGCGGAGAACGCCAAGCTGAAGAAGCTGCTGGCCGAGGCGCACCTGGACATGCATGTGCTCAAGAGCGTGCTCGGGGTAAAG
>Ga0209369_1000863_pt1 | contig 22247 bp, 15 predicted proteins | sample EBPBio142010_DNA_FD_185865 | JGI IMG/M metagenome (GOLD analysis project Ga0209369, IMG submission 185865) | Wastewater treatment Type I Accumulibacter community from EBPR Bioreactor in Madison, WI, USA - Reactor 1_10/4/2010_ DNA (SPAdes)... | ecosystem: Engineered > Bioreactor > EBPR >... | reverse complement strand
CCATGCGTTCACTCACAGTCAGGTGGGCCGGGAACTGCTGTTGGACCTGCAGGCCGGCGCTTACCTCGACCGCGACGTGGTGCTGGTGCTGACGCCGCGCGAACCCTGCCCCTCGCTGCTGGTCCAGGGCCACGATGCCGTATCGGGATCGGCGCCGCATGTGCTGCTGGCGGCCTTCCAGACCCGGCAGGCGCCTGGGCGCGGCCCGGTCGCCGTGAAGCTGCTGGTCGACTGTTCGGGCTCGATGGCAGGCGACAGCATCGCGTCGGCCCGCCGGGCGCTGCTGGGCGTGCTGGACCGGCTTGAAGACTGTGACCAGGTCAGCCTGAGCCGCTTCGGCTCATCGGTCGAACACCTGCAGCCGCCCGCCTATGCCAAGGCAGGCCTGCGGCAGCGCCTGGCCCAGGCGGTGAAGGCGATCGATGCCACCCTGGGCGGCACCGAGATGCTGGGCGGGCTCAAGGCGGCCTTCGGCCTGCGGCATGCCCCGACCTGCAGCCCCGATGTGTTGCTGATCACCGACGGGCAGATCTGGAATGCCCAGCCGATGATCGATGCGGCGCGGGCCAGCGGCCACCGTGTGTTCGCGATCGGGGTGGGCACAGCCCCGGCCGAGGGCGTGTTGCGCCAGTTGGCCGAGGCCACCGGAGGCGCCTGCGAGTTCGCGACGCCGGGCGAGTCGCTGGAGGCGGCGGCTCAGCGCATGCTGGCGCGGGCGCGCAAGGTACCGATGCGTGGGTTGCAGGTGGACTGGGGTCAGACGCCGGCGTGGCAGTCGGCCGTGCCGGCCAGTGCGTTCGGCGGTGACACGGTTGTGGCGTTCGCCGGGTTTACGGCCGCGCCGGCGGGCCGGGCGGTGAAGCTGCTTGCTACCAGTGAAGACGGCACGGTCGCCGAATTGGCCCGGGGCGAGGCGGCTGCCCCGGTGCCCCACGACAGCCTGGCGCGCCTGGCAGCGTCCCGGCGGCTTGCGCAGATCGGCGAGCAGGAAGTAATCCGGTTCGCGGTGGCCTATGGCCTGCTCACCCGGCACACGAACTGTGTACTGGTGCATCAGCGCGCCGAGGCCGACAAGGCAGCCACCCAGGCGGAGCTGCATCGGGTGGAATCGATGCTGGCGGCGGGCTGGGGCGCCACCTCGTCGGTATTTGACAGGGCCATGTTCCTGTGCGCAGCTTCAGGTGACTCCCCCACCCCCGCCCCCGCCCCCGCCCCCGCAAGGATCAACGCGATCTGGAGGACCATGCTCCCGCACGACATGCGCGCGTCGCACAGCGCTGTGCCCGAAGTGGTCCGCCCCTCGCAGGTGCCACTGCAGGCGCTGGCCGAGGCCGTGGCCGATTACCTGGACCAGGGTCGAGACCTGGCCGGTCTGCCTTCGCGGATGGGGGAGTTCAGGCTGCATGCGCTCATCCGGCAGGCCAAGGCGCGCGCCGTCGCGCTGGGCATCGACAAGGTGGGGTTTTGGCTGGCACTGGCGCAGTGGGTCAACGACCGTGACGACGGAATCCTCGCGGCGTGGATCGAGGACATGCTGCGTCCCGGGCTGGCCAAGATACCGGCCAGCTTGCGCGATGCCGTGCGGCAGGTGCTGGTTGAACTGCTTGGCGAGGTGCCGCTGGATGGCTGGCCGCCAGCCGGTAGCCGGCGGCAGGCTGAGAACGGGTTGGGCGCGGTGCGCACCTGAAGCGAGACCCCGTGTCCCGGGGATGGCTCACGTCTTGAGCCAGTGGAAGGCGATGATCTTCGTCGAGCCCTCCCCGGGCCGCCACAGGAGATGCCCATGAGAGAACCCGCCAGGATCGTCGCTTCGCTGGAGATGGTCACGCAGTTGCGCGAAGCCCTGGAGCGCGGAACGAAGGCGCACGAGTCGACCGGCTGGGACGACGGGGTCTTCTATGTGGAACTCGGCCGTCTGGCGGGCAGCCTGCTTCGCTGGCGCGACGCCCGGCCTTCCGAGGTGGAGCAGTTGGTCGATACGCTGCGCCAGGTACATGCCGGTTTGGTGACCCATTGCGCGCCGCAGGCGGAGGATGTGGTGGCGGCGCTGTGCCCGCAGGACAGCGCCGATGCAAGCGGCACCAACGACGGTATTGGCACTAGGACGGTGCAATAGGCATGGTGTCCGGATAGGCAGACGAAATGCCCTGGTTGCAGGCAGTTCGTGGCCCTAGCCAAATCGAACGGCCTCGACAGCTCTGCAGCGGTTGCCGCCCTTCGCTGTCGCCGGGCGAACTCACGCTAACCGCCATCAAGCGGTCGCTCGCCCAGACAACCGAGGCGCGCACGGCTGTCAGCTATGCGAGGTGCAGCGGCTGTACGTCGCGCTGGTGCGGTCAGGATCGCCCCAATGACTGTTCGTCACTGGGACGAACAAGTGCAATCGACCAATTGCGGACGTAGGACAAGTGAACATGGCCGTCGAATACCGGCCACTCGATAGGCAGCCACATGTGTCAGCGGCGACACTTCGACGCACAGCGACGCGCGACCTGAACCCGTCCACACCTGCGCACAGAAGCGTAACGCGGGCGGCTGGGAAAGCCGGTCTCCGCGGGGGCTCCTAGCCGCCAGCGTCCAGCAAGGCCCCGCTACCGTGATCCATGGAAGTACGGCAAGCGTTGGGGCACGATCAGATCGATGCACGTTGCAGGGCAACTTTCACCCAAACGGAAATGCATGCAAGTGTTCGCGATGCTCGACGCCGCTTGCATTAGAACTGTCATCACTGCTGACTAGTTCTGGGCCGTCCTCTGGTTGTGCGCAACTCGCTGCGCTGGCATGATCGGCTCGCCCTATAACGAGCTGTTAGTGGGCTACCAACTTGCACAGGGGTCGAGCGATGCCAACCCGGATCAAGTATTCCACCAGCAAGACACCGGCCGTCAAGAGGCCCGGCGCGAAACGATCCGCCGAAAAGCGGGCCAAGACGAAATCGGCCGAGTTAGCGGCCTCGGGAAAGATCTCGGCGAGCCTGGCCGTCCTGTTGTCGCAGATGCAGAACCGAGGCAACAAACTGGGCGGCCTGCCCAGTTTCGCGGCGCACGCGCTGAAGTCTTCGGCGCCAGGCCCAGCCGGACCGTTGGGCACAGCACCGCAGCCGGAGCGGGTGCACCTTTTGGTGCGGTGTGACGCGAATGCCAAGGCCGTCGATGGGGTGGTCGAACTCATGGGCAGCGGCAGTGTGCGAACGGCCCTGGTCGCTATCGACCAGATCCCTGAACTCGTCGGCCGCGCCGACATCCGGCGCCTATCCGCCCCGCGCCAGCTCAGGCCGCTTCTCGATGTGGCGCGAACGCTGGTCCGCGTACCGGCATTCCGTGCTGCGGCAGCCACTGGGAGTTCAGGACGCGGCGTGGTGGTGGGCGTCGTGGACACCGGGATCGACGTCTCTCACCCGGCATTCGCAGGTCGCGTGCTGGCCCTCTGGGATCAGGAAATCCCGGGTCCGGGCCCGGGACCTGGGTTCGCCAAGCTCGGCAAGGTCCTGCGCGGTGCACAGATGGGTGTGAGCGACGACACGCACGGCCACGGTACCCACGTGGCAGGCATCGCAGTGGGCGGCCCGGACGGCCTTGCCCAGATGGGAGTTGCGCCCGAGGCCGACTTGCTGGTCGTGAAGACGAACTTCCAAAACTCCGGCATTCTCGAAGGCGTGCGCTGGATCTTTGCCGAAGCGCAGCGTCTGGGCAAGCCCGCCGTGGTCAATCTCAGCTTGGGCGGTCATTGGGACGGGCACGATGGGCTGGACGACCTGTCCGTGGGTCTCGACGAGGAATGTGGACCCGGCCGCCTGGTCGTCGCTGCGGCGGGAAACGAGGGCGGCGATCTCATCCATGCCCGCCACGACATTACCGCGGCCAATCCTGCGCTTCTGCCTATCGACATCGCATCCAAGAGCAGCGGCATCGCCCCCCAATGGCTGGTACTCAACGGCTGGTATGCCGGGGGTGGGCAATGTGACGTTCGGGTGCTCAGCTCCACCGGTGCGGCGACGCCGTGGCAAGGTCTGCTGTCGACGGCGAGCGGCGCTTCGGGGGCCATGGAGTACACGCTGGGCAGCGACCTGATCACCGTGGCCACACCCGAGAACCCGGCGCCCAGTGGCGCGCGGCAGATCATGCTCACTATCGAAAGCACCAAGGCCTCCAGGCCGGTGCAGGGGGGGCAGTGGTCCTTGGAGGTGAAGCGCGCCAACGGCACACCTGGAGCGCTGCATGTGTGGCTCTTGGCGCCACCCGAACTGCCGCCCACCTGCGCGCAGTTTGCGCCCGGTGTGGCCGCGGCCAGCGAATTGATCGGGTCTCCAGGTGCGGCGTCGATGGCGGTGACGGTAGCCGCCTTCACCAGTCGCAACGAATGGGTCGATGTGACGGGCGAGGTGCGGCGCGTGGGGCTGCAGGCCGGCACCGTGGCCGACTTCAGCAGCCCCGGCCCGTTGAGAACCGGCGTGCGTAAGCCCGACGTGACGGCGCCGGGCGCGATGCTGGTATCGGCGCGCTCCTCGGCCGCACAGGTCGAGGACAGCGATCTGGTGTCCCCGACCTACATGGTGATGGCCGGCACCAGCATGGCCTGTCCCTTCGTGACCGGCGTGCTGGCCCTGCTACTGGAGAAGAGGCCGGCGCTGACTCCGGCACAGGCCAAGCAGTTCCTGAAGACGAAGTCGCGGGTTCCGGGCCTGCCGGCAGGCGGGTTCGACCCGAAGTGGGGCTTCGGGCTGCTCACGCTCTGACTGGGCACGGTGCAGAATTCGGGCATGAAGGCCCACAAGTTTGACGCCGCGCTGGCAGGAGCACTGCAACGGCAGCAGCCCACCACGTCACGCTTCGACGTAACGGTCCGCGTGGCTGCGCCGTTGCCTGCAGCGCAGATCACCGAGCTGGCTGCGCTGGGCGTGCCGGCGGACGCCCGACGGTCCATCTTTGTCGCCGATCTAGACCGCAGCGGCTTGGCCGCGCTGTCCGATGTCGACGGTGTGGTGAGCATCTCGCTGGCGCAGATGCTGCGGCCCTTGGGACCTCGATGGAGGTGACGGGTGCCGGCGCCAACAGACTGACCCTGAATCGGGACGAGCAGATCGTCCTGCACGTCCGCTTCAAAGGCGGTGCGGGCAAGACGCTGCAGTTGCCGTTGCCCCTGTGCGCTTGGCAGCAACGGATCACACCGTAGCCAGTCATTGACCAGATCGATCGCTTGCTCAACGAGCATACGTGCGCACAAATCGCAGACATCCTCATCGCCCGCGGCATGACCCCGGGCGCCGGCGCAGCGTTCCACCCACAACTGGTGGCTCGTCGGGCGCGCACCTACGATCTCAAGCCGCGTTACGACCGACTGGGCGATCGCGGGCTCATGACATTGCAGGAGATGGCCGACATCCTGAAGGTCACGCCTCACACCGGGAAGATCTGGGGGGCGACGCTGCCTGTTGCGCTCTTACGCATACACCGACAAGAACGAGCCCATGTTCGAGCCGCCGGGCGACGACCGACCGCGCAAAGTCCAGGGTACCAAACTGACCTTGCGGCGTCTCGATTCCAAGCTTGCGCCTGACGGTGCGAAGGAGCTGCAGTATGCGACGTAGTCCTTATCCCAGCAGTTACCCCTGCGGCTCATCTATGGGGTCATGCCGTACTTGGCCAGCTTGGCGCTCATGGCCTGGCTGCCGCGGTCGCTGTGGAAGATGATGCCCAGGTCCGGCTTGCGGCGCAACCAGGCCTGGTCAGCGCATCTGTGACGATGTCGGCCGTCATCCTAGTAGGCTTGGTCAACCAGCCCACGATCTCGCGGTTGAACAGGTCCAGCACGATGGCCAGGTAACAGCCAACGTTCGCCGGTCTGGATGAAGGTGATTCGCCCTTCCACACGCGGTCGGGCGCTGCAGGCGTGAAGTTGCGGGCCAGCAGGTTCGGCGCCACCGGCATCGAGTGCTTGGAGTCCGTGGTGGCCTTGAAGCGGCGCTTGTGGCGCGCCGGGATGCCGCGCGCGAATCAGCCGCTAGACCCTGCGCAGGCCGATGCGGTGGCCTCTTCCCTGCAGTTCCCGGTGCATGCGTCGCGAGCCGTAGGCGGCTCTGACTTCAGCATGGATGCTCTTCATCACCGCCATGGCCTGCGGGTCGCTCAGCCGGATGCGATCGGGCTCGTCGCCGCGGCGCCAGGCTCGGTAGCCGATGATGCTCGATGCTCACGGCCAGCACCTCGCACATGTCGGGCAGCGGGAAGACCGACAGGCACAGGTCGATCGTCGTCGCGTCGAAGGCGTACACCGTCTCCTTCAGGTCCAGCCCGATCGGCTCGCTGGCATACAACGGCCGGGCAATGCCGATCAGATGCTGAGCCAGGTCGGCGAAGATCTGCCGGAGTCGCACCGCGTTCGCGTTGCTCAGCGTGTTGCGCGCTACCGGCGATCGAATTCCCAAGTGGTACAGCCGCTGCCTCTGCGTGGCCAGACACGCCTCGATGTCGCCCAGCGACTCGCGATACGTCAGCCGCGCAAAGGCCATCGCGTAGAACTGGTCCAGGCACGAGAAGGTCTTGACCTTGTGCTCGTCGTCGTCGTAGCGATGCCACGCATCGCCGGAACGTAGACAGTGGCAGGTGCGCCATGACCTGAGCGAAAACGAGCTTGCCTTGATGCATCGCCACCCCGAGCGGGACCACCCCGCAACGGGCACGGAGTCTGCCGCCCCACGTTCAAATCGAGACCAGACCCGACTGGCGATCTATCAAAGCAGGTCATCAGCTTACCCGCGACTCGCTTGAGAACGTTCGGACACTACTGATGTCTGGGATACGATGACTGCACCTCCAATGCTTCAGGGGTTCGACCGTGTACTCATTCTCGTTCGACATCCGCAGCCTTCAGCGCCGGGCGCTCACCGGCGGGGCGATCGCGGAAGATGCAGCGGCAGTGCCCACGCCCTTAGATTTGGCCTTTGACGGCCCGATCCGACCCCGTGAGGAGGCAATCTTCTGGCTGCGATCCGCCGCCGAGATCGAACACGCGCTCATGGTCCAGTACTTGTTCGCGGCCTACTCGCTTGACGCCGACGGCGCCGCCGGACAGACCGAGGTGATCCGCGACGCGCAGTTCCGCCTGCTGCAGATCGCTCGCGAGGAGATGGGCCACCTCATGACCGTCCAGAACGTCATCATGGCGCTCGGCGGCCCGCTCCACTTTGAGCGCGCGCACTCCCCGCTATCCAGTGACGTGCACCCATTCCGCTTCCGGCTTGAACCGGTTTCGCTCGCATCCATCGCCAAATACGTGGTTGCCGAGAGCCCTGACGTTCCGCCGGACATGATCGGCATGCTCTCGGACGAACGAAGGGCCCTGCTGCGCGACGTCATTCACCCCCTAGCGCGGGCGAGCAACGACGGTCATGAGGTCTTGCATGTCGGCCCGATCTTCGCTCGACTGGTCACGCTCATCGGGCGCGAACTCGGTGACGAGGACTTCCGGTTGGACCGCGCCCCTCGCCAGGCGGTGTGGGACGACTGGGGCTACGACGCATCGACGACTGCGACGCCGAGCGCCGCGCGCGGCGAGCGCGTTCTTGTCCACTCCATCCGTGGGACGACGGCGGCCGAGGTCCGCACCGAGATCGTTGCCGCGCTGCGGGCCATCGGCGACCAGGGCGAGTTCGTCGATGAGCGGGACGATCTTGAGGAATCGCACTTCGAGCGCTTCGTGCAGCTCTTTGAGTCGCTGCGGGCGGTCGAAGCGGCGAGCGGACGCCTGCCAGTGTGGCCGATCGCGCAGTTCCCCAACACGTCGATGGCAGGGGCGGCCGAGAGGCGTGACTCCGCAGCCGATGCGCTGATCAGCCGGCATATGAACGAGGGGCGGATCACGAACGCGAGATCGCGCGCGTGGGCGCACCTCTTCAACCTGCGTTATAGGCTGTTGATCGAGGTAATCGCTCACGGCCTACTCGTTGACGGTCCGCTCTACCGCTTGGAACCAGAAGCGCGCGGTCGTCGCACGCCTGCAGGACAACTGCATGCCTTCGCGTTCGCCGAGATGGTCAACATCCGCCTCCTTAGCGCAAAGCTGGTTAGCCTGCGGCTCGATGACGGTGAGAGCGGACTGCACGCCGGCCCGCCGTTCGAGCTCGGCCAAACGGTCGGAGTGCCGCAGATCGAGGCTGACCGCTGGCGTAGCCACGCTGACCGCTTCGCCGCCGGATCGGAATGGGCCCAGCGGATCAGCAGCGCGCACCCGGAGGATGCGGACGACCCGTTCCTAGTCCGCCTCGTCGAGACCGATAAGGCCGCGTGGGCGCTCTGTCTAGCGATTGAGAGGACCGGTGACTCCCCGCCAGGCGCGGAAGGGGAGACCCGGTTTGGGGAAGTTCTACGCGCCCTTGAGGAAGGGGTCCGGGGCTTCGATGTAGCCGAGCAGCCGAACGGCACATTTCACGGAAACTTCTGGGCTGGGCGCACGCGGGATCAACTTGTCGCCTACAGGACGCCTCTAGGAAGCACGCTGATCCGGCCGGGATCGCCTGAGCAGTCTGCACTTCTAGATCGCATCGGTGGGTCGGAGGGACAGCGTAGCACGATGCCGCGTGCACGCCCGGCCCTTCCACCGGAGCGGCTTCGTTTGATCGCCGGATGGATCGCCGACGGCGCACCTGACGCCGTGCCGAACGGCGCCATCGGCCTAACGCGTATGCCGAAGCCGAGGACGGAGTCGCGCCGGATGCCGCCAGGCCCCGTACCGCCGCTCCCGCCGCCGGACCCGGCGGCTCCGGTTTTCGAGACTGACGTGCGGCCCATCTTCAATGACTTCCACAGAGAGATGATGCTGACTTGGTTTGATCTGCATTCTTACGAACAGGTCAAGGCAAACCACATCAAGATCCGCGCGCGGCTTGAGGACGGTTCAATGCCTTGTCCGGAAGGTGGTGGTCCGCTCCCGCCGGGCGACATCGCAACATTCAACGCATGGATTGAAGGTGGGTTCCGCACCAACGGAGGCGCTCATATGCCAATTGGTGTAACTGAGCCTGTTCCCCCAGGTCAGCAAACGCCGCAGAGCGATCCCAGCGGTGGCTTCGAGAACGGCCCGTATAGGAACCACCGCTGGCGTCCGACGAATGCGCCATTCGCGCCCGGCACTGGGGTTCCAAGGTACGACGACGTCTGGCACATCGACAGGAACGTCGGCTGGGCGGTGGATTCTGACGGCTATATCCTGGCCACCCGCGATGGGTGGCAGACGTTCATGGTGCAACGGCACATTCCGCAGACGCGCATGCGCTGCATCGGCTTCGCCAATGAGCGCGTCGGTTGGATCGGCAATGTTGGCGCCCCGCCCCAGGAGCGCCTTCTGAAGACGACGGACGGTGGCACCAACTGGAACTTCGTCGAATCTCTTCCTAGTCCTAACCCGAAACAGATCTGCGGGCTGTGGGTTGTGAGCGAGGACGTCGTCTATCTCGCCGGCTCGAACGAGAACGAGGGGACCGATCCAGGGCGCGCGACTGTCCTGAAGACGACCGACGGTGGCACCAGTTGGACTGAGATCGACATGGAAGTCGCCGCTAGCGCGAAAACACTAATTGATGTCTACTTCGAGGATGCCGATCGCGGCTGGGTGGTCGGCGGCGTGGATACGGTTCAACATCCCTCGCGCGGCGGACGTCGAGGTGATCTCGTCCCCGGTATCTTTCGAACCACAGACGGCGGGCGAAACTGGACAAACGTGGTCGAAGGCACCCGCCTTTCGAGTAACGGCCGGCGCTATGTCGGCCGGACTGGCGTCTTCGCGCAGGGTGAATGGGGCTGGAAAATCCAACGGATCGACGCCACCACCCTCGTCGTGGCAGTGCAGAATTATCGGGACGGCATCGTCCTGCGCAGCGACGATGGCGGCGAAACCTGGGATCGGCTCCGCATCAACGACAAGCAACGTAACTCGAACCTCGAGGGTATCGGCTTCCTCGACCGGACGGTCGGCTGGGTTGGCGGGTACGGTGACATCAGCTATCAGGCTGGATTCTCGAGCATGACGTTCGACGGCGGGCGCAGCTGGGTCGACGCGAATCACGTTGGAAACCGGATCAACCGATTCCGGATCGTCGGACCGACGCCCAGCGTTGTATACGCTTCGGGCGACACGATCTACAAGTTCTCCGACGAACCTGTGCCCCCTCGCCCTGCGGATACGCTGGCAGCGGCGGACGAAGTCGTCACGGTGTTCGAAGGATGGGATCGCCTAGATTTTCCCGTCGAAGTGCCGGAGGGCACTGGCCAACTGGCTGTGCGGATTTGGGAGCGCGACGGTCGATTCGTGCGCCTCCTCGCTGACGAGGCGGCGCCGGCGGCCGGAGCGCGTACGATCACTTGGGACTTCCGCAACGACGATGGCAATCTCGAGGACGTCGGTGCGTTCGTCGTCCGCGTCACCCTGGATGGACGCTCCCAAGGCCGCCTTGCGTATCGAAAGCGCTAGTCTAGCTACCAAGGGAGGCCCCCCGGTTCTGCCGCGGAGGCAGCAGGAGTTTGACGATTCAGGGGCTGTCCACCGTCACTGCTGTCCGGTTAAAAGTCGAACAAATTCAACTGGTTAGCGAGGTTGGGCAGGTCGGTCTCGGAGACATCGGGCTGCAAGGCGCATGAAGTCTCAGTTTTCTAGAAGACCGAGACCGACAAGATCTGTAGACATGTGTAGAGCGAGGCATCGAGTTGAAGCTCCTTCTTGACGATGGCGATGAGCACGTAGGTGGCCACCGCGCACCACACCTGCGTCTTCACGGCGTTCTCGCTGTTGCCCAGGAAGTGCTTGATGCGCAGGTGCTGCTTGATCCACTTGAAGAACAGCTCGACCTGCCAGCGGCTCTTGTACAGCGCGGCAATGGTCAACGCCGGCAATGCGGTGTTGTTGGTCAGGAAGATCAGCGTCTTGCCCGACTCGGGGTCCGTGAAGCGAACACGCCGCAGATGCTCGGGATACTTCCTGGCCGAGTAGTAGCCGTTGAGCATGATCCGCTGGTCGCTGATGACGCCGGTACTGCGATCGGTGGCGGCCGAGTACACGCGCCGGGCATCCATGGGCGACTTCGCGCGCGTGACGAAGAAGGCGCCGGCCTGATGCAAGGCATGCAGCCGCGCGAAGTCCACGTAGCCGCGGTCCATCACGTAGAACGCACCGGGCTCGAAGGTCAGCATGTCCAGCACGTTCACGTCGTGCAGCTTGCCGTCGCTGATGTGGATGAAAGCGGGGATGGCGCCACGCAAGTCCAGCAGCGTGTGCAGCCTGACGGCCGCCTTGGTCGAGCGAAACGGCGCCCAATCGAACAGGCTCAGACACAGGTCGATCGTGCTGGAATCCAGCGCGTAGACCGTGTTGTCCAAATCTACACCGAACACCGAATCGCCCGCGTAGAGCTTGCGAGCCCGGCGAATCAGCACGGCTGCGAGGTCCGACCAGATGCGCCAGTCGCGAAGTTCGTTGGCATCGGCCAGCGTCGAGCGCTTGACCGCCGAGCGAAAGCCCATCGCGTACAGCTTGCTCGCATTGGCCGACAAGCTGGCCTCGATGTCGCGCAGACTCTCGCGCCAAGTGAGCTGTGCGAAGGCCATGGCGCGGAACTGCTCGGCGCACGACAGCGTGCGCACCCCCGAGTTGCCGCCATGGCGTTGCACGATGCGCGCGAAGCGCGCCCAGGGTACGAACTCCATGACTTGAGCGAACAAGGTCTTGCCGACGTACACGCGTGCTCCCCGAGGCAGTCAAGCCCGGGAAACTACGCGGTTCTCGGCAAACGAAGTTCAAGTCGGCACCAAACGAAATCGAGCTACAACCCGCGCCACTGCTTGTTCTCAGGCTCGGCGTGGGTCATTTAACCGGACAGTAGTGGTCCACCGTAAAGACTTCCAGCCGTGAGCCGCCAAGCACACGAAAGGAAGAAGCACGATGGACAAGTTGCGTCAGCACCTCGGCGAGGTGTTCCGCAAGCTGGCGGCGCAGAAGAAGCTGGATCTATCGGTGGCGCGCACAAGATCGGTGAAGCCTGCGAGCTCCGGGCCGATCTGCGAAGCCGGATCGCCCAGGAAGAGGTCCCCCTCCGCCATGGCTTCGATGCCCTCAGCGATCAGGTTGTAGAGCAGGCCGACACTTCGAAACAGCACAGCCGGTTCAGTAGTCTCGTGTTCCCAGCGCGCGAAGTCCTTTCGCAGCGTCGATTCGATCGGTGCTTCCCACTGCAGGAACCGCTCCACCGTGGGCAGAGAAAACCGTTGCAGAGTGAGCGCTGCTGGCAATGGCCAGTACCCCTTCGGTTGAGGAAACGCTGGACGCATGAAGTACGGCGTGCCACCTATGGCGGTCAGCAGGTTCCAGGCCTGTGCCAGGTGCAAATTCTCCTGCGAGGCCACGAAGTAGATCTGACCGGCCCCCAGCGGACGATCTGCTGATCGCGTCAGCCCATCTTGCTCACTGGCCCCTTTAGTTCTCTCGTTCGTAGCGGATCTCGCACCCTCGACTGTCAGTGACGGTGAGCACCTGGGCATCGAGCCTGCATGTGTAGAGCTCGACCGCATCGTTGGCCACCGAAAGTGCTAGCTCGCCGGCCTTGGCCGTCTTCCAGGTGCCGCTGTCCCACCAAGTGAATTCGCCGGGTCGTTCAGCCTGGCCAGCGTATAGGCCATTCGTGTCGAAGTGAAGTGAGGCTGGGTAACGTCCTGTACAAGCTTCGCGTGACACCTTGTGCCAAGTGCCGACGAAACGCATGTCGTGTGCGGTGGCCATAGCTGCTGCTCCTCTCTTGGAAGGGGTGCCGAGAATGGGCTCGGACGCAATCGCTGCGGGTGGAACGAGGACCGTGAAACCGACCGCAGCCACCGCGACAACCACGGTGGCCGCGCTGCCCTTCAGCGCACCACGGCCGTCGCCCCTGCCACGCCTCACAATGCGTCGAGAGCGCTGCGCGCTGCCGAGGGCATCGGTACGTTCTTGGCCTTGGATTTCAGTGTCTTGGCCATGTCCTTGGTGACTGCGGCAGTGCCGTCCGCTGCGATGGTTGCTAGTTTGCCGACCTCGGCACCGCTCATCACCGTGCTGTTGTCGATCAGCTCGGCCGCACCCTTCACATCGGCCTTGCGCGCGCCAAAGCGCCGGCCCAATCGCTTGGCCTCGATGACCGCGAAATGCGGGCGAAGCACCGGCGAATCCAGCGCCGCCTGGATCGCCGCGATGCCTTCGGTGAGGTGGTCACCGCCGATCGCCAGAACCAGTTGCGCATCCGGCGTCGACAACACCTTGTGTGCAGCGGCGCCATGTTGGGCGTCGACCACGCCGCTGACCAGCACGCTGGCCTCGCCGTGGGTGGCGATAACCATGCCGTTGGCTTCCCAGTGTGCCTGAAGTGTCACCTTGTGCAGGCCTGGGCTGCCGAACAGCGCGCCTTCGGCGCCGCGCATCAGCGTCGCCGATTCCGTGACCTCCTCGCCTGGCCCCAGCATGCGGAAGGCATCGTCTTCCACGCAGCGCACCACGGTGCGAAAGCTGCGGACGGTCCCCGACGGGTCTTCGACGGTGCCGCTGATCGCCTCGCTCTTGAGGCTCAAGCGTAACGGCACAGCAACCGGCTGGCTGCTGCGGTTGACGAGCCGGTAGTCGATGCGCACCGGTGCACCAATCGGCACCTCTTCAAGCAGGGGGCGCACTTCGAGTTCGAGTCCGTCGATGCCGATCTCAAAGTCGGCGGGCGAGATCGGTGGCGTCGTTTGCGAGGCCCCACCAAAAGCCACGCCGCCGGGCCTGACGAAAGGATCGGGGTAATGCCGCAGGCGCTTCAGCTCGGTGGCGTGAAAGGCCCAGCGGATATTGCCCGGGAAGGGATTGGCCGACGTGGCGCCCGCGGCGATCACGTCGCTGGTGCAAAGGAAGCCGAAGTCAGCGGTATTGTGGTACTGGCCCATCGCATGCCCGAGTTCGTGCACTGCGGTGCGAAAGTAGGGTGCCTTGGCGGTGCCGAAACGCAAACCGCTGACCGAGCCCCAACCTTGGTCGATGATCCAGTGCGAGGCAATTCCCACGCCTTCACGCGGCACGTTGTTCGAATCGGTGCCGCCGGCGTCGTACATGATGCCCCTCGGCGTCGAGTCGATGTTCTTCACGGCCAGGATGTGATAGCGCCACTCGTTGTCAAGATTGACGGCTTGGCGACGCGCCAGCATTGCGGCGTGCATCTCGGCATCGGACCACGACGCGCCGCTGGGCTGCACGACGTTAGTGTCACTGAGCACCACGTTAGTCTGCCAGCCGAGTTCGTCCATCACTGTCGCCCAGGTATGGCCGGCGCCGCTGTCCAGCGGCCGCTCGGAGCCGGACACAGTGTCGATTTCCACCGACGCGCGGCGGAAGTAATTCGACAGCCAGCCCATCGTGAAGCGCGCCACCACTACGCCGCTGGCGTCCTTCACGTCGCCCTCGGCATAGTCCGAGGTCGACGGGAAGCCGGCCGGTGCGGCCATGCGCGCCATTGTCGCGGTCAGCGTGCTCTCCAGCGCCCAACTGTTCGGAGCCGTGAATCGGTAGAGCTGGAAGCCGAAAGTGAAGCTGTTGCCGAAGTAGAAGTTCTCGGGCAACGTGGTGACACGGATGTAGTAGCGGTACCTGCTGCGTGGCAAGATCGGGATGCCGCCGGCCGGGCTGGGCGGGCTACCCAGGAATACCAATGGAGGCCGCGCGACGACTGGGACAACCACAGGTTTAGGCGCAGTTGCAGTCAACGCCACGAGCGGCGTTTGTTGAACCGCCAGCACCGGGCGCTGGTAGAGGTCGCCGCTGGCCGTGCGGCCGGCGCTGTGGTGTTCGACGCGCAAGGTGCCGTCGTAGGCCACGAGGGCACCGCCAACGGGGCGGTACGAAACTAGCCAGCAGCCACAGCGAATGCTGATCAACGGCAAAGGTGTGATCACCGCGGTATTCGCGATCGTGCCCGGCCTGACGCGTGCCGGAGCGTCGGTGGCCGCCAGATCCTCGGGCAGCAGATAGTCCGGAAGCGGCGGCATTGACAGGCCGGCGTTATTCAGGCTCATGAACGCGGGCTCCTATAAATAGTTGCAGATCTATGCGCAGGTGTCGCAACCAGACGGCTCGCAATCAAGGACGACATCGAGCCGCGATTCGAGCACTCTCGTCTTTCGGGACACTGGCCTCTATCCCTAGACTAGCAGGCCGTTGAAGAACCATCGGTAAACCTGAGCTTCAACATCGCTGCTGAGCCCACTGGGCTCGTACAGCCCGAGAGTTGCGCCAACAGGAGGTTGTAGGCCGCCACCGTCAGCGTCGCCAACTGCTCGACTCTATCCGGTCCGTGCACCATCACCAGGCCTATCGGGCCGACGAGCCTGCCCCAGCCGAAGCACTGCTGGATGCGCTTTCAACAAGGCCCCCAACGGACTGGCGAGTTGGCAGTATCCCTAAATTCATGGATGCAATCGAAGTTTGCGGAAGCTAAAGTTCAATTGATACTTCCTCTCGGCCTGTCGAATCAGGCTGGAACCCTCTCCGATTCACCCACCAAGGACGATCCATGCCTAGCAATGGTGACACTCTGAAGGTCTTCAATGTCGGCGGCGTCAATGTGAGAGGCCTCGGCAGCTTCCACAAGTCGCTTCCTCACAACCAATTCGGCGAGGTGGATGCCAAGGCGTTCGATGCGCTGGTCGACGCCTGCACCGGCAATGGGAGCGGCTTCGCCTCCGTGCCGCTGGTCGATGCCGCACCGCTGATTAACCCGCAGGCGGGGCTGGCGGCAGACAAACTGACCCAGCATCCGGCCGCCTATGCGATGCCTCCGGCGCCAACGGTACTGTCTGACTCGACTGCCGCCGAAATGACCGAGTTGTACTGGATGGCGCTACTACGCGACCTGCCGTTCAACGAGTGGACCGGCCACGCTGATGTCATCGCGGCCGCGGCAGAACTCGACACCCGCTTCAAGCAGGCAGCAGCCGATAGCAGTGACCCGGGCGCTCTGCGAGGCGGGCGCGACCTGCCAGGAGCCGACGGCGCTGTTCCGTCGATCACGTCGGCCAATCTGTTCCGCCTCGGTCTACCCGGCGAGGAGATCGGGCCGATGCTGAGCCAGTTCTTCGTCCGGCCGGTGCCCTACGGCACGCAGACCATCGATGCTCGGCAGCGCCCTTACAAGGCCGGGACAGACTACCTTGTCGATTTCCCTTCGTGGCTCGACGCGCAGAATAGCGGGCGCGATGCTGCCGGCCAGGACTATGGACGCGCTAACGAGGATATCGCGGCCCGCTTCGAGCCCGCGGACAGTGATCGCTATGTCAGCACGATGCGCGACCTCGCGCGCTTCGTGAACAAGGACGCGCTACACCAAGCCTACTTCAACGGGGCACTGCTGATGCTATCTGGTGGTGCGGCATGGACCCCCGGGAACCCATACGCAAGCGGGGCTCGCCTTTCCGCCCGAGAGGCTGGCTTCGGCGTGCTAGGCGGACCGCACATCATCGCTCTCGTCGCAGAGGTGGCGACCCGAGCACTGAAGGTGGTTTGGAACCAGAAGTGGCAGGTCAACCTCCGGCTACGGCCGGAGGCATACGGTGGCCTTCTGCACGTGCAGGAGATCGGCGTCGGCAAGATGACCCGGGCCTATGGTCTGCCCTCTTGGCTACCCGCCACCCAGGCGGCTGGCAAAGTCCGCAATCTCCATGGCACCCTCCTGTTACCGATGGCATTCACGCCCGGCAGCCCGACGCATCCGGCCTACGGGGCCGGGCATGCAACCGTAGCCGGCGCTTGCGTGACCTTGCTGAAGGCATTCTTCCGCTTGCTTGACAACGACGGTTTGCCGCTCAAGTTCAACACGCTGCTCGAGCGGGATCAACCGTACGGGGCGAAGTCGAAGGCCAAGGCGTACCTGACCGGTCGCGACAGCGCCGGCGTATGGCAAAGGTTTCCGCTCTCAGTTTCGGACGAAGGCGCCCTTACGATGGAGGGCGAGCTGAATAAGCTGGCGCAGAACGTCGCGATGGGCCGATCGATGGGCGGCGTGCACTGGCGCAGCGACAACAGCCGCAGCCTGCTGCTCGGTGAGGCCATCGCCGCGGAGATGCTGGCGCAAATTACCACCGACACCAATGAGCACCCTGCGTTCGTGTTCCGCTCTTTCGCTCGGGATGCCAACGGCCAACCGAAAATGGTCGAGATACGTGGCGGACGAGTGTATGTTGATGGTGTGCTGCACAGCACGCACTTCAGCAAAGTCTAGCGGTGTCTCGAAGCCCGTAGGTGCCTGCGCACTGCGTGTGCCGGTCATCAAGGGAGGATCAGATCTTGGTGACTTCGAGATTGGCGCCGTTGATGGGCTACCGGTTGATAGGCAAAAGAATTTTTATTCTGCTAGAGACTAGGGTCGCGATTGGCCCCAGTCTTGGCGGCGACCTCGCAGGGGTTCGCGCGCAACCTATTTGTAGTTATCAGCAGTGCTAAACCCAAAGCAAAGAGAAGGGGGAGCGTGATGCCGTTCAAACTTGTTGCCGGAACGTTTCACGTGCGCAATTACTCGCCCGATGGCGACTCAATCAGGTTCAAGCCAAACGACCCGGGCCTGCTGACGGCGCTACCAGGCGGGCCACCGAAGACCAATACCCGCGGCCACGTTCAGTTGCGAATCGAGGGCATCGACACTCTGGAAACCCACTACACGCCTCCAGGTGGCGGCGGCACATTTCATCAGCCTCTGAATCATGCGATGGCAGCTGTCAACGCCCTTCTGAGCTTCACCCGGATCTCCAATGTCGTCTGGAGCGCCGACAACAAGACCGTAGTGAGCGCCGACGACGCCACGCCGGGCTACATCCTCACGCGGGAAGTTGAAAAGTACGGCCGGCCGGTCGCCTTCGTGTTCGCGGGCAGCACAACAGATCTTGACGGGAGTGCAGTCGTGCTCGATGCGGCCCGGCTACGTGACAGCTACAACTTTTTGGCGGTGCGTGATGGACTCGCCTACGTCACCTACTACGCCGGCCTGTTCGCGGACCTGCGCGACACACTGACCGAGGCGGTGCGGCAGGCTCGTGCCGGCAGGATCGGCATCTATGCTGATGATGTGACGACGAGCGGGTTCGATGTGCAGACACTCGCGGACATTACCGATACGCACGTCATCTTGCCCAAGATGTTCCGACGCCTATCTGAGTACCTCTCGAACACGGGCTCGGTGATCGGGTTCAAAGAGACGCTCGGTCAAGCCCAAGAGCCGGTGCTGGATCTGCGGACCGCCAATTTCACTCACTTCGATACCTTTGTCGACCAAGCCATAGGCGCCACGCGGATATCTCTGACGCGGCTTCCCGAGGAACTGGTCTTCGGTCCGATGAAGGAACGAGTCGGCAGTCCGTTCTCGCAAGTGCTTGCCCAACGGGCCTGGGAGATCGCCGGGGGTCCCTCGCCCGCGGAATTGGCAATGAGCTAACAGTGCGACCGCTCCGATGGACCTTCGTTTCTGGACTTTGTCGCAGGCGCTGACGGGCAATGTTGCCCTGAATGCGCTGCTGGCTGAAGCCGTGCTTGTTGGCATATCGCGAGACCGCACCCAGCAAGTTGAGCAACTTTTGCAGGCCTGGGCGGCTAAGCCGGCCGATGCCGATCCGCAGGTGTGGATTGCGGAGCATCTTTGGGCGGATGCGGCAATGCGGCGGGTGTGTCACGACGCCATCCTGTCATGGTACTTCGGCCAAACCTTCAGGGAAGGCAAGGCGCAGCCGACACCAGAAGTGGACCCTGACACCCTCGCCGCCCTGTGGTTCTCCGGCTCGTTCTGGGCTCTGTCCAAGGCCCACGTACCTGGCCTCCCAGGCGGCTACTTCGGCCACTGGTCCTATCCAGGAGAGGCCTGACGCATGGACGCCGATATCGTCATAGTCGGCGCGGGTGTGGCGGGCGCGCTGGCAGCGTGGCGATTGTCGAGCCATGGGCATAAGGTCATGCTTGTCGATGCTGGTTCCACGGTGGGTCGGTCCGGCGCGATCGGGCAGTGGTCTGCGGCGACAGCAAAGACACTTGCAGCGCCGTATCGACGTGCCGAGACCGATCGTTTCGCGCCCTCACCAGACGGTCCGAGCGACTACAAGTACGTTGACGGATCGAGTCGGTTCAAGAGCACCTACCTGCGCCGCGTCGGTGGCAGCACCTGGCATTGGCAGGGCAGCACGCCGCGTCTCATCCCGAACGACTTTCGGATGCTGTCGCAGTTCGGGGTGGGTGTCGACTGGCCGATCGGCTACGACGAACTTGAGCTCTGGTACGCGCGCGCCGAGGAGGCGCTCGGCGTCGCTGGCCACCACGAAGCCTGGAACGGTGTGCACGGGGCCTGGCGAAGCGGGCCTTTCCCGATGGCCCAGATCTGGCCGTCGCACCTTGACAAACTGGTCGCCGAGAAGGCCGATGGCCTCGAGTTTGACGGCGCAAATTTGCGCGTGCGATCTACCCCTCAGGCGCGCAACTCGCGCCCGTATCAGGGCAGGCCGCCATGCGCGGGCAACTCGATCTGCATCCCGATCTGCCCGATCCAGGCCAAGTACGATGCGACAGTGCACGTCGCGCTGGCGTTGGCTAACGGCGCCCAACTTCTCGACCAAACAGTAGCCTGCCGAATCGCGACCGTCGACGGCCATGTTGATGGCATCGAGCTAGCAAGTTGGAATGATGCCGGCGAAGTCACCCGGCGCACCGTTCGCGCGAGACGGTACTTGATCGCCGCGCACTCGATCGAGTCGGCCCGGTTGCTTCTCGCTTCGGGCATCGGCAGTGCCAGTGTTGTTGGCCACAACCTCATGGACCACCCTACTGGTGAAGTCGTCGGATTCGCTATAGAGCCGGTCTACGGATTTAGGGGGCCACCAGTGACGTCGGGTATCGACGAGTGGCGCGACGGCACTTGGCGCACCGATCGGGCCGCTTGGAAGTTGTCGTTGGGCAATGATGGGCACGGCCGCTTTCGCACGCCCGAGGCGACGGTTCAACGGTGGATGGATCAGGGACTCTTCGGCGTGGCATTGCGCAAACAAATCGAGGAGCACGCGCCACGCATGTTGCGGATCAGTTGGGCCGCCGAGCAGTTGCCGGACGCTGAGAACTACCTTGAGCTTGTGCCCCAGTCGGTCGACGCGCTCGGCGTTCCGACGGTCCGTCTCAAGTACAGCGTAGCGCCGTACACGCTGGCTTCCTTCGGGAACATTCGCAAGCTCATCATGTCCATCTACCAGGCCGTCGGCATCACGGATGCCGAAACGGCGAGCGATCCAACCGTCTATGGCGGCTCGGGTCATGTAATGGGTACATGCCGCATGGGCAACGACCCTGTTTCGTCAGTGGTCGATGCAAGCTGCCGGGTTTACGAACACGAGGACCTGTTCGTAGTCGGGGCGAGTGTGTTTCCGACGGTCGGCACCGCTAATCCGACTCTTACTATTGCGGCGCTGTCTCTGCGCCTGGCCGAGACGCTCGACATTGAACTTAAACGGGGTGCGTGAGCGTGCGGATCACCAGGAACCAGATCTTCAGCTTGCTCTCGGAGGCTTGCGAGTTCGAGCACTCGCTGGCCTGCGCCTACCTTTATTCCGCGTTTTCGCTGAAGCAGGGGCCCGACGGCAAGCTGGACTGGCGCGAGCAGCAGATCGTCCGCTACTGGGCTGGCCAAATCTACTTCGTGGCCTCGCAGGAGATGTTGCACTTGGCACAGGCCTGGAACCTGCTGACCGCCATAGGTGGCACGCCGTACTTCATGCGTCCAGCGTTTCCTCAACCGAAGGGGTACTGGCCATTGCCAGCCGCGCTCACGCTGCAACGGTTTTCTCTGCCCACGGTGGAGCGGTTCCTGCAGTGGGAAGCACCGATCGAATCGACGCTGCGAAAGGACTTCACGCGCTGGGAACACGAGACTACTGAGCCGGATGTGCTGTTCCGAAGCGTCGGCCAGCTCTACGACCTGATCGCTGAGGGGATCGAAGCCATGCCGGAGGGGGACCTCTTCCTGGGCGATCCGACGTTGCAGATTGGCCCGGAGTTCGCCGACTTCCCTGATCTCGTGCGCGTCACCGATAAGGCCAGTGCGATCGAGGCTGTCAGGCGCGTTCAACATCAGGGAGAGGGCATCAAGACCGATCGCGAAGACTCTCACTTTGGCATCTTCTATCAGATGCATGGCGAGTTACAGGAAATGCTCCGTGCCGATCCGTCATTTGAACCAGCATATCCCGCGATTGACAACCCCACGACACGCTTGCGGCCGGGCGCCAACCTGGTGACAAATCCTGGGACACGTGAGGTCATGGTGATGTTCAACGACATCTACGTGCTCGCGATGCGGCTGCTCGGCTGGGTTTTTGGGCCCGGATCTCCGGCTCACGCTCAGACCGCCGCCTTTGCGAAGGCGGGCATCGGCGTGATGCCGGTGATCTTGAAGCCGCTGGGCGAGATGCTCGCGCGAATGCCGTCAGCCGATGGGCAGGCCACAGCCGGGGCCGCGTTCGCGCTGCAGCGACATGTTCCGCTGGCCAGCGATCCTGGAGTGGCGCTGCGCCTCGTCTTGGAGCGCATTGATGAACTGAAGTCCGTTGCAGAGCAGTTGCAACAGAGGGCCGACTTGTCCGAGGACCTCAACTGGCTGCCAGGACGTCTGGGTTGGCTGCAGCAACTGATCCGGGTTTCTTAGAATCCTTACAGGCACTTTGCCGCCATCGCAAGCTGTGGATGCTGCTAGTAGCAACTGTGGACCTCAAGAGCCGCACCCAGGGCAACTGCGCCGCCGCAGCGAAAAATGCTGGGCCCGACCAGCGACTTCATTAAGCTCTAGGCTTGGGCGCTACACACTGACGCTGCCGCGGGCAGGTCAATCCGGCCAGACGGACAGTTCGGGCTGCAATTCCCGCAGAGCCCGCAATGCGAAAGGTGACAAGGCCCCTCCGGTCCGCAGCACCCGCAGCCGGGGCATGGCGGCAAGATGCGGCACCGCATCGTCGCTGACGCGCGCCCCGACCAGGTTGAGTTCGCGTAGGCCCAAGCGGGAGATGCTGGCCAAGGTCGCCGAGGTCGTCTCGGCACCGTAGAGGTAGAGCTCGACCAGCCGCCTGCACTTGTCCAGCGCATCTATGCTCGTGGCGGCAAGCTGCCCCGCATCGATCGCAAGCGACTGCAGGTTTCCCGCTTCTCGCGCCAGCATGGCAATGCCCTCTGCGGTGACCCGGGTTCCGGGCACG